>OJFV01000126.1_pt1 | contig 38682 bp, 41 predicted proteins | sample 1594391 | NCBI WGS metagenome assembly OJFV01 (sample SAMN05416856, study PRJEB24817) | seawater metagenome | isolation source: Sea water | place: Canada:Atlantic | collected 2013-11
GTGCCATTATCTCATATTGGCTGAGTTATGTGATGTTTCGTGCAAAGCTCTCTAATTACGAAAATTAGCCATATTAGTAATTGATTATTTACTTTCGGTAATTACAGATATTAGAAGGTGGAATTCAATATCCATATACCATAAAGCTTAGATTACTATATACGCAATTGCCTAATTATTTATCGATAACCAAGATAAAAACACTATATGCTTGTAAAGTTCATGCGCTTATGTGGCTGTCGTAAACATTATTTTCTATATGCTTAAATTAATGTTCGGTATTATGTAGTTGTAATTTCATATGTATTACCATTAGCAATAATATTTATGGGGATTTTATCGTTATGGTTAATCAATTTACAGACTCTTTAGTTAAATATAGGGCGTGGTTTGCTCTATTGAGTCTGATTCTGGTCGTCGCATTGTGCGCAGGGCTAACTTCATTGCGCTTTGAAAGCGATTATAAAATATTTTTTAGTGATGATAACCCTCAGTTGCTAGCGCATGAAGCTAATCAGGAAACCTATACTAAAAGCGATAATATTACGTTTGTTATTGCACCTAAAGATGAGTCTATTTTTTCACCTGAAACGCTTTCAAGTATCAAGCAACTGACAGACGCGTCCTGGAAGATGCCGTTCTCTTCTAGGGTGGACTCTATTACCAACTACCAACATACCTGGGTCGAAGAAGATGATTTAGTGGTTGATGACTTGGTGCCTAACCCTGAGAGCATGAGTCTCGATCATTTAAATGAGCTGAAAGAGATTGCGTTATCTGAACCTCAGCTGGTGAATTACCTGATTTCTAATCGGGCTCATGCTACTGCGGTATCGGTGAACCTTAATTTTCCTGAATTGAGGGCAGATGCCGATATAGCTACGGTCGAAGTGGTCGCTTACTCAAGAGGGTTGAGGGATCAAATCGAGGCTGATAATCCAAACCTAAAAATATACTTAATTGGCCAGACAATGGTTAACAATACCTTTAACGAAATGTCGACTCAGGATATAACCCAGCTGATTCCACTTATGTTTTTGGTGATCGTTGTTCTGCTACAGGTTATTTTGCGTTCGGTTGCGGGAACTGTCAGTACGGTGGTGATTATCTTCATGAGCGTGTTAGTCACGCAAGGTTTTATGGGGTGGGTAGGGTACGCTATTAACCAAGTTAATGTCATGATCCCCATTATTGTACTCACGCTAGCGGTTTGCGATTGTGTGCATGTTCTTAATAACTTTCTATACAACCTCTCTCGGGGAGATGATCGTGTGGCAGCTATGAAGGAGAGCCTGTCGCTCAACTTCCAGCCAATTTTATTGACTAGTTTGACGACTGCGATTGGCTTTTTGAGTATGAATTTTAGTGACTCCCCACCGTTTCAGGAGTTAGGGAATATATCCGCATTTGGTGTGATGGCGGCTTTTGTTTTCAGCATGACGTTATTCCCTTTTATTGTTCTGCTGTTGCCAATGAAAGCGAGACCCGTGGTGCAAAAAACGCGTTCAAATAAGCTCATAAATGCCATCGCTCAGTTTGCGATTAGTCGATACAACCTGCTGTTTTGGGGGTTGCTAGTATTTGCCATCATACTCGCCAGCTTTACGTTCAAAAATGAGCTTAATGATGACACGGTGGGGTATTTTCATGAAGACGTGCCTTTCCGTCAAGCCGCAGATTATACTCAGCAAAATCTTACAGGGTTCGATGTTATATCCTATTCATTGAACAGTGGAGAAAGCAACGGGGTTAATGATCCAGCATATCTTGCAAAAGTAGAAGCGTTTTCTCAATGGTACCTTTCTCAGCCTGAGGTCGTGCACGTCAGTAGCTTTACTGATGTAATAAAACGACTGAATAAAAATATGCATAATGATGATCCCGAGTGGTATCGTCTGCCAGACAGTCGCGAATTAGCGGCCCAGTATATTTTACTATACGAGATGTCATTGCCCTTTGGTCTGGATTTAACCAATCAAATTGATAGTGATAAATCTTCGTTATTATTAAGGGTCAGAGTAAAAGATCAAAAAGCTCAGCAACTCATTGACCTTGACCTGCGCGCGCAGCAGTGGTTAATGGCGAATGCCCCCGAAATGGTCACACCTGGGGCTAGCGTGTCGGTTATGTTTGCGCATATCGGGCAGCGTAATATTGATAGTATGTTGACAGGTTCGCTGGTGGCGCTAGTGTTGGTGACACTGACGTTGTTGGTTGCGCTGAGGTCATTTAAGTATGGTTTGTTAAGCTTGCTGCCAAATGCATTTCCTGCCGGTATGGCCTTTGGTATATGGGGGATCTTTGACGGTGAGGTGAACCTCGCGGTTGCCGTTATATTTGCGATAACCTTAGGTATTGTGGTGGATGATACCGTGCATTTTATTACGAAGTATATTCGAGCCCGAAAGCTTCATGGATATGATGCTAAACAGTCGATTGAATACGCCTTTACGGTGGTTGGGGGTGCGATCATTACCACCACTGTGGTGCTGGCGGCAGGCTTTTTTGTTTTGGCATGTTCCAGTTTCGACGTTAATGCGTCAATGGGGCTCATGGTGGGTATTACGATTATCACTGCGTTGATCTGGGACTTTTTATTCCTGCCTTCGCTATTGATTAAAGTCGATAGTCGTGCGGCGTCAAAGCAATCGCCGGTTTGAGGTCTGTGGTTGCTGTGTGAGTCTATCGTTATATAAACATCAAATTATAACAATACCATCGCTTCAGATAGACTAGACAGCGCCAAATACACCAGCATTGCTGCTGTTATTTTTAAAAACGAATTGATTGTATCCGTCATGGTCATTCCCCTGATCTGGTGTGGAACACATCTGATAGTTGTTTTGCAATTAACAATCCTTATTATTAAAAACAAATTCAAAATCATTCTCTTGTATTGGTTTCTTAACCTTGTCTGTAGCCAAAGAGCATGTCGCACTGTATAAAAAAGTGACATAATTGACCGGTTGACAATTAAGCGATTTAGTCCATAGAGAGCATACGGTAGGGTTTAGTAAAAGTGTAGCTGGACATTAGTCGTACTAACTTGCTGTAAACATAGGGGCTAATGCTGAAAGGGTATATCGCTACAAAGGGTAACAGCGTTGCACATATTCAATAACGTGTGGTTGTAATGATTTTTTGTTTGTTGTAGCCAATCAGTCATAATTTCGGCTGTTTTTAATGCCTGTATTAAATAACTGAGTGAAAATAATGAAAGAAATACCAACGGATGTATCTGGTTGGGCTAATGAGGCGAAAAGTGCGCTGGGCACTGCTTGGATGTTATTAAAAGGTGAGTCGCCAACGCCTAACGCCGAACAGAAAGCCTACCTGTTTAAGTATGGTGCTGCATTGTGCACTCTTAATCGGGGCATAAAGGATAAAGATAAGCAGAAAGGCTTATACCAGTTCTCGGCTAAGCGAGTGCTAGCTGGCTTTGAAGGTGATGCAGAGATGAAAGGGCATTATGAGTTAAACTTCTTGATGGCATACATTGACGCCAATATTGAGCTGGGGTTGCTGACAAATGATAAAGCGGAGGAAATTATGCTTTATCTTACTGAAAATTTTGATATTGGCGATTTAACCTAGTATTGCTGGTGCCGTGAGGATGTTATGACAGATTGTAAAAAAGAACCTACCAATGACAATATAACCGACATCGAGGCAGCCGTCTTTCGTCGCTTGTTAAAGCACTTGGATGAGCGCAAAGATGCGCAGAATATCGACCTAATGAACTTAGCAGGGTTTTGCCGTAACTGTTTGTCAAAATGGTATATGGCTGAATCTGAAGCTCGGGGTGTAGACGTAGATTATGACGCGGCAAGAGAGCGCGTATACGGTGAACCCTATGCAGATTGGAAAGAAAAATATCAAAAAGAGGCGACAACAGATCAATTAGAAAAATTTAAAAACTCTCACAAGCATTAAGTCATTTAGTGATGCTTAAGGGAGTGTGAAGTCCTTTTTTCGTTATGGCCATTAGTTTTGCCGGCAAGTGCCCACTTCTTTGCTCTGGGCATTTTCTTAATGATCAATTCTCGACGTGTCGCTTCAGAGCGGTTTTGTGCTGCTTCTTGGTAGATGATGTTGAGTGGTTTATGGCCTCTAAAAAACTTAGCGCCCTTGTTTCCTCTCCCTTCATGAGTTGCCAGATGCTCTTGAAATCGGCGTGAGGTATCTTTAGCAATGCCGGTATATATCAGATCGGACTCAGTGAGGATCAAATATACCCACCAGTCGGATGAATGAGCGTCACTCATTGTCAGAATGAGGTTCTGCAGTGTTGTAAAACTGATCGATAACCGGCTCAGTGTTCGATGCGGGGATAAATGAACGATATTGATTAATGAGTTTATCCAGCAAGGCTTTTCCTTCGATTATTTGCTCCGCAGATAGTTTTGTGATTAAAACCGATTCAGAGGCAATGGACTCTTCTTGCCCGGCTTTAGCCCCAGAAGAGTCCGGCTATAAGTCTTAACTAAATCTTTTTCAACACCTTCGCCGTTATAATACATGATTGCAACAGACTCACCAAGCTGCCGAAAAAACCTTTGTTGTAAGGGGCTGCTATGACTCAGCGCCTGACAAGATTACTGCTACCCTCTTTACTGGTGCTATTCTTCGACAGCCTCCTAGCTCAAGATTACCTTCACAAGTAACGTTTAGTGAGATTTTTATAGGCGTCTACTCTTCGATCCCTGAAATGGGGCCAGATACGCCGGATATTTTCTGTACGCGCCATGTCGATATCAACGATGAGGTTGGAGGCCTTATTGCTTGGGGCTTTGGCTAGAATTTCTCCTTGTGGACCACACACAAAACTGTTACCCCAGAACTGGATTCCATCGGTATGATGGGTCTGGTCGGGTTCAAAGCCGACTCGGTTCGGGGCGATAACAGGAATATTGTTGGCTACCGCATGACCCCGTTGCACGGTAACCCAGGCTTCAAGCTGTCGTGCCTGTTCGTCACCCGTATCGTTGGGGTCCCAGCCGATGGCTGTGGGGTAGATAAGCAGATCAGCACCAGCTAAGGCCATGAGTCTGGCTGCTTCAGGATACCATTGATCCCAGCAAACCAGGACGCCGAGTGACCCTAATGATGTTTTGATGGGCCTAAACCCTTGTAGCGGATCATCAAGGTCTGCATCTCCAGGGGTAAAATAGAATTTTTCGTAAAACCCCGGGTCGTCAGGGATATGCATTTTCCGGTAACAGCCTGCCAATGAACCATCAGTTTCAAATACGACTGCGGTATTGTGATACAGGCCTGTTGCTCGTTTTTCAAAAATTGATCCGACAATCACAATGCCAAATTCTTTGGCGATACGAGAGATTCGGTCGGTGGTCGGTCCAGGGATTGGTTCTGCAAGATCGAACGCGTTTACATCTTCAGACTGGCAAAAATAGTGTGTGGCATGGAGTTCCTGAAGCACGACTAATTGAGCTCCGGACTTTGCGCACTTTTCGATTTCCGCTTCGGTAATGGCCAATGATTGCTCTTTGTCAGCAAAGCATTGTTGTTGAATTGCAGCAATACAGAGTTTATTCATAATTAATACTTTTAATTGTTGAATAATAAAGGGTTATCAATTCTCATCAGGCTTAGGAATTTGCATCGTTATACAATGCAGGCTTCCATGTTGTTTTATTAATTCGTTACAGTTGATCGGGATGGTTTCATGGTCAGGGAAGCATTTTTTTATTTTTTCCAGGGCTAGACGGTCTTCGAAAATGTCGTAAACCGGGAAAAGCACCGCATTATTTATAATGAGAAAGTTTGCATAGGTTGCAGGTAACCTTTCTCCATCGAAAAAGCAAGGAGAGGGCAGTGGTAGAGGGATAAGGCGATATGGTGTTCCCTCAATAGACCGAAAGGCTTTCAGTTCCGATTCCATATTTTTTAGTGCGCCATAATGTTCGTCATCTGGGTTGGTGCATTGTGTATAGCAAATCGTATTTTCGTCGCAGAATCTGGCAAGCGTATCGATATGGCTATCGGTATCATCTCCTTTCAGATAGCCATGGCTAAGCCACAAAAAGTGATTGATGCCTAAGTCGGTTCTGAGTTGGTTCTCAACCTCTGACTCTGAGCAGTTTTTATTGCGCGTGGTTGATAGCAGGCATTCACGTGTTGTCAGTAGTGTGCCCTTGCCATTGGTTTCAATGCTGCCACCCTCAAGAATGAGCTCGGATTGAATGAATTTGTTGCAGGTTAGTCCTCCAAGGTCGTAGAGGCATTTCGAGATGAGATTGTCTTTCTCAAAAGCAAACTTTCCGCCCCAGGCATTAAACTGATAGTCGATAAGTTCCAGTTTGTGATTGCGATAAATGCCAACAGGCCCATGATCTCTTGCCCAGGTATCGTTGGCGGGTACTTGGTAAAGCTTTAATGTAAATGGTTTGGTTACGTGGGTCAGGAGTGCCTGTTCGATGGCTTTGAGCTGGCTGGCATCTTCACAACTTATAATCAGGTTTTCGTGTTTAAGAATCTGTTTGGCTATCTCTAAATAGGTTTTGGTAACTGCTGCAAGGTTAGGTTCCCAGTCTGTCCCTGAGTGGGGCCAGGTGAGTAAGACAGCGGATTGTGGTTCCCATTCTGCCGGGAATCTTGGGTCAGAGATGTTATTCAATATAGTATTCCCGCTAGTGTGTTTTACATGTAACAAGAGAGGGTTTGCGATCTACCTTGGAGCCTTTTGCACGTCAATCTAAACAAATTAAGTTTAATTTTCAATTGATTGATGGCTTAAGTATTGGGCTCTCTTCGGATGGTTAAGGACGAAAACCTTGTACTCATGAGTGTAACAAATGTAAAGGGTGGATGCTGAATGGCGAGATAGCCAGGGTGTAATCATATTCGGTATTGGGCGTTGTAATCTGGCGGTAAATGATCTGGGGTTGGCCGTTGAGTGTCTTGCTCCAGAACAGGAGCAATTAGAGGAATTGATGGAGGTTATTAAGTCTCATTATGCCCTACTTTACGTTACTGTTTGGTATCGTGCTGATCTTTTCCGATTCAGCCCTCTTATAAAGAAGCCTCTTCGCTAAATAAACCTAGACGTTCAATTTCTTTTTTTGGGCAGCGGTCCATTACCACATCAATGTTTTGTGCTTTGGCTCTTTCCGCAGCTGCCGGGTTTATTACTCCTATCTGCATCCATATAACGGAGGGGGATAGCGCAATGGCGCTGTCGATAATGGGTGTGACTCTCTCAGAGTTTACAAATAGATCCACCATATCAACAGCAAGAGGAACAGACTCAAGGCTTTCGAACACTGTTTCCCCTAGTAGCGTTTTCCCTGCGAGTCGAGGGCTAACAGGGATGACCTTAAAGCCCTTACCCTGCATAAACCGCATTACTCGATAGCTTGCGCGTTCTTCTTTATTACTTGCGCCTACAAGGGCAATAGTCTTTACATTATGAAGAAGGGTGCTGATTTGCCGATCACTATGAGGGTCTTTGTAAGTCATGGAAGCTCCTTGTGTGTTATTGCAGAGACTTTCTGGTGGCGGTAAGTGTAACCGATACTGAGTCTGCATAACGCAGGGCATAGGGTTTGTCTATTTCGACGGTCGCATCAACAACGTCTTGATAGCCCATAATAATACTCAGTATTTCATGGGTCATTCTTTCAAGCAGCGCAAAGCGGTTGTCTTCAACCAACTTGATAATCTGTTTGGTGATAGTGCGATAGTTGAGCGCGCTTTCAATACAGTTCTCACTGATTGCTTTGCTGGCGTCGTAGCGAATGGCTGCATTGATCAACACATCTTGTTGGTTGTTGATCTCTTCATCTTTAATGCCGATGAATGTTCTTAATCGTAGGTTTTTAATATTGATAGTTGCAACTGAAGACATAGTTATCTAGACCCAAAGCGCTATAGTGTTAGCTTAAGTATTAGTGTTAGCTTATCGACTAATCAGTGTCAGGAATTCAGACCGAGCAGCCTGAGACTCTCGCATGGTTCCCAGCATCATTGATGAACTCATCACTGAATTTTGCTTCTCAACGCCACGCATCATCATACACATGTGCTTTGCCTCGATTACTACACCAACACCTTTGGCGCCTGTCACCTGTTGAACCGCTTCAGCGATTTGACGGGTCAGGTTTTCTTGAATCTGAAGGCGCCTGGCAAACATATCAATGATACGCGCAAACTTAGATAAGCCTAATACCTTGCCGTTTGGAATGTAGGCGATATGACATTTGCCAATAAAAGGCAGCATGTGGTGCTCGCATAGAGAGTAAAGTTCAATGTCTTTAACGATGACCATTTCATCATTGTCGGACTCAAAAATGGCGTTGTTAATAATCTCGTCTAAATTCTGCCGATATCCCTGGGTCAAGAACTCCATTGCTTTCGCTGCGCGTTTAGGAGTATCAATTAAACCTTCTCGCTTAACATCTTCTCCTACTGCACCGATGATCTGGCGGAAACTTGATTCAAGAATATCTTGCATGGACTAACCCCGGAAAACTGTAAAAAAATCTGATACTTTTAGGATTCAACTTGTCCTGCACTACAAAAATAATGATGCGGACGCCTATCGAAAAGCGGAATGTAACATGAGTAGGGTTATGTTGGCTAATTGGAGAGAGCCATCGCGCTAGACTGGAGGCAATCACAGTCATAGCAAGGTAATAAAATTTACCTTCTGTTACGTCAACTTATGTACTGCTATGTGGTAAAACTGAGTTCTGACCTGATGAGGCTCAGGCCAGAAAAACGGCTAAACATTCTAGCTTTGTAGATTTTTTAGCTCTTGATCGATAGCATCAGCTTCAGCCTTCAATACCATGTACATTAGGCTGTTAGGGCTTATTTTTGCTCTATTTGCCTGCTCCAGTTTGAGGCTGTGAAGTCTAGTCAGTCTTTCTAAGTAATCGTTTTGTTGGTAATGCATAACCCAAACCTCCCTATCACCGAAAACATATCTGGTGATTTATATAATGGCTATCGGCCGCTTTACTGTTTTAATGAGTAGAAGGCAGCCTTTAAATATCGCTTTAGTATGGCCATAAATACTAAAAAGGCGTGTCGTATTGATGTACTTAGTATTTATACGCAAATAGCCTGCCATGAAGTTCTATAATTTAGATCGCAAAAATAGTTATTTTATCAGGTTGAGGTTTACGTCTAAAAAGATAAAAATAGATCAATATAGTCAGTCACTTACTCAGCGCAATTATTGAAGGTAATTCGTCTCGAGATATTAATATTGGTTGCGAAGCGCCAAAAAACTATCGGTAATACTGTAACTGTAAAGGATGTTTTACATATAAAGGCAAAAATCTGCCATTTAGAGGCAATTATGGACACATCAGCAAACTTGGATGGCTGGCAACAAGGAGGGAAGTGGTTTAAATATCGTGACCACTCAATTTTTTGTCGTATAGAGGGGAAGGGTGAACCACTAGTATTGATTCATGGTTTTCCAACCTCTTCGTGGGATTGGCAAGCATTGTGGCCAGCACTTACTGAACGGTATTTTGTTATCGCAATCGATATGATCGGTTTTGGCTTCTCTGATAAGCCGGCTGATTACGATTATACTATTATAGATCAGGCCGACTTGATCTCAGGATTTTTAAGGGAGCTAGGTGTTCAACACTGCGATGTGATTTGTCATGATTACGGTGTTAACGTCGCTCAGGAGTTACTCGCTCGGCAATTACAGGGGCGTCATGATTGCGAGATAAAAAGTGTCTGTTTTCTAAATGGCGGATTGTTTCCTGAAGCTCATCAACCTGTCTTTATTCAGCGTTTATTGAGTAGCTCTATTGGTGGCATTGTTAGCCGCTTTATTACCAGAAGAACTTATGAAAAAACGATCTGCAGTGTGTTTGGCGCGGCTAACCAGCCAGACCAAGAATTGCTGCAGAACTTTTGGGATCTGGTCAAATACAATAACGGGTTGGGGCTGATTCATCGCCTGGTTCGCTATGTAGAAGAGCGGCGCTGTCATCGTAATCGCTGGGTTGATGCCTTACAAAAAAGCCAAATACCGATGCGTTTTATTAATGGTGTTGATGACCCCACTTCAGGTTGTGAAATGGCAGATCGTTACGAATATATGATGGGTAATAGTGATGTGGTGCGATTAGAGGGTGTTGGTCATTATCCCCATCTTGAAACTCCGCAGCGAGTATTGAGTACCTATTTGGAATTTCGGCAGTTGGTTGACGCTTGAGGTTTCATTCGTTTTATTGTGATGGAGTCGGGTAGTTTTAACTTTTTTTAACTTGCATCAAGCGCAACAAGTTATTATGTTTTTGCCTGTTCTGGATTAACCCGAATGTGTTCTGTTGGAGAACTTGATGACGATTCCTGCGACTCGCTTGCTCAATCTGCTACTTTTTTTAGCGTGTACATTTCTAATGGTGTTTGCCTTTTTTCTTGAGCATATAAAAGGCCTTGAGCCTTGTCCTCTGTGTATGTCGCAGCGCATTGTTGTAATAACCATTGGGGTATTAGCGCTTATCGCGACTATTCATAACCCCGGGAAAGTGGGTGCCAAGATTTATGGAGCCTTGTTGGTGGTGGCTGCTGCTATTGGCGCTGCTCTTTCGACGAGACAGCTTTGGTTGCAAAGCTTACCAGCGGATGAAATTCCTGCTTGCGGTCCTGGTTTGAGCTATATTGTTGAGAATATGGAATACTTCCCTATGCAGGAGGTGTTAACTATGATGGTAAGCGGCACTGGTGATTGTGCTGAGGTCCAGTGGGTCTTTCTGGGTTTGAGTATTCCAGGCTGGACACTGGTTGTTTTTATCTCTATTGGGTTGCTGGGGCTATTTCAGCTAATGAGAAAGTCTCATTAAGCTTTGATGATAAAGCTCCTTATGTAGCCGAAACGGCCCTTTCCCTGGTTAAACTACCAAATTTATTAGTAATTTAGAGGCAATAAATCAATTGCCTCTTGCGATGATTTCACATTTTGTTTAAGTTCAGTGCTTGCTTCGTTTTCAAGGCTCGCATAAAGTAGGAGCTGAGCCTGTAGGGGGCGGATGAAAACAATAAACCAAGACGCAACGATTATTTGACTTTATATTATTCAGAACCACTTTCTGAACCAAGTCAGTAACGAATGCTCTTGCGAAAAAGACGTGGGTCAAGGGGACTGTTATGCTCGAAAATTGCCGTAATGCAAAAGAGCGTTGGGGAGGCGTGAGTGATATCGTCGATAAGTGGCTAAAAGAGCGACAAGATCTTATTGTTCTTTATTGCGAAATTACATCTGCAGAAGGTGAGTCACCAGAAATACAGGTTAGTAAATACCAACGTTTCTGTCAGATCCTTGTAGATTATGTTTCTGCTGGGCACTTTGAGGTATATGAACAGCTGATTCAGGAAGCCAAAGAGTTTGATGATGGTGGACTGGAACTGGCGAAAAAAATCATTCCTCAAATTGAAGTGACAACTGAAATAGCGCTAAAGTTTAATGATCAATTTGATAATGTTCATAAGATTGATGATGGCTTAGGATCATTGGGCAAAGAGATGTCCAAATTAGGTGAAGTACTTGAAGATCGGTTTGAATTTGAAGATGCACTGCTTGAAGCACTGCATAACTCGCATGCAGATCAGGTAGCCTAAAGACCTAGTCATTTGCGCTTGCGTGATCCCGGCAGGCAAAGAAAGAGTGTGAACAGCCTTTTCTAGATAGGCAACTATTTCGTTAAGCAGGATTTTCGAGAATTTCCTGCTTAATACCCTTCTTTTTGTGATTTTTTCACAAACTTCTTCTTTTTTGATCATATCTTTGTCTAAACTAATACTTAGTGATTATCTATTCCGTTTTGTATTAAGCAGGAGTTCTTTCGTTTGATGAACATGACACAACCAAGCTGTCGTCTATATTCATGGGTTAAAAAATCATTTTGGTTATCATTCGTTTTACTGATTTTGGTAGGCTGTGGAGGCAAAGGACCTGAGTCGGAAGCAGAGTTGGCGGTACAGGGGTTTCTGAGTGGAGATATATCTCACGATGGGCGCTATGCTGCGGTTGGCTCTATTCATCATGGAGGGAGCCTGTGGGATGTCGCTAAAAAAGAACGCCTATTTGATTGGAATCATGCAGCTGGCGAAAAGAGTTTAATTAGAGCGACGTCAATCTCGGGAGATGGTGCTCTGGCTGCCACCTCGGTTGAAGATACTATTGTTCTTTGGGAAACAGCAACCGGTAAATCTGCCGCATTTTGGAAGGCGCCTGCCAGAATTCTTTCAGTAAAGCTTTCATGGGATGGGCGTTATGCACTGCTTGGCATGAGTAATCGTAGTGCAATGTATTTTGACATGAAAGCAGGCAGTCGAGTGTTTACGTTTGATCATCAGGCAGAAGTGCGTTCTGTGGATTTATCAGACGACGGGCTTTGGGGAATTACAGGCGCTGATGATCTAACTGCTAAAGTATGGAATTTGAAAAACGGTAAACAGGTTCAGCAGTTTAACCATCAAAATCAGATCAAAACAGTCGCCATTTCAAGTAAGGGTAAGTATGGTTTTACGACCTCCCAACGAGAAGACTCCATCATATGGGACCTCAAGAGTGGAGAGCCGGTATTAAAGTTGCCTAATCGTTATACTAACTTCACTGTCGCAGGCTTTTCAGCTGATGAAGGTAAGTTGCTGCTCGGAACGTTCCAAGGGGCGTTATCTGTCATCGCGCTACCATCCGGTACCGTAGAGTCAACATGGCAGGCAAGCCCCAGAAAAGCTTATGGGGGTGCTTCAAGTAAGGCGGTGATAGCGGCTGTATTTTCTAGCAAGAAACCTGGTGCTGTTATCGCGCTCATGACAGATGGAATGTTGCAAGAGTTTGCGAAGTAACGATCTAAGGTAACAGCCCCCTCTAGAGTATTTAAACGAAAGAGAGGGTAGGCAAACCTATTTTTCTATCTCAAGTAGTTCAACTTCAAACAATAGTGTTTCATTCGGTCCAATATTACGGTTTCCGCCTGGGCCATAAGCGAGGTCAGAAGGAATATAAAGGTTCCATTTACTGCCTTCTGGCATTAGCTGCAATGCTTGTGTCCAACCTGGAATAACAGCATTTACGGGGAAACTAACCGGTTTGCCTTGTTCTATCGAGCTATCAAAGACGGTACCATCTAGCAAACTACCGCTATAGTGTACTTTAACCGTACTGATTGCGGTTGGCTTGGCTCCGGAGCCTGCGGTGATAACTTTATATTGAAGACCGTTTGCCAGCGTAACGACGCCTTCTTTGTTTTTGTTAGTAGCTAGGAATGCATCACCTGCCGCCTTGTTTTTGTCCGCAATCTTTTCAAATTTCTGGAGCTGCTCTTGTTGTTGCCTAGCTTGGAACTGCCTGAGTGTTTCTTCAATCTGAGCATCCGTCAGTAGCGATGGGGTGTCTTTGAACCCATCTTTAAGACCTTGAACAAATACATTTAGGTCAAGACTTGGCAGGTCGTCGGTCATTCGCTTGCCAAAAATAAGACCAAAGCTATAACTGACTTTTTGTTCGTCGGTTTCAAGGGATTTAACGGGTTCGGCAGCATGTGTGTGAGTAGATGCGCTTAAAATTGCAGCAGCCAAAAGCATTTTCTTCATTGGAGTTAGATCCTTCACTAATAATATTTTATTAAATAATTCAGAGACCTGCTTTTAGGGCGCCGCTCTGTTGAGTTGAGTAATAACTTACTAGTTTTTTTTATAATAGGCTAATTTTTCTCTTTGTTACCCGTCAGCGTGTCTAATTGCTGGTTACGTTGCTCCATTATTTCTCTGACTGCATGAGCATCGTCAACAATATTAAGTGCTCTATCTAAGGTCAGGGTATCTTCGTTATTTTTTGGCGGGGTATACGCGTTTTTATTGTCCGTGTTTGGTGTGGCTTTGTTGGGCGGTGCTGTTTTTTCAGGTACTGGGGTGGATTGGAGGATATTGGTCTTATCGTTAACGACTAATGTAGTGAATTGACTCCCTTCGGGTGGCTGATCACCATAGTGCCAAACGCCATTGGCATCTTTCCATTTATAAATGGTGCGGTCGGATGACATGTTAGGGGTGTTTGATACCAGCGAGCTTGGAGAGAGGTCTTTCATTTCCGGTAAGCTCATCATTGGGTCGCCCTGCTTATTCTTCATAAAAAAGGGGATGGCTAGCGCACCAGCCAAGATAATGAGGGTAAAGATCCGGTAAATCCATTTCATGTTTCTATTGTTCTCTCTATCTCAGGTAAATGTTACTTGCTATAAATATAGCGGTTTTTTAAGGTAGCTCTAAATTATTCAGGAAAATAAGCTTCGATATGCTTACGCTCGTGATTCGGAATGGCAGCATGAATTAGCGTAATCAAATGAGCTGTGAGGGTTGCCGTTTGCGCATTCAGCGCATTTTTAAGGGAGTGTTCAGTATAACTTAATAGGTTATAGGATAAGGTATCGAGTGTGTTTCGTTGCGTTGTAGGTTGAGATAAGTTATTTGATTTTTGAAATAGTATCGCTTGCTCGATTTGTTCTGCTTGTAACTCTGCACTCTGAACGGTGGCCTTTAGTTGTGGGTGGAGTGGGGCGATGCTTTTGAGTTGCTTGCGGATCGTTCGAAGAGGCTCGACAGTGTGATCACTCCACTGTGCTAGCGTAGGCTCGCTTTCGAGTACGTTGACTAATAATTCTCTTCGTTCAAACCCCAGCCAACAGCAGAACAGCAGGCGATTGACCTTTAACCCGTACTCATCTTGTAGTGAAAGCAGAGAGGTCTGGGCGTCGGTGTGTTTCCATATGGATAACGAAAAAGCCCAGAAAGGTGTCTCTAACAGTAACTCTTTAGGTAGTGTGATGGCCGTTTTGTTGATTGTATTGGTGTTAGTTTGGTCTTGCATGGTTTAGTTTATCCTGCGGTCGAGGTAGAATGCCGCCCATGTTGAATATTGAAGCGTTAAGTCTACTACGTGGCGGTAACACGCTGCTAGACCAAGTTGAAGTAACTATCCATACCGGCCGTCGTGTGGCGATTGTGGGTGCCAATGGATCTGGAAAAACCAGTCTCTTTAAGCTGATTTTGGGTGAGTTGCAGGCAGATGAGGGCCAGCTTACACTCCCCGGCCAGTGCCGTATCGCACATATGCAGCAGGAAGTTGATAATATTGATCGCACGGCTATTGAGCATGTGATTGACGGCCATAAAGAGCTTCGCCAACTCGAGGTTGCATTAGCGAAAGCAGAAGCAGCAGATGACCATGGCAAAATGGCCCAAATTCATGGTCAGTTAGACGCCATAGATGGCTATAACGTAAACGTAAGTGCTGAACAGCTACTACATGGGCTTAGTTTTTCTCAGCAAGATATGCATCGTCCGGTGAGTGACTTTTCTGGTGGTTGGCGCATTCGCTTGAATCTTGCGCAGGCACTTATGTGTCCTTCAGACCTTTTGTTGCTTGATGAGCCGACCAACCACTTGGACCTTGATGCAACACTCTGGCTTGAGCGCTGGTTAAAGCAGTATCAAGGGACTTTGTTATTTATCTCTCATGACCGTGACTTTATCGATAGTGTCGCGAGTCATGTGCTGCATTTTGAAAATAAAAAGCTCAATTACTATACCGGTAGTTATTCTGACTTCGAAAAGCAACGCGCCGAACGACTCGCCCAGCAGCAAGCTAACTTTGAAAAACAACAACAACGCATTTCTGAGATAGAAGATTTCGTACGCCGTTTTCGCGCTAAAGCGACCAAAGCAAAACAGGCTCAGAGCCGACTAAAAGAGTTAGAGCGGATGGAAAAAATTGCGGCTGCACATATTGATTCGCCGTTTCATTTTGAATTCCCCTGCTCAGAAAAAATGTCAGACCCGTTATTAAACCTGAAGAAAATCTCGGTAGGGTATGGCGATAAGACGATTTTGAGTGATGTAACCTTAAGTATTCATCCGGGTACCCGAGTAGGGCTTCTTGGGCCGAATGGTGCAGGTAAATCTACTTTGATAAAGGCGTTTGTGAATGATTTGCCGCCACTGACGGGGGAGCGTGTATGCGGCGAGCATTTAGCGATTGGCTACTTTGCACAACACCAACTTGAAGCATTAGATCCTAAGGCATCTCCTGCGACGCATATTCAACGACTTTCACCGACCGAGTCAGAGCAATCTATTCGTAATTTTTTGGGAGGCTTTGGCTTTCATGGTGACGATGCGTTTGGTGATATTACGACTTTTTCAGGGGGGGAGAAAGCACGCCTTGCACTCGCGATTATTGCGTGGCAGAAGCCGAACCTATTATTACTCGATGAGCCGACCAACCACCTTGATCTAGAAATGCGACATGCACTGACCATGGCGCTTCAGGGCTTTGAAGGCGCCGTTATAGTCGTTTCGCACGACCGGCATTTGTTGAAAAACACCGTCGAGGAGTTTTTACTCGTAGCGGATGGCAAAGTGGGCGTGTTTGATGATGATTTACCCGCGTATGAAAAGTGGTTACTGGATTATCAAAAACAATCTGATCAAACCGCTGAAAAAACAGTCAGTAATTCTGATAATGAGTCATCTGATGATAAAAAAGAACGAAAACGGTTAGCAGCAGAAGCGCGAAAACGCATTAGCCCGCTACGTAAGCAGTTAGAGAAAGATGAAAAGTCCATTGATCGACTGCATCAGGCGCTGGAGGAAATAGAAGGTTTGCTAGCAGACCCCGGTATCTACTCCGATACTCAAAAAGGTCGTCTAAAACAATTGCTACAACAGCAGGCTGAAAATAAAACCGAGCTTGAAGAGGTAGAGCTTAGTTGGTGCGATATCAGTGAGCAGATCGAAGCCCTTCAGGCTCAAGAGGGCGAGTGAATACGCGGCCCACTTTATACTCTTTTCGCCGTTGCCCCTACGCGATGCGAGCGCGAATGGCCTTGAGCTATAGTGGTATAGCGGTTGAACTGCGAGAGATTGAGCTTAAAAATAAACCAGCCGAAATGTTGGCTGCCTCTGCAAAAGGCACTGTTCCTGTTTTGATATTGCCTGATGCTAATGTCATTGACGAAAGTAGGGACGTTATTGATTGGGCGTTAGCTCAACATGACCCAGATAATTGGCTGCTTGAACAACACATAGGCTTACAGGACGTGGGCGTTAGCCTAATTGACCGGAATGACGGTGAGTTTAAAGGCTATCTAGATCGCTACAAGTATGCCGACCGGTACCCAGACTTTACTGAAGTGCACTATCGCACTCAAGGCGAGCCGTTCCTAGCGCAATTAGACGAGAGGCTTCAATCGAGCCGATACTTGTTAGGCGATAAACTGTCAGTAGCTGATGTTGCGATTATGCCGTTTATACGCCAGTTTGCCCATGTCGATATTCATTGGTTTAGGCGCACCCAGTACACTGCACTGCAATGCTGGTTAGATGAGTTTTTGGCATCAGCGTTATTTAACCGTGTGATGGAAAAGTATAAACCGTGGGTAGCCGGCAGCGAACTTATTTGTCTACCTTGTTAGTGGTCGTTAGTCTTTCTATTGTGGGCGCCAATAACCATCGCCACCACAAACCATCGCATCTTTGACTGTACCCTCTGGGTACTCAATTCCATCTAGCCAGCACCCCGCGCTTGCGTCTGCGATGAATGACGATAGCGCAGCGATTAATAGCCATTGTTTTATTTTCACTCTTATTTCTCCTGATCTGCCTCTTTGTTATTTCTGAGGTCTCCGTTCAAAACTGACTCTCCTGTTATGGATAGTCGTTTATATGCTTGCTCTGCCAGCATTCCTGATACGATTCCTAAAAATGAGATCAGAAAGGGTGAGAGATTTTGTTCACTACTATCTGAAAATGTTGACTGGCCTGACTTAAGCATAACGTACATCGATAGCGCTAATATCATGCCTAAAAAGGGTCTAAATAAATACATACTGAGGCTTTTGGGGTAGCTTTCAGGCTCTTGCAAAAACTCAACCGTTACAAATATCAGGCTTCCTAGAACGCCCATTGATAACACTAATACAATAATTAAAATGGGGGTTGGGATAGCCCAAAAGGAGTCGATGCCTAACAGTGATGAAAAACCTTGAAAAAACTTCTCAAAGTATTCGATATCAGAAAAGGTATCAATGAGTACTTTGTGCTTGAGAATATAACGAGTTTGTAGCGCCTTTATATCCCTTAATTCCAAGTCTACTTTATGTATATTTCCTTCTGTGTACCTGACTGTTAGCTGTAACGCCTCATTATTAGGGTCGAGGGACAGTTCTTTTTTCTGTCTGACTTTTGCTTCTTTAAATGCTGTCTGTCGCCGCTCGATGAGGGCAATGTCTGCGGCTATTACCTCGTTGAGTTTTTTATATATAGAAAGCACTTCTCCAGTAGAGTAGAACTGATCGCCTTCCGGTGCCTTATTGGGGATACAGGGAACGGTTGCCAAAGGCCCTTCGGCTTTTGAATCCAACTTTGAAGTATTGCAAAGGTGGTCAGTAAAAGAGGTTTCACTGAGTGAACTGGATTGTGGAATTGAGTTAAGTTTAATCTGAAATTGATAGGTGCTAAGAGAATAGACGACCAGAAATACGCAAAGCACATATAGGCTTGCTAGCCAAAAGCCAATAAGTGTTCGCTTGCACCTTGTTATGTTTTTGCTTTTAGCACTAAAACCCAAAACTTTCATTTCTATCATGATGTCCAAATTGAAGTTTAGAGATCAATGTAGAAGACAGCGCTGTGTACTACCAGCCATTCCAGATTGGCTTATTACAGGGTAATTATAGTACAGCTTGGATACCGGGCAAGTTTCGGGGAGGCGAGCTTTTTTAGTGGAGGGTTATTCGCTGCTTTTTCGGCTAAGAAATATGCAAAGAATACCCCACTGACTTTAACTGATCGGCTTCGATTTCAAGGTCATCTCTGGTAAGTGGGTGTTGCTCCAGCCATTCAGGTTCAAATTCTATGTTGAGCGCATCGGCATCCGCATCAACTTTAAAGGTTGTTGATTGCCCGCTATCACGGCTTCTATTTAATGCGACCGCTAACCTAAGCAGTATTGCGAGTCGTATTAAAGGCTTTGATTGTTCATCTGAATACCCAGCAAAAATATCAGCGCTAAACTTACGGCGATGGCTGCGAATGAGTGTCGCTATGGCTTGTTGTAACTGGTTTGAGAAGCCTGATAAATCAGAGTACTTGATAAGATAGGCGCCGTGTTTATGGTATTGGGTATGAGAAATCGCTAGACCAACTTCATGTAGGCGGCTAGACCAGCGCAATAAGTCGGCAAAAAAATCAGCGTTTAGCCCCCAGTAATGCTGTACCTGACGAAACGCGTACATGGCAGTTCGCTCAACGGTTTGCGCATGAGGCATGTCGACCATATACCGCTCTTGTAGTGCAGATATGGTTCGCTCTCTTACATCTTCATGTTGAATACGCCCAATCATATCGTAGAGAAGACCTTCTCTTAACGCACCATCAGCAAAGGTCATGATATCGATTGAAAGCACTTCAAAGCAAGCGCAGAGAATCGCCAAGCCTGAAGGGAAGATAGACAGCCGGTCTTTCTTTACGCCTATATCTTGTAAATTTTCAATATGACCTTGTGAGATAACATGTGCTTTTAACTGGTTGAGGGATTGGGCTGTAATGCCCTCTTTGGAATAGCCAAGGCTTTCTACCAGATGTGCGATGGCTTTAATGGAGCCTGAAGATCCAATGCTGGTTTGCCAGCCTAATGCTTGAAAACGGTAGCGAATGTTGAGTAGCTCTCTAGAGGCATGTGCGATCGCCGCCCGCATTCCTTTTTTGGTTATCGTCCCGTCACCGAAATAACGCTCGCGAAAAGAAACGCAGCCCATGTGTAAGCTTTCAAGTGCTTGGGTTTCAAAACGTTCACCAATTATAAACTCGGTACTGCCTCCGCCGATATCAATGACCAGTTTACGGCCTGCATCGTCTGCCAGAGTATGTGCAACGCCCAAGTAAACCAAACGGGCTTCTTCGCGACCTGCTATGATCTCAACAGGGGCGCCAAGAATCGCTTCCGCTTTACGGGTGAAATCCCGCGAGTTTTTGGCCACCCGCAGAGCGTTAGTGCCAACGACTTGTATCGCGTGAGGTGGAATACCTTGTAGTCGCTGAGCAAAACGCTTTAAACACTCAAGCCCTCTTTCCTGCGATGCCTCGGAAAGATAATTTTTATTATCTAATCCTGCAGCTAGTTGGATTTTCTCACCGAGCTTGTCTAACGTACGAATCTCACCGTAAACAGTGCGCCCAACCACCATGTGGAAGCTGTTGGAGCCTAAATCAATAGACGCGAGTGTTTCGGGAATTTCCTTCTTTGATGCATTATTATCAGAGTGCAATGACGTCACGTGCCTTGAAATCCTCTGTTGAACCTATATATTAGAAACCATCTAAGGCAATCATAAGCCAAAGGTAGATAATATGACACTAGCAATGAGTGATTTTTGATTAAGATCACTTACAAATCAGTGTTTGTTTATGTCTTTAACTATTGACTGCCCCTACGTTATACTACAACTATTGACTACAACATCAGGAAACCAGAATGAGCGACAAAATTGTTAATGTAACCGATGCCTCTTTTGAAGAAGAAGTCTTGAATGCTGATACTGCGGTATTGGTTGACTACTGGGCTGAGTGGTGTGGACCATGTAAAATGATTGCGCCTGTTCTGGAAGAGATTGCTGATGAGTATGAAGGACGTCTTAAGATCTGTAAGTTGAATATTGACGAGAATGAGCAGACGCCACCTAAGTTCAATATTCGCGGTATTCCAACATTAATGCTGTTTAAAAACGGTAATGTTGATGCGACTAAAGTCGGCGCACTATCTAAGTCTCAGTTGACTGCATTTTTAGATAGCAATATCTAATGTGTTGACGTCTGTAACTGTGGACGCATGGTCATCATCGCCTTGGCTGGAATGACATGAAACACAACCAAAAAAGGCGAGCTATGATAGCTCGCCTTTTTTGGTTTAGTCCTTATTCTTACTGGTTATCACCGTTGCCAGTGACTTCCAGCAGAAAGCAGCATACCGCTGCGGTCACCGCAAATCCAACTATAAAAATAGTAGGCATGGCGGCGTAACCAAGAATATTCCAGATTATCGTTTCTAAGGGACCCATCTTTTCTCTCCAAATCTAGTGATGTAAGCGAGCACTATGGCTAGTGCCAGCCCTCAACGCCTTCCATATCAGGTAGCTCGTGAGCAATACCTTTGTGGCAGTCGATACAGGTTTTTTCACCAGAGGCCAGCGCGGTTGAGTGCATCGTTACAGAGCGACGACCTTGTTCACTGAAATCCATCGACTCAAAGTTGTGGCAGTTACGACATTCGCGTGAATCATTCTCCTTCATGCGTTTCCACTCGCGTAGCGCCATACTCTTACGGTGCTCTACGAACTTTTCCCGAGTGTCGATAAGACCGGTAATTTTGCCCCATACTTCTTTACTTGCAGCAATTTTACGAATGATCTTATGGGTCCAGTCTTTTGGCACGTGACAGTCAGGGCATGTGGCTCGAACACCTGAGCGATTGCTGTAGTGAATGGTCTCCCGGTACTCTTGGTAGACATTCGCTTCCATCTCGTGACAGCTGATACAGAACTCTTCGGTATTGGTTATCTCAAGCGCAGTGTTGAAACCACCCCAAAAGACAATACCAGCAACAAAGCCAAGGGCAAGAATAATGCCCATGGCGATGCGGGTAGGATTCGTCAATAGAGACCAGTAACGCCCTATCAGACCTTTATTTTGATTTGCCATACTTTAGCACTCCACTTTCTCTAATCTTCGGTTCTAATCAGCGAGCGGCTTCACTGAGTTGAAATTGTTATCAACGAGTGGTTTGGCATCCGCTTGAGGAACGTGGCACTGGTTACAAAAGTAGCGGCGAGGCGATACATCTGATAACTGCTGACCGTCACGGGTTTCAAAGTGCGTCATACTAACCTTGGTCGCACCCGTCTTTTTATAGTTTTGCCAGCTGTGGCAAGAAAGACACTTGTTGCTGTTAAGGTCTACCTTATAACCACGAATCTGATGAGGGATCAGTGGTGGTTGATGTAAGTAGTCCCTCTCAAAGGTTTCGCGGTCTCTCGGAACCCGCTTTAGTGAATCAGCCGTGTTATTGGCATCAAGCTCTTCTAGCCCACGAAGTGATTGGACACCACCCATGTCAGCCCAAGCTACATTGGTCGCTATGATACTAGTCAGTAGACTGACAAAGGCAACAATAGTTAATCGTTTTTTCATTTTATTTCTCCGCCTTGTTGGCAAATCTCGAACTATAGTGAAATACATCTTTTGCGCAAATATCGATACATCGTCCGCAGTTAGTGCAGTCGGAAGCAATAATGACAGGGCCTACTCCACTCGCTTCGCCCTTGAGCGCAGGTCTAATTACCTGAGGCTCGGGGCATACTGCGTAGCAGTCCATGCAGTCGTTGCACTTTGATCTGTCTGAAGCGCTTACTTTTAGCGGGCTGTATTTACCCACTAAACTATAAAAAGCACCCATTGGACAGACATGTCCGCACCAGCCGCGACGGCTGATAAATAGGTCAAATAAAAATATGGCGATGATGAGAGACCAGCCCATGCCCATTCCGAAGATGAGTCCCCGGTGTAACATTGATACCGGATTGATCAGCTCCCACACTACATACCCTGTGAAGAGTGGTGTGATAAAGCACATCGCTAATATCCAATACCGGAGTGAACGAGCGAGCTGGGTGCTTTTACGTAGCCCTAAACGGCGACGTAACCAGCCAGCACTGTCGGTCACAATGTTAACCGGGCATACCCAGGAGCAGAAGACTCGACCTCCAACCAAAAAATAGAAAGTAAAAATGATCAGTGCACCCAATATAGCCGTTAGATCTGGTTGATGACCCGAGAAAAAGGTCTGCAACAGTAAAAACGGATCGGCCATCGGGATGGTGCCAAAAAGTAAGCTGGCACTCAGGTTACCTTTAATCCACCAGATACTTGCTAGAGGCCCAAGCAGAAACAACCCTAAAATACTGAGTTGAGAAACTCTGCGAAGTAGCAACCACTGGTGAGTTTTAAGCCACCCTTTTTCAATTATTGCATCTTGACCGATGACTGTACTTTTAGCTGAAACACTCATTTATTACCTCCAACAGGGGCAATGTTGAGTGACTCAGCCTCAGTAGCTGGCATGCGGTTTGGAAGGTCAATAATATTAGGCACCAATTCTCTTCCGGCTTTCTCTTTCTCTTCCCAGCCCCAGCGATAGTGTTTGCCAAGTTCCCCTTTCGCTAGCTCTCTAGGCATCACCTTGATTGCTGCTTCTTCGAGTACGCAGGCATGTTCACACTTGCCGCAGCCAGTACAGATATCGGAATGCACGACCGGTTCAAATATGGCGTGAACTCCGGTACGAGTATTTTGGGTAAGGTTGAGCGTGATCGCCTCTTCAATTAAAGGGCATACGCGGTAACACACGTCACATCGTAGTCCTTGAATATTGAGGCAGGTTTCACGGTCAATCAGTACCGCAACGCCCATTTTGGCATCATCAATATTGGTGAGTTTAGGGTCCAGTGCGCCTGTTGGGCATGCCTTAACACAAGGAATATCGTCACACATTTCGCATGGCACTTTCCTCGCATCAAAGTATGGGGTCCCAGTAGTCACTGGTTCAAATAAACGGGCCAACTTTAATGTGTCGTAGGGGCAATCCTCTACGCAGAGTCCGCAGCGCACACAGGCACCGAGAAAATCATCTTCTATTAATGCACCAGGCGGGCGTAGTGCTAGAGCAGCATGAGTTTTGCTTTGTTCCCCATACATTCCCAGACCAAGCCCAAGCAGGCCAACACTACAGGCGGCATGACCGCTGTCAGTTAAAAACTGACGACGGCTAACCGGCTGTTGTTTGCTGTTTGCTTTTTTGTTCGCCATGGTACTTATCACTTCTATCTTTTTAAGTCGTATTTAATTGAACTTGCACAGTATGAGTGTGCGACGATTTAGACTTTCACTACCTTAACTGCACATTTTTTATAATCGGTTTCTTTTGACAATGGGTCAGTAGCATCAAGTGTTAACTTGTTGGTTAACTGCCCTGCATCGAAGAAAGGCATAAATACCAAGCCTGCAGGTGGGCGGTTTCGGCCACGTGTTTCGATACGAGATTTCACTTCACCACGTCTTGAGCTGATGATCACTTCATCGCCGCGACGAAGGTCGCGTGATTTCGCATCATCCGGGTGCATAAATAACACAGCATCAGGAAATGCTCGATACAGCTCAGGCACTCGACGGGTCATGGTGCCACTGTGCCAATGTTCCAGAACTCGACCGGTGCTTAACCATAAGTCAAATTCTTTATCTGGCGATTCTGCTGGTGGCTCATAAGGGAGTGCAAAAATCCATGCCTTGCCATCTGGCTTACCATAGAATCGAACACCTTCGCCTTTTGGAACATAAGTGTCATAGCCTTCTCTAAAGCGCCATAATGTTTCTTTGCCGTCTACAACTGGCCATCTTAAGCCACGAGACTGGTGATACTGCTCGTAATCTGCAAGGTCGTGGGCTTTTCCGCGGCCAAAAATAGCATATTCTTCGAACAGCCCTTTTTGTGCGTAGAAACCAAAGTCACGAGACTCGTCGTTAAGGCGATCTTCAGGTACTTCGCTGAGAGGAAACTTATCAACTTGGCCATTTTTATAAAGAACATCGAACAGGGTTTTACCTTTATATTCTGGCATCTTCGCAATCAGTTCTTCAGGCCATACGTCTTCAACCTTAAAGCGTTTGGAGAACTCCATTAGCTGCCATAAGTCAGACTTCGACTCGCCTGGACCTTTAACCTGCTGGTACCAAGATTGAGTACGGCGTTCAGCGTTGCCGTAAGCCCCTTCTTTTTCAACCCACATAGAGGTCGGCAGAATAAGGTCAGCAGCTTGGGCCGTAACCGTTGGATATGGGTCTGAAACCACGATGAAGTTTTCAGGATTACGGTAACCCGGGTAACCTTCTTCGTTCATGTTAGGGGCCGTCTGCATATTGTTGTTACACATAACCCAATAGGCATTTAACTTGCCGTCTTTTAACATGCGGTTTTGCAATACTGCGTGGTAACCTGGCTTTGGAGGAATCGTTCCTTCAGGTAACTTCCAGATTTTCTCAGCGTAGTCGCGGTGCTCTTTTTTCTTAACGACCATGTCTGCAGGTAAGCGGTGTGCGAATGTTCCGACTTCACGAGCCGTACCGCAAGCAGATGGCTGACCTGTTAATGAGAAGGGGCCGTTACCTGGCTCAGAGATTTTTCCGGTAAGCAGGTGAACGTTGTACATCAGATTGTTAGCCCAAACGCCACGAGTATGCTGGTTAAACCCCATCGTCCAGTAAGAAACAATTTTCGCTTTAGGATCAGCGTAAAGCTTAGCCATCTTCTCAAGGTTTTCTTTCGGTACGCCGGACATCTCGTGAGCGTAGTCCAATGTATAGGTTGATACGAACTTGGCATACTCTTCGAAAGAGATATCTTTTGATCCGCCTTTTCCAGAGTTTTTAGCTTTTTGCTCTAGTGGGTGTTCAGGGCGAAGACCGTAGCCAATGTCAGTGACACCTTCTTTGAAACGAGTGTGTTTATTGACAAAGTCTTTATTAACCGCATCGTTTTGAATAATGTAATTGGCGATATAGTTCAGAAGAACCAGGTCGGTTTGCGGAGTAAAGATCATTGGGTTGTCTGCCAACTCAAAGCTACGGTGCTTGAATGTTGACAGTACATGCACTTGAACGTGCGGAGCGCTAAGGCGGCGATCGGTTAGACGTGACCACAAAATAGGGTGCATCTCTGCCATGTTAGAGCCCCAAAGTACGAACGCATCTGCTTCTTCAAGGTCATCATAGCAGCCCATTGGCTCATCAATACCGAAGGTACGCATAAAACCACCCACGGCAGATGCCATACAGTGACGAGCGTTCGGATCGATGTTATTGGTTCTGAAACCTGCCTTCATTAGCTTGGAGGCTGCGTAGCCTTCCATTACTGTCCACTGGCCTGAACCAAACATACCCACTGACGTGGGGCCTTTTTTCTTCAAGGCATCTTTGAATTTTTCTGCCATAACATCAAAGGCTTTATCCCAAGATACCGGGGTAAATTGACCTTCTTTGTCGTACACACCATCTGTCATTCTGAGCAGTGGCGTTGTTAGGCGATCTTCGCCATACATGATCTTGGACAGAAAATAGCCCTTGATACAGTTAAGGCCTTTGTTTACTGGTGCATCCGGATCACCCTGAGTCGCAACAACTCGTCCTGCCTGGGTGCCTACCAGCACGCTACAGCCAGTGCCGCAGAATCGACAGGGTGCTTTGTCCCATTTGATAACCGAGTCACTTGATTTGGTAATCAAGTTTGAGGCTGAAACGGGTACTACGACACCAGCCGCTGCTGCAGTGGCGGCCACTGCATTGCTCTTTATAAAGTTTCTTCTGGTTAGTTTCATTTTTGCTCCTCCGAGTCGAGGTTTGTAGCGACTTTACTGGTTGTTAAATCTTGCTGGCTTATAAAGTCTTTTCTGTTTGTAGAATCCGCAATTTCTGAAGAGTCTATCGTATCTGAAGGATCTAACTGCGCTGACTGGGAAAAAACCAACGAAGAATTAATAACGCCTTCGATGTTATTAATCTCTGTAATGCGGTCGATGATAAATCGCTCGCCAGGTTCTTCTTCGACAGTGACTACCAATTTTCCTTCTTCGTTTATAGCATGAACTTCTACCCCACGAAGTAGCTCGAGTCTTGTGGCGACTATTTCGCGGTTTTCGGGACGAGTGTGAACGACGACGCCGGCCACACTGTATTCTTCATTGGAATAGCGAGGTGCTGTTTTCATTCGCTGATTAACCTACTTTAGGTGTATTGCTATGAGTAAGCGGCTGCATAGTGAGTGCATCGTTTGGGCATATGCTGATGCAGGCTCCGCAGCCATTACATAAATCATTATTGACCGTTGGCGTCGCTACGCCTCTGGCCCCGTTTTTTGGGTTGCCCCAGTTAAAAATAATTGCTTCCGGTTCGCATGCATCGCCACAACTTCGGCATACTACGCCATGCTGAGCTAGGCACTGGTCACCGATAACGGGCACTTGATACCACGGTGCCTCATTGTCATTAACCAAAGCACCTGACTGACATGCACTGACGCAGTCACCACAAAACGTACATTCGTTATGTTTGAAATTTGTGCTGGGAAAACCACCTGAGCCAGGCACTAAAACATTTTCTGGGCACTCGGCAACACAACCTCCGCATCGAGTACAGAGGTCTAAAAAGCTAGTCTGGTTTACCGACCAAGGGGGCAATAACATAGAGGCTGCTGGCACATACTTGCCTTTAAGCAACGATCTTCGTCCAAGGTCTATTTCACTGGACATGATATTAACGATACCGCTCTCTCATTTTGTTAATGTTGTTAATGTTGTTAAGTATTCTTTGATTCGCGTAACTTATTGATCCAGAATACTTGAGTATTATTTATACGATAAAATATGCTCCACGTTGAGCATAGACTGATGGAGGAGAATAACCATTGATAGCGGTCAATTTTATTCAGTTTGTAAAGTGTTGCTAAAAGTAAGGTTATTACTTATTGGTTATTATTAATATCGCTATAAATTATTGATAATAAACGTTAATATTTTTATGGATGTTAGCGTTTAAACTTAATATATTGTTAATACCTATATATGGGTATCTGGAAGGGGCTGTGCAGTTTTTAGTCAAAAATGGTACCAAGGGATCACTGGTTAGAAGGGCAATGTGGGGGTGGGCTGGCATCATTTTGTTGGTGTTGCTGAGTATGGCTGCATCGCTGATTATTACCCAATCGACAGACGGGGATGCAGAGCGAATTAATGTTGCGGGCTCTCTTCGAATGCAATCCTATCGTATATCGCAAACTGTGTTGCGAGTTAATCATGATCTTAAGAAGAGTGAAGATGAGTTAATTGGCGAGTTGGCTGAGTTCGATCGTCGGATAAAAACCCCTATTTTGACTGAGCTGTTAGATTTGAGTATCGCACGCTCGGAAAGGCTAGCGTTAGAGTCTGTGTTAATGGAATGGAATGACCTTAAGGCTCGCCTGTTGAGGCATACTTTGACGGATGAATTGAGGTTACTTGATGATATTGATCAGTTTGTAGCGGGCATTGATAATATGGTCGGGCTGTTTCAGGCTCAGACTGATCTTAAAATTGAGCAGTTGCGTTATATTCACGGTGTTAGTATATCGTTAGTTATTATTATCGCTTTTTTTGCATTACTTGACCTGTTTAGAACGGTTGTTCTCCCGCTAAGGGGGCTGGTGAGTGCTGCAGACAAGGCTAAGCATGGAGATTTAAGCGCCCGTGTAGACTACTTAAAAAGTGATGAGTTAGGATTGCTGGGTAATACGTTTAATCATATGGCTTCAAGCTTAGAAGAAACATACTTGGAGCTTGAGGAACGTGTGACCCGCAAAACACAAGAGTTACGAGCCCAAACGGAATCTTTGGAGCTGTTATACGAAACCTCCCGGTTAATCAATAATGGCGTGACTCATGCGAGTGCCATGAGATCAATTTTAGATAGCTTAACCGTCACCATTGGAAGTGGAGCGTTCGAACTCTATCTGACTCCTCAGGCGCTGGCTTACGTTGACTCATCTGAAGGTTTTGGCCGAATTGAGGATGACGATGTTGCGATGGCAGTAAACGATGAGGTTGAGCGTTGGTTTAGCGTTTCTGATAAGAACCATAATTATGGTCGCTTGTTATGGTCAGCAGGTTCAAGGCAAGCTTTTGAAGAGCAAGCACAGCTAATTGAAGCGGTGTGTGATCTGATGGCATCGGCATTTAGTCGTGACTGGAAAAATGAGCAAACTTGGCGCCTCCTATTGGTAGAAGAACGCGCAACCATTGCGAGAGAGTTGCATGATTCATTAGCTCAGGCACTTTCTTATTTGAAGATGCAGGTTAGCCGATGGCAAACACTCAGTGAAAGAGGCGCTGAAAAGCAGCAGTTAGCGGATATTACAGCAGAGATTAGGGAAGGGCTTAACGCTGCGTATGGGCAGTTGCGAGAACTGTTAACCACGTTTAGGTTAAAACTTGACGAGCCTGGCCTTGAGTCTGCACTTAAAGCCACTGTCGCAGAGTATCGTGAGAGAGGTTCATTGGTTATTGCGTTAGACTACCGGCTGGGTGAAATGGCGCTTAGACCGAATGCTGAGATTCATTTGTTGCAGATTGTTCGAGAAGCCCTTTCGAATGTTGTGCGTCATGCAAAAGCGACCCAAGCTGATATTCGTTTGTATCTGGAGCATGATGATTGTTTGGTGGTGGAGGTGTGTGATAATGGCGTTGGGTTGTTGGATGAATCTTCTGGCCCAATGCATCATGGCATGAGTATCATGAATGAACGCACCCAAAGCCTTGATGCGAAGCTGGCGATCAAAAATAATTCAGGTGGCGGTGTAACGGTTCGCATCGATTGTGATATGAATAAAATAAAACGTACAGGTGAGGCTGTAACTCATGATAAATGACTATTATACTTCATGAAAAATGACGGTAACTCACGATAAATGATGGAAAAATCATGACAAGTGACAGAGAGCAATTAAATATTCTTATCGTGGATGACCACCCCATGTTACGCAGAGGTGTTAAGCAGCTGCTGCAGTTGGAGGCAGGGCTAGACGCCATCGGTGAGGCAAGTTCAGGGCAGGAAGCGCTAGAAATTGCAGAAAGATTAGAGCCTGATCTTATTTTACTTGATCTAAATATGAAGGGTATGGATGGTATTCAGACGTTGAAAGCGATGCGAGACAAAGATATCTACTCTCGCATCGTGATGTTTACAGTGTCGGATGATCATGATGATGTAATCGCCGCCTTGAAAGCGGGCGCAGATGGCTATGTTTTAAAAGAAACTGAACCCGAAGAGCTGGTGTCTTATATCCGACAGGCGGCAACCGGTACTATGGCTATTAGCGATAAATTGGCAGCAGTACTAGCGTCAGAGATTGGTAATCGAAAAGGGGGCAAAGAACGTTCAGCTGATGGCTTAACACAGCGTGAGCGTCAGATTCTGAAACAGATTTCAGTCGGTATGAGTAACAAGATGATTGCCTCTAAGTTAGATATTGCAGAAGGCACTGTTAAGGTTCATGTTAAGAACCTACTGAAAAAGCTGAAGATGAGGTCTCGGGTAGAGGCAGCCATTTGGGCGATGGAAAACAATCTAAACTAGACGTAGGTTTGTTGTTAAATGTATATGAGGAAAGGCTGTAGGTGCCTTCTCAGAGAGCTGGATGAGAAGGTAGTTAAGGTTAATGAGTGAAAGAACGCTGACAATAGATGCTGGGGTTATTGCAGGTGGGCTCGGCTCACGTTTAGATGGCGTTGACAAGGGGTTGATTGAGTGGCGTGGGGTGGAGTTTACCCTCCATATAGCTAAGCGACTTCGACCTTTTGCGCGCAAGTTGATTATAAATTGTAATCGAAATAGTGAGCACTATTGGCCGTTGGCTGACTTGGTGGTGAGTGACGGTGATGATGCGTTTAATGGGCCTTTAGCTGGTTTGAGGTCGTTGCTTTTAGCATCTGATGCTGACTACTTGTTAGTCTCGCCCTGCGACACGCCTGCTTTGCCAGAAGACTTTGCTGAGCGCATGCTTAACTGCCTTGATCAAAACCCCGGAGCGACGATTGCCGTAGATGATGGTGAGCGTTTACACCCTTTACATTTGCTAATTCCTGTATCGTTGGCAGGAAGTATTAGCCAGTATTTAGCGTCAGGCGAGCGACGAATGATGGTATGGCTGAAGCAGAATAATTTGGTGTGTTGTGACTTTTCAGATCAGCCTGAAGGGTTTTTAAATGTGAATACGCCAAAAGAGCTAGGGACATTGATGAGTAAGAGTATCAATTAATCTGTGTTCGGGAATTTTGCTTGTCGTTAGGGTAGACGGTGCGCAGGCGAACCCTATAATTTTATGTTAACTATCTTTCCAGCGTGCAGCGCGCTGTTGATCAGTACTTTTCTCTTCAACCCAGTTTTCATCTGATGTAGTGCGTTCTTTTTTCCAAAAGGGTGCATCAATTTTTAAGTAGTCCATAATAAACTCACAAGCCGCAAATGAGGCTTCACGATGGGCGCTGCTGACCCCGACGAAAACGATTTGGTCACTTAAATTCAGTTCTCCCACGCGGTGAATGACGCTTACTTGTTCAATAGGCCATCTTTCGTAAGCTTGATCTATAATCTTTTGCAGCGCTTTTTCAGTCATACCGGGATAGTGTTCAAGGAACATGCCGGTTAGATCTGTGCGATCACCGAATTCCCTAACGAGTCCGGTAAAGCTGCAGATGGCGCCAATTTTAGGGCAGTCCTGTCTAAACTTGTCCAGTTCGTCCTGAATATTAAAGTCAGCTTGCTGAATTCGAATCATAGTGTACCCCTACTGACATATTGTTTATAAACATGATCGTTAGCCTCCCGTGACAGGTGGGAAAAACGCAACCTCGTCGTCAGCGTTTACGTCACTACTCAAATGAGCCATTTCCTGATTAATTGATACGAGTAGCTTGCCACTTTTCAGTGCTGCATCCCATGGTGCTCCACGTTCAATCAGGCGATTAATAATATCTTGCGGCGATGTGATATCGGAAGTGCCAGTCCACTCTTCCTGGTCGCAGTTTAGTCGCTCTCTTAGGCTGGCAAAGAATAATATTTTCATAGTTAAGCTCAATGTTGCTGTTTTTCATGCTGATGCTGGTGTTTACTGTTTGCTTCGATATGGCGCAATTTTAGCGCTAACCAAGCAACTCGGAGAATGGCCAAAACTCGACCAGGTCTCCTTGTTGTGGTGTCGTATGCTCTGGAATAACAGCAAACCCATCTGCCCATGAAGCAGAGCTGAGAACCCCGGAACTTTGATTTGGATGGTTTTCTATGGTTGCGACGCCTTGTTCATAGTTGAGTCGGGTCCTAAGGTACTCTCTTCGCTTACCCGGTTTTCTTAGACTAAAACCAATTGGCAGCTTAAATGAGTGAGTATTGGTTCGTTCTGCTCCCTGACTCTTTAGAAGGAATGGGCGAGCTAAAATGCAAAATGTAACGAATACTGCTCCAGGGTTGCCGGGTAGCCCCATGACAGGGGTGTTGTCTATTTTTCCGTAGGCAAACGGCTTTCCGGGTTTTATGGCTAATTTCCACAAATCGAGTTCGCCTAGTTGATTGATGGCCGCTTTAACATGATCCTCTTCACCGACTGATACGCCTCCACTAGTGATAATGATATCGGCGGCGTTAGCCGCTTTTGTTAGGGCATTGAGTGTTGAGTTGAGGGTGTCTTCAACAATACCAAAGTCAACAACTTCAAAGCCGAAACCGTCTAGAAGGCCCTTAAGAGTGTAGCGATTAGAATTATATATTTGTCCTTCTTTAGTCGTTTCACCGGGCTCAATCAGTTCGTCACCGGTTGATAGAATAGCTACTTTCAAAGGACGGTAAACCTTAACGTTCGCAACACCAATAGAGGCCATTAACCCCATGTCTTGTGCGCGGATGCGGTGTCCTTTTTTCAGAATGATCTGATTGGTCTTAATATCTTGGCCTTGGGGACGTATGTTTTGGTTGAGCTTAATGCCTGCGGGCAGCGTCACTTTACCATCTTGCTCTGTACAGTCTTCTTGCATCACCACTGCCGTCGCGTTATCCGGTATGGTTGCACCCGTGAATATGCGAGCCGCGGTGCTGGGTTGAAGTGGAAGAGGGGTTGAGCCTGCAGGTATACGTTGAGATATCTCAAGCGTGACAGCTACATTGCTTGAGTGCTCTTCTGCAATTACAACATAACCATCGACGGCGCTATTATTGTAAGGAGGCACATCAATGCTAGAAATAACATCCTCTGCGAGTACGGCACCCAGCGCATTTGCGATGGGTGTGTTGATACTCTCTTTTACCGGCGTTGCTTTGTTTAGAAGTTCTTCCAGCATAGCGTCGACCGAACGAAGTTGGTCGCGATCACAACAACTCATTATTAATCCCCAAAATTACCCTGCTTAAATATAGTTTTTTCTGTTAGCCGCGCGGACCGCAATAGGGTTTCACGACCTCAACAGGCTTATGTTGGCTGCCCATGAGTAAACCGACGAAATTACATGGGCGGTGTGTGCTGTCTAGCTGTTCTTTTATGATTTTGTTCCAGCCTGTTCGGCAAGCGCCGGTTGAGCCTGGCAGGCAAAAAATGACGGTTTTGTTAACGAGTCCGGCGAAGGCGCGAGACTGGATGGTAGATGAACCTATTTCATCATAAGATACCTGACGAAATAGTTCTCCGAAGCCTTTGACTTCTTTGTCGAATAGGGGGGTTAGCGCTTCAGGTGTGCTATCTCTATCGGTAAAGCCCGTACCACCGGTAACAATGACGGCCTGGACGTCGGGGTTGGCGATCCACTGAGATACAACGGCACGCATTTGATAGATGTCATCGGGGACTAAGTTACGGTCTATTAACTGATGACCTGTTTCTTCAAGTGCATCGACTAATGCTTGCCCTGAAGTGTCGTTGTCAAAGTTGCGGGTGTCAGAAACGGTTAATACGGCAATGTTCAGTGAAACAAAATCGGTGGCAGCACTCATGACTAGTAGTCTTCCTAAAGATTAAACGAGTTGCCGCTCATATTATCATTCCCTGATAGGGTCGCAAGCTTACCTGTATCAATAGTTAGTTTGTTTTTAGAAAGCGACGGCTGTTATTTAGGCAAATGTGTTAATCATAGACCCTGCCTGAATCTGATTTTGTATTCCCACTTGATAATAAGGTGTGGGTTTAGGGCCTTCTTGTTGTCGGTCGATATAGTTGCTCAACATATCGCTATTAGCGACTTGGTGGCGTGTAATAGCTTGATTAATGTCTTTAATATCACCATAGTCAACGGTATTGGATGAGGTGCTGCTATCGTTTCCTGTTGCATTTTGATAAGACTGGACATAAGTATCAATATTATCGTTAGTTTGTTGATGATCAATGACCGTTGTGGCTGCGGTTCGCTTTTGTTGCGCAGTATCGCTTTGAGCTTGCTGTACCTCGCTTTGTTTTGAATACAACGCATCCGCTACATGGTTTTTTTGTTCGGGAGTGATTTCGGCCGGTTTTTCACTGACGACTTGAGCGTGCCGAATTGTCTGGTAGGTTTGGGCAAAATTTGCACTGTTGACTTGCATGACGCTCTCCTCTGATATTGTGACTGCTTGGTAGTTATTATCGTGGTAAAGCGTATATAAATGTATTCGTAGATTTACATAGCGACCCCTAGTAGTTTCACCTACTAGGCTATTGATCAATACAGGGCTTGTTTCTAGAGAAAGAAACAGTGGATATAACCCTTCGCCTTAAACGAAAGTGAGTACTCGGGCAATAAAAATTAGTATTTTTCTGGATTATTGTTATAATCCCGTCTATCTTTAGCTAAAACCCTTTGGGGTTGAAGTTTTCTTCCTTCATCTCAGATGAATGTAATTGCAAATAAATCGAAAAAATTATCTGAAATTCCTTCAAACCAAATTCTCTTCTATCTCTATAGCCTACTAAACTATGAATCTTTCCGAACTTAAGAAAAAATCCGTACCTGAGCTTTTGACTATCGCCGCAGAAATGGGACTAGATAACCTGGCAAGATCCCGTAAACAAGATGTAATCTTCACTATACTTAAACGACATGCTAAGGGTGGCGAAGACATCTACGGTGATGGCGTCCTGGAAATTCTTCAGGATGGGTTTGGTTTCCTTCGTTCAGCAGAAGGCTCCTATTTAGCAGGCCCAGACGATATATATGTATCACCCAGTCAGATTCGTCGATTCAATCTTCGTACTGGTGATACCGTGGCGGGTAAAATTAGACCGCCGAAAGACGGTGAACGTTATTTTGCACTGTTAAAAGTGAGTGAAATTAACTTTGATAAGCCAGAAAACTCCCGTAATAAAATTCTTTTTGAAAACCTAACACCTTTATTTCCGACTGATCGCCTTGTTCTTGAAGTGGGTAACGGCAGTACTGAAGACCTCTCGTCTCGAGTAACAGATTTGGTTGCACCCATTGGTAAGGGGCAGCGTGGGTTGATCGTATCGCCTCCTAAGGCCGGTAAAACACTTATGATGCAGAATATTGCGCAGTCTATTGTGCGTAATAATCCAGAATGTCATTTGATGGTCTTATTGATTGATGAGCGTCCGGAAGAAGTAACTGAAATGCAACGCTCTGTTAGGGGTGAAGTCATTGCCAGTACGTTTGATGAGCCACCTTCACGTCACGTTCAGGTAGCCGAAATGGTTATCGAAAAAGCGAAGCGATTAGTTGAGCACAAAAAAGACGTGGTGATCCTGCTTGACTCTATTACACGACTAGCCCGTGCATATAACACTATTATCCCTTCATCGGGCAAGGTATTGACCGGTGGTGTTGATGCCCATGCGCTAGAGCGCCCTAAGCGTTTCTTTGGTGCTGCTCGTAATGTTGAAGAGGGTGGAAGCTTAACGATCTTAGCGACTACGTTGGTTGATACCGGCTCTAAGATGGATGAAGTTATCTTTGAAGAATTTAAAGGTACGGGTAACCAAGAGATTCATTTAGATCGTAAAGCGGCTGAGAGGCGTGTTTACCCTGCTATCAATATTCGTCGTTCGGGTACTCGTCGCGAGGACCTATTGATGACCGAAGGTGATCTGCAGCGTGTATGGATTCTTCGTAAGCTATTGCACTCAATGGATGATGATGTCGCCGCGATTGAATTTTTGCTAGATAAGCTAAAAGATACCAAGACTAACGAAGAGTTTTTCTTGTCTATGAAGAAGCGCTAACATTTAAGTAACTACTTGTTCATGTCATCCTTGCGAAAGTGAGAATGACAATGTTGAGTGTTTATGTGTTAAGTGGGCGTCATTTGGCGTCAATAAAAAAGGCTGGTGATTTTCGAACACCGGCCTTTTTAATGGCTAGGATAGATAGAATGAAATATAACGACCTGCGTGACTTCATTAATAAGCTTGAAAAAGAAGGTGAACTCAAGCGTATTACGATGGAAGTTGATCCTTATCTGGAAATGACAGAAATTTGTGATCGTACTTTACGGCAAGGTGGGCCTGCGCTGTTATTTGAAAGCCCTAAAGGGTTTGATATGCCAGTACTGGGAAACCTTTTTGGCACTCCCAAACGTGTTGCAATGGGGATGGGGGAAAATGATGTTACGGCGCTTCGAGACGTTGGCAAGTTGCTAGCATTTTTGAAAGAGCCAGAGCCCCCAAAAGGGTTTAAAGATGTATGGCAAAAAATGCCAGCCTTTAAGCAAGTGCTCAATATGGGCCCTAAGGAAGTGCGTTCAGCAGCATGCCAGCAAGTCGTTATTAAGAAAGATGATGTAGACCTCTATAAAATACCGATTCAAACCTGTTGGCCGGGGGATGCAGGCCCATTGGTGACCTGGCCGTTAGTGATTACTCGCGGACCTGAAAAAGAAAGACAGAACCTAGGTATTTACCGGCAACAATTAATAGGTAAAAACAAGCTCATTATGCGTTGGCTTTCTCATCGCGGTGGTGCATTAGATTATCGAGAGTGGGCAAAGGCAACGCCTGATAAGCCCTTTCCTGTTGCAGTGGCGTTGGGAGCAGACCCTGCTACGATATTGGGTGCCGTTACACCAGTACCTGATACGCTATCAGAATATGCGTTTGCAGGGCTTTTAAGGGGGTCAAAAACCGAAGTTGCATCCGCTAAGCTAAGCGACTTACAGGTGCCGGCCAGTGCTGAAATTATTTTGGAAGGCTTTATCTACCCAGGCGAACTCGCGCCAGAAGGGCCTTTTGGTGATCATACGGGTTATTATAATGAGGTTGAGAGCTTCCCTGTATTCACTGTTGAGACCATTACGCACCGTAAGAACCCCATTTATCATAGTACCTATACCGGCCGACCACCTGATGAGCCTGCAATATTAGGGGTTGCGCTAAATGAGGTTTTTATACCTATACTGCAGAAACAGTTCCCGGAAATTGTAGATTTTTATCTGCCACCAGAAGGCTGCTCGTATCGAATGGCTGTTGTGACTATGAAGAAGCAGTATCCGGGTCATGCCAAGCGCGTGATGATGGGTGTTTGGTCATTTCTTCGTCAGTTTATGTATACCAAATTTGTTATTGTGACAGACGATGACGTTAATGCTCGAGATTGGAATGATGTTATTTGGGCTATTACCACGAGAATGGACCCTGCTCGTGATACGACCATGATTGAAAATACGCCGATTGACTATCTGGATTTTGCTTCACCGGTATCCGGTCTGGGCTCTAAAATGGGTCTTGATGCAACCAATAAGTGGCCAGGGGAAACGACCCGAGAGTGGGGGGAGCCCATTGAAATGGACTCGGCTGTTAAGCGGCGTGTTGATGACATTTGGTCGTTGTTAGGAATTGATAAATAAGATGAGCTATACCTGACTAAAATTGTCGGGTATAGACGTTTTCTGTTAGAATACGCCAACCTCTTTATTATTTATAGAGTATGTTATGCCTTTAGTTAGATTGCTGCCCCGAGACGTTCAGTTTGAAAGTTTATCGGGAGAAACCATTTTTGATGCGGCATTTAGGCAGGGTATTCGCTTTCCAGTCAGTTGTGAAAACGGTGTTTGTCATATCTGTCAGGGGGTTTTGTTATCGGGTCGCTGTGTATTGCCAAGCGGAGTTAAGGTTGAAGCCGTAAATAAAGAATTAATGCTTTGCAACGCAGTGCCCGACACTGATTGTGATATAGAAATTAATGGCGTGTTAAAGCCAGGAGAAATAGCGTTGAAAACATTTGCCTGTCAGGTTGAAGTTATTGAAGAGTTAAATCACGATGTGTATCGTGTCGTGCTGAGGCCGCCAGCAGGCAAGCGAGTTGAGTTTCATGCCGGGCAGTACTTATCGGTTCTGATGGATGGGCGAGACCCTTCGTTTTTTTCTATTGCGAGTGCGCCGACTTTACCTGAAGAGCCTTCAAACAGGAATATTGAATTACATGTACAGGCTGCCGAGGGCTGGGAATCTGCTTCAGCGGTGATTGAATACATCAAAAACCATCCGGTGCTGAAAGTGCAATTACCATTCGGTAAGGCATGCCTAATTGAAAAACCTGATCAGCCGCTACTATTGGTTGCCGCAGGGACGGGCTTTGCACAGATGCAAAGTATTATTGAGCATGCATTGTCACTGAACCCTGAACAGCAAATATCTCTGTATTGGGGTGGGCGTCAGGCCGATGATATTTACTTATTAGATAAGCCAAAAGCGTGGCAAGCGACTTATACTAACTTTTCTTACCGCATCATTAGCGCTGATATAGAAGACAATGAATGGCCTGGTCACCACGAGCAATTGTTTAATACAGTGCTGCAAGATGGCCATGATTTAAAAGGCTGCCAGGTATTTGCTAGTGGTTCTCCGGGAATGGTTTATGCCACCATGGATGCCTTTTTAGAGCAGGGTATGCCTGAAGAAAACTTCCATTCAGATGTGCTTGAATATGCGCCACGATAGCTGGCCATAACGCCTACACGCCAAAGAATACAGTCTCTGTAGCCGTGATGCAGCGAAGAGGCTGTGAAAGTATTCTAGTATTACCTGTATTA
>OJFV01000127.1_pt1 | contig 38165 bp, 27 predicted proteins | sample 1594391 | NCBI WGS metagenome assembly OJFV01 (sample SAMN05416856, study PRJEB24817) | seawater metagenome | isolation source: Sea water | place: Canada:Atlantic | collected 2013-11
GTAGGCCTCTAAAATCCCCTTGTCTAATTGGCCTTTTTCGTTAAATAGCAAAGGACCGCGATTTGGCAGTGCAACTGCCTTGGCTTGACCCTCTAGTAAGTATTGACGCATGGCGTCAGCGTTGTCGCCATAATGAGCCGCGCAGGCGTCGATGGACGCGCTGATATCTTTAATCATATCGTGTTCCTCTATTGTAAATAATTCGTTAACACAATCATTTTTAATCTTATGTAGATTTTATGCAACATAAAATTTAATATATATTAAAATCTACTGGTGGCATAAAGGAGCACGATTTAATGAAACCAATGAGAGCGCAAGGCGGGGTAGCAGCACGAACTGCTAACAAATTAAAACGTAAGCAAACGATACTCGATACTGCCAGAGGCATTATTGCCGGTGGTGGATACTCAACCTTTACTCTTGCTGAGCTTGCGAACTTAGCTAATGTTACCGTCCCTACTATTCATAATTTGATAGGCAATAAATCAGAGGTACTAAAGCAATTAGTGGTCGACATGGTTGAGCGCACAGAGCAGGTCCTATTTGCTGATACATTTTCAGATCCAATAACGTCTGTCGAATCTTTTGCCGATAACCTTATGGATCTTTATCGCAACGATGAAGCGTTTTATAAAGCGGCATTTGTCGTTGGTGAGCAAGAGTCATTATTTGAGCATGGTCATGCAGCGGGGATTTTCAAAAAATCACTGAAACTTGCTTTTAACGTATGTATTGAAGCTAAAACGCATGGCTTTTTAAACGGCGACGTGGATACGCAATTGCTTGCTGATCGGGTGTTTGCAAATCAACGTATCGCTCGTTATGACTGGATGCACGGATATATCAATTTAGCTGAATATCGCAAGCAAATGATTTGCGGAATGTTACTGACGTTTGCGTCAGATGCCACAAATGATTATCGACCTGCGTTGTTGAATAAGGTAAACCAAGTTTTCGCTGAAGGCGAATAATGTATTCAGTAGAGAAAAAGTATGAGTAAAATTCACCAAAATAATCTGCCCAAAGGTGTTTATCCCGTTGTGCCCACGCCACTTCTGTGCAATGAAACGCTTGATTTAAATGGTTTGAGTCGCTGCCTTGATTTTTATTTAAGCAGTTCTATTAGTGGCATCACAGTACTAGGTAGTGGAGGGGAATTACCTTATTTGACCGATTCTGGACAACTTGCAGTCGTTAAGCATACCCATGATGTTGTTGAAACAGAGAACTCAAAAATCCCGGTTATTGTTGGTGTAAATGCCTTTGGTGTGAAACAAGCAATCAGCAAAATCGAGCAATATCAAGGAATGGCAGATGCGGTAATGCTGCTGTTTAACGGTTATTATCAACAATCATTCAGCGAGCTCAAGCAAGCCGTTAAAGCGGTCGTCGAACGCAGTCCTATGCCTGTGCTGTACTACCATTTCCCGCAAGTTTCAGGTCATTTTTTATCGGCCAAACAGATTATTGAAATACTCAATGAAACTGGCGTTGTAGGCATTAAGGACAGTGCATTACATTTGAGGAGTGCTAAAACAGTGTTAAAACACTGCCCACAAACAGCTTACTTTTCAGGGTTAAGTTTACTCTTGCCGGATTTAATTGGACTGGGCGTCTCGGGTGCGATATGCCCTATAGGTGCGATTGCGCCAGTGCTCACGGCCAAACTATGCAAAGCATATTTAATAAAGGAAGATGAGCACTTGCTAGCTGCACTTCGAGAACAATTGATTCGGTTGTTGCCCATCGTCAGTGATCCTAAAAATACGTCAGTTAAGCAGTATACTTTGCTTCGCTTGGTAGTGGGTCTGCCTTTCACTATTCTAAAGCAGGCTACAAGTCCGCAGGCACACACTAAAGAGGCCTTACGCTTGTTAGGTATCGATATTGAGCCTACTGTAAGACAACCGTTGCCTTCTCTTAGTAATTCAGCAAGCAAGGCGATTGCGAGCCACTTGAGAGCCGCTCAGTTGCTCTGATATGCTTGGCTTATTGTCATTTCCCCAGAACACGATAATTTTAGGGATCCATTGAGAACAAAATTTACATATACTGATGTTAGATAAAAGGACGTGACACTGCTATAAATTCCATATGAAAAAGAGTACACAAACTTGGTTGTTTTTCATTATTGCGCTTTTGCCAACTAGCCTGTTGGGAGAAACATATAGCTCGCCTTGTCGCAACCATCCTCCTTATTTATATTTTGTCGATGGGACATGCCGCGGCGTACTCCCTGAACTACTTGAAGATATTTTAAGTGAACTTGGACATGACATTAGCTGGCTTGAGGCACCTTGGAGTCGCTCGTATCGTGAGGCCCAGAAGGGCAACGTGGATATACTTATCCGCCATTCTATGAACCCATCCAGAGAGCCATTTTTACTGCCCATCACTTATGGTCATGATGTGAGAAACTTGTCATTTTATTTATCTCCCGCTTTCAACGGGGACATCACATCGTATAAAGATTTAGCCAAAGTGAATATAGGGGCTATCAGAGGAGCATATTATTCTTCTGATTTTTCCAATCTCGACCCAATAGGTCTCACCTTAGTTGGCAACACTGAGCAATTAGTGGCCATGCTTGAGCTTGGCAGAGTGGACGTGGTCGTGGCATCTGAAACGCAATGGAAAGATCAATTTGAAGGGCGTTTTGAAAAGGCGACTTTCATTGATAGCTTTATAAACTCCTATTACATCAGTATTGCTAAAAATTCAAAAGCGCTCAGCATTTACGATGATGTGGCAAGGGTCATGTTGGAGTATCGAAAAAGTGGTAAAGTAGATCAGTACTTCAAAAAATACGCGGTAACCCCACCCGAACAAAATTTTGAGTAACCGTTGTCTCGGCTGCTAGTTGTGGCTTATTTGGTGTTTCTAAATACCGCAGATAGCGGGCGACAATAAAGCTTTTAGCGCTACTATTTTTGTTATATTCAGTCAATTCAACAAATTTGAGGAGTAGAGGGTGGGACTGATACTAGGTCCATTAGTCATATTTTGGCTAGCGATGGGGGTGTATGTTTTGCGCAGCAGCTATGCGTTGCTGCAAGGTTACTTTACCCTCGCTGGGGCTATGGTGATTGGTTTTTGAGCGCTCCTGTGTTTCATCTCGTATGTTTACTGGGGATTCTCGCGCTTTAAAAAGCGTAAGGAACTCTGGTGGTGTGATATTCCGTTATTCTTCACAGCAAATAAACACAGCTTGATTGCCTTCGCGCTTGCCTTTGCGGCCCATTGGCTGAGTAAAAATCTATTAGCTTACGGTTATATAGCAACCATATCTGCAATCGCCATGTTTACCATTTCATTTGGCGCTCTGGCTGGTGCGTTTGGTGCTGGCTTGTTTATGAAACAGCAGGGTATTGAACGAACCCACTGAGATTTTTAGCTGTTGAAGCACCGTCCAAGTTTTAACTTAGATTTGGAGTCAGTTGGGGGCGGATGCAAGTGTAGGGAAAGGTTAAAACTCATGTATAGGTTTTGGCAGAATTATATGTTTAGTCTTTAAAGGCACCGATAAATTTCAATGGTTGTATAAAAAATGGATGTTTCAAAAGAGTATTTTCATACTCAAATAAGTGCTCAGTTAGCTTTGCTTGATCATGGTTCAGCGCAAAATGATATCGATAAAATCAAGCTTATCATTCATGCTGGAACACCTAAAACGGGCACCACAAGTATTCAAACCTACCTGAGTAAAAAGCAACGTAAGTTAAGAGGAAAGGGTGTTTTATACCCCCACAACCTAGAGGCATCAAACAATCCCGGTGCGCCTGCTCATCAATGGTTTGAAAAAAACTTAGTGACCACGCATGTTGACAATTTTGTGGCAAATTTTACTAACCTCATTTCACAGATTAAAGAAGACACCCACACTATTATTTTGTCTTCCGAGGGAATTTATAATTACTGGTGGGATTTTCCTGATGCTTCAAAAGATTTGTTGGGTGAACTCGCTAAGTTGTTCGATGTAAAGCTGTGGGTATGGTTTCGCGAGCCAGTGGCATTTATCGAAAGTTATTACAAACAATGTATTCGCAATCCGCAGGTAGCAAGTAACCCCTGTTATGGTCAAGATTTATCATTCGCTGACATGTTAGAGGTTGAGTGGTTTAACAAACACTTAGACTATCAGGGCTTCGTCAGTGAATGCACAGCTGTTTTTGGTCAAAGCAGTGTGTCGGTCTTCGAATATAATGGTGATGTGGTGCAGCAAGTCAGTCAACTGTTAGGCTTGGCAACCGCACATGACAACCCCACGCTTAGGCAAAACAACAGCTTAAATAATGCGTCGGTTAGCTTGTTACGCGCTATCAATCGGTACGATGTAAAAGCAAAAGACAAAGAACGTTTAATGCCCTACCTGAAAGAGATAAACAACATCATGGATGCCTATGCGAATGTGGATGGTAAAGATGTAAACAGCAGCTTGATTGACGAGGTGACTAAAAAACGCATTATGGCGTTGGCCACCCTCGTTAATGATTAACCTGAACAGGTATAGGTGCGTCTTTCTATTTTCGGTCTTTGAATTTCATGGTAAAGAAAAACAGCAAAAAGTAGCAACCAAAAGCAAACCAGTAGGGCAGCGCCCCGTCAACTGAATATAAGTATGTACCTAATATTGGGCCTACAGTAAAACCCAGCGGTGGGCATGCACCTGCCACGCCGGCAACAGCACCTTGCTCATCTGATGATACAGCCACCGACGCTCCCGCCATAAACCCAGGCCCGGCTAAGCCCATGCCTAAGCCAAGAATACACATGGCTAACATGTACATGCTCTGGGTGTCCGTTATTGCCATAATAGCAAATGAAATCATCATCATCGGCATGGATATGCGCAGCAACACGAAGGGGCGCACGGATAATCTAGGAATAACCAAGAGTTGAACAATCAGTGCTGCAGCGGCTGACAACATAAGGCTTATCCCCACGATTTTTGCAGTTTGCGTGCCATCAAGTCCAAGTACATCTTGAAATCGAAAGGCGATAGTTTGTTGTACTATGGCAAAGCCCATAAACAACAAAACCCCTGCTACCACAAGGGGAAAAATGCGTGGGTCAGTGTATTTTAATTTTTTGGGCTTTCTAACATGTGCTGGCCTTGGTAAAACAGGCAGGGCGTAAACAGCAAGTATGGCGGCAGCCAGCGTTAACAACACCGAAAAATACAAAGGGGTAATCAAGCTAATACTTGCTAATAATCCCCCAATGGCAGGGCCTAATATTGAACCTATATTGGTTGCAGCCCCTATGGCGCCCATGCCCTTGATACGATCTTGTACTGTGGTTATGTCTGCCATGTAAGCGTTAGCAGAGGGCGAAACCGCTGCCATCACCACAGCATTGGCTACTCGTGTCGTGATTAGAAGCGCAAGGGCAATAAGGGGTATCAGATAACCCAGCAGGGCAGCTTGAAACACCCCCGCAAATAAAATGGTCCCGGCTGAATAGCCAAATAAACCAATCAGTAGCACTTTTCTTCGGCCCCACATATCGCTGGCGCGTCCCCACAAAGGGCTGACCAAAAATATGGTTAATGATGAACAGGAAATGATAGCGCCAATCTGTACCTCTACTAAGCCAATTTCTCGACCAAGGGGGGCAAGTATGGCAAACAGGACGGTTTGGGCAAACCCCATGGCGCCTGCAGCTAATAATAAGGTGCGTTTGGCTAACGCATTCGCTGCATGTGGGTGGCTTATCTCATTGGCTTGATCATTGCTTGATTGGGTCATAAAACGATAATTTGAACACTGTTTTTAAAGCGCTTTACACTCGGAAAATGTAAAGCGCTGATAATGTTACGACAAAGTCGCTAACTTACACTAAGGCCTCTAATTTACACTAGGGTAGTTAGCGCTTCACCTGAATACTGTTCTAGTTCTTCAAGTTTTCCGTTGCGGATTTTATTGGTCCAGTTCGGATCTTGCAGTAACGCACGACCTACGGCAATTAAATCAAACTCGCCCTTGTCCATACGTTCAATCAAATCGTCGATAGAACGTGTATTTGACCCTTGGCCTGCAAAGGCACTGAAGAAATCTTCGTTCAAGCCCACAGAGCCAACGGATATCGTCGGTTTCCCGGTCAGTTTTTTAGTCCAGCCAGCAAGGTTTAAATCGCTGCCTTCAAATTCATTTTCCCAGTAACGGCGCTGAGAGCAATGGAATATATCCACACCGGCATCACTCAAGGGGGCTAAGAACTCTTCAAGCAACTGCGGGGTTTCAGCCAAACGAGCGGTGTAATCTTGTTGCTTCCATTGTGAGTAGCGCAACACGATAGGGAAATCAGGAGACGTCGCTGCGCGGATAGCTTTAATGATTTCGATTGCTAAACGAGAGCGGTTGGCCATGCTACCACCCCATTCGTCAGTGCGTTGATTGGTGCCTTCCCAGAAAAACTGATCAATCAGGTAACCGTGGGCGCCATGAATTTCTATGCCATCAAAGCCAATACGCTGAGCATCAGCTGCAGCAGTGGCAAAGCCGTTAATAACCGTTTCAATTTGTGCTTGAGTCATTGGCTCAGCACCTTGTTTACCAGGCTTGAACAAGCCAGAAGGGCCTACGCTAGGTAATTCAGGGAATGGTGCTTTTTGCGCCACGCGTGCCATGCCCACATGCCATAACTGAGGCATGATTTTGCCCCCAGCACTGTGCACAGCCTTAACAGTCTGTTCCCATCCTGCAAGGGCAGCATCACCATGAAACTGAGGAATACGAGCGCTCATTGTCGCTACCGGATCGTTGATGGTTGTGCCTTCAGTGATAATTAAGCCTGTTCCGCCTTCTGCGCGGCGACGATAATATTCGGCGACGTCTGATGTTGGTACGCCACCAGGGGAAAACTCGCGCGTCATGGGAGCCATAACAACGCGGTTATCTAGAGATAAACCTTTGTTTTTAAATGGTGCAAATAGTGCGTCTACTTTGTTACTCATATTGTTGTCCTTGGTATAATTAAATGTCGTTAACTTGTTTTAAATTTGGAATTGAGTCTGATGCAGTCGGTGCCACGCTAACCGAGCGTACCAGCGATGAAATCATGACAGACGCAAGCCGTGTTATATCGCGTTGCTCACCCAACATGTGGGACAAGTGCAGTGATATCAAGCCATGTACACCAGCCCAAATCACGTAACATATATCTATTGGGTCACCCTTTAATATCCCTGCGCTCACTGACGCCTTTACTACTTGGCGCATAGGTGCGCTGCTGCGTAAAATTTCGCTTTCAAGGGCTGTGTATTTGCTCAGATCAGGTTGAGATACGCTATACATAACTCGGTATGAATCGGGATATTCTAGGGCAAAGTTAAAGTAAGCATGGCAAAGCGCGCTAAGCTGATTATGTAAACTTGGCTCAAGGGAAAGCGCTTCTTCAAGCGTGTCGGCAATACGTGCAAATTCACGTTGGCGTAGCGCTGCAAGAATATCGGCCTTGTTCTTAAAGTAGCGATAGGGTGTTGTGCGGCTGCAGCTAAGATCGGCGGCTAATCCTCGCAGCGAAATTCCCTCTACTCCTGATTTAGCGAAAGAAGCTAATGCGTGATCGCACATGCGATTACGAAAACACTGTATCTCTTCATCTGTTAACACTTTAGGCATTAAGGTTTATTAGCTTATATCTGGAACACATCTTACGTGCACTCATAGGTTTCGAAATAGAGCTTGTACCGATTATGATATATCTATTATTGACACTGTCAATTTAAAATAAGACCTAGCGTTAATGATAAAAAGAAGGGGATGATGGCTTGGTTTTTTGTCCTCTCTCGCCGCTGTTTTTTTAACCAATAGCGATCGTCCTTGATGCACATCAGTACCTGAATGCAAATAGTTAATTACACTGTTCAAAGTTATAGTGAGTTGAGTGGATACAGTGGAATACTTACATGTGTTGATGGCGGGTTTGACCGCTATCATCTTGTTTATTTTTGGTCTGGAAAACTTTTCCAAGGAGATCGAGCGCCTAACCGGTGAGCATTTTAGAAAGTCGCTGAGTAATGCGACTAAATGGCCTATAGTCGGCGTCGCCATCGGTGCGCTTGTGACTATGGTGATCCAGTCAAGCTCAGCTACATCCGTTATTGCCATTGGGTTGGTGAACGCGGGTGTTTTATCGTTCAAAAACAGTGTGGGGATCATATTTGGCAGTAATGTAGGCACCACTATCACTGCCCAGCTTGTGGCATTTAAGATCACTTACTTCGCGCCAGTATTCATCATCTTAGGATTCTTTCTAAGTCTTCTACATTCGCGCTACGCCATATTTGGCAAAGCCATCTTCTACTTCGGTTTCGTGTTTTTTAGCCTGAATCTTATATCGTCTAGCCTCGAACCTTTGCAGCACTCACCCGGTGTACTCAAGTTTTTAACCGAGGCGCATAATCCACTTTATGCCATTGCCTTTGGCTGCTTATTCACCGCGCTTGTACAATCAAGCTCAGTGACAACCGGCCTGGCAATTATTCTGACTCAGCAGGGCCTAATCAGTCTAGAAAACGCGGTTCCTTTAATTATGGGCGCCAATATTGGCACGACTTCAACCGCACTGATTGCCATGTTTAATATGGATGTGTCGGCTAAAAAAGCAGCATTAAGCCATTTTCTATTCAACATAGGGGGGGTAATACTGTTTACGCCACTGCTGTTTATATTTGGTGATAGGTTGGGGCAGTACAATCAAAATCCGGCTATTGCTCTTGCCAATATCCACCTGATTTTTAACCTAACGACCAGTCTTATATTTACCTTAGCGATAGGCCCGTTTACCCGCTTTGTGGATTGGATCCTAGGGGAGGGTAAAATGGACTTTGAACGTCTAATTCTTCCTACCTATGACGAACAAGACGGCTTTGCTGAGTGCGAACATAAATTAGTGGATGCGCAATTGCAGCTATTTAAGTTTCTGCAAGAAAACTACAACACGGTGACGCTGAGTATTGAGACAAACTATCAAGGTATATACGAAGCGGCCGGTAAGCGCCTTGAATATACTCAGTTTGTGAAAAAAGAATACCTGCATTACTTTGCTAAAATTGTTACTGCGATTAAACAGGAAGACGAGTCGAAGAAGCTTATGAAGCTAATCAATCGTTTTGATTACTTATTTCAAATTCACGATTCAATTAATGATCTGTTTGAATCAAAGAGGGTGATGACCGAGCAATACATTGAGCTTAAAAGTGACGTGCTACTCATTGTGCGAACGTTATCGAGTCAGACCTTAGAATTCTTTGATGATATAGGAGATGCAGCGCAAGAAGGGCGAGACCTCAACGCTAAGGTGTTGTCGAAAAACCTACAGCATTACATCGATAATGCAAACCGCGTATTGCTGTTGTTATTAGTGGATCCTAAGCGTGAAGATGCCGGTGCATTAACTAATTTTGTGACGTATTCCCAGCGCCTTAAGGATAAGCTGCATAATTTCGCCTCACTAACGCTGCATCACCAGGCTAGTGACTCTTCAGCTGAGGCGGTAACAGAATAATAGCTTGTGATATACCATAGCGACAAAATACGCCACAGCAGACTAAGTGATGTTTTTCAGTATGTTTTAATTGATGTATAAAGGGGCTGGCAAGTTTTTGATAAATAACTATTTGCATCAAAAGAGGCAAATGCCCAATGCCTGAGAGGCACTCATCAGGGGCAATCATCCCGTGACCTAAAACAAAAAGGGCTAACAAACTGATAAGTGTTAGCTCTTTTCCAGTCAGCCTGAAACCGATGCTGTGTTGCTATATGACTCGCTCGGTTTTATTAACTACTCGCTTGGTTTTTCTGCGCTTTGTGCTTTTTCGTCAGCTTTGTCTTCTGCTTTTTTCACGCGTATTTTATTTGCACCTAAAGTATGTCCGTTCAGGTTAATGGTCGCGGCTTTCGCATCGCCCGCTTTTGGCATTTCAATAAAACCAAAGCCTTTTGAGCTTTGCGTAGCAGGATCAATCACTATAGTACACGACTGAACAACGCCATAGCCTTCAAAAAGGGTACGTAGTTCGTCTTGCGTGGTTGCTCGGTCTAAATTGCGGATCAATAATTTCATGTTAACGCTCTTAAAAAAAATAATGTGCTAATGATAACAGCGTTTGTTGTGTATCAATACGGGTTAATGCGACTGGTTGGTGATCCTTGGTGAGGTTCTTTTACCTTTTTAATGTAGTTTGAATCTGGTTTTACATAAGGTCACTAAAAAGAGGCGTAACTTTTTTGCTTTACGAAAAAATATTTTTGAGCCTGTATCCTTAACAATGTCTACCCGAATTATATCCTGTCGCTTAAGTTAATATGTCGCTAAAAGCCGTTAACGTGCAAATTGAACCGCCTATGAATTTCAACCTAATTAAAGGGTATGATGCTTATTATTGGATTTATCGGCGACGTTGGTTGTATTTAGCTGCATTTTTAGGTTGAGTCGATTTTAGTCTATATGCGCCAATCGTGCTTCTTTTTAAGTGGGCGATTTATGTGATTTTGAGTAAAATAAATACCTTTGTATTGGGGCTAGTAATTTAAATTTTGTTGTCCTATTATCCGCATTCGCTCTCGGGGCGCCTCTTTTGGCTGAGATGTAGTAATACAAACCCGTAGAACCTGATCCGACTAGTATCGGCGTAGGAATGAGCAGCACATCCTCACAAGGGATGTTTGTTTTCGTTTTCCGCGCGCCTGTATTTTTTTAAGGAAAACAAAATGAACACTGTCCTTTCTTCCAGTGAAGAGGCCGCTAACGCACTTGCAAGCACCTCCTCTGAAAGCCAAAAAATTACACGCACCCCCCTTCCAGCCAGTAAAAAAGTGTATGTGGTATCACCTAACGATCCTAGCGTTCGTGTGCCTATGCGCGAAATCAGTTTAACCGACGGAACCGCCGTCACCTTGTACGATACCTCGGGTCCATATACTGATGAATCGGTGGACATAGATGTCAACAAAGGCATTGCTGATGTACGAAGTGAGTGGGTCTTATCCCGAAACGACACTGAACATTATCAAGGCCGTGAAGTACAACCACAAGATAACGGGCATTTCGATGAAGCCCGCGCTTTTCAATATTACAATGGTGACCTGCAGCGCACACCAAAACGCGCGCTGCCGGGTAAAAACGTCAGTCAAATGCATTACGCCCGAAAAGGCATTATCACCAAAGAAATGGAATACATAGCGGTTCGCGAAAACCAAGCGCGTGAAGCACTAAGCAATGAATTCACCACGACTGAGCGCAATCAGAGACTAAAAGGCAACTCCCTCGGGGCTAACTTGCAGCCCATTACCCCCGAGTTTGTGCGCAAAGAGGTGGCTGAAGGTAGAGCAATTATCCCAGCCAATATTAACCATACAGAACTTGAACCCATGATCATCGGGCGAAACTTTTTGGTTAAAATCAATGGCAATATTGGTAACTCAGCACTGCGCTCTTCCATTGAGGAAGAAGTTGAAAAGCTGGTGTGGTCTATTCGTTGGGGCGGTGACACCATCATGGATTTATCTACGGGCAAGAACATTCATTCTACCCGTGACTATATCGTAAGAAACTCCCCCGTCCCTGTGGGCACAGTGCCTATTTACCAAGCGTTGGAAAAGGTCAAAGGTGTTGCTGAAGATCTAACTTGGGAAGTGTTTCGCGATACTTTGATTGAGCAGGCAGAGCAGGGCGTAGATTACTTTACTATTCATGCTGGGGTGCGGTTGCATCATATTCCTATGACGGTGGATCGCGTGACAGGGATCGTTTCCCGTGGTGGCTCGATAATGGCGAAATGGTGTATTGCTCACCATCAAGAGAACTTTTTATACACCCATTTTGAAGAAATCTGCCACATCATGAAAGCGTATGACGTGAGCTTTTCCCTGGGTGATGGTTTACGTCCAGGATCACTTGCTGATGCGAACGATGAAGCACAATTTGCTGAACTCATTACCCTTGGTGAGTTGACCAAAATTGCCTGGAAACACGATGTGCAAACCATGATCGAAGGTCCAGGTCATGTGCCTATGCACATGATTAAAGAAAACATGGATATGCAACTTGAGCACTGTCATGAAGCGCCATTTTACACATTGGGGCCTTTAACAACGGACATCGCTCCTGGCTACGATCATATTACCAGTGGCATCGGTGCAGCCATTATTGGTTGGTACGGCTGCGCAATGCTTTGCTACGTAACGCCCAAAGAGCATTTGGGCTTGCCGAACAAGGATGATGTAAAACAAGGGATCATGGCGTATAAAATTGCGGCCCACGCGGCGGATATTGCTAAGGGGCATCCCGGAGCACGTTATCGCGATGACTTGTTGTCAACAGCGCGTTTTGAATTTCGCTGGGTTGATCAGTTTAATCTGGGGCTTGACCCAGACACTGCCCGAGAATTTCACGATGAAACCCTACCTAAAGATGCCGCAAAGGTAGCGCATTTTTGCTCTATGTGCGGCCCTAAATTTTGCTCTATGAAAATATCTCAAGAGGTGCGTGAATATTCAGCGGATTTGAAAAATGCTGACATTGAAGCCGGTATGGCGCGTAAGTCAGCGGAGTTTACCGCCGCAGGTGCACAGATATACGTGGCGCAGACGGAGTAGCTTGTGGCTCACCAAAGTGGTAACGAAATGCGCATTGCCATAGTGGGGGCTGGTATCATGGGTCGAATGATGGCGTGGCAATTGTTGCAACGCCAAGAGGCTATTTCGCTCACCATATTTGATAAAGATCCCATTGAAAGTGGTAGTGCCGCTGCATATACAGCGGCAGGTATGCTGGCACCGTATAGCGAACTTGAAAGCGCGGATCTTGCTGTGTTTCACATGGGGCTGGCGTCTTTAACACGCTGGCCGGATGTGATCCACACTCTAAATTCGCGGCTGGCTAAACCCTTGACTCTGTTTGACCGAGGAACGTTAGTGGTGGCGCACCGCCAAGACAAAGCCGATTTTCAGCAGTTTTCCCGCCAGTTAATCGGTAAGTTACCAGATTTCGTGCAAGATAGAGTCTTTTCGCACATGCAGTTTCTAACCCAACCGACACTTCACCAATATGCACCTCAATTAGCTAATCACTTTGAAGGCGCTCTTTATCTGCCTAATGAAGCTTGGGTTGATACCGCTGAGGTGATGGCAGGTCTGGCAGACTGTCTTCAGCAATCTGCTGTGAAGTGGCACGCGAATAGGCATGTGCTCAGGGTTGATAACGAACAACAAAGCGCTGATGCTAATAGCGCAGCGGTTTTCTTGCCTGAGGGTAAACACGTTTTTGATTATGTAATTGATTGCCGCGGAGTTGGCGCGAAGCAAGACGTGTCTGTGGTTGGCCAAAGGGGGGCTAAGTTAAGTCACAACACAGTCGATGATAAAACGTGTGAGCAGCAAATGCCTAAGTTACGTGGTGTTCGCGGTGAAGTCATCACCTTGTATGCGCCAGAGGTAGAACTCAAGCACGCAGTGCGACTGATGCATCCAAGGTACAAACTGTATATTGCACCGCGGCACAACCATCATTTTGTGATTGGGGCGAGCCAAATCGAAAGCGAAGATACTGGCCCTATCACTGTTCGCTCGACGCTTGAGCTACTGTCTGCGGCGTATTCAATTGATGCAGGTTTTGGTGAAGCAAAGATTGTAAAAACTGCGACAAATTGCCGCCCGGCATACCCAAATAACTTACCTAAAGTGCATTTTAATCAGCGGGTTATACGCATCAATGGCCTATTCCGTCACGGCTACTTGTTAGCGCCCATGCTCGCTGAGCAAGCATGTAACAGGCTGTTTGATGTCGATTTCAAGTCAACGTATGTAGATTTAATACAGGAGGTAGCATGCTAACCATTTACTTTAACGGCGAGCCGTTCAAGGTAACGCAAAGTTCATTGCCTGACGTCCTTTTAGAGCTCAATGCGCCCGCTATATGCGCGGTAGCCGTTAATGGGCAGTTTGTGCCTAAAGACCAGCATCAAAATGTGATATTGCAAGAGCAAGATGCCCTTGATGCATTCACACCCATGCAGGGGGGGTAAAATGAGTTGGCAATTAGCAGGTAACACGCTTAATAGCCGTTTTTTAATTGGCTCATCTTTATACCCATCACCACACATCATGCAGCAATCTATCGCCGCGTCTGGTTCGCAAGTTGTCACTGTTTCGTTGCGTCGCCAATCCCCCGGGCTAAAAGGCGGCGACAGTTTTTGGCAACATATTAAAAGCCTAAACTGCCATATACTGCCCAACACTGCTGGCTGCTATAGCGCTAAAGACGCCATTCATACTGCGATCATGGCGCGAGAGGTATTCAACACCCACTGGATAAAACTCGAGGTGCTGGGTGATGAGTACAACTTACAACCCGACCCCTTCGCCTTACTTGAGGCGACTAAAGAGCTCATAGCGCAGGGCTTTGAAGTTTTTCCCTATTCCACAGATGATTTAGTGTTAGCCGAACGATTAGTTAGCGCTGGGTGTAATATCGTCATGCCGTGGGGGGCGCCAATTGGCACAGGTCGAGGCTTAATCAACCCTTATGCCCTCAAAACACTCAGAGCGAGGTTACCCGATACCACCTTGATTGTTGACGCAGGTCTCGGCGCGCCTTCTCATGCTGTGCAAGCCATGGAGTTAGGTTTTGACGGAGTGTTGCTCAATACGGCCGTGGCCGAGGCGCAAAACCCTATTTTAATGGCCCAAGCTTTTCGAGATGGTATTGCCGCAGGGCGAAGTGGCTTTGAAGCAGGTGTTATTCAACAACGGGACCTAGCGAAACCCAGTACGCCTGTGCTGGGAACGCCATTTTGGCACCAAGACAAAGATGATCGAGGTGGCTGAGCATGATAAGCCATGAAGCAATAGTCAGCGACCCAAAATCGCTAGATAGCGGCATAAAACCGGCGGTTTTAACCTTTTCTGGCAGCGACAGCGCGGGTTTAGCAGGCATGCAGATGGATGTAAAAGTACAGCATGCTTTACAGGTTCATTGCTTGAGCGTGTTAACGGCTGTTACTGCACAGAATAACCAACAGGTTTTGGCGGTTAACGCCGTCGAAAAAGCTATGTTCGACGCACAAATTCAGGCAGTTTCGGTATTTCGCCCTAACGTGATTAAAACCGGATTCATTGCCAGCGAAGCGCAGGCGAAACAGATCATCGCCGTCCGCCGGGGGCTAGGGATCCCGCTTATTTGTGACCCTGTTGGCGCGGCAACAAGTGGCGCTGAATTACACGATCAGCAAAACATCGAAAGCCATAGAAATATCAATAGGCTGTTACTTGCTCACTGTACTTTGATCACCCCTAATATTCCTGAGGCTCAAGCGCTTGTTGGGTTTGATATCGAAACCGACAGAGACATAATAAAAGCAGCTAAAACCTTGTTTGAAATGGGGGCTCAGGCGGTGCTAATTAAGGGCGGGCACTGGCAATATGCTGATCACATCAGTCAAGACTACTTTTACAGCCCAGAAGAGCAGTTTTGGCTGCAAAACGAACGGATAAACACGCCCCATACACGAGGCACAGGCTGTGCGCTCGCTTCAGCAATAGCCAGCGCCATTGCCCTAGGTTATTGCTTAAAAGACGCTATTGTCATAGGGAAAATGGCCATCACCCAAGGGCTATTTAATGCAAAAGGCCTACTCGCCAATAACGTGCGTTATCAACCGCGTTATCAAGACACCCAAGTTAAGCAGGTTTCAAATTACGAAGATGAAGATAATTATAAAGACACCCATGATAAAGGCGGCGTCGAAATCCGTTGTTTTCCTGCAAGCCCGCGCAGTTTACCCCGTCTATATAATGAGCCCTTGATGGAGACGTACGCGCTTAGTTTTCTCGTATCACAGAGACAACAGAAGTCATTTCCCAGTATTGGCGATGAACCGCTTGGCTTATATCCCGTTGTCGATCGCGCACTCTGGCTTGAAACGTTATTGCCGCTTGGGGTTTCTACCATTCAACTTAGAGTGAAAGATTTAACTGGACAGCCACTAGAAGAGGAAATCAAACGAGCGGTTGAAATAGCAAAGCACTTCCAGTGTCGTTTGTTTATCAACGATTATTGGCAATTAGCTATTAAGCACGGGGCCTATGGCGTGCATTTAGGCCAAGAAGATTTACTCGCTGCCGCTCAAGATGAATCGAACCCAATTAAGCAATTGTTAGAAGCGGGATTGCGTTTAGGCATTAGTACCCATTGTCATTATGAAGTAGCGCGAGCCCATGCGCTGAAACCTTCTTATATTGCCTACGGGCCGGTTTTCGCCACACAAAGCAAAGACATGCCTTGGATCCCCCAAGGATTAACTGAGCTAGCCTACTGGCAACAACTATTAGATTACCCTGTGGTTGCCATTGGCGGGATTGATCTTGAGCGTGCAAAAGCGATCCACGCGCTTGGTGTATCGGGTATTGCCATGATCAGCTATATCACCCAAGCCGCTAACCCCATCAAAGTGACACAATCGTTGCTTAGAGCACTGTCCTAATGAGCTTGTTCAGTGCGGGTGAGTGGCAGCAATATCAACGCCATATACAGCTAGAGCAGGTGGGTATTGAAGGGCAATTTTGCCTAAAAAATGCCAAGGTGCTGGTTGTTGGTGCTGGCGGGTTAGGTTGCCCGGTGGTTATGTATTTGGGGGCTGCTGGTGTTGGTAACATTACCATTATTGATGGCGACAGTGTTTCTCAATCTAATTTGCATCGCCAAGTGTTATACGCATTTTCGGATATAGGAAAACCAAAAGCCAGTGTTGCAGCAGACCGAGTTAAGCAGAACAACCCGTTTATATCCGTATCAGATATAACTACTCACCTTAGTGCGTCGAATATCGATGAATTGATTGCCAAGGTCGATATCGTTCTCGATTGTACTGATAATTTTTCGACGCGTTTGCTACTCAATGAGGCCTGTCTCGCTCATCGTAAACCGTGGGTCTATGCCAGCGTACTCGGGCTTGAAGGACAACTAGCGCTTTTTATGCCAAGTAGCGCATGCTTCCGCTGTGTATTTCCCGATTTGCCAACTGATATTGCGGATTGCAATTCGGCGGGCGTGCTCAGTACCTTGCCTGGCTTAGTAGGATTATTACAAGCTAATACCTGCTTAGAATATTTACTTAACCCTCAGCAGGAAAACCTAAGTCGATTGCATTTGTTTTCTGGTAAAAACAACCAAATTCGCAGTATCAGCTTACAACAAAACCCACAGTGCGACGCCTGTGCGGCCAGCGATCGTGGCGCGGCTAAAAAGGCATTGCGTTACAAGCAAAGCAAGGAGACTAAACAGGCGGAATTGAATACGTCGACCTCAGATGATGAAGTGAACATTCATGAAGCTAAAAAACCACTATTAGCATCAGGCCCCCAGGTGTTTGTTCGGCAGCTATTGGCCGTGAGAAATTTGAAAGGCAGTAGCGACTCAGCAGTGAGAAAGCACGCTGTTCTACTCGATGTGCGAAGTACAGATGAGCACCGAGGTTTTAATATTGGCGGCCAATGCCTGCCCTTAAGTGATGACTTTACCGACGTATTTCACGCAAAACATGCTGAGAGAACCAAGTCTATTTTTATCTATTGCCAGTCTGGTAAACGCAGCTACGAAGCGGCTGCACTGCTGCAAGCAAAAGGGTATGGAAGGGTGTATAGCTTAGAGGGCGGCTTGGGCGAGTTACTTCGTCACCCTAAATTGGTTGAAAAACTGCGAGAGGGGTGACGATAACCGATGATGGTTACTAATCTTTGAGCGGTTGCGAACACTGACGGCGTTATATAATGCTAAAAATTGTGCTCCATTTTAGTGGTGACTCATCAGTAAATAATCTTTTTATGAGCTTGCTAAATAAGCATACAGCGACAAAAATCATGACTCACTTATGCGAGCAACAAGAGGATACACGATGATTAATCCAGTAGGTTGGTTTGAGATACATGTAGATGACATGCCACGAGCGAAAGCGTTTTATCAAACGGTATTAGCGGTTGAACTGGAATCGCTAAGCGATCCTACCGACGGCAACGCGCAAATGTTAGTGTTTCCCTCAGACATGGAGAATTACGGTGCCTCTGGGGCGTTGGTCAAAATGGACGGTTTTAGCGCAGGCGGCAATGGCACGTTAGTGTATTTCGCGTGTGAAGACTGTGCCAAGGAAGAAAGCCGAGTAGAGGCCGCAGGTGGTAAGGTTGAACGCCCAAAAATGTCGTTAGGAGAACATGGCTTCTGCGCCCTAGTAACCGACACTGAAGGCAATATGTTCGGCCTGCATTCTCAGCAGTAAAGAGCGAGCTTATTTACACAGTATTAAATTTAACGAGGCGCAGCAGGTAAAGAGTTGCGTCATGTTTTTATGTTCAGTGGCAAACCTACAACCTTTCCGACCTTATGGCTTATATCAATACCAACTTCAATAAATAAGTGCGCTCTCAGAATTCCCTTCGGGCGAATTTTAAAAGGACTTACTCTGTGTTGCTCAAACTTGAAAGAGCAATGGTTCAGTTTTAATAAAGAGCTATTATTCAAGCGCCTTTATTACACCCTTTTATATTTTCGCTAAATGGTTAATTATTTACTGGGGTTGATATTACAATTTTTGCCGTCACTCAAATGGCCATTAACGCCCCAACTTTTGAATCAACCACTGGTGTGCTCGGTTAATCACATTTTGGTTCTTGCTACCTAAGATCCCTCGCACTGAAGGCGGTATGTGCTCGTGGTTCGCATCATCATTAGAGACATAGTGTTCTAACATGTGCTTCCATGCGTCTTGCTGTTCTTTTGGCAAATGTTTTAACGCTTGTACTGCATGGATCAACACAGGAAAAGGCAGCGCGCTACTGACATAATTGCCGCTCCACCAGTAATTAACTAATACATTGATCTTGCTTTGGGACTCAACGCTGTGCCACCAAGGTGATGGAATATAAATAGCATCGCCAGGCTGCAATTCCACTGATAACCCATGTCGGTAAGCTTCGGCGTACTTTGGAAATCGAGATAAATCCGGATTCCGTAAATCAATCAAACTCACGGGTTGACCCGCTGGCGTTTGCTCGATTGGGCCTATATATAGATTGTCTATCTGCTCTGGTGGGAAAAGCGTGAAGCGTCTTATTCCCCCTGCAACAATGGCGATGTTGTGGGCTTCGTCAAAATGCGGTGCCACGGTCACTGGGTTACCCAACCAGATAAATGGGTGTGTGTCAGGCAAATACGGGTTGGTAAGTTGAGACTCGAGCTTGGGCAGCACATCTCTTATTCGGGCACTTTGCACACACACTCTATCAACAGCTAATTTTGCATCTGAATTGGCATAGTGCGTCATATGCCCAAGTGCCTGTTGCAGTGTACCTTGGGCCTTTTGGAAATTCATCGACGTGAGGTTATCGCTATAGAACATCCGTCCTTTGGTTGCTTCAGGAAGGATGATAAGCGGCAATATTGCATTACTGGCAACGCTCGTTAGATATTCACAAAGTGCGTTATCGGAATGTTTAGCTGCATTCACCAAGGGCCAATTATTAGCAAAGCCGCGTATCACCGCAGGTGAATAATCAGCGTTGAGCATGTGCAATAAATCTTCACTATCATTGGATTCCAGCACACGAGGTTGGGGAAGATTCTCAATATCAAATGAATTGTTTTGCATAACGTTAACGCTTGGTTCTGTTTCATGGGTCACTGTAAGGGAAGGCTAGCATCGAAAATTGTACAAGAATAGACATAAGAGTCGATTTACAGACGAAGCAACATTAACATGAATTTTTCATTCCTTTTCAGCCTTAGTCCATTTATTACTATTAAAACAATACCTTAAAAGGTGCGCAGAGTACCAAGATAGCAAGGGGCTGTTAAAATTATGTTGTGTATTTTTACTGAATACGTATGCAAGACATTGAGACATTGATAGTCGAGGCTGTACTATTCCGGCAACTAGAACAAAGTTGTAACATTTGACTACAAGTTGTTAACCGCCACACAGGTTTGCGTTTGGGTCTAAAAACGGGATACATACACATGAAAAATTTTAAACCTAATTTAATCAAGGCCGCGCTAATCACTAGCGGTTTTGCATTTGGTATCACACCAGCCGCATTTGCCCAAGAAGAAGCTGCCGACGTAGGCGACGACACTGAAGTGATTCAGGTCACGGGTATTCGCGGTAGCTTGATGCGTGCCCAAGCAATAAAGATGGATAACACCTCTATTGTGGAAGTGTTATCAGCTGAAGATATTGGTAAATTGCCTGATACCAGTGTTGCAGAATCATTAGCACGTTTGCCTGGCCTAGCTGGTGAGCGCAGAAACGGGCGTACCAGTGGCTTATCTGTTCGTGGTTTCAACGAAAACTACATCGGTACGTCAATGAATGGCCGTGAGTTATTGGGCATGGGCGATAACCGCGGGGTTGAATTTGATTTATACCCAACAGAAATCGTATCAAACATCATTGTTTATAAAACACCAGAAGCAGGCTTGATTAATCAAGGTATAGGCGGCACGGTTGATCTTCAAACCATTAAGCCACTGGGTATGGAACAAAGCATTACGCTTAACGGCTCATTCGAGAAAAACGCAGAAGACTCAGCCAACCCAGATTTTGACAATGACGGCCATCGTTTATCATTCAACTACGTAGATTCTTTCGCTGATGACACCATAGGCGTAGCGTTAACACTTGCTACTATGGAATCACCGCGCCAGGAAGAGCAATTTGGTGGCTGGGGTTACGCAACTGCCAATCCTGAAAACGCTGCCCCAGGTGTCGAAGTACCAGAAGGGACACTTATTCTAGGCGGCCACGATTCTTTAGCGCGCTCAGCGTTACTTGAACGTGACTCTATCGCTGCTGTTATTCAATGGGCACCGTCTGACAAACTAACTGTGCAACTTGATGCCCTTTATATCGATTTTGTTGAAAATGACGTAAAACGTGGGCTAGAAGAAGGTGGCCCAGAGTGGGGTGGTGTTGATTACACCATCACAAAAGTAGAAGACGGTTTAGTGACTGAAGGCTATCACGATGGTTTCTATTCAGTGGTGCGTAACGATGCAAAAGAGCAAAACGCCGAGTTAACCACCTTTGGTTTGAATGTCGCTTATGAGCTTGACGAAAACTGGACGGTATCTGCCGATTTATCAAGTGGTAAAGTGGATAAAACCATTACTGACATCGAAAGTTATTCAGGTGTTGGTCGTGCAGGCCTTGATGGTCGTCCTATTTCACCACGCTCGTGGACAATGACCTCTACCGGTGCGGTGTACGGGGACCATCCAACGCTACCTAGTGTTGATTTAACCGACCCTAGCTTAATTAGTTTAGCAGGCCCGCAAGCTTGGGGTGCACCGATTATCGGTTCAGATGCTCAAGATGGCTTCGTGAATGAGCCGGTGTTTGAAGAAAAGCTCGACAGCGTTCGTTTTGAAGTTGACGGATTTGTAGAGTGGGGTATTTTCACCAACCTTAATGTGGGTATCAATTACTCTGACCGCTCCAAGTCAAAAATTAACAATGGTTCCTATTTAACGGCACCTGAGTACCCAGGCCAAGGTCCAATCCCTGATCCGGTAGGCGCAATCAACCTTGATTTTATCGGCATTAATGGTGTGCTTGGTTACGACAGTTTAGGTCTATATAACAGCGGTTATTATACAGCAACAGATGCAGGTTTAGTGCAAAACGAGCGCTTAGGCGACACTTATGAAGTAGAAGAGCAACTGACCACAGTATTTGCCAAACTTGATATTAATACCGAGATAGGCGATGTATTCATCAAAGGTAATGTGGGCTTGCAAGTCGTTAATGCAGACCAATCATCAACTGGTTTTAGTACCACCAGCGATGTTGATGGCATGACAATAGCGGTTCCAGTGACGGGCGGGGCTGATTATACTGATGTATTACCAACGCTGAACCTAAGTGCTGAGATATACGAAGGTCAGTTTATCCGTACTGCATTATCAAAAGTCATCAGTCGTCCGCGCATGGATGATATGCGACCAAATACTCAGGCTACTTTTGCATTCAACGATAACCAAATTGCTAACCCAGATCCAGCAAATGGGCCTTGGGGGGGAAGTTCTGGTAACCCTGAGCTTAAACCGTTAGAAGCTGATCAATTTGACTTGTCTTATGAGAACTACTTCGCTGATGATGGCTATTTTGCAATGTCATTCTTCTTTAAAGACATCAAAAACTGGCACCGTGACACCAGTGTGGTTGCTGACTTTTCAGACGTTTACATTCCGACACTACACCAAGCATCTGATGGCTCAGCACCAGTGACATTCTTAGGTGGCGTATCATCTGTACTAGATGGTTTCGAAGGTTTTGTGCGTGGTTACGAGTTCCAAGCAAGCTTGCCGTTTAACATGATCCACGAAAGCTTAGATGGCTTTGGTATGTTCGCTAGCGCCACCTTCATGGATGGCAAATTAGACGCTGCACCTGGTCAGACTGAAACCCGTATTCCAGGCTTATCAGAAGAGTCGTATAGTTTGACTGCTTATTATGAAATGAACGGGTTTGAAATTCGCATTTCTGGTACTAAACGAGACCCGTTCTTGACAGAACAACGTGGTTTAAGCTTGTCTTTGGTTGATGCAACTGACCAAGGTGGCGAGCTTTGGGATGCGCAGATTGGTTATGACTTCAGTGAATCAGGTATCGAGTCTTTATACGGTTTACGTGTGACGTTACAAGCACAAAACTTAACAGACGAAGATACGGTTCAAGCAGCACCAAACGATGGCCGCTTAGTGACGCGCTACCAATCATTTGGGGCTAACTACTTATTAGGTTTCAATTACACCTTTTAATTAGGCAAGCATGGCGATAAACGGGGCAGCCACTCAGGGCCTCTTAACCTAAAGCGCTATGTGCAGCGCTTTTAATTTCAAACCCCATCTGGTTATATATACATTAGATGGGGTTTTTCTGTTTAAAGTGATTCGATGAAGCAAGTAATTAAAAATGTAGTCATAGTAGGCGGCGGAACAGCAGGTTGGTTAACGGCTGCGTTACTGCAAAAAGTCGTAGGTACTTCTATTAACATTACCTTGGTTGAGTCCGAAGCCATTGGCACCGTTGGCGTTGGTGAAGCGACAATTCCTCCCATACGCTTAGTGAATCAAGTTTTGGGTATTAACGAAGCAGAGTTTTTAAGAGAAACCAAAGCCACCATCAAATTAGCGATTAAGTTCGAGAATTGGCGTACACCCAATGAAAGCTATTTTCATACATTCGGCTCGCCAGGTAAAAGTATGGCGTTCTGTCATTTTCACCACTTTGTGAATCGTGCTAAGAACCTTGGTCACGAGTCAACTATTTGGGATTACGATTTAAACTACCTGTGTGCAACCCAAGGCAAATTCGCTCATATAAAAGCGCAAGATCCGGTACTTGATTTACCCTACGCTTATCATTTTGATGCTTCATTGTACGCGCAATTTTTGCGACGTTATTGTCAGAAGCTAGGCGCTAAACGCATTGAAGGCATGATTGAATCCGTTCAGCAACATCCGTCAGGGGATATTGCTGGTGTTACCTTGCAAGACGGCCAGCAAATTCACGGTGACTTATTTGTTGATTGCTCTGGGTTTCGTGGTTTGCTTATTCAACAAACTCTTGGTGTCGGATATGACGATTGGACGCACTTACTGCCTTGCGATCGCGCAGTGGCTGTGCCTTCTGAACGATTCGACAAAACTGTGCCTTATACACGGGCCATTGCCCATAAAGCGGGTTGGCAATGGCGCATTCCCTTGCAGCACAGAAATGGTAATGGCTTAGTGTATTGCAGCTCGCATATGAGCGATGATGAAGCGACCCACTCATTGCTGAATAATTTGGATTCAACGCCCATCGGCGACCCCAAAGTCATACATTTTAAAACGGGGCGCAGGCGTAAGCAGTGGCACAAGAATGTGGTTGCTGTGGGGCTCGCTAGCGGTTTTTTAGAGCCCCTTGAGTCTACCAGTATTCACCTTATTCAATCTGCTATCGTGCGCTTAATTCATTTATTCCCTCATCAGGGAATCGATAGCGCAGCGGTAGATGAATTCAACCATCAATCAGAACTAGAATACACCCAGATACGTGATTTTTTGGTGCTGCATTATCATTTGACAGAGCGCGATGACAGCCAATTTTGGCGAAACATGCAAAGCATGGATATTCCAGCTTCATTGGCTCATAAAATGGCGCTGTTTAAGCAAACCGGCAAGCTGTTCAGAGAGCAGAACGATTTGTTTTTAGAGAGCTCTTGGTTACAAGTAATGGTTGGCCAAGGGATAGAGCCCAACGACTATCACCCCATCGCCAATAACCTCTGTGAACCGCAACTTCTTAATATGCTCAATAAAATGTGTGAGGTGAAGCAAGAGCCATTGACGAGCCTGCCAAGTCATGACGAGTTTCTAAAGCATTTCTGTAAGGTAACGTGATGGCACAACCATTTAAAATCGTTATTTTAGGAGGCGGTACCGCTGGGTGGATGGCGGCGAATTTATTTGCCCACAAGTGGGCAGGTAAATTAAATGACAAGTCTCTGCGTGTTACTTTGGTTGAATCCCCAGATATCGGCATTGTTGGGGTAGGTGAGGGCTCGACCCCCACTTTAAAACGCTTTTTTAGCATGCTGGGTATTGCTGATGGCGACTGGATGCCCCAATGCAACGCCACATACAAAATGAATATCGCCTTCGAAGACTTTAGCCCGGCATCTGGTATCAAGCGTTATAGTCACCCATTTATCTCACAGCTTGATACCTTTACCCAACGGGCATTTATGGTGAACGCTCGGACGCGTCGACTTGGGCTTGATACCCACACAAATCCTGACGACTTCTTACTCAATGGCGTACTGGCTAAGCAAAATAAAGGCCCACAAACGCCGGACAACTTTCCGTTTAATATCGAATACGGTTATCACTTCGACTCCCATTTGTTAGGTGCTTTTTTACAGCAACATGCTATCGGCCTAAGTGTAGAGCACGTGCAAGCAAACGTAGAAAGTATCAAACAGCACCCCAACGGTGATATCGCAGAGCTGCACTGTAAAGAGGGCATGGTAATAAACGGTGATTTGTTTGTAGATTGCAGCGGGTTTTCCAGCGCTCTCATGCAAAAAACACTGGGCGTTAAATTTAACAGTTACAAAGACAATCTATTTAATGACTCAGCGGTTGTGGTGCCAACGCCCATAAGCGAACATATTCCGGTTGAGACCACATCCACGGCCTTATCAGCGGGTTGGTGCTGGAAAATCCCCCTGACCAATCGATTTGGTAACGGCTATGTTTACAGCTCGGACTTTATCGATTCAAGCCAAGCTGAGCGTGAGTTAAAACAGCACCTAAATCTGAGTGAGGATAGCGATTGCCGGCATTTATCCATGAAGGTGGGGGCGTTAGCGCAACAGTGGCAAAACAACTGTTTGGGTATTGGGCTCTCAGCAGGCTTTATTGAGCCGCTTGAAGCTACCGCCTTGCACCTTACGCAGATATCCATTGAGCAATTCATATTAGAATTTGAAGAGGGTGGTTTCACCAATCGTTTGCAAGGGCAATACAACGCTAAAATGCAACACAGAACCGAGCGAACCCGTGATTACATCGTAGCGCATTATAAGCTCAATACCCGCAACGACAGTGAGTATTGGCGCGCAAACCGTAACAATATGCACTTGTCTGAGTCACTGTTACAAATATTGGATGTTTGGTATAAGCGCGGAGATTTAGAAGGGGAGATAAAGCGCCAAGATCTCTCGACCCATTTTAATGCCGTATCGTGGAATTGCTTGTTAGCTGGCTATGGTGCATTTCCGCCTCTAGCGACAAAACAGCCTGGCAGTGGTGATTTATATTTAGAGCAGAAGATTGAATCGTTTTTGCATGGTTGTGCGTTGAATTTTGAAGACCACAGAACGAATTTACATAACCATTAAACCATTCTAAAAGTACTGATATACAGAGAAACCGCCTGTTTAGACCCTAACAGGCGGTGCATGACGTTTATTTCACCTCGAAAATCGAAGCTGTCTTACCCGCAACAGTGAGGGTTTTATCCAAGGCTACAACGCTGCCCGTGAGGATATTCTTTGCTGAAGAGCTATCAGACAGCATTTCTTCAAATCGCGATAGATCAAGGGAAGTGGATGTTTCATGTTTATTGATTACCACCATGATTTTTTCATCATCATTGTATCGAAAGTAAACATAAAGCCCATTTTCAGGAGTAAAGTGCATCAGCTTACCGGTGTGAATAACGCTAGTATCTTTGCGCCAGTTAAGCAGTGTTTTCAGGTAATTCTGAGTCTCACGTTGTTCCGTTGTTAGATTCTTGCCGGTAAAAGCGTTGATGCTGTCACCAGCCCATCCACCTGGGAAATCTGAACGAATAACGCCATGGTTATCTTTTGCTTCTGAGTTATTCACCAGGATCTCCGTACCGTAATAAAGCTGAGGTGTTCCGCGCATGGTCAAAATGTAAACTAATCCCATCTTAAACAAGTCGACGTCTTCGTTTACTTGAGTAAAGAATCGATCCATATCGTGATTGTCTGGAAAAATAACCAGCGCATCTGGATCTGGATATAAAAAATCACGGGCTAACATTTTATAGGATTCGATTAAGCCACTGCCGTAAGTTCTTTCTTCTTCTGTTAACGCACGCGTTAGAGCGTCTTGCAAGGGAAAGTCCATCAAACTGGGTAAGCACGACTTATAACCATCGTGATTGACCTTTCCTCTTTGCCAGTAGGAAACGATACTTGGCTCGTTTACCCATTCTTCACCGACAATGTTAAAGCGTGGATATTCGTTCATGACCTTGCATGTCCAATCTGACATGAAGTCTTTGTCGGGGTAGGGATAGGTATCCATTCTAATGCCTGAGAGTCCTCCGTACTCAATCCACCAAATGGTATTTTGAATTAGGTAGTCGGCAAGTAATTCATTGCGCTGATTTAAATCAGGCATTGTTTTTACAAACCAGCCATCGGAAAAGTGTTTTTTGTCGGTATTCGAAGCATAAAGGTCCTGAATGGTATTTCTTCTGTGACTGGTACTAACAAAACTGTCGCCAAAGTTGATCCAATCATCGGTCGGCTTGTCTTTCACAAACCAATGCTCTGAACCTACATGATTCAAGATCATGTCCATAATGACCTTAATTCCCTTGCTGTCCGCTTCAGCAATAAACTCTTTATATTCTTCATTGCTTCCAAAGCGAGCATCGACTTTATATAAATCTGTAGCCGCATAGCCATGGTACGAGTATTCATGCATGTTATTTTCAAGTACTGGGTTTAACCAAATTGCGTTAAAACCCATATCTGATAGATAGTCTAAGCTCTGTCTTATACCTTCGATATCACCACCATGACGCCCGTTGGTATCGTCTCTGTCGCTGGTTTCAAGCATGTTTTCAATATCGTCGTTGCTAGGGTCACCATTGGCAAAACGGTCAGGGGTAATAAGATACATCACATCAGAGTTATCAAAACCCTGCCTATTCGCCGAGTCCTCTTCACGCGTTAATAGTGAATAAGAAATGCTGCTAACGACTTTGCTGTCATCCCGCAAGTTGATTTGAAAAGTGCCTGCTTGAACATTCTTATCAAGCTTTAGGTACAGAAAAAGATAATTCGGGTTTTTAACATTGACGACCTTTTCTAAACTGACGCCTTTCTTTGAAAAGCTAGGCGTTAAATGGCCTACGTTGTCACCGTAGAGCAATATTTGCAGGGCCGGGTTTTTCATTCCAACCCACCAATTTTCCGGTTCTACTTTCTTAATCACCTGATTTGCATTCGCCGTGAAAGCGATGGTAAGTATTAACAAATTTATGAGTTTTATCATTGTATTCTCACTGTGGTTTTTCTTTATGGATAAAGATTATCTGACATCGCTTTTTCGGCTCTTCATGTGGTGTTTTTTCGGCGTTTTAATCGAGGCACACTGAGCGTACTGTAAATCTGAGGGCAAAGTAAAATTAAGGACTAGAAGGTAAAACTTATGTAAAAACATTGCTACATACTGCATACGTATTCAGCTCTCTCTAGTCTGTTAATGAGCGGCCCTTAGTTTAAAAATCCACGTCATTAATAATCTAAATTGGTTTCTTCTATTGCTCTTAGTCTTACTGAAAGTCCATTCCTGTGGGCCGATTTTGCATGAAATTGTGCCTAAAATTGCAAAGTTTGCATCGATATTGAAATTTTCAAAAAAGTCTAATTGATGGTTTGTTAATTTATTGTTGAATACGTATGCAGTGCATTGTGATGTTAATTAACTTGGCGTTAACATCTTAAGCTGGAAACAACAAGGTGCTCTTCGTTTCAAAAAATAACACTTATCTTGCGTTAAAAAATAACCAAGAAAGTGTGAAACGAACGTTCGCCATACGTAATGGGACACACGCATGAAAAGATTCACACCGAATTTGATTACCGCGGCGCTGCTGGCAAGCGGCACCGCGTTTATCACGGGTTCAGCGTTAGCACAGCAATCTGTCGACGAACCAGTAACAGCAGAATCTGCTAATGAAATAGACGAACAAAAACAAGGCCAAGAACTCGAACGAATAGAGGTCAGGGGCTTCGCCACCAGCCTAATTCAATCACTTAATCAGAAACGTTTTAGCGATACCGTATCTGAGCAAATTTCAGCGGATGATTTAGGCGGCTTGCCTGATGTGTCCATGGCGGATGCATTGACCCGATTGCCCGGTATTTCAGCTGTGAGAACCGGCGGCCAAGCAGCCGAGATCAACATTCGTGGTATGTCAGGTGATTTTGTATTCTCGACCCTCAATGGCCGGGAACAAGTGTCCACTAGTGGTTCACGCTCTATAGAATTTGATCAATACCCGTCCGAGCTGATTTCATCCGCAGCTGTTTATAAATCCCCTAAAGCATCGCTGATTGAAGGCGGTGTGGCTGGTAGCGTTGAGCTGCAAACAGCCAGCCCGTTGAGTAACGATCAGCAACATACTTTTAATGTTAATGCCCGCGGCATGTTTAACGACAGAGCCGGTGAGGTGTCTGATGCAGAAGAGTTTGGACATCGTTTAAGTTTGTCTTATCAAGGTAAGTATTTAGACGATACCTTAGGGGTAGCTCTTGGCTATGCACGCTTATTTCAGCCCAGCGTTTCGACTCAGTTTGTAGGCCTTGCCTACAACGCCACTAAAGACGTGGATAATGATGGTGACGAAGAGTTTCTAAGCGAGGGCTTTGAGTTACAGCACAAAGGTGGCGAAGAAACACGTGACGGTTACATGGGCGCGATTGAGTGGACACCGGTTGATACCTTTACCCTAAAAGCGGATGCGTTTTTCTCAAAATTTGACTCTGAAGAATTTGCCCGAGGGTTTCGGGTCAAGCTAGGTGGTGCATCGGCCGCTGTAGCCAACCCTGTGCTAAATGGCAACGCCGTTATAGGCGGTACGTTTAATCGCACATCACAAAGCTTTACCCGGGTGGAGCTGGTCAATGATGACAACCAAGACTACGACCAAGTGTCCAGTTATGGCATAAACGCCGATTGGCAAGCAACAGACAACTTAACCCTGGCGTTTGATGTGTCACAGTCAGTTGCTAAGAGTGATTTTAGAAACGGCTTGTTGTGGGCGCTAGTGGGGGAAGATGCCAACGCTGAGCTACCCGTTTTTGATAGCGATATCTCCATTAGTTACCTGTTACACGGTTTAGATTTACCCGATGTAGGCTTTAGCCAAGCCGAAGCCTTCACAGATTTAGATAGGGTGATGGTCACAAAATACGGTATTTACCCGTATGAAAACGAAGATGAGTTAAATGCTTATCGCTTTGATTTGACCTATGAGATAGACGACAACGCTTTTTTATCCTCGGTTGAATTTGGTATGCGCTACTCTGATCGTGAATACAGTAATGACCGTTCAGTATTCGAATATGGCAGCGACTCTAGCTTTTCAGCCAGCCAGCCACCCCTTAGATTAACCGACGATATGGTGGAGGTGGTCGATTGGGAAGGCGATTTTAGTTACTTGCCTAGCTATCTTTCTATCGACTTAAATTCAGCGCTCAATGCGTGGTTCCCCTCTGGCATACCACAACCAGTTAAAACGTGGGGGGCGGGTAGCCCAGGCGTGATAAACGGACCGGGCGAGGGGCCTAACACCAGCTGGACAATGCTTGAAAGCGGTAAAGTGTTTGAAAAGGTCACCGCTGCTTACATTATGGCAAACATAGATACTGAGCTGTTTGGCTTACCCGTTACCGGGAACGTGGGTGTGCGCATGGTGGAAACAGAGCAATCATCCACAGTACTGCAAGACGTGTCCGAAGACATCATTGACCCAGATACAGGTGAAGTCATCGATACTCGAGGTAACCCAGCCAACGGTGCTCAATTTATTACGGATGATGCTGGCTTGGTGAATGACTTTTATCGTCCAGCATTGCTGACTGATAAATACCGAGATTACCTACCTTCAATCAACCTGAATTTTAAGCTATCTGACAGTGAGCAATTGCGCTTTGCTGCGGCGAAAGTGCTTGGCCGAGCGCCAATCAATCGCTTGTTTGCCAACGCCACCTTGCGGGTGGAAGACGTACAAGCGTTTCGAGACCAAGATACTGGCGAAATTGTTTTGTCAAAACCGACGGCAGTTATATCTGGCAGTGCCACTAACAGTCCGTACCTTCGTCCGTTCTATGCCGATCAATACGATATTTCTTACGAGAAATACTTTGAAGATACCGATGGTGCCTTCATTGCGGCGTTATTTTACAAAGACATTAAGTCTTTCATTAACACCTTTAAAGAAGACCCGTTTGATTTTACTGGTAACGGATTCACCATCCCGGCAGACATCACCGTATTGGTGACAGATGAAGAAGGTGAGCCATTATTTAATGATGATGGTTCACGCTTATCGGTGCAAGTGCCCACTGAAAATGGCGGCTATGAAACCGCCGTCAACAACGACAAGGGCGGCTATATTCGCGGCGCGGAGTTGTCATATACGCAAATTTACTCGTTTCTTCCTGATATTTGGTCGGGTTTGGGCATGAGCGCAAGTTATTCCTACACAGAGAGTGAAATTCAAACCCAAACTACATTAGGCGGTGCATCGGTAGAGCAAACTTTGCCCGGTTTATCTGAAAATGTCGTCGCGGCCACGGTGTTCTGGGAGTACGAAGATTTCGAAACACGATTAAGTGTGCGCTGGCGTGATGCGTTTGTGTCAAAGCAGGTAGCGGTGAACGAGCAGGTGGTTAATTTCGATTCAGAAACAGTGATTGATTATCAAGCATCGTACAACATCAACGAGAATCTCGGCATGTTATTTCAAGTGAATAACCTGACTGACGAGCCAACCAAAAGTTATTTCGGCAGTGAAGCGCAAACGGGGACCATCCAGTACTTTGGTCGCCAGATATTTCTGGGCGTGACGTACTCGCTGTAATCGAAAACGTATGTAAATACACGGCGCAAAACTATAGCCGTGTTTGATAAAAATTATTATGGAGTATAAACGTATGTTTACTCGCACCAATAGCCTGCCTTTGTTGGCCATTTCAATTAGTTTACTTAGCCTTAGTGGCTGCGGTGGTTCAGGCTCTGAATCGGGAACAACCTTACTAACCTGTAGCATTCCTAATGTGCCCGATGCCACTGGCACCAGTTGCGTGGCCCCAGAGCCCATAAGCTGCGCGCCGCCAACCGTGCCAGACGCGTTAAACGAATCTTGTGTGGTAGGGGCTGACCCCACAGCTCCCGCACCTATGGCAAGCCCCGCCATGGACCAAGCCGTACTGTATTTTAACTTAGCCGCAAAGGGCGCTGATAACAGCGCCAATGACGAAACTTACACTGGGTATCGTTTACATACTTGGAACAACGATGCGTGTGACGCTTACGCCGATGCCGACACCGATTGGGCGAATGGCCGCGAACACACGGGAATCGACCCCAATTATGGGGCGTACTGGGTACTTGAATTAAAACCAGATTACGCTGGCACACTGGGTGCGTGCGGTAATTTCATTATTCATGTAGGCACAGATGACGCCGGCAAAGAGCTTGGTGGGGGTGATTTTACAATGCCTTTATCACAAGACGATCCTGATTTTGCCAGAATGAATTTCACCTTCACAGACGTAGCTTCTATTTTCGAATTCCCTATTGTGTCTTTAGGGCCTCAACCCGTAAAAATTGATGGTGCAGCAGCCCATTGGATAGATAGCAACACCTTGTTATGGGATATCGACCCTACAGCCGTTAGCCAAGTGAAGTTGCATTACTCAGCCAATGCAGACTTAAGCGTTGATGTGGACACAGGTCTAAGCGGCACAGCAATTGAGCTTGAAGAAATTGAGCTAAGCGATGAGCAAAAAGCTCGGGTGCCACATTTAGCCAATATGCTTGCGTTTGAAGGCGATTGGAGCTCGGATGAGGCAAAAGAGGTGCTTAAAACCCAAGCGGTGTTGGCGTCTTATGATGCCGACGGTGTGCTTAATGGCGCGACCCAAATTCAGTTAGCTAATGCCATAGATTCGCTGTACACCCAAGGCGAAAATGATGCTGATGAAGCCAGTTTGGGGGCGGTTTATACCGATGGGGGGATTCAAGTTAACCTATGGGCACCGACTGCTCAATCAGTGAGTTTGAAACTGTTTAATGATGCAAAAGTAGAAACTGCCAGCTACCCCATGGAGCTGGATAGCAACAGTGGTGTATGGCGCTACGAAGGCGGTATAGAGCTAGACCGTCAATTGTACCGTTTCGAAGTGACGGCCTATCATCCAGTGACTATGTTGCTCGAAACCATGCTCACAACCGACCCTTACTCGCTAAGCTTATCCACCAACAGCCGCTTCTCGCAGTTTGTCAACTTGAATGACGAAGACTTAAAACCAGAAGGGTGGGAGACCCACGTTATTCCCACCATCACCAACCCTGAAGATGCCGTGATCTACGAAGGGCATATTCGGGACTTCAGTGTGCGCGATGAAAGCACCAGTGCTCAACATCGCGGTAAATATTTGGCGTTTACCGAACAGGGCAGTGTGCCTAATCAGCATTTAGCGAAATTAGTTGAAAACGGGTTGACTCATTTTCATGTGTTGCCAGCCAACGATATGGCGACGGTTGAAGAAGATGAAAGCCAAAGCGTTGATTTAACCAGCACTGTAGCGGACTTATGCCGCTTGAATCGCCAAGCGGCAGTGTGCGATGAAGAAAACGCAGACGCGTCCCTGCAATCTGTGTTTGACAGTTATGATGCCATCGCTGAACCGCAAAAAGCCCAAGCATTAACAGAGCAAATGCGCGGCGATGATCGCTTTAACTGGGGGTATGACCCGTATCATTTCAATGTGCCAGAAGGGAGCTATGCCACTGACGCGGATGGTGTAACGCGTATAAAAGAAATGCGCGCGATGAATCAATCATTACATGAAATGGGCATGCGAGTAGCGCTAGATGTGGTGTACAACCACACTAATGCGTCTGGCTTAAATGGCAAATCAGTACTGGATAAAGTCGTGCCTGGTTATTATCACAGATACGACACAGTTACCGGTGGTATCGTGCGCGAAACCTGTTGTGACGACACCGAGCCACGCAATCGCATGATGGAAAAGTTCATGCAAGACTCCTTGGTGATGTGGGCCACGCAGTACAAGTTTGACTCATTCCGTTTTGACATTATGAGCCAAGCCACCAAAGACACCATGTTGCGCTTAGAATCTGCAGTAAAAGCCGTTGATGAGGACAACTACTTCTATGGTGAAGGCTGGATAAAAGAAGACAGAGGCTACGAGCAAGCCACGCAGATTAATATGGCAGGCACACAAATTGGCACCTATAACGACCGCATTCGCGAAGCCGTGCGCCAAGGTCAAATATTCAGCACTGAGCCAAGCGATAGTGCATTAGCAGCACAAGATAACGTTAAAATGAGCCTAGCAGGCACGTTAACTGACTATATTTTGGAAGATTATAAAGGGAAAGCGTCAGCCACCAGTAATATAGGCGGCTACGCAACTGACCCAGCTGACATCATCAACTATGTGTCAAAACATGATAATGAAACCCTATGGGATCAATTGCAGTACACCTTACCTAACGATATGACCTTGGCCGAGCGGGTACGGGCGCAGAATATTGCTGCGACCCTTCCTTTGATGTCTCAAGGTATTCCGTTCTTTCAATTAGGCGGGGATTTTTTGCGCTCTAAATCGATGGATCGCAACACCTATGATGCAGGCGATTGGTTTAACTACGTAGATTTCACCATGAACAGTAATAACTGGCTGGTGGGGCTACCGTTAGCCCAAGATAACGAAGGTCGCTGGGCAGAAATGGCTAATTTCATTTACAGCCCTGAGCGCGCAGCCAGCATGACCGAAATTGAGTTTGCATCTAATGTGTTTAATGAATTGCTCAAAATACGTAGCTCATCAGCGTTATTTCGCTTAACCACTGCTAACGACATTATCGACCGTATTGGCTTTCATAATATCGGCGCCCGTCAAACCCAAGGTTTGATTGTGATGAGTATTGATGATGGCATAGCGGCTGACAATGGCGAAACGGACGAAAATCAAACACAACGAGCTGACATAGACCCAATGGCTGATGCGTTAGTGGTAATCGTTAACAGCAGCAGTGAACAGCAAACCCATGGCATTCCAACCGCACAAGGCTTTGAGTTACATTCAGTGTTAATGAACTCGGTTGATAGCCAAGTGCGAGGAGCAAGCTTTGCCCAAGGTGAAGGGGATAACGAAGGCAAGGGCATGTTCACTGTACCTGCATTGACCACTGCCGTATTTGTTAAACCACAAATGGGCGCGCAAGGTGTGGGTTTATCGGCTTATGCAACATCAGGTGCACCAGATGTTGTACCTTATGGCAGCACCTCTGTGTTGGTGCGCGGTGCAATGAATGGCTGGGGTGAAGTAGATGAAATGGCATATCAAAGCGATGGTGTTTACGCCGCAGTGATTAGCATTGAGCCCGGTGATTATGAGTTCAAAGTGGCTTCAGCTGATTGGTCAACCGTGGATTTTGGCGCCAATAATGGCAATGAATCTGTGGCGCTTGGTGCCGATAAAACCTTAATCGCTGGCGGCGCTAATTTACAGTTATCGCTAAGCCAAACTCGGGTGCTTAAATTCACCTTAGATGCCAGTGATAAATCAGCACCGGTATTAACAGTGGATAACGAAGAGCCGTTTTTTGGCACTACTGTATTTGTGCGCGGCTCGCTCAATGGCTGGGGTGAAGATGACCCGATGGACTATGCGATTGGGGGGCAGTACAGCAGAACCATTGAGGTGACAGCTGGCTCATACGAGTTCAAAGTGGCTTCCGCAGACTGGTCGACGGTGGACTTTGGCTCAGCAGATGCTGACGTGAATGTGACGGTAGGCCAAGGCAAGGCGCTCGCGCCAGGCGGCTCGAATATGACAGTCACCTTTAACGATGATGGTAAATACACCTTTGTATTTGATGCCAATGATAAAGCAGCACCGACGCTCAGTATATTTGACGCCGAGATGTTTGGTGAAAATACGGTCTTTATTCGCGGTGGGATGAATGGCTGGGGTGAAGTTGATGCGCTCGTATTCAATGCTGATGGTAGCTACACCGTTGATATTGCAATTGACGCGGGCAGTTACGAATTCAAAATTGCCACGGGCGATTGGTCAACGATAGATTTGGGTGGTGTAGGGGATGACACCCAAGTTGTCGTCGGCGAGGCTAAGCAGCTGACTTACGCCGGAGCCAATTTGATGATTGATATACCAACAAGTGCTACTTATCGTTTTAGCGTAGTCGGGCCTGACCCATCAGCCCCAACAGTCACGGTGACGCAGTTGTAGCAATGTAGTGGTTACTTTACAGCTTTAACTAAGTTGTACGACCAAGCGATAAAGCTCTAGCTAAACGAAAATAAGCAAAGCTTTATCAAATCAAAAACGCGATATTCATTATCGCGTTTTTTGTTTTTAGGCAGAGTGATAATTGTTCCATGGTGTTGGTCTTAGATGAATAGGTTTTAACTTGATCTATCAGATTCGATTAATAGGATTCAACCCAATTAAATGGCCTGTATAAAAAAGCAGGTATAATCGGATTTAGTGAATAATGCCCATGTCGCTTCCTATTATGTAATTTGGGTTGGTCTCGCTTTATCTTTCTTAAAAACGCTAAGTTATTAATTTAACTATGGAAAATATTTTATACATGGTTTTTAATAAAAGCAGAAAAGTTTCGTTAAACCGAGGTCTCCTTCTGCTTTTGCAACTTCGAGTGGCTTTACTCGTACGATAGTAAAAATACTGAATAAAAGCAGAAGGTAAGAACTTAAAATGACGAAAAAAACTAGCGAATCGAGAAGTTACATATACGACATGCTCGATAATATGCGTTAGGGCTACGGAGAGTTCATGAGAATTCCAACAGATAAGGATATTTTGAAAACAATCTATAAGATGTATTTATCAGATTTCGAGAACTTTGATCACGATAATAAAACTAGAAGCTCAAAAATATATGTCCCAATTGAGTGCAAAGCCATAGCGAAGAATCTAAAAGTAGATCCGGATATTGTTTTCGGTAGGCTGTATTACCACCTCGAAAAACAGCATGGATACAAACAAAATGATGGCTCTTTGGTTCACTTCTTCACACTTAGTGTAGGTAGCGATGTAAAGTGTGTTAATTTTCCGCTACTGACGTCAGTATTAGCCGGGCTGCTGCATGAACAGCGTAAGTTTTGGATAAGCACATCTATAGCTGTGCTCGCTCTCGTGGTTTCTGCGATTTCTCTTACAGTAAGTTTGGGCAACGAGGGTGGTAGCTCTAACAACAACTTAAACGGGGACAAAAACACAGTGCAGCAAGAGCATAGCACTGTGTTTTTGCCCGTTAAGTAAAAGTTAGGTCCCTGAGAAATATGATTAGATTAGTCGCTATTTTTAGTGCCTTCGCGTTTGTTGGATGTGAAATACAATCCGATAAAAAAGTAGGATACGGTAAGACGCTGGAGTCTCATCTTGATTCAAGTTGCGTTGAAAGTGTATTTAACGACTTTAGGACTAAAAGTAGCTACCTGTTAAGTCTTCAGCTGATTGAATCTAACAGTAAAGTATCGAGTTACGATCTAACTATAGATGGACAAAAAACATCAGAAAACCATACTACTTTTACTAGGTCATCGTTTAAATTGGCTAAAGAATTTTTTGTTCAATTACAAAAGCAGTGCTCTAGTTAGGTATGGTACATAACAATCCAATTATACCAACCTCAACTCGCTGCGCTCGTTTCGTCGGCATATTGGAGCGTTAGCCACTGGAATACTATGAGACTTTTATTACTTCTTCTTTTTATGTCGGTCTACTCTCATTCGAACTCATATTACGAGGAAGTTAGCTGCCCAGCTTTTGACGAGAGTACGGCTATCCAGATCGAACCTGAGAAAGGCTACTTCAAAGATGAAGTAAGACATAGAACCGTTGTAGAGAGAGTTTCAGAGGAGCAATTATTATATTTTCACAAGCAGTTTGAGGTGCACGAAAGACCTATTCAATTGAGTTTGAATAAAGAGCTAGCAAACCAGCTCGGAGTTAAGGTCGTTTACAGGATGAAATACTACCGAGAAAAATACCGTTCAGCGAAAAATCACATAACGACACACGACATTGTGGCTCCTGTTGTTTTTGAAACACCACACGGGTTGCTTGCTGGAGATTCAAGAGGTGAGTTTGGGGGGAGTTAGTTTTTATCGACAAAACTGGGGAAGTTCAGATCCTCAAAGATATGAATGTTGAGGATATATACAAATTCAGTTTTGGATATGTGGTAACAGAATACTAACAAACTAACAAAGACAGCCATCTTTAGAATCGTATAAAAAACTATTCTGCTTAGGGGAAAATACCCGCTCAATAAGCGTTAAAGTACTTTTGATCTGAATGATTGGTGATTTTTACTGGAATATTAAGCGTTGGTGGAGAAAACAGCGCGTAAGGTCGATTTTTAGGCAAACGCCTGCGCTACAAAAGATGCATTAGATGTGTTAATTACAATGTCTTATGCGCGTTTTAACAACACTTTCGCTTTGGTCATTCCTCGCAGACGTTGATGATGGGTGTGGCGCTTGAACG
>OJFV01000129.1_pt1 | contig 37891 bp, 29 predicted proteins | sample 1594391 | NCBI WGS metagenome assembly OJFV01 (sample SAMN05416856, study PRJEB24817) | seawater metagenome | isolation source: Sea water | place: Canada:Atlantic | collected 2013-11
TCTACACTATCCTCTTCGTCGGCAGCGTCAGATGTGTATAAGAGACAGAAATATGACGCACTTGATAGGAAAGGTTACTTAGATCGTATTTACGCGTGACCTTTTGCAATTGCGGAAAACTCAGTTGCACTTGGCTATCGGTGGCTTTATGAAAAAACGTTTTTAACTCAAGTTTTATGCCGTGGGTGGATATGTCTTCTGTGTGGCCTTCAATGATTATATCTTCCACTTTGAGCTGTACAGCGCTGCGCAGCATAAAACGCGACTCTCGGCGTTGATTTGCATATTTAAAACGAAATACTTGGATATTTTCTGGGCTACGGTTCCTCGGGTGACCAAACACTTTTAAACTGGGTAGCTTGGCGCGATTAAGTGGCAGCTTTTGAAAGCAAAGGGTGTTCGAGTCATCTGTCACATTAGTTAATAGCGCAATATGACTTAAGTAACGTAAACGAGACATTAAGCGTGGGGTTGGTGGTTGATTCTGACGCTTGACTGATTCACTGATGCTATCGGCAATGGAGAGAGGTCGATGACTTTGCTTTGGTTCAACCTCTTGTACTTGAAACTTATATACTCGCCAACTCACCTTGCGTGAACCGTAACTCAAAAACAACTCATGTAAGTTTGGATTTGCTAATAGCTCTTCGTGCGATGCAGAGTAAAAATACACCTTTTCATTTTTAATATGATGGAACGCGTATAGGTAGGTTTCTTGTCTTCCTTTTGGATACGTGAGGCATTGTCTAATTCTTTCATCACTAAAAAGGTAGCCCAGTTTGAGATCGTTAATTTCGTTGTTCCAGTAGAAAATATCTTGCCGATTGCAATCATTTGCTAATGCATAACGAGGCTTGAACACTCCATCAGTAGAGTCGATATATACGGGGATTGAGGTGAAGTTGGGGATGTAATATTGCTCATATGTTTTCTTATGTATGGCGTCAAATGTGTTGTCCATATTGACTTTATAGCGGCGTTTGTTGCCATGAATAAAGCGCTCAAGAAAGCGATCAAAACTAGGCATTAAGGTATCGAATAAGCGTTTCAGGTGTAATCGCTGGTCTTGTGCGTTGCGGTCAATCGACTCAATGACATATTGCACACCTTGGCGGTTGTCCAACATGTACTCATGTTCCAAACCTCTGAACTGAACCGCTAAACGGTCACCCGCTTTAAATCTATGCTCTTTGCTTATTTTAAGTTTTAAGCCACTAAGGGATAAGTCGACCGTTGTGGCTAACATGCTTTTGTTATTTTCAGTGAACAGTTCAACACTCATGGAATAATTCATGCGCTCTTCACCCCGTTGGGCGAATTCGCCAAAAGGCATGATAGGGGCTAAATAACCACGGCTAACAGGAAGGGTTGAATTATCTGGTTGCTTTGGTTGTGAAGAGGCTTGTTGTTCTTTTTTATGCATCACGCGGTAATTGTTTTCAGTATTTAACACCGCTTCATACACGCCAACCGTATACTCGCCAAATGAGCGCACCTGACGTTCAAATACCTCTATCGCCATATCGTCTAAATAATGCTCTTGGTTCTCGTATTCATAGAGCTTACATTTACCGTCCACATGCCCGCGTAAATCGATTAGTCGAGTACATGGTCGCGCTAAACGCTTTAGTTCCATCTTGAGCAGGAAGCGCTTTTGCTTGGGCACCGAACCGGCAACTTGAGCCAAAATTTGACTAAACTCTGGCTCATGTATCATGGGTTTTAATTGTTCGATAATGTCATGATATTGTTCGAGATCTTGATTCATAATGAATACGTACTTTATTTTTAATTGTTAAAGACGAACGCCATAAAGACTTATCGGCACGCTGTGCGGTTTTCATAATGCAATATACTTAAGCTTATCTTATTATAAGCGGCTTTCTTCAAGGTTCTTGGTTTTCAAAACTAGAAAAGTAGTTTTTTCAAACCAGAGAAACGTATTCACACTGAATGTAACCCTTGTCGTTTTTATCACTGTAATCACTGTTTGTGGAGCAATATGGCCAAACGTAAAACCGCCTATGTCTGTAGTGACTGTGGCGCAGAATTTCCGCGCTGGCAAGGACAATGTAATGACTGCAATGCTTGGAATACCATCACAGAATTTGTGGTGAGCCCTGCTCGCAGCCAGCCTGAGCGCAATTTGCGCGGCTACGCCGGTCAAACTGGGGCCAAAATTGAAACCCTTAACAGCATCGATGTTGCTGAATTACCGCGCTTTACCTCAAGCTTTAGTGAGCTTGATAGGGTACTAGGCGGGGGCATAGTGCCGGGTAGTGCCATTTTGATTGGCGGCTCTCCTGGAGCAGGTAAAAGTACCTTGTTGCTACAAGTTATGTGCCAATTGGCAGCGCAGCGCACCGCGCTATATGTCACGGGGGAGGAATCGCTGCAGCAAGTTGCTATGCGTGCCCAGCGCTTAAATCTACCCAGCGATAAGCTCAATATGCTGGCTGAAACCAGTGTTGAAACTATCTGCGAATTAGCATTAACCCTTAACCCCCAAATTATGGTGATTGACTCCATTCAGGTGATGCATGTGGCCGATGTGCAATCTGCACCCGGTAGCGTTTCGCAAGTAAGAGAAAGCGCCGCTTATTTAACTCGCTTTGCAAAGCAGCATCATATTGCCATGCTGTTAGTGGGGCATGTTACTAAAGATGGCAGTTTGGCTGGACCCAAAGTGCTAGAGCACTGCATTGATTGCTCCATGATGTTAGAAGGGGAGAGTGACAGCCGTTATCGCACTTTGCGTAGTCAGAAAAACCGCTTTGGTGCCGTAAACGAACTGGGCGTGTTTGGCATGACAGAAAGAGGATTAAAGGAAGTGAGTAATCCTTCTGCAATCTTTTTAAGTCGAGGAGAAGAGCAATCACCTGGCAGTATTGTTATGGTGGTATGGGAAGGCACTCGCCCATTGCTGGTGGAAATACAAGCACTGGTGGATTATTCACAGACCGCAAACCCTCGACGCGTCGCTGTTGGTCTTGAGCAAAACCGCATGGCAATGCTTTTAGCGGTATTGAATCGACACGGTGATGTGCAGATGAACGACCAAGACGTTTTCGCCAATGTAGTGGGGGGCGTAAAAGTAGCAGAAACCAGTGCTGATTTAGCGCTGTTGCTATCCATTGTTTCGAGTTTTAGAAACAAGACCCTTGATTCACAATTAATTGCATTTGGCGAAGTGGGACTTGCAGGTGAAATACGCCCCGTACCTAATGGCTCAGAACGGATCAGTGAAGCAGCAAAACATGGATTCAAACGAGCCATTGTGCCAAAAGCCAATGTGCCAAAACAAAAAATTAATGGGATCGAAGTGATCGGGGTATCTCGTTTAAGTGAAGCACTTGAGGTGCTTTAATTAACTGGACGAATAACGGTAAAAATATTATCGTCGATTGTAGGGCTTAATGCTGGAAGCTATATGCGCCTATCTGAATAATTGTAGCCAATACAGTAGTATAGATACATTAGTATGGATACAGTAGATAGTAAGTATCAATACGTATTGGCGTACTTATCTTTTTCAATTTATGGCCTAATAACATGATTAAATTTTCCTCTATTTCGTTGTCTTTTTTCATCGCAGCGAGCGGGTTTACCCAGCTCTCATACGCACAAAGTACCCCTTCTGAATTTGCCGAATTGAGTTTAAATGAGCTGTTTGACATGAATATCGTGGACGATAGCGAAAACAGTGAAGCGAGCAGCCCTTGGACGTTCGCATATAATTTTAAGTTTGCTGAGTTTCGAGGCTATCTTGATGGCGACGCTAAGCGCGCAGATTCTGAGGTATTGTGGCAAGGTGCAGGAACTCAAAGAACGGACAGTAACTTCCCTATTCTTCCTACAATAATCGACCAACAAGTGCATGTATTTTCCATGGGATATCGCATTACCCCAAATTGGCGAGTACACGTTTCTTTGCCATATATCACCCAGAGCACTGACCATATCAGCGTGGTGCCTGGCTATGACCATTTTACCATTGATAGTGATGGCATGGGTGATGCCGTGGTATCTGTGAGTCGTCGACTGATTGCGACAACGGATGATGTGTGGTGGTTTACTGCAGGGGTCAGCTTGCCTACAGGCTCCATTGATGAAAAAGGTGACACTCCACGGGATACAGGTGACCAGCAGCTACCTTATACGATGCAACTTGGTTCAGGCACGTATGACTTCCCTCTAGAATTTAGTTACCAAAGCATGGGCGAGCACGATTTTAGTTTGAGCATGTCAGCCATGATACGCACGGGTAAAAATGATAGAGATTATCGTCTAGGTAATAGTTACAGCCTTGCAAGTACCTATCGCTTTAACACATCTGTCAATCTGAAACCCTTTGTTGGATTGTCCTATCAGTATCGCAGTGCAATTCATGGGCAAGATAATGAAATTATTCTGGATGGTTCCTTTCCCTATCCCGCGAGTATCACCAATCCAAGGTTGTATGGTGGTAAAAAAGTCAGTGCTGAGATCGGTGCTAGATGGAAGTTCAGTAAGTCTTATGCGCTGAGTTTGACATTTTCAAAGCCTCTTTATCAGCATTTGAATGGTCCGCAACCAAAAGAAAATTTCCAATCTGGTTTAACCTTATCCCGTTTGATGTAGAGATACAGTGTCTGACTTGATCAAAGTATATAAAGCGAACAAGGCTCAAAGGAAATTCAGAAAATGGCTTTTTCAGTGCGCCATTTTGTTGTCATATATCGTGGTTTCACAGTGGGCCTTAGCCCAAGAGGAGTTAAGTAAGGAGCGCAAGCTTAAGGCCGCCTATTTACTGAATTTCACTAAATATATGAGCTGGCCCACAGACAGTGGCGCTAATAGTGACTTCCAATTGTGTATTCAAAGTGATCAGCCTTTCTTTGAATTTATGCAGGCTCTTGTGGCACGTCATAATCAGGGAAACAACAAGATGCATATCGCCATAGGTCATGTGCAGGAAGAGCCGCTATGCCACATGGCATACTTTCAATCTTCTGTTGAGCAACCATTAGTTCAAATTAGGCGGGCGGTAGTTGTGCTGGAGTCAACGAATGTGAAACAAGCGAACAGCGCGATAAGGTTTTATACCCAAGAGCAAAGGGTGCGTTTTGAGTTTGATTTAGCACAGCTAGCCAGAGTAGACGTGATAGTAAGCTCTGAACTGCTTAAACTCGCTAGGATTGCTCGATAATGCTTTTTTCTAAGCTTCGGCGCGCATCGTTTTTTCAAAAGCAGTTAATGGCCATCATTGGTACAAATTTGCTGATATTGGCCATAGCCGCCTTTCTTATTTATTCCGCGTTTGTCGATGATTACCGAGATAACCTGGTTAAAACCATGGACAGCAACGCTTCTTTGCTGTCTGCGGCAAGCCGATCAGCATTACTTTTTCATGATGAGCAAGCAGGTCAGATGATTCTGGCGTCGTTAGCTAAGATCCCAGCCATGCGATTTGCCCAATTGCTCGACGCCGAAAAAAAGCGCTTTGCGATCTATACTCGGGACGATGCAAGTTGGGATGTTATGTTAGATGACATAAAACCTGGACACTTTTTTACAAACGATAATCTCTATCTGACTCAAGAAGTTACTCTAGGTGAGGACGTACTTGGCTATATTGTTTTATCAGCAGATACTGATTCGCTACAAGCTCAGCAACGACGATACGGGCGCATGGTACTGTGGGTATTTGTGCTGGGTTCGCTGTTAGCCTATCTACTGAATTGGCGCATGCAAAAGCGCTTACAATTACCGGTTAAACGCCTCATTCATTTAGTTGATTACGTCGCTAAGGAAGGGCGGTACGATCAACGTATTTTCAATCGTCGACAAGACGATATCGGGCGCTTAGTCAATGGTATTAACTCTATGTTAGATACCATTGAAGAGCACCAATCAAAGTTGAGCGAACACCACGAACACTTAGAGGGGCTGGTGGAGTTGCGCACTGAGCAATTGTACGAGCGCGCTAATTTTGACGCGCTAACACAACTCCCAAATAGACATTCCCTGACGGAAAAAATCACTCAGGCGATTGAAATGACGCGAGAGCGTAAAAACAATTTAGCTTTGATGTTTCTCGATCTAGACCGATTTAAGGTCATAAACGATAGCTTAGGGCACTTCATGGGTGACAAGCTGTTAATTGAAGTGGCCAAGAAAATTCAACATAAACTAACCGACAATGATGTGGTAGGACGTTGGGGGGGAGATGAATTCGTTGTTTTAATTCAAAATCCGAAGGATCTCAGTGCGGTGGATAGTTTGGCAAAAGAGATTATCGCATCTTTAAGTCTTCCGCTTATCGTCTCTGGACATCAATTACACATCTCTACCAGTATTGGCATTGCGTGTTTTCCTGATGATGGTGACGATGCCTCTAGTTTACTCAAACATGCTGACACCAGTATGTATAAGGCAAAAGAACTAGGTCCGGGGCGGTTCCGCTTTTTTGACCAAGACATGCTGAATGACTCAGTGTGGCGATTAGAGCTAGAGACCCAACTGCGCCAAGCCTCCGCTCAACAGCAGTTTACTTTGGTGTATCAACCTAAAGTGAATGTAATTGACGAACAACTGGTTGGTTTAGAAGCCTTAATAAGATGGAATAATGGTCAAGAATATATTAACCCATCCACTTTCCTACCCATAGCAGAAGATATAGGGTTAATGGAATCTATCAGTGTGTGGGTGTTAAAGCAGGCGTGCCAGCAGAATGCAGATTGGCAGCGTGCGGGCTTTGATATTGTCCCCGTTGCTGTAAACTTGCCTGCATCGTTCTTGATGAGTCCTCAATGCCTTGATTTGATCAAAGGTGCATTGCATCAATCGAGTTTAGCGGCACAGTTTCTGGAAATAGAAATCACTGAAAACACCTTCATCGCGTCAACTGAATTAGCGGTTGATGTACTGAGTGCCATTCACGATTTGGGGGTAAAAATCGCCATTGACGATTTTGGGACTGGCTATTCGTGTATGAGTTATTTGCGCGACTTACCCATCAATACGTTAAAGATAGACGGCATTTTCATTAATGATTTGGTCGCGCCAGATTGTGTTCAAGAAGAAAGCGCTGAAGACCATCATTTACGGGATGAAGGCATAGTACGCACTATTATTACGTTGGGTAAAAGCTTAGGCTTAAGTACGGTTGCAGAGTGTGTGGAACATGACTATCAAGTGCAAATCTTAAAATCGATGGGTTGCGACGTTATCCAAGGCTATTTTTATAGCAGACCTTTGCAAGTGGACGCACTGGAGGCATACCTTGGTGCGCATGGCCGTGTCAGTAAAGAGTCTTAACGCTTACAAAGGCTCCCGCTAAGTAAGCGTCTTAATACCGCCAATCGTTAACGCGGTGCCTTGTGTTTAAGTTTTTAACTCGAGGCTATAGTTTGTAGCTCAAGGCTTACAGTTCGGTGCTATCAAAGCGCCGCAATTAACTTGCCATACATAACGTTGCAATGATTGCTGGCGAGAGCAGCGTAGCCAAAAAGTGTCATTTAATGAAAGCGCAAATTATCAAGTGCGTCAGCTGACAAGAGCATCAGTCAGCTTACTAACTGACCAGTGAATCAATTGATGAGCGTGCTGATGAACGATTAAGCATGACCCACGCACTTCAGTCAGTATATCCAGCAATATGAGTGTCGAGCAATGCTACTATCAAACAATGCGACGCACAGCAGCTTATCGGTTTGGTTTTAATTTGCTTAACCAACTGTTACTACTCATGTGCGCGGAAGGCTTGCTCGGGCTCAAAGGCTGAATTGATTGCTGTATGCGGCGTAAATGATCCGCGAAACGGTTTGTTGAATCTTTAGAGTAAATCATTCTTCTATCTCCTACTCAAAAACAGCAAATCGGTGTCTGCATTAGCAGACAAATAAGTGCTACAGATTAACTTTTGCGACTTGCTTAGGCAGAGCAATAAATGTTTGCTGAACAGCAACAACCTAGCGTGGTCGGGTAGAACCAGAATCGAATGCTTAGTCGTTAGCGGCGTCTTGAACTGCTTCACCAGCACTCTCAATGTCTTCTCCTGCGCCGTCAATCGTGGCACACGAGGTTAGTCCAACGACTAGAATACCAACTAATACAACAGAGTTTAAAAACGCTTTTAAAGAATTTGCTATCTGGGTTTTCATAATAATTGTCCTCATGGTTAAGTGATTTTACACTTTGCTTACATATTACTAAGCGATTCTTGTGCCAACTTCGTTAAAATAAAACTACTTAAAAATCAATGCCTTAAGTTTAGTGCTAATATGCTCAATTCAAAGTGCGTAATTACTACCCAACTAAGAGATAAAATTTACCTATTTATAACAACCCGAAAAGCAGATAAGCGTTAAAGCAGCGCTTAAATAGTGGGACCCAAGTAACACCTGTTCATTAAAAGCCCACAAAAAAGCCGACCAGTGCAAACGGTCGGCTTTGATTATGTCGTGCAGCACTCAACGATTTGGACAAGCGCTGTGCTCCACATGCGCCCTTGTTTTAAGCGCCTTTATTCAAGCTTCGCAGCACATATTGAAGAATGCCTCCGTCACTGAAGTAACTAAACTCATTAGGAGTATCAATGCGGATCTGCGCGTCAAAGGTAAATTCTGCTTGTTCACCTTTCACCGATACCACTACTTCTTTCTGATCTCCATCAATGGCGTCTATCGAGTATTGCTCTGTGCCATCTAACTTCAAACTGGCTGCACTATCGCCTGATTTGAATTGCAGGGGTAAAATACCCATACCTATCAAATTGGAGCGATGAATTCGCTCGTAGCTCTCGGCAATAACCGCTTTAACACCAAGCAACAGAGGGCCTTTTGCGGCCCAGTCGCGAGAACTCCCTGTGCCATACTCTTTGCCCGCAATAACCACCGTTGGCGTTCCTTGCTCTTGATACTTCATTGCTGCATCAAATACAGACATCTGTTCAGCTGAAGGCTGAAAGCGTGTCCAGCCACCTTCTGTACCAGGGGCCAGTTGATTCTTCAATCTGACATTAGCAAATGTTCCACGCATCATAACTTCGTGATTTCCTCGGCGTGAGCCGAAAGAGTTGAAGTCGTGCTCTTCAACACCGTGAGCTTGAAGGTATTGCGCAGCAGGGCCATCGGGTGCAATGCTACCGGCTGGAGAAATATGATCCGTCGTGACCGTGTCGCCCAGTTTCAACAAGCAACGGGCATCTCTAATGGCATTGATCGCTTCGGGTTGTTGCTTAATGCCATCAAAAAAGGTGGGTTTTTTAACATAAGTCGATTCGGGCCAGTTATATTGCTCGCTATCGACCACGTCTAAATTGTTCCATGTATCGTCACCCTCAAAAATATGGCTATAACGTTCAGAGAACATATTGCTATTGACCACGTCAGTCACAAGCGTTTGAATCTCTTCATTACTTGGCCAGATATCACGCAAATAAACGGGCTTACCGTCTTTGCTGGTGCCAAGTGGCTCCTTAAGCAAATCAATTTGCATATTTCCGGCAAGTGCATAGGCGATAACTAGTGGGGGAGAGGCAAGGTAATTAGCTTTTACGTCGGAGTGAATACGACCTTCAAAGTTACGATTACCTGATAGCACGGAAGTCACATTTAGCTTTTCTTTACGAATAGCAGCGCTGATAGGTTCGGGCAGTGGCCCTGAATTGCCAATACAGGTAGTACAGCCATAGCCAACCAGATGAAAGCCTAAATTTTCGAGTTCATGGGTTAGGTTAGCCTTATTAAGATATTCGGTCACTACTTGTGAACCAGGCGCGAAGCTGGTTTTCACCCACGGTTTCACTGACAAACCCATTTCACTGGCTTTCTTAGCCAGCAGACCTGCTGCGATTAGCACAGAAGGGTTGGAAGTGTTGGTACAACTAGTGATAGCCGCTATCACGACCGCGCCGTCATTGAGGCTGAAACGCTGACCGTTGTATTCAACTTCTGATGAGTCCTCACTTTTCTCTGCCTGATGGCCACCTTCTGATTCGAAACGACCTTTCTCAGGATCTTCGGTGGTAATAATCAGTTTTTCTTGCTCAGATAACCACGTACCGAACTTGTCTGCAGCTTCGCTTAACGGGATCCTGTCCTGGGGGCGCTTAGGGCCTGCAATCGAGGTCACTACATCACCAAGGTCAATGTGCAGATTCGCATGATAGATTGCGCTTTGCTGAGCTTCGCTGCCCCACATGCCTTGTGCTTGGGCATAGGCTTTGATCACATTGATATTGCGCTCTTCGCGGCCAGTTAAACGCAGGTAGGTTTCGGTTTGTTCGTCTAATGGGAAAATACCACACGTTGCACCATACTCTGGTGCCATGTTCGCTATAGTAGCTCTGTCGGCTATAGTCAGGTGTTTTACCCCTTCGCCGTAAAATTCGACAAATTTACCGACGACCCCAAACTCACGTAACTTTTGAGTAATGGTCAATACTAAATCCGTCGCTGTGGTCCCTGGTGGCAAACTGCCGGTAATTTCCATGCCGACTACCTCTGGTATTAGCATGGTGACTGGCTGACCTAACATGGCGGCTTCAGCTTCAATGCCGCCTACACCCCAGCCCAAAATGCCTAAGCCATTGATCATGGTCGTGTGTGAATCTGTGCCTACTAGGGTATCTGGATAGAGTAATGGCTGGTCGTTTTGCTCTTCAATAAAGGTGACACGTGCCAGATATTCTAAGTTCACCTGATGTACAATGCCTTTGCCAGGTGGAACCACTTTAAAGTTGTCAAACGCCTGTTGACCCCAGCGTAAGAACTGATAGCGCTCTTTATTACGCTGTACTTCCATAGCGGTATTTTTTTCTAAGGCATCGTCTTGGGCGAAGTAGTCCACCATAACGGAGTGGTCGATAACCAATTCCACGGGTTTTAACGGATTAATTTTTTGCGGATCGCCTCCTAAATCAACCATAGCATCGCGCATGGCGGCTAAGTCTACTACCGCAGGTACGCCGGTAAAATCTTGCAGCACCACTCGAGAGGGAACGAAAGCAATCTCAGTCGTTGACTGATCATTAATATCCCAAGAGGCGAGTTTGTTAATATCTTCTTCTTGCACAAAGTTTTCAGCGCTGTGGCGCAAGAGGTTTTCTAACAATATTTTAGCGGCGAAAGGCAGTCGCTCAATGTCGTGGGTATCTGCAAGGGCATCAAGAGCATAATATGAGAATTGTTCACCCTCAACGGTCAGGGTTTTTAGATAAGGGGAAGCTTGTTGCATGATAATCTCCGGCTGTGGGATGTTTTGCGATAGATTTATATCTTCGAGAGTCAACCGCAGCGCACAGGTTTGCGCGCGCGGCTGTTAGTTGGTGAATTACGCGCTGGGCAAGCTTTGCAAGGCGCTTTTCACTTTGAGTTTATAATCGGCGTCATTTAATAGGTCATGATCGCACTCTGGGCAAAGCTCGACGTCCTTAGCTGATAAAGTGCAATGAACGCGTTGCTCAAGCCAATTGATATCATCAATGTGCTTCGGAGCCAGTAGTAACTTCTTGCCACCGGGTAGCCAATTATGGGTATCAATAATCAACATCGGTACTTCCCAATTGTCGGTATCTAAAATTAGGTCATGAATGTGACCCACCGTTTCACCACCTGCGATGACGTCGTATCCTTGCAATTCGTCAATTGAGCGTAAGTGATTCGCTTTACTCTTGTCGTGCTCTTCTAAGTTACTATTTGCTTGCTCGAGAGCTTGTTGATTTACCAAGGCCGTTGGGTGAGCATATTCGCCCCATGCACCAGGGCCAGTCCAGTAATAGCCGTAACCTAGGTAGGAAAACAATATCTCTTCATATTCTCGGGAAACGGTTTTCTCTTCATCAATCGATGGGCTGTCTTTGACTTGTTGCTTGCTCAAAGCAACGTGAATTTTTTCGTCATCTGTGTCTATTTCTCGCAACGAGATAGGGGAAATCAGAACCTTTTCCCCTAAGGGTAACCATTTATGGGTATCGACGTACATGTATCGAATTGTCCATGCACGATCGTCAAACAAGAAATCTTTGATGATGCCAATGTCACCGTCTGTGGCTGCAATAGTGAATCGTTGAATGTCTCGTAAGCCTGCTAACATGATGTTCTCCCTATTCGTAGATGTGATAGGCAAGATAGAAAGTGCTGGCTGTGGTTGTGCACACATGACACGCACAAGTAGCCTTATACAACAATCATCTTGGCTATTCTAAAATTAGCTGTTGCAGTGGTATTACGCAAAGAGCACGCCAGCTCATTTTTATGCCCTAAGTAGCGACGGTTGCTGTATTTGGAGCCGTTAGAAGCGAAGGTGTAGCAATGCAAGGTGATTGCCAAACAGTAACTATTACGTTCAGACTGTAAGAATTACAAGCTGAAATACGCGGTTTTGGGTGTTACGTGTAAGGCGTCGATACACGATAATCGCAGGGTTGCGGCCGGTAGTGCGAGCTTTTAGGCTCGTTTCATGCAGTTCGTTTCTAGCGCAATAAACTCGGGGACAAACAGCGACCACAGTCATTTTCTTTCGAGCAAACCGTGGCTGTTGCTGGGGCGGGGCGAGGGCGGTATTTTCGGTTTGCTTAGAAGAGCCAACCGCCCAGTTTGTCAATGGCTAAGCCAGTACTTAAAAGCGTTAGACGGGGCCTTTTTCAAAGCTAGGTAGCCTAGCTATATCAGCTAACCATTTTTGCGCAGAGTTTGACCAAATTTGACGCTTAGGTATCAATTCATTACGTTGGTCAATAGCGCCTATGCGCAAGTTGTATACCTTGGGCCCATCGCCCACAGCTGATGCATAAATCCCAGTACCACAGTGCTCACAAAACCCTTGGGCTCGCGGGTTACCGCTTTGCGCTATCTTCACGTACTCTTTGGGCTTACCGTTAGAAAATGTTAACCCGTCTACTTCACTGACAACCACGGTCCGAAATGCGGTGGCTGATAACACCTGACAGTCTGTGCAATGACAAATCATGGTTTTTTCAGGATCGATTACAGCGTCAAATACAAGTTCTCCACAATGGCAACGGCCGGTTACTTTCATTTTACTTTCCTCTGGGTAAATATGTGTATCACATCGGCCTATTACGGCACGTGCAATGCTGTTATTTTAGGTTTTTTTACAGTTCATGATTGGGCTACGTAACGTCAATAAAGGTAGTTGCTAACGCTTAGTTCCCTAAGCTACAAACTTCCAAAAAATATAGTACACACTGAAGAGTGTTAGCACGCTTAAACAGCATAAAGTGTAAATACGAAATAGGCCCTGGGGCTTATATTGGGCTTCAACATCTGCCCCCATCATGACCTTATAATTTAACCAAGCGTAGATAGGCGCACTGACAAAGGAAACTGTCGTCACAAAGTCCAATAGGGCTTTTATGTCAGCGCTAAAGTCAGAAATTATCCACCAACTGCCCAAGGCGAGTACGCATAGTGCGGTGACATAAACGACATTTCCCTTTTTCGCGTGTGGCGTATCACTGGCGCTATCAAGGGGGAGAGGGGCATTATGAGCGTGGGTGAGCTGATAAGCTCGCTTCCATACTTGTGGAAAACCATCGGCCACTGCAAATGTCGAAGAAAATAGCGCCACAAAGGTCACCACCGCCATTAATAACCAGCTCCAGTCCCCCAACGCATTGCTGTAAATCCCGACAAGTTGCCCAGCAAACGCTGCTGCTGAGTTGGCAAAACCTTCGCCTTGTCCAAACATGAGCAAGGCGCCCAACCATAAAAAGATGATGGCTAACAACAAACTCGCCGCGTAACCAATGTTGAAGTCCAAGGTGGCATTTTTCGCGCTTTGAACGCCAGGTTTGGCCCCACGAGACAATATCCATAGCGAATGCCAGACCGATACTTCAACTGCGGTGGGCATCCAGCCTATCAGTGCCACGATAAAAGCGATGCTTGCCATAGAGCCAACTTCGATAGTCGGCACCCCTTCGGCTGGGCTAAATCCCAAGCGCCCGATTGCAGCAAACCAAGCGATAATGCTGCAAATGACCAGTACCAGCATCATCCACTTTAATAGCGTGTTGAGGAGCTTGTAATGACCTATCAAGAGCACGGCGCATACTACTCCCAGTATTAAGGCCGCCCATTGGGAAAGGGTGAGTACATCACCAAATAGATTCATGGCCAATGCGGCTGTAACTATGGTAACTCCTGATTGAACAAAAAACATGGTGATAAAGGTCAAACTGAGAAACAGATAAAACGCCCATTTGCCCACTGAGCGATAGCCATCGAGTAGGCTTTTGCCAGTTAACCCAGCGTACTTAGGGCCAAATAGAAAAAAGGGATACTTCACCACGTGAGCCAGTAAAATAAAGCCTAATAAGGCAAAGCCGAAATCGGCTCCTGCTCGGGTTGACTGCACTATGTGTGATACCCCAATACTGGTGGCGGCCCAAACGATACCTGGGCCTAATATGGCCATTGTTTTAGCTAATTTCATGCTCGTTTTTCTCACATTATCATTATGGTTTTGAGGTACTAACTATTTTGCTTTCTGCCGCTGCATTAAGTCGCCGGCTACTACACGTTTGAGTGACCCAAATACAAGAGCAACATTTTTGTTAGTTCATCGCATAAGGCGAAAGAATCTAACTCGCATGCAACCGATGGGGTAATGTCGGGGTACAGTACTTTATCAAGCAGGGCAGTGATCATGGTGAAAATCACCATATTTGCTGCAGCTGATTTATCGATGGCATTAATGTCGTCACTGAAGCTAAGTAAAATATGACTAATACGGCTATACAGAAGCCGTCTGTCTATGAGGGCTTCACCAGCCACTATGTCAGTGTGCAAACGTGAATTAAGGTGAATGGTGCGAAACAAGCTACGATTGGCGACAAAAAAATCATGGGTCCTGTGAGTTATCTCTTGCACTGCATCAGCTAACGTTTTAAACGGCATCTGTTCTAATTGTTCAATCCAATGGGCAAGCTCGCTACCGAAATCTTGGTATAACAGCGGTAGCAGGGCTTCTTTGTTTTTAAAGCGCCGATAGAAGGTACCAACCGAAACGCCAGCGTGATCGCATAATTCTTTGATACTGATGTGCTCAAAAAACTTACTTTGCAGGCAGTGGTGTACAGCAGCCATAAGTTTCCGCTGAGTGTCTTGACTGCGTATTTGTTTGGCTGGGATAACACTTGGGGTTGGCATCGTAAACTTTTTACCTTAAATCACATATACATCACAGGCTTGCAACTGAAAATTGCGCCCGAATCATGCCGTTTTTGACTTGAAACAGCAATACAAGAATCCGCGCGATAAGCCTAAAAGGACTTAATTAAGGCGCATTAGCTGCCATGTAATCCAGCGCCAGTTGGGTCAATGTCGCGGTGCCGATGGGCAACGCTTTTTCATCAGCGAAGAAATAAGGGGAGTGATTACTCGGTGCTTTCGTGGCGTCTTGCCCTACTGGTGTGCCACCTAAAAACACAAACACGCTGGGGACTTCAAGCGCATAAAAAGAGAAGTCTTCTGCACCGGTAATTTTCGGCATGACGACGACCTTTTCTTCACCTGCCACCTTTTTTAGGCTTGGCAACATTTGTTCGGTTAAGGCTGGGTTGTTAATGGTAACGGGATAACCTTCGTTAATTTCAACCTCTGCTGTGGCGCCAGAAGCGGCCGCTATATGCGTGGCTGTGTGTTTGATTTTATCAAAAATTTGTTGGCGATTGTCCATATCGAAATTACGAATGGTGCCGACCATTTCTACTTTCTCAGGGATGATGTTGTTACGCACACCGCCAGCAATTTTACCAAACGAGACTATCGCTGGCTCTTTAGTGATGTCGATTTGACGACTAATAATATGGTTTACTCCTGTCACCACTTGAGCGGCAGCTGAAATAGGGTCTACCCCATTCCAAGGTGTTGAGCCGTGAGTTTGTGTGCCGTGAATAGCAATCTCGAAACTGTCTGAACTGGCCATCAGAGGGCCACTACGATAGCCGATTTTGCCTGTATTCAAACCGGACGTGATATGCAGACCGAAGGCCACATCGGGTTTGTGTTGCTCAAATATTCCCTCTTTTAGCATCAATTCTGCACCGCCTTCTTCGCCTTGTGGTGCGCCTTCTTCAGCGGGCTGAAAGACAAACATAACCGTACCTTGCAATTGCTTTTTCATGCCAGCTAATACCTCGGCCGCGCCCATTAACATGGCGACATGAGTATCATGACCGCAAGCGTGCATAATCCCCACATCAACCCCGCGGTAATTTGTGGTTTGGGTTGAAGCAAAGGGTAAATCGACTTTTTCGGTGACGGGCAGGGCGTCCATATCAGCGCGTAACATCACAGTGGGGCCGGGTAAATCGCCCTTTAATATGCCAACGACACCGGTATAGCCGATATTTCGCTCTACTTGCATGCCTAGGTTTTCAAGGTGTGAAGCTGCAATATCTGCGGTGCGTGTTTCACGATTACCCAGCTCTGGATGTTGATGGATGTCTCGGCGCCAAGCCACGACGTTTTTTTCAACGTCTTGAAGTTGTTTTGTAGGGATGTCGCTTGCGTTTACATTTGCCGAGAACGCAAATGCATTGATGGCAGCACAAAGGGCTAGCGTGATTGCTGTAGGTCGATGTGTTTTTATCATGTTATGTTCCTTTTTAAAGAGTTTAAGCTCTATGCGCAGGCAGACTAATGTAGCCCGACGACAGATTTGGTTTTCTGTACAATCTTGCTAACGTTGTAGCCAACGCCATCTTTAAACACCACTGCCATGTTACGGATGGCCTTAGTATCGTTCGTCAATTCGCCGTCTATCAAGACTAAATCAGCTTGTTTGCCTACCTCGATAGAGCCTACTTTATTGTCTCGCTCTAAAAAAGTTGCGCCGTTTAATGTGGCTATTTTAATCGCGTGCTCAATGCTAAACCCCGCTTCGACCAATAATTCGATTTGCCTTTGATTTGAAAAGCCTGCAATGACACCGCCATAGCCGGTAGGGTCGGTGCCCGCCATCAAAATGCCACCAGCCTCAACAAACTTCTTCTCTAATTGCATCATTTTTTTAAAGACAATAGGCCAGGTTGGGTTTTCTTGCTCAGCGATTTTTTGCCATTGGCTTTCATATTGTTCTCGTACTTGGGGAATAAGTGCCTCTAGAGCGAGCGGATAGGCTTTAGGGCGGCCTTGGGTAAAGGTTTCAAATATGGTCAAAGTGGATGTGAGCGCCACATTTTTATCCACTAACAGCTTTATAAGAGCATTAACTTCTAGGCTGCCTACGTCTAAATTCACCAGCGATTGATGAAGTTCACTTGATGGGCACTCGTTCTTCTTTTTGTTTTTAACAAAGTCGGTGGCTGCGAAAAAACCATGCTCTAGGTTATCGATGCCCAACTCGGCCGCTTCCTGATAGGTAATGGAGCATAAATGCCCAGTGACTTTGCGGTTGCGCTGATGGGCTGACGCGACGACTTGGGCTAGTTCGTCTTGATGGATATGCATATAGGCTTTGTAGGACGTGACGCCTTCTCGATCCCAGTACTGCATCATGTTTTTGGCGTCTTGTGCATCACGCAGCGATTTAATCTTAAGAATAGGCAGCCCGGGGCCATTCAAATAAGGAGCTGTCACGTCAATATCTGGGCCCATTGTTTTTCCGGTGATGATGGCATCGCGTAAGTTTAAGTCGCCATAGGGGGCAGTGGTGCCAGCGGTGCGCACTGTGGTTGCCCCGCCCGCTAAATATAAGCGAGGAAAACTGTATAGCATTTCAGTGTAGTGGGCGTTACCCGTGGGGTAGAACATGTGTTCGTGCATCGTTACCAAGCCAGGTATTAAGGTTTTACCTGCACCATCAATGATCTGGGCTGATGCGCTAGGGCGTATGTCCGCAGAGGAGCCAATTGCGTCAATGCGCCCAGATTTCATTAGTATAGTCTGACGTGGTTTAGGGGCGACGCCCGTACCATCAATTAAGGTGACATTGACGATGGCAATCTCGTTTTGATCGTAACTGATAAATTCTTCGTCAATCGCTTGGGCAGTAATAGAAGTGAATAGGGCACTGCCAAATATGAGTAATGAACGAATACCGAAAATGTTGATACTTGAGAGCGCGCGAGGTGAAAGAACAAGGCGCGAGATGATAAAAGTAGCAGTGTTTGAATGAGGCATGATGTCGTCTCTAATAGGGTAAATCTGTTGGTTTTATACAGCGAATGTCCAGATAGTATCCTTATAATACACATTTTGTAAATCAAGATTCGCATATTGGCTGTGCTATTTGTATGGGATTTAGGTCGTAGCAGAGATTGATTTACTCACCCAGCTTTGCAAAGTTAGGTAGGGCATTAAAGCGACTTAGGGGCTTTGTACAATGTTGGGCAATTGTTTGTGGAATGTATTTTCTTTGTAAACTTATGATCTTCATAATGAATATTTACAATTTAGGGCTGACATCGCTTTGTAGCCTTGAATCGCTTTTGCTAGTATCCGCGCAACAAAACTGAGCCAAAATTGATTTTGCTCAAGATGCAGTATTTAACGTGTGATAAACGCCGGATTTTAGATTGAAGCAAATAACTCACCAAACAGATGATTTCATTCAGCGCAGTAAGGTGTTGGTGAATATATCGAGCACGTCGCTTTTTGCGAAAGTGTGCTTAGTGTTTGGGGTGTTGGCTTTTTTAAGCAGCTTCAGTGTATTTCTTGGCGGCATCTACGAAGGTGCTGAATTGGTCGGCTTTGCCCTCGACTTTTCTTCTTTCGATGTGCTTAGCAGTGCATTTTTTCTTTGGTTATTAGCACTAAGCGGTTATTTCGCGAAACATGCTTTATGGCTTTTGAATCTTGTACCTGATTATGTCCTTCGCCATTTGGCGGCTAAACCTAAGCCGTTATTTATTGTTCCCGCTGTTATCAGCCCTGTGCCCAGCGCACATGGATCTCGTGCTCCCCCCATATTTTCATAGCGGTTCAAGTCGTTAAACAAGTCACTGTTGTTTATGTGCTAGCGATAGCACTAAGTCACATGCAGATGTTCAGCTAGCCCTAAGCTATCTGACCAGTTATTGACCTTGAGCCCGCTCACACTATAAATCCGGTTTGTCCGGTGTTTAATGCTGCCTGATTCACTTATGGCAGTGCTTTGAAAACTGTGGGTAGGAGAAATCCTTTGTTGATCCGTAAGTTAGGTTATTCAGTGTTGACTGCAAGCATATTGTTGCTGTCGGGCTGTGAAGGTGGTGTGCTTGATCCTAAAGGTCAGGTGGGCATCGATGAAAAGTATTTGATCGTTGTAGCAACGGTACTCATGCTGCTGGTGGTTATTCCTGTTATTGGCATGACCTTATATTTCGCTTGGCGTTACCGTGAAGGTCGCGAGCATGAGATTTATGACCCGAAGTGGGCGCACTCAACCAAAATCGAAGTGGTTGTGTGGTTAATTCCCATTGTGATTATTGCTATATTGGGCACCTTGACTTGGTACTCCACTCAAGAACTGGACCCATACAAGCCTTTGGGTCACGAACACAAACCTATCACCATACAAGTGGTGTCTCTGAACTGGAAATGGTTGTTTATTTATCCAGAACAAGGGATTGCCACGGTCAACGAAGTGGTGTTCCCCAAAGACGTGCCGGTGGAGTTTAAGATCACGTCTGATACCACCATGAACTCGTTTTTTATCCCCCAGCTTGGTAGCCAGATTTATTCTATGGCAGGTATGACGACACGTCTTAACTTGATCGCCAATGAAGCGGGTGAGTTTGACGGCATTTCAGCCAATTACAGTGGTGCCGGGTTTACCGGAATGAAATTCAAAGCCATCGCTAAAAACAGCGAACAAGAATTTGATCAATGGGTCAGTGCAGTTAAACACAGCCCAGCAAAACTGGGTGACCAGAGTTATGCCCAATTAGCAAAACCAAGTGAAAATAACCCCGTTAATTATTACGGCTCGGTGGACAGCCAACTGTTCCAGCATATTGTGATGCAGTTTATGGGCAACATGAATTCCCATGATATGTACGAAGATCATCAAGAGCATTCGGCTCAAATGCACATGCAGGCGGAGGATTAATTATGTCGCTATTAGGAAATTTATCCCTGGACGCCATTCCTTACCACGAACCCATAATTATGGTGACGTTGGCGGTGATTGGTGTCATTGGGCTGGCTGTAGTCGGCCTAATTACTAAGTATCAAAAATGGGGCGTACTATGGCACAACTGGCTGACCTCAGTTGATCATAAACGGTTAGGCATAATGTACATTATTCTTGCGTTGATCATGCTTATTCGCGGCTTCTCTGACGCGATAATGATGCGCACGCAGCTTGCTCTGGCAACTAATGGGGCACAGGGCTATTTACCTCCTGAGCACTATGACCAGATATTTACCGCCCACGGCATTATCATGATCATCTTTATGGCCATGCCATTTATGATTGGTTTGATGAACATAGTGCTGCCTTTACAAATTGGCGCACGTGATGTGGCATTCCCCTTCATGAACAATTTGAGCTTTTGGTTGGCAGCAGCAGGTGCGGTGCTGATTAATATCTCGCTAGGTTTAGGCGAGTTCGCAAAAACCGGATGGCTAGCCTACCCGCCATTGTCGGAGATGTCCTTTAGCCCTGGGGTGGGGGTCGATTACTATATCTGGGCCTTGCAGATATCAGGCATCGGCACATTACTCACCGGCGTTAACTTTTTAGCCACTGTGTTTAAAATGCGTGCTCCGGGTATGAAGTTAATGCAAATGCCGATTTTTACCTGGGCTTGTACCTGGGCCAATATCTTAATTGTAGCGTCATTCCCGATTTTAACTGCAGTGCTTGGTTTACTGACGCTTGACCGTTACTTAGATTTCCATTTTTTTACCAATGACGGTGGCGGCAACGCCATGATGTACATCAACCTATTTTGGGCTTGGGGTCACCCTGAAGTGTATATATTAGTGCTGCCTGCGTTTGGTATTTTCTCAGAGGTTATTTCAACCTTTACTGGTAAGCGCTTGTTTGGCTACACCTCAATGGTGTGGGCGAGTGGTGCTATATCGATTTTAGGTTTTGTGGTTTGGTTGCATCACTTCTTCACCATGGGCTCAAGTGCCGACGTAAACGCCTTCTTTGGGGTGATGACCATGATCATTGCTATACCCACAGGGGTGAAGCTGTTTAACTGGTTATTCACAATGTACCGCGGGCGCTTGCGCATTACGGTGCCGGTTCTGTGGACTTTAGGCTTCATGGTTACTTTCAGTATCGGTGGTATGACAGGGGTATTGCTTGCTGTGCCTGGTGCTGATTATGTATTGCATAACAGCTTATTTTTAGTGGCTCACTTTCACAACACAATCATAGGTGGTGCAGTATTTGGTTACATGGCGGGCTTTGCGTTTTGGTTCCCTAAAGCCACAGGCTTTCATTTGAACGAGCGCTTAGGTAAATACTCTTTCTGGTGCTGGCAAATAGGTTTCTATGTCGCTTTTATGCCTTTGTATGTACTTGGCTTCCTAGGTATGACTCGTCGCTTAAACCACACCAATAACCCAGATTGGAACATTTGGTTATATATTGCAGCTGTAGGCGCATTGATCATCTTCGTGGGTATCATTCTGCAATTTGTGCAACTTTACGTGAGTATTCGCGATCGCAAGCAAAACCCAGACGTAGATGGCGATCCGTGGAATGGTCATACACTCGAATGGTCAACTGCATCACCGCCTCAGTTCTACAATTTTGCTGTTCTGCCTAAAGTGCATGACATTGATGCGTTCACTGATATGAAAGAAAAAGGCATTGAGTACCAAGCTCCTGACGAATATATGCCAATTCACATGCCGCGTAACACCGCTGCCGGTATGCAGATCGCAGGTGCCGCTGGCATCGTTGGTTTCGCCTTGATTTGGCATATTTGGTGGCTAGCCATTGTGGGTACACTGGGTATGGTTGTGGCGTTAATTGCACGCTGTTACGCCAAAGACGTGGATTATTACGTTGAGCCACAAGAAGTGGCTGAGATTGAGAGAGCTCACTTAGCCAGTGTGGCCACTGTGAAGGAGGAAGCACTATGAGCGCCGTACCAGAAACATTGAAATTCGCCAATGATCACGGCTTACATGCGGATGATCACGGTGGCGGTCATCATGACGAACACCAGGATACAGGTGGGAATACACTGTTCGGCTTTTGGTTATATTTAATGACCGATTGTATTTTGTTCGCTTCGGTTTTTGCCACCTATGCCGTTTTATATATGAACACGGACGGTGGGGTGTCAGGCAAAGATATATTTGACCTTAACTTCGTGCTAGTCGAAACGGCTGCGCTGTTGGTCAGTAGTATTACGTATGGTTTCGCACTTTTGTGTGCCCATAAACAGCAAAAAGCTGGCACCTTGCTGTGGTTGTTGGTCACTATGGCCCTTGGCTGTGTGTTTATCGCCATGGAAGTGTATGAATTTCATCACTTGATTGTTGAGGGCAATGGCCCAGACGGCAGTGCATTTCTAAGCTCATTTTTTGCTTTGGTGGGCATGCACGGTTTGCACGTTACCGCGGGGTTAATCTGGATGCTGGTCATGGTGCTCGAAGTACTTAAGCGCGGTTTAGGTGCGCAAACCGTTACGCGCCTTGGTTGCCTAAGCTTATTTTGGCATTTCTTGGACATCGTCTGGGTCTGTGTATTCACCGTTGTATATTTATTAGGAGCAATGTGATGAGTCATTCTGCTGAAACGACTTCCCACGGCAGCGTGAAGTCCTATTTAGTTGGCTTTGTGTTATCCGTTATTCTCACTGGCATTCCGTTTTGGATGGTAATGAGTGGGCATTTTGGTAAATCTGTCCTGTTTTACAGTGTGGTTTCCTTTGCGCTGGTGCAAATTGTGGTGCACTTGAAATACTTTTTGCACCTTAATTTTTCGGTCAAAGGGCGAATGGACACATTTGCGTTTCTGTTTACTGCACTGATTATTGTGATGGTGGTTGGGTTGTCCATTTGGATCATCTATAGCGCTAACGCGATGATGATGTAAGAAGGAGGCCACCATGAAAATAAAACGTTATATCAACATCACTAAGCCCGGCATCATCATGGGCAATTTAATCTCTGTTGCTGGTGGTTTTTTGCTCGCCTCGCGAGGGGAGGTTGACAGTTTATTGATGCTCATGACGGTGTTAGGTTTGTCGCTTGTGGTGGCCTCGGGTTGTGTGCTCAATAACTGTATTGATACAGACATTGACGCCAAAATGCAGCGCACACGCAATCGCGCTACAGTCACGGGAGATGTGTCCATTGCTCACGCGCTACAATTTGGTGTGGCCTTGGCGGTGCTCGGTTTTGGTTTGCTTATTCGCTACACCAATAGCATTGCAGTGGGCTTTGCTGTGCTGGGTTACGCGGTGTATGTGGGCGTGTATAGCTTATATATGAAACGTAAATCAGTGTATGGCACTTTAGTGGGTAGCTTGTCAGGCGCGGTGCCACCTGTGGTCGGTTACTGCGCCGCAAGTGGCCAATTTGATGCAGGCGCCGCTATCTTGCTATTGATGTTCAGTTTGTGGCAGATGCCGCATTCTTATGCCATCGCTATCTTTCGTTTTGACGATTACGCCAAAGCTAATATACCGGTATTGCCGGTAGCGAAGGGGATCGCGAAAACTAAATTACATATTGTGTTATACATCGCTGTGTTTGCGATTGTCAGCGCGCTACTGCCGCTAAGCGGTTACACCGGACTGACGTTTATGGCGGTGGCTTGTGTGACTAGCTTGTGGTGGCTGTTTATGGCATTACGTGGCTATCGCAAAAACATCGAGCTGGTGGTGTGGGCAAGGCAAGTATTTGGCTTTTCGATTTTAACCATTACTGCCCTTAGTATCGGCATGGCCTTTGATTTTCAGGCCTTACCCCCAAGTTTGCTAGTGATGCTTAGCTGAACATCTGGGCTATCAGTTTAATTCTTTTAAACGCGTTAACTCAATGGCCTGGCAACTATCAGCTTTTGAACAAGCCTTTCCAACGCCTCTGTTACGATCCGTTAGAAGGGCTTACTTGAGCCAAAAGATTCAACAATGCGTTTAGTGAAATTGGCTTAACCATATGATGGTCAAAACCAGCCTCTTTAGATTTACGTCGATCTTCATCCTGTCCCCAGCCCGTTAGGGCAATGATCGTTATGTTTTTGCCCCATGTTTCTTTACGAATGGCACTGCACACTTGGTAACCATCAAGAATAGGCAAGCCTATGTCGAGTAGAATGACATCCGGTTTGTGTTGCGCAGCAGCGATAACGGCTTGCTCACCATCATAAACCACGTGTGTGGTGTGCTGATGTATATCGAGCAACATCTGCATGCTGTCTGCACTGTCTTGGTTGTCATCTACTATCAGCACATTTAACGGCTCGATTTGCGCTGGGCGACTCACCCCAACGTTTTTGGTTTTGCTGCTTGGTTTAGCGGGCGTGCAAGGTAACGTGACAATAAACTCTGCACCATGGCCTAAGCCTTCGCTTTTACACTCGACATGACCGCCGTGCATTTCGACTAAACGTTTGACCAATGACAGGCCAATGCCTAAACCGCCCTCTGCTTGTTCGAGCTGATTGCTTACTTGGGTAAACAATTCAAATACTTGCGAGCGCATATGCTCAGCAATACCCAAGCCGCTGTCTTTCACGCTAATGCTGACTTGTTGCTCGTCACCTATATTGACCGTTACCCAAATAAGCCCGTTTTTAGGCGTATATTTACACGCATTGTTGAGCAAGTTACCAAGTATCTGCGCTAAACGTGCAGGGTCAGCAAATAAAGAAATGGATTCATTTGGCATGTTAACCTGCACAGTGTGGCCCAAACGGTTGGCGTAGGGGCTAACGGCTTCAACCGCTTGTTCAACGATGTCTTTGAGTTCAATACGTTGGCGTTTTAAGGACAGTTTGTCTTTTGATATACGGCTGATATCCAGTAAATCATCAATTAGGCGCACCATTTGTGCAACTTGACGATCCATGGTTGTCACGGCGGTCTGCATCATCGCGGGGTTGGTTTTGACATTGCGTATCAACTCCATCGAATTTCGCAGGGGCGCTAAGGGGTTTCTGAGCTCATGGGCGAGGGTGGCAAGAAATTCATCTTTGCGCTTGTCAGCCACTGATAGCTTGTCTGTTAATTTGGTAAGCTTTTCAGCCATTTTACGCTGTTCGGTGACATCGGTATTAGTACCAAAAAATCGGATCAGCTGGCCATCTTGGGCATAGATCGCATTCATTCGGGATAGAAACCAGCGATATTTACCGTTTGCGCCACGAAGGGGAAAGGTGTCTTCCCAGTCGATTCCCTTGGCTAAACAGTCGGCAAATTTGCTGAATACGGCTTCTTGGTGATCAGGGTGATGGTGCGCCTTCCAACCGCCGTTCAGGTTTTGCTCCATGGTGGTGCCGGTATAAGATAACCAGCGCTGGTTAAACCATTCTATTTCACCCTGAGCATTGGCCATCCAAGCTAGTTGGGGCACATTGTCGACGACCGCGCGAAAGCGCTCTTCACTCGATCTGACAGATTGTTCATTTTGCCTACGCTTGATGACTAGCTCAGCGGTGCGCATGATGATATCAAGGCTGTCGTAGTCCATTTTTGCAGGCGCTTGAGGCGCGCTGTAATACATGGCGAATACGCCCAGCACATCTTTACCGGAAATAATCGGCAACGACCAGCACGCCCGTAAATTATGGGCCAGTGCTAAATCTCGGTACTCAATCCAGAGTGGATCAGACGCAATATCTGCAACAAACACGGCTTGCATTGTGGCCGCTGAAGCACCACACGCGCCACTTTCCTGATTTATTTCCAAGCCATCAATGTGTTGTACATAGGCTTTTGGAAGACTGGGCCCAGCAGCAAAATGCAAGCATTGGGCGTGTTCATCAACCAACATGATGCTGCCAATCATGCCATTTTTAGAATGCTCCTCTAAAGATAATATAAGAGTTTCAAGCACATCATTAAGTGGTGCCTCTTGGGCCATAAGCTCCAAAGCATTGGTTTGCGCAATCTGCAAGGCTTCGGTTCTTTTGCGCTCACTTATGTTTGCGACAATACCCAGCATGCGCGTGGATTTACCATCGGTTTCGCCATATAAACTGCCATATGACGCTAACCAGTGAATACTTTTGTCTGGCCAGATAACGCGAAACTCAGCGCGAAAGTCGCTACCGTCTCTCAACGACTTTTCGAACTTATATTTTACTTCATCCCTGTCTTGGGGGTGAATATGCGCGTAAAAGCCTTCAATCCCCCATTGCTCATCAGGTATTTGAGTTTCATAACCGAAGCATTTGTCGTGGTGCAAAGAGCGCCGCGTTAAGCCTGTGACTAAATCTACTTCCCAGTCTCCTACTTGAGCTGCCTCAAGGGTGATGTCTAACGTGGTTTTACTTGCTCGTAGGGTATCTAAAATTCTTAGGTGCTCAGTACGCACCCAAAAACGCCGAGCAAACTCGATCACCAATTCTATTTCGTCATCACGCCACTCATGTGGACCGTCACGATAAACACTCAACACGAAATGGTTCTTTTTATCTAGGCTGATAGGCACACAAATAAAAGCGCCGATGCCTCTTTCCTGAAACTGACCTTCCGTATATCTAGGATCCGTGGAGACATCATTCACGATCAAGGTGAGGTTTTCTTTCTCGCACATGACAATTTCAAAGGGCAGTTCCATTTTAGCTTTAGGCATTTCTGGTAGCGACGCGTGCTGCCATACGTGCGTGATCCCCAGTCTGTCTGAAACAGGTTGAGTTTCGCAAAAAATGCAGGCACTCAAATCAAGATGTTGTACTAAGTTTTCGGTTATGATCGCTTTGATCCTATTTAAGCTACCTGCGCTGAGTAAATCAGCACTCACTTGAGTTAACATCGCTGAGTTGCGCTCAGCACGCTTCCTGGTTGTGATATCAATGCCTGAAGGAATAAGCTGCACCACACTACCGTGCTCGTCAAAAATAGGGTGCAACATGAAATCTAGATCGATGAGTACATCGTCAGCCAGCCTCGCTGTGGTATCAAAGCGAGAGGACACACCGTGCTTCGCCTTGTTGATCGCTTTACGAATCGATTGCTGGACTTGGCTATCGTGTGACCACCAGAAGGTTTGCTCGAACGGTAAACCAATAACTTCATCTTCTTGTAATGACGCTGAAACAAGGGCGGTTTTGTTCGCTTCGCGCAAAATGCCATCTGGTGTCATTACGCCCATAAAGACCGCGAAACGCTCTAATACATCTGTAACGACTTTACCGTTGCTGTCTGTTGACAATACTTTGCTGTTATCATCAAACACCGAGGCTTGCTGCTGATGGAGGGGTAATTTACCAAGCAGGTTTATCAGAGTGACGCTGACTAGCAAGAACCAGGCAACTTGCAGTGAAAAAGCAGATAACAGCGCATAGGGAATATGATGGCGAAACACATAACCTACAACGCAGATTGCGCCTATTAGACAAAGATAAGCCAGCGTCGCGTTTTTCCGGTAGGCAGCCAGTAATACGGCAGGCAAAAATAACCACAACGCTTCACCCGGAGCAATTGCACTGGCCAAAAGGGAGGCAAAAGTCACAGCCAAAGCAAATGCAGTAAATGCGCTTAACCAGCCACTATCGTTGAGAGTAGAAAAGCGTAATCGAGTGCTAAAGAACATCAGCAAAATCCGTTTGAAGATAGGGGGGATCCCAGTCTTAATATTTGGCCGATTTTGCACTGTTTTACGACTAATTCAAGCATTGTTGAGAAATAAAAACGCCGCTTAGGTTTCCCATAAGCGGCGTGACATTCGGTTATAACAAAGGTGCATTTAAAACACTGTTAAAATCTGTTATTTGCTGATTTTTTTGTATTTCAAACGATGAGGCTCAACTACATCTTTACCTTGGGTTTCTTTAAGCCAAGTGGCGTACTCAGTGTAGTTACCTGCGAAGAAGTTAATCTTGCCTTCATCACGATAATCCATGATGTGCGTGGCTATACGATCTAAGAACCAGCGATCGTGCGAGATAACCATGGCACAACCAGGAAACTCAAGCAGCGCGTTTTCAAGGGCGCGCAACGTTTCAACATCCAAGTCATTGGTTGGCTCATCCAGTAACAGCACGTTGCCGCCGGCTTTAAGTAACTTGGCCAAATGCACACGGTTACGCTCACCACCTGATAGGTCTTTTACAAACTTCTGTTGGTCGTTACCTTTAAAGTTAAAACGGCTGCAATAGGCGCGACTATTTAACTCAAAATTACCAATACGGATAATGTCCGAATCATCAGAAATTTCTTTATAAACCGTGTTGTTGCCATCCATATGATCACGGAACTGATCAACACTGGCCAATTTTACTGTTTTACCGACAATAACTTCACCTGAATCAGCTTTTTCTTCGCCGCTTAGCATACGAAACAGGGTTGATTTACCTGCACCGTTTGGCCCGACAATACCGACAATGGCACCTTTGGGCATGGCAAAGGTTAAATCATCAATAAGCAAACGGTCACCGTAGCTTTTGCGTAAATGATTTACTTCAATGACTTGCTCGCCTAAACGATCACCTGGTGGAATAAACAATTCATTGGTTTCGTTACGCTTTTGGTAATCACCGGTATTGAGCTCTTCAAAGCGGGCCATACGCGCCTTACTTTTAGACTGACGACCTTTGGCGTTTGAACGTACCCATTCCAATTCAGTTTTGATCGACTTTTGACGAGCACTTTCGGTTTTCTCTTCTTGTTGTAAACGAGCGTCTTTTTGCTCTAACCAAGAAGAATAGTTGCCTTCCCAAGGAATACCTTGGCCACGGTCAAGCTCTAAAATCCAACCGGCGACATTATCTAAGAAATAACGATCGTGAGTAATAGCGACCACTGTGCCTTCATAATCGTGTAAGAAACGCTCTAACCAGGCTACCGATTCGGCATCTAAGTGGTTGGTAGGCTCATCCAGCAACAGCATGTCTGGTTTTTCGAGCAACAAGCGGCACAAAGCCACACGGCGGCGCTCACCACCAGATAACTTGCTCACATCTGCATCCCAGGGGGGTAAACGCAACGCATCGGCGGCACGCTCAAGGGCGTTTTCAAGGTTGTGACCGTCTTTGCTTTGAATAATGGCTTCAAGCTCACCTTGCTCTTTGGCGAGTGCGTCAAAGTCTGCGTCTTCCTCTGCATAAGCAGCGTACACTTCTTCGATGCGCTTAAGGGCATGAGCTACATCGGCGACGGCTTCTTCGATATTGCCGCGCACGTCTTTGCTTTCGTCTAATTGTGGCTCTTGGGGTAAGTAACCAATTTTTAAGCCGGCTTGAGGAATGGCTTCCCCTTCGATGTCTTTATCGATTCCAGCCATGATCCGAAGCAGGGTAGATTTACCTGAGCCGTTCAAACCCAGTACGCCGATTTTGGCGCCGTGGAAGAAACTCAGTGAAATATCTTTAAGAATAAACTTGTTCGGGGGCACGATTTTGCCCACACGATTCATGCTATATACGTATTGCGCCATGATGAAAACAACTCCATAAAATTTTGCCTATTGTAAACACTGCTCATGAGCGATGAAAGCGCTAGCTGAGACTATTTTTGTAATTGTTGACTTTATGGGTATAGCTAAACAGGAGTAGTTTTTTATCTAATTGATATTTAGATATATTTTAACCTTTTGCTGGTTGATTTTAGCAAGCTGAACGAGCACACATTCATTGACAAATTTCGGTGTGCATCCCTTGCATCACTCGCGTAGTATTTGCATCGTCTTAGGGATAAAAAAGAGAGTGCTATGTTAAATAAATCATCTGTTTTACTTATGTGCGCTGGGTTATTTTGTCAGCCGGCATTGGCCAGCCGCCTGGTTGAAAATGCCTTGGTAGAGCAAACAAGCCAAGAGTTACCGAGTGCCAAAGCGTTACTGTTAAAAACGGTCAACATTAATAGTGGCACCATGAACTTTGCTGGAGTGAAAGAAGTCGGTGATATCATGCGTAAAGAGTATGACGCACTAGGTTTTGACACCCAGTGGGTCGATGGCAGTGAATTTAATCGGGCAGGGCATCTTGTTGCTACCTATGAATCCCCGACTCATCCCACAGGGCAAAAGCTTTTACTAATCGGCCACTTAGATACGGTATTCGCTAAAGACGATGACTTTCAGAAAGCCAAAGAAATAGACGAGCAACATATTGCTGGGCCCGGCATCTCAGATATGAAAGGCGGCAATGTGATCATGCTTGCTGCGATTAAAGCGCTAAAGGCCAAAGGCATGCTTGACCGCTTAAATATTAAAGTGGTGCTCACCGGTGATGAAGAGTCCAGCGGTCGCCCGTTGAGTAAATCTAAAAAAGCTTTAATCGATGCCGCCATTTGGGCCGACGTGGCCCTTGGTTTTGAAGATGCCGATGGTGATATTCGTACCGCGGTTACCGCTAGGCGCGGAGCATCCACGTGGCAGGTGACCACATCTGGCAATGCTGCCCACTCGTCACAAATATTCACAGACAAAGTGGGTGATGGGGCGATATTTGAAATAGCGCGTATTTTACAGGAATTCCGTTTACAACTGGCCGATTTGCCTTTGCTCAGCTTTAACCCTGGTGTGATTGCTGGTGGTACGCGGGTATCAACGAATAAAGGCGGCGATGAAGTGGTGGCCTTTGGCAAAACAAACGTTGTCGCCAAAGATGCTTCAGTAAAGGGCGGCCTAAGGGCTGCATCCCAAGAGCAGTTAGAACAAGCTAAAGCAATAATGAGTCAGGTGGTGGAGCAACACCTAGCACAAACAGATGCAACCTTTATGTTTGATGAGGGCTACCCGCCCATGAAAGAAACCAAAGGTAATAAATCACTGTTGGCACAGTACAGCCAAGTCAGTGTTGACTTGGGCTATGGCCCAGTGACGGCGGTGAACCCACGAAATGCCGGGGCGGCAGATATCTCGTTTACCGCAGGGCACGTGAAAATGGCCATCGATGGGTTAGGCCTAATGGGCGAAGGGGGCCACACTAAAGATGAAGTGGCAGATATGACTACCTTTAAACAGAACATCGAAAAAACCGCGGTGTTGATGTATCGCTTGTCGAACCCATAAATCTACTATGCAAATCTGCGCAGCCCGCTAGCGTGAGTAACTACCAGCGCTAGCGGGCTCGCCATCTTATAAAATAGCAAGCTCAAGGGAGTAATATGACATCATTTAATTGGGCCATTATGGGCCCAGGTTCGATTGCAGATATGTTCGCTGATGCGCTAAAGCCGTCGCAAAAAGGCGTTTTGTACGCTGTGGTGAGTCGCGATATTAACAAAGCTCAGGCCTTTGCTGACAAATACAGCGCTGACGAAGCTTCTCATAAAGCTGAAGCTGATGGCGCTTCTCATAAGGCTGACGGCGCTTTTTATAAAGCTGACGGCACCCCTCCGAAAGCTTACGGCAGCTATCAGCAGATGCTGGCTGATCCAAAGGTAGACGTGGTGTACATCGCCACGCCGCAAAGCCTGCACTTCGAGCAAGCGAAAATGTGCTTAGAGGCAGGCAAACACGTATTGATGGAAAAACCGCTGACTATTAATGCGGCGCAAACCGAAGCATTAATAGCGTTAGCACAAGAAAAGCAATTATTACTACAAGAAGGGCTGTGGAGCCGCTTTATGCCATGCTTCGAGCAAGTAAAATTATGGCTTGATGAGGGGCGCATTGGTGAGTTGCAATATATTTGCTCTGACATTGGTTTTGCTTTTGGTGATAGAGAAGGGCACAGGTTACATAACCCAGCTCTGGGCGGTGGCGCCTTACTCGATTTAGGCGTTTACAGCATTACCTTGAGCCAATGCTTGATGCAAGAACATCCCAGCGAAATCAACGCTATGAGCCATTTTGGTAATTTGCAGGTAGATGAAAACACGCTCGTAAATATGCGTTACCCATCAGGGCGTTTCGCTCAGTTTACTTGCACGATTGCCGCACAGGCGAGTAATTCAATGACGTTGATGGGCAGTAAAGGGCGCATTGTATTGCCGTATATGTTTTGGAACGGCAATAAAGCGTCTTTGCAGCAAGAAGGTGTGCAAGACGAGGTGATTGAGTTTGCGCACCGGGTAAATGGTTTTGAGTATCAAATCGAAGAAGCCATGAACATGATTGAGAAAAATCAAGTTTGCAGCGATTTTATGCCCCATGGCGATAGCTTAGCGGTCATGCAAACCATGGATGAAATTCGCCGCCAAATTGGCCTGAAATTCACCCCTGACGCAGAGCGTATATAGGTTGACTGGTTCACCACTTACCCCGTGGTGATCCTTCTTTACACTTTTAGGTTATAGAACATTGCATAAAAGCTATGTACAAAAAGTGCAAAATGACTAGAATGTGCGCTCTTTTAAGTTAGCACTTAATCTTTAGCCCTAATTTTTAGCACTTAAATTGCCAGCCAACATCGCGTTTGATAAAAAATGCAGCTTCGGCGTTAAGTGTCTGTTGAGAAAATGCATTCTTGATAGGCCAAAGCGCATGCAGCTAAGCGACTTTTATCGAGCAAGTGTAACGGCCCCCGAGGAGAACTGATGTTATCACGTGACATGAATATTGCCGATTTTGATCCCGAGTTGAGTCAAGCTATCGCGCAAGAAACCCAGCGCCAAGAAGATCACATTGAACTGATCGCCTCTGAAAACTACTGTAGCCCGCGCGTACTTGAAGCCCAAGGCTCGCAACTGACTAATAAATACGCTGAAGGTTATCCGCACAAGCGTTACTATGGCGGTTGTGAATACGTTGATATTGCAGAAGATTTAGCCATTGAGCGTGCTAACCAATTATTCGGTGCTGACTACGCGAACGTGCAGCCTCACTCTGGCTCACAAGCTAACTCAGCAGTATTTATGGCGTTACTTGATGCTGGCGATACCGTACTAGGTATGAGCTTGGCCCACGGCGGTCACTTAACCCACGGCGCACATGTTAGCTTCTCGGGCAAGACGTATAATGCAGTACAGTACGGTATCGATGAGCAAACTGGCAAAATCGATTACGACGCGGTAGAAGCGCTCGCGGTTGAGCATAAACCTAAAATGATCATCGGTGGTTTCTCAGCGTACTCAGGCATTGTTGATTGGCAGCGATTCCGCGAAATCGCGGACAAAGTAGGTGCTTACTTATTAGTGGATATGGCTCACGTTGCTGGTTTAGTGGCAGCTGGTTTGTATCCTAACCCATTACCTCATGCGCACGTTGTGACCACCACTACGCATAAAACCTTAGCTGGCCCACGTGGCGGCTTGATTTTATCGGCCTGTGGCGATGAAACTATTTACAAAAAACTAAACAGCTCGGTATTCCCTGGTAATCAAGGTGGCCCTTTGTGTCACGTGATTGCAGCGAAAGCCGTTGCGTTTAAAGAAGCATTACAGCCAGATTTTAAAGAATACCAACAGCAAGTATTGCTTAACGCCAAGGCCATGGTCAGCGTGATGCTAGAGCGCGGCTACGACATCGTATCTGGCGGCACCGACAATCATCTGTTCTTGCTTGATTTGATCAGTAAAGACATCACAGGTAAAGATGCTGACGCAGCTCTAGGGCGCGCTAACATCACAGTGAACAAAAACTCGGTACCAAACGACCCACGTTCACCGTTTGTGACCAGTGGTTTACGTATCGGCTCACCCGCTATTACTCGCCGTGGCTTTAAAGAAGAACAAGCGAAGCAAGTGGCTACATGGATTTGCGACGTTATCGACAACATCGAAGACGAAGCGGTTATCGAGCGCGTAAAAGGCGAAGTATTAACCCTTTGCGGCAAGTTCCCGGTATACGCTTAGGTTTTAGTCAGTTACTAACGGCTAATGCAGCACAAAACGCACCTTTTTAGGTGCGTTTTTTTGTGGATGGTTATTTAGTGCTCAGCGCCTAATCTGAGAACAGCGTCAAATAATTGACCCTATAACCAATCGCTTAGTAAAGGTTCGGTCGTATCTAAGCGGGCGGTTTAAGTCGCCTTGTAGGAGAAAAGTATGTTAAAGCAGGCTATCGGCTTAGTATTAAGGCGTATTCCGTGTTTATAACATTCAACGAGATATGATACTCAGTGACTAACGTTTTATTTGGCGTGAAATTTGCTCAACTAACTTACTAAAATTATTTGATTTACGTTATGGATATTGAAATGTCGCGATTAATAAAAGTTACCTTCCTTACCTTAGTATCTAGCGTGGTATTCGGTTGTTCTTCTTTTAATTCCATGGATTCGTTTAACGTGTTCACTGATGGCGAGCCAAACCCTCAAACACGATTATGTGCAGACGATATGGGCGAGTTTCACGAATGTCATGACATGCTCATCAATAACACTCAATTAAAGGTTGTTGAGCGTGATCCCCGTTTATTTCATGCCGATTTTAATTTTCAGCGCCTCGGTGAGTATACCGAACAGATGGCAACGGATATGCAATTCGACTTGCGAGATAGCATGATTGATACACCAGTAGCGATGGCATCCTTTGTCTATTTGGACTCATCGCTACAATCAACCAACGAATTAGGCATTCAACTGGCTGAAAGCCTAATGAGTGAATTGCAAAACGCAGGCTTGCCAATGAGCGATCATAAGTTGACTGGTTTTATCAAGGTTAATCCTCAAGGAGACTTTGTTTTCTCACGCAATCAACTTGAATTACAAAATAACCCAAACATTGGCTATGTGGTCACAGGTACCATGATAAAAAATGCCCGAGGGGTCATGGTGAATGCCAGAATGATTAATATTAAATCAAACGAAGTAAAAGCTAGCGCGTCGAAGTTTTTGCCAAATGCTATTGTGGAAAATTTGATATAAAACGGCTCAAATTTCTCAAGTCAGTAATCAAGTATTTTGTATCATGCTATTTTCCACCTTCCACCTTCCACCTTCTATCTTCCATTCACAGAGCTTATTCATAAATCGGTAGCAGAAACATAAAACGCGGCAGCAACTTGCCTGACGCACCTTTTCAAGGCGATGATTTGCCGTCAAAATTAGAACGCTGTGGGTTCTGTAAGCAATACTCATAAGCAATCGGTCTCAATCGAGCCCCTACACATGGTCGATGTCGTTTTATTCGATACGTGCGTATTAATTAACATACCTAAAAAGGTTGAAAGTTATTCATTTATTTGCATATATACCCACCATTACTGAATACCCTTTCCAAATGAAAACAGGGAATAAGAGGCATATGATGCCGTTTAATGGACTAAATTCTGAGAAATCCCTATAAAAAAATACGAATTGTTCACATTTTGAACGATTTGTAAGCTGATGATTTTTATTAAAGATTTTTAATATGTAGCCGTTAAAGTAAATGTACCATTTAAGGCTTTTTGCAAATCGTTAATTGATAATCAAAGACAATTCTTTTGATTCTTCAATTAGCATAACTTTGTTAGATAGGAGTGTTGCTATGCAACCAAATAAAACGAAAATAAGCTTGATCCTTGGAGCGCTGTATTTGGGAGTGTCCGGCACTTCTATGGCCGCTTCCGAATCATTTAATATTACAGCTACGACCATCGCTGATGTAATACTTACCGAAGAAACAGCACTGGATTTTGGAGCTAATATATTTACAACTGCAGGGACTTGCAGCATGGATGCGGAAGCGCCAGCAAGTGCTGACTTACAGCTAGATATTGCTTCAGCCATTCCTGCGTCTGATTATGGGAAGCTGACAGGAACTGCGTGTATTGAAGATGCAGTAGCTACCCCAGGGGTATACAAAATAACTGGTACTGAAGGAGCAGATGTTAATATTACATTGGGCAGTATAAGCACAGCTGAGTTTACTTTTGTACCTGATAGCAATGCATATGGTGAATATGACGGGGGTGCGGATGCTGATTCAATTGGGACTAACTTATCTACATCAGGTGTTAATTCAAGTATCACTTTAGCTGCAAGTGGTGATGCTGGTAGTAACGCAGAGGAAGGCGAATTACTGTTTACCTTGGGCGGCACATTATCCATTTTAACAGATCTTACAGCAAGTACTGTTTACAACGCCGAAACATTTCTAGTGACGGTAACTTATTAACGCATGTCAGTTTAGTGACAACTATTATAAAAGTTTGAAGGAGCTTTAAAATGAAAGCTAAGATTTTACAAAAATCGCTAATAGTAACTGGTATGTTAAGCGGCTTTATAAGTGTGGCGAGTTTTGCTGATGAAGAAGCAATGTCTTTTTCCTTTGAAACTGTGCCTGATGTAAGTATCGTGCAAACTCAAGCGTTAGATTTTGGTGACAACTTGGCAATTAATGTTGGATCCACATGTACGCTAAGGGTAACCGCTACCGATGTGCCTGGCTCTTTAGATGCCAGAATGGGCTTAACGACTACCGCAACAACTGCCACAACAAACTATCAAACCCGGACCGGTAATTGCGACGACGGTACCGGTACGACCACTGGGACGGCTGGTATTTATACGATAAGTGGCGCTGGCGGTATTGATATAAATATAACGCTCAATTCTATCATTGCGGCCTCTGACACGGAGTTTTCGTTCAGCCCAACTGGAGTCGTTGTTGATAACGTAGCACCTGCTGGTGCATCAGCTCAAGACTCAGTATTCGTAGGGTTGACCGCTGATGCAAGTAGTGAGGCTAGACTTCCGAGTGCTGTTGATCCTGGATACACGTCAGGTAATCCAATACCTGGGCAAACTTTTGTGTACGTAGGCGGAACGCTGACCGCACAGAAAGCATTAGAAGCAGGTAGAACGTATGATACTCAAACTTTTATAATTGATGTGGTCTATAATTAAAAATATGGCGTGATTTGTGCCTAATAAAAATGCCAAGCAAACTGAGAGTTCGGTCTATTAGTTTGTTTGGTATTTTTACTTTTTGCATTAACGATATCACGCGATATGGATTTTAGGTTTTACAGTATTTATGTTCAGACTAACCGCTTCCGCGTTAAGTAGTACAATGCGAGAGAGAAAATTACTTGAACTTAGTTTTAGACCGACAGATTGTACTAGGCTATTTATGACTAAGTATTCCTTTGTATTTATTTTATTTTTTATGTCAACTATCAGTTTTGCCAATAATATAAGCCTTTCAACTCAAAGAATTTATTTGGATCAACAACACCCGAATGCCAACTTTGTGATTAGGAATCGTGACGCGATTGGGCAAAGCTGCAATTTAGGCATTACGTATTTTCAATTTGACGAAGAAGGCAGTATGTCTGCTTATGACGGCACTGCAACTCCAGTAAATGCCGCTGAAAACGTTGCACGATTTTCACCTAAACACTTTAAAATAGAGCCTAACGGAAAACAAATCGTTCGTTTTAAATTAAGGCGTAAAAGTGATACCCCTGAGATTGAACATAGAAGCTACATAACTGTAAAGTGTAAAGTAGCGCAAGAAAAGGATAGGATATCTGTTAGTGGAGAGCTTGCAACTATCCCTATCCGCGCGCAGTTACAGCATAATATTCCTCTGATCGTTAGACCTAAAAAGCTCAACGCAAAGCTATGGTTCAGTGATGTGAGCTTAACAGATAATAAACTTTCGTTAGTGTTACACCGAGAGGGGACCAAGTCCGTTTACGGCAAGGTCACTTTGTTGGAAAAAAACAGCGGTAACACATTGAGTCAGTCCGCGAATTTTGCCATTTACCATGAAACGAAAGCAAAGTCGCTCTACATGACTGTACCTGAGGGGGTATCGTTGGAGCACCTTAAAATTGAGTTTAATGAAGCTAAAGAAGAAGGCGATGTCTCCGCTTCGTGGCAAGCAAGCTCAGCTGGTGAATAGGATAAGGTAAAAATAAATGAAGTTAACTAATTCAAGGTTCACCACAATTAATTATTTACGTTTAGTGCTGTCTCTTATACACATCTCCGAGCCCAC
>OJFV01000131.1_pt1 | contig 36637 bp, 34 predicted proteins | sample 1594391 | NCBI WGS metagenome assembly OJFV01 (sample SAMN05416856, study PRJEB24817) | seawater metagenome | isolation source: Sea water | place: Canada:Atlantic | collected 2013-11
TGAAGGCAAAAAGCCTCTTATTTGTTGATACTTTCACAGCCTCGCAGCGGAATCAAGGAGCCGACCACGCTGAAACCTCAAATAGCCCAACCCTGATTACAGTCGTACCCAAAGCGTTTCACGGGGCAGGCTCTGTGTCCTTTCATCAAGGTTACAACTGATAGTACGCTGCGCACCAAATAATAATGTTAAAAATAGATCTGACACTTTACTTGGAAAAGTATGGAATAACGAAGCGGGTCGGAGTCGTAATGTTAGTTAGCCTTAGGGTATGATGCTCTCACACTTTATTGGCTTCTGCAGGCACCACTGCTCATGAATCGCATGTTGTTACTACTTGTTTTTTTTGCGAGTGGCGTAAATTCTGTACTCGCACTTGCTGCTGAAACTATTCCAATTGGTCTGTTCTCGGCAGGCTCAATGGAGGGTTGGGAGTCTAAGTCGTTTGATAGTGAGACGACATACAGTATTGAGACCTTGGAGAATAACCTTGTCTTAAAAGCAGTGAGTGATGGCTCTGCATCAGGCTTATACAAAAAGAAAGTGATTAACCTTAAAGAGTATCCGTTCCTAAACTGGCGATGGCGCATCAATAGTAAGCTTCCAGAGAGTGATGAACAACAGAAAGCGGGCGATGACTATGTGGTTCGCATCTATGTGATTCGTTCAGGTGGATTATTTTTCTGGCGAACAAAGGCACTTAATTTTGTCTGGTCGAGCGGCACTGAAAAAGGCCATGTTTGGCCTAATGCATTTGCGCCAGATAATAATAGAATGATCGCAATTAGGTCTGGGCAAGACAGTGTGGGTCAGTGGTATACCGAGAAGCGAAATGTGTATGATGCTTTTAAGCATTGGCTGGGGGAGGAGGTCGAGGAGATCGATGCGATCGCGATCATGACCGATACGGATAATACCCATGGCCAGACGACAGCGTTTTATGGTGATATTTATTTCTCAAAGGAGTAGAAAAATAATTACTGTGTGTTGCTCAATGTTCTCTCTGACGTATTTTTGGGCATTCTTCAATGCAAATCGTTTGTCTAGAGTGGCAAGATTTTATAGAACTGCGCATCAATTCTGAGGTCGCCTGATCACCCACCTTCCATAAACTAGATACAATAGAGCTAGCACCTGCAAAGAAGAATGCGCGAGTAAATATAAACCCATCTTAGCCGATGCCTTTTCTGTAGGCTCTAGGTGAACAGCCTTTGCAGCGTTTAAAACTATGACTGAAATTAGTGGCGTCACTATAACCAAGCCGATCGGCAATTTCGTCAAGCTGTATGGGTTGTGCCAATAGTTCTTCGGCTAAACTTATTCGGGTGTCATCTCGTAGTTGTCGCCAGGTGGTACCTTCTTCTTTTAATTGTCTATGAAGAGTACGAGTTGTTCGTGCTAGCAAGTCAGCCACGTGCTCCATTGATACGCCTAACCCGTCTCGCAATAGAACTCCCCTCACTTGTTGAGACAATTCTCCTATAATGTGTTTTTTTTGCAACAACTCTAGGCATTGCGCTTCGCATAAACGAGCGGTTAATTCATTTGCTTTGGGGAGCGGTAAGTCCAGTAAATATGATTCACCTATATATGCATTTCGAGAAGTACCGAAAACAATGTCGCCTCCTATGCCTGCTTTAAGAGCTGTACGGCTCATATCTGATTTATATGTGGGTTCATCAATACACATATGCAGCGTAAAAGGTATTTGGCCTATATCGAACAGCTCTTTGTATATGACACTGACGGCCCAAATATCTCTGATCAATACCAGTAAACCTAACCTGCCTTCTATTGCAGTATTAAAGTCCAGTGAAAATGAATCGTCTTGCTCATTTAAACGAATGTCCGAAAAGGCATAGGTTAATCCCAAATAACGCACTCCCAATACAGAGGCCTTCCGCAGAGTTTCACTCGATAGTAATGCATAGCCCACAATACCATAGCTCGTTAATTGATAGCGTAACCCTAACTCTACGCCTATCCAGAACGGATCATCCAGATAATCTAGCAAATTCTGGAGCACATGAAGCTCTTGTTCGTCATCGACCTGGCTTTCACTGTCCTCTAATTGACATACTTCGACACCCGTTCCACGCAGCAAGGCTTCACCGCTTATCCCTTTTTCAAGGGCATAGTGATAGATGATGCGAAGGCTATTGATGTCTCGTTTTGCCATACTCATCCTCAAGAGAATTAAATAATTGTCTTAAAATCACAAGTATAGGTCTCGTTTACCACTGGTTCAAGTGGCTATTACTGACTAGAATGACTTAACTTAAACAATAATGAGGCCAAAGTATGTCATCGATTCTACGTTCACCTTCCGTTGTCATCATTGGTGCCGGCATGACTGGTATACTGATGGTTATCAAATTGCGGAAGGCTGGCATTACTGATATCACCGTGCTTGAAAAGAAAGATAAAATTGGTGGAACCTGGCGTGAAAATACGTACCCAGGCGTCGCGTGCGATGTACCCGCACATATGTATACTTATTCATTTGAGCCTAACCCTAATTGGAGTAACTTTTTTGCACGGGGTGGTGAAATACAGCAATACTTTGAACATGTTGTCGAGAAGTATGATGTTAAGCGCAGTATTCGCTTTAACGAAACAGTCACTGATGCGCGTTATAAAGAGGGTCAATGGATTATAGAAACAGAAAAAAACAAGACCTACTTAGCCGATTTTATGGTCTGCGCAACCGGTATTCTGCACCACCCTGCATTTCCTGATATAGAAGGGCTGAATGACTTTAAAGGTGAGATGTTCCATACCGCACAGTGGAATCATGATGTGGACATTAATCAAGGCAAGCGTGTTGGCGTTATAGGAACCGGTTCAACGGCTGCTCAAGCCATTCCTGAATTGATAAACTCAGGCGCTGACGTAAGTGTATTTCAGCGTACCCCTCAATGGTTAATGCCCATGAGGGATTTCTCAGTTTCTGAGAAGATGAAAAAACGCATGAATAAATATCCATCACTAGTAAAACTAATGCGTAAATCGTCTATTTTCACAATGGAGCATTTTTTCACTAAGGCTGTGACCGGGCATTTCTTTCAGAAGAAATTACTGGAAAGTCTATGCAAAATGAATTTGCGCCTTAGCATCAAAGATCGTTCACTACGAGACAAACTCACACCGAATTACCAAGTCGGCTGTAAGCGAGTCATCATCAACAAAACCTTCTATAAGGCTATCCAAAAGCCTAATGCGCATCTGATTACAGAGGGTATTGAACGTATTACTGACAAGGGCATTATCACACAGGATGGTAAGTTGCATGAGCTTGATGTATTAGTGCTCTCAACCGGTTTTCACCCCTTTAATTTTATGCGTCCAATGAACTTAATAGGGCGAGAAGAACTGCATATAGAAGAGGCGTGGTCAGATAAGATCAAAGCATACCGCTCAATGCTCCTGCCCAATTATCCTAACTTCTTTTTGATGCTAGGCCCCAATACGCCAATCGGTAATTTTTCGGTTATTGCGATGAGTGAAGTGCAGGGTGACTACATCATCAAAATAATTGATAAGTGGCGAGAGAATGAATTCGACGAAGTAGAACCAAAACCTTCAGCGATTGAAGCCTTCAATGATTATGTTAAAAAAGGCTTAAAGGGGACTTCTTGGGTTGGAGGTTGCCAGAGTTGGTATCTCGATAAAGACGGAGATCCTGTACTATGGCCATATACTTGGGGTCGTTGGGTAGATGAAATGGCAGAACCGCAGATGAATGATTTAATAACCAGCAAAATCGATGCTAAAAAGCATGATAACAAAGCAGCATAACCAAGTAGAGATAAAACATGGCAATAAAAACGGTGTTTTTAACGGGGGCTTCCAGTGGCATTGGTCGAGCGACGGCTGAGCGCTTATACAAGGAAGGGTGGAGTCTAGGGCTCGCAGGGCAGCATTTAGAGGATTTAGACACACTAACGGCTGGCTGGGATAAAAGTCGTGTTCACTGCTATCAGGCTGATGTAGCCAATAGCCATCAATTTAAAACTGCGATTGATGATTTTGCCGCGCTGTCGGGCAACCAATTAGATTTGCTGATTAACAATGCCGGTATTTTAACCATTAGCGGCTTTGAATCGCTCGATATTAGCGAGCATCAACGCACGATTGATGTCAATGTAATGGGTGTTATCAATGGTTGTCATGCTGCCTTCCCTTACCTGAAAGCGAGCCGTCGTGGTCTGGTAATCAACATTTCATCCGCAAGCTCTCTGTATGGAATTCCTGAATTTTCGAGTTATTCTGCTTCCAAATTTGCGGTAAAAGGAATTACTGAAGCGTTGGAACTAGAATGGCAAGCGCATGGTATTAAAGTGTGTGACGTGGTCCCTCCTTTTGTAGCGACGAACATGCTGGCTACCCAGAAGCACTCACCCAAAATTATAGATGCACTGGGTGTTGATTTAACGGCTGATGATGTTGTAGATGCAATCTTTAAACAAATTGACGCTCCTAAGACACATAGGCCCGTCAGTGCAAAATTTTCAGCACTGTATTATGCAAGTCTTATTACGCCACCATCAATACTGCGGCAAATTATTCGATACTGTAGTCGGTAAAGTTGGTTTGTGCTTAAGGCGGGTGTATCTAATGGTTTGCCCTCGTTAGCTGAAAAGCGACCCAGTAAAATGAGGGGCTATCGTTGCCTGAGATGGTGCTTATGCCTTTAGCGCTATCGGTTGTTTTTCTTAACATTTGGCAGTCAGTAAGATGCGCCGTTTCAGTGGAGTCTCATTTGTACTCTATCTTCATCCAGAGATGTTACCCCGGCATTCGCATAGTTAATGTTTGATGATATGGCAATGGTTTCATTTTTGATACAAACCCTACTTCGCAAAGCTGAACCAGATTGATTGAAAATGAACGATACTCATGATTCAATGTCCAACTAACCCGTAGCAACTTGATTGTAGATAATAGCAATATGGCAAAAGATACAAAGAAAAAAGGCGGTCTTTTAGGCAACCTTGCGTTTAATATTATTATACCGGTGGTCATTCTTAGTAAGTTCTCTGGTGTTGATAGCTTAGGACCTGCGTGGAGTATTGTTGTTGCTCTGGCATTCCCGATTGGTTACGGTCTTTGGGACCTTAAACAGTCAGGCAAAGTAAACGCGTTTTCTATTTTGGGTATCGTGAGTGTCTTTTTGACAGGGGGGATCAGCCTACTAGAGCTAGACCCTCAATACATTGCGATTAAAGAAGCGGCTATTCCTGCTCTTATTGGATTAGCGGTGTTATTTACCCAGCGTACTAAATACCCCATAGTGAAAATGATTATTTTGAATCGGGAGATTATTCGTACCGACGACCTCTATACCGCGTTGTCAGATAACAACTATACCGACGAGTTTGAAAAGCGCTTGAAATTGGCTTCTCTGATTGTTGCGGGTTCGTTTTTTGTTTCATCGGTACTTAATTATGTGTTGGCCAAGGTGATTTTAGTGAGCCCGCCTGGCACTCCTGAATTCGCAGAGGAGTTGGGGGAAATGACTGCGTGGAGCTACCCTGTAATCGCGTTACCTAGCACGGTGATTTTAATGCTGGCCATCTGGTATCTATTTAGCCAGATTAAAAAACTGACGGGTGAGGATTTCGAAAGCTTTTTGGTCGGTGCTGAAAAGTAGTCTCCTCCTTTCTAAAATTGAATATTTTGTCGAACAAGCTAACGCAGGCCTTTAAGTTTCCACATCTGAACAGCATTCATCTTGGAAAAAGCTAATAACGGCCTGTAGTCGGGCATATTCAACAACACAAAAAAGTGTCCGCCCCTCTCGCCGTTGTTTGATAAGTCCTGCTGATACAAGACTTGATATATGGTGAGAGAGCGTAGACCCCGGGATGGCTAACTCCTCTTGAATAACCCCTACAGCCAGCCCCTGATAACCGGACTTAACTAGACGCTTAAAAATCGCCAACCGTGTTGGGTGGCCCAATTCTTTTAATGCCTTCGCCAGTACTTCTAGTTTCATTTATACGACTCCAAACAATATATTTCGATATTACCAGAAATATGTTGACTCTAACAATGGCGCTATATATATTTCGATAATACTGGAAGTATGGATTGATAGGGTGAAAATGATGGTTGTTACAGGTGTTATGGTGCAAGAGACCGCTAAAATGTTTGCAATTTTAGCGGTAGAGCTGACAGTACTGTTCTTGGCGATAAGTTATATCGTCGGCGTATTACAGGAATATATACCGCCCAGTAAAATTCAAAGCATACTGAGTGGGAAAAAGGGAAAGGGCTATGTTATCGCCGGTTTTTTAGGCGCAATAACCCCTTTTTGTTCTTGTTCAACTATTCCTTTTCTAAAAGGGCTGCTGCGTGCAAAAGCGGGTTTTGGAACGATGATGGTATTTTTGTTTGCTAGCCCGCTATTGAACCCCATTATCATCGGTTTGTTTGTGGTGACCTTTGGTTTTGAGGTGGCGCTTTTTTATTTCATTGTTGCAATGGGCGTGTCGATTACGGCGGGGTATAGCTTAGAAAAACTGGGGTTTGAAAAGTATATTAAGTCAGAGGCTTATATAACCCCTGAGCCCAAATGCTCAACCAATGGTTGTTCCGTTCGAAATGATCATGTTAGTAAGTGGCGTAAAATATGGGTAACGACCTGGAAAGATTTCACAACGGTGTTGCCTTTTTTAATAGTAGGTATTGCCTTAGGGTCAATCATTTATGGGTTTATGCCTGCTGACTATATCGCCAGCGTTGCCAGTGAGAATAACCCATTTGCTGTGCCGGTGGCTGCTGTTATCGGCATCCCACTTTATATTCGTGCCGAAGCGGTCATACCACTGAGCGCCGCTTTAGCAGCGAAAGGCATGGGGCTCGGAGCCGTAATGGCGCTGATTATTGGCAGTGCCGGGGCCAGTCTAACAGAGGTCGTTTTGCTAAAGTCATTGTTCAAAAATCAGATGATAGCGGCCTTTTTGATAGTGGTTTTGGGGATGGCAATGGCTGCAGGGTATCTTTATAGCTATTTATTTTAAATTTTAGAGAGCTTCGTTGTTGATCCGCTTTACGAATTGTGTGACTATTGGTCATATTATGACTATAGGTATTGTTTTTTGTGATCCCAGTAGATGAGATTCAATGGCTAATGGTAGAAGTATGCAGCCCATAACACGTAAAGAGAGAGACTTTGCTCGAAGAGAGCAAGAAATATTGGATGCGGCGTTATCGTTGTTTAATAACCCTAGTTGGGAGCAGGTAACGGTTGATCAAATTGCCAAAGAAGCAGAAATTGGCAAGGGGACGGTTTACAAACACTTTTCTTCAAAAGATGAAATTTATGCCTGTATTGCATTGGAGTTTCATGAACGTCTACTCGCAAATTTCAAGATGATTAACCATGATCAACCGGTTGATCAGGTGATGCGAGAGGTGATACGGCATTCTTTTACGCTGTATCTCGATTGTCAGGCTCACGCAAGGGTCAGTCTCTACTGTAAGCGGGCTGACTATGTTGAGCGGTTAAGCGAGGTATATCAAGATAAATTTGACCAGGTAGAAAAGTCATTTGAAGCATCTATTGGCAGTATTTTAGAAACTGGGATAGAGCAGGGTGTTATCCCTAAGCGGCCTTATCATCATCTTATTATCGGGCTTGAGGCTACCTTCGAAGGGGCGATGTCGATGATTTGGAATACTGATATAAGCTGCCGCTCGCAATTGGAGCAAGATGAATTTATTACGGTGATCAGCGAGTATATGGTAGCGGGTTTAATGGGGCTGCGTGCGTGAATGAGCAACACCAACTGGATTCGATAAAAATAATACTACAAGCCATTCGAGGAAACATATGAACCGTTCATTAATAATTGCGATAGCGTTGACAGTAGTGGCTGTTGGGTGGGTTTTTTCAGGCTCTAATGCTACGTCTGAGAGTGTTGCCGCAGAAGACTCTGCTGCGCCGATTCAGCCTGAAAAGTTCAAAGTAAAAGTCAAAACAATTGTGGCTGAGGCGGTTACAGATAGCCTGTTTCTTCAAGGACAAATTGAAGCGGCCAGAGAAATTGAGATCAAGGCAGAGGTACAGGGTGTTGTCACTCGTCTAGGCAGTGACAAAGGAAGCCGCCTCAAACAGGGTGAGCGTATTATCGAACTAGATGTGAGCGACCGGTTAGCCCGACTGAAAAAAGCCAAAGCTGAATTAGATGTTAAAAAGTCTGAAAGAGACGCCGGCGCTCAATTACAGCAGAAAAATATGCTGTCAAAGAATCAGCAACAGCAAAATATTGCCAACGTACTAGCAGCGGAAGCAGAAGTTAAAGAGATCCAAGTTGAGATTAATAAAACTCTCGTTAAAGCACCGTTTGCTACGGTATTGAATGACCGTTATGTCGAGGTCGGTGACTATGTCTCGCCGGGAGATCCGCTGGTGTATTTGGTGGATGATAGCTATGTGTTAATCAGCGCTGACGTACCCCAGCAATATATCGCGAAGTTAACCTTAGGCCAAACGGTTAATGCCGTTTTACTTGATGATAGAGAGGTTGAGGGGAAAATCAGTTTTATATCGACATCAGCTGACCCGAACACACGCACATTTCGCATAGAAGCAAAGTCAGAGAATACTAAAGGTATTCTACGTTTTGGTCAGAGCGCACGGGTGACCATTGAAATAGGTGAGCAAAAAGCCCATAAACTAACGGGTTCGTTGCTTGATTTGAATAGTGAAGGGATATTACAGGTTAAAGGGATTAATGTTGAAAACAAAGTGATCACCCAGACTGTCGATATCATACGAAGCGAACGCGATGGTATTTGGCTAAAAGGGCTTCCTGAAACATTCAGGGTTATTACCGTTGGGCAGGGCTTTGTTACTGAAGGCGATGAAATCGAACCTATTGAAGATCGCTCTTCAGATTCGGTGACGCTATGAATGAGGGTAAATCAAACCTTGTTGATTGGGCCATCAATCGACGTCGATCAACACTACTCGTATTACTTTTTCTACTGATCAGTGGGGTTTTTGCCTATCAGGCTATCCCTAAAGAGTCCGAGCCCGATATTGCCATTCCGATTATCTACGTCTCTATGTTTCATGATGGTATTTCTCCGACTGACGCTGAGCGATTACTGGTTCGCCCGATGGAGAAAGAGCTTAAATCCATCGAGGGCGTAAAAGAGATGAGTGCCTCAGCGGGGGAGAACCATGCATCCGTGACACTTGAGTTTGACGCAGGGTTTGATAGTCAATCTGCTTTGGATGACGTGAGAGAGAAAGTCGATCGGGCCAAAGTGAACCTGCCGTATGATACAGAAGAACCAGAAGTTAACGAGGTTAATGTAGCGCTGTTTCCTGTATTGAGCATGAGTGTGTCCGGACCTATTCCAGAACGAAACCTATTAAGAATAGCCAGAGACTTAAAAGATGATATCGAAGCGCTTCCAGGTGTTCTAGAAGTTGATATTGGCGGCGATAGGGATGAAGTACTCGAGATAATTGTCGACCCATTGGTGCTAGAGACCTACAACATCAACTTTGAAAGTGTGCTGAATATTGTTAACCGTAACAATCAGCTAGTAGCAGCGGGTGCGATTGACAGTGGTCATGGCCGGCAAGTGATGAAGGTATCGGGTGTTATTGAAAACCTCGATGATATTTTGTCGTTACCCATTAAAGTGGTCGGCGATACCGTTGTGAGCTTTCGAGATGTGGCATCGGTACGTCGTGGGTTTAAAGACCCTGAAGGGTTTGCTCGGGTAAACGGTGAGCCTGCAATTTCACTAGAAGTAAAAAAGCGTGTGGGTTCAAATATTATTGAAGTGATCGATCAGGCTAAGCAGATCGTTGATGAAAAACAAGTGTATTGGCCTAGCTCATTGAAGCATACTTACATCATCGATAAGTCGGGTCAGATTGTTGATATGTTGAAAGATCTACAGAATAACGTATCAAGTGCGATTGTGATGGTGATGATTGTCATCGTAGGCGCGCTGGGCTTACGTTCTTCACTCTTGGTCGGAGTCGCTATCCCCGCATCATTTCTAACCGGCATACTGATTATTTATTCAATGGGTTTTACCTTGAATATTGTGGTGTTGTTTAGCCTTATCCTAGTCGTGGGTATGCTGGTCGATGGCGCTATTGTGGTGACAGAATTGGCGTCCAGAAATCAGGAGCAGGGTCTCTCAGCAGGGAAGGCCTTTTCTCAAGCGTCGAAACGAATGGCGTGGCCAATTATTGCGTCAACGGCCACGACACTCGTGGTGTTTCTACCGCTTATTTCATGGCCAGGAACGGTCGGGGAGTTTATGAAGTTTCTCCCGATTACCGTGATTATCTGCTTGTTAGCTTCGTTAGTCGTAGCGCTGATATTTCTGCCGGTGTTGGGAAGTTGGTTGGGAGGAAGCCAAAACGGAAAAGATAGCAAACAAGAGACTGTTACGACTCAATCTGTATTAATGTCTGGTTATGTCAGATTGCTGGGTGTTTTGTTGAGGCATCCAGGCAAAACACTACTACTCGCAATGACGGTTATAGGTATCACCTATGCTGCTTATGCTCAAATCGGAAAAGGTGTGGAATTCTTTCCAGATGTTGAGCCTGAGACTGCCCAGGTGTTGGTTCATGCGAGAGGTGATCTATCTATTTTTGAGAAAGATGATTTGCTCAAAGACGTTGAGCAACGTCTATACGGCATGCCAGAGCTAAAATCCCTTTATGCTAGGTCATTTAACCGGTCTCAGAGTAATGTATCTGAAGACGTTATTGGGTCAATACAGTTTCAGCTTGTTGACTGGCAAGAGCGTAGAGTAGCATCTGAAATTCTGGCAGAGATGAAGTCAAAGACAGCTGATTTACCGGGTCTTCAGTTAGAGTTTCGAAAAGAAGAAAATGGTCCTTCTGGCGGTAAGCCTATCCAACTGCAAATCAGTGCTATAGTTCCCGAGCATGTTGAAGAAGCTGTCACCACTATTCGCAACAAAATGACCGAACTGGGTGGCTTTAAAGATGTTGAAGATGATCGAGCATTACCGGGAATCGAGTGGCGACTTCAGGTTGATAGAGAGGCGTCTGCGCAATATGGTGCAGATATAGCCTTGATCGGCAGCGCTATACAGATGATTACAAATGGGTATCGTGTATCGGATTATAGACCTGATGACTCCGATGAGGAAATTGATATTAGTATTCGTTTCCCCAGAAAAGAGCGCACGTTAGATAAGTTTGATAATTTTAGTATTCAAACCGAAAAAGGGATGATCCCCCTTAGTAACTTTGTCACCATAACGCCTGCCCAAAAAACTGGCACGATCCAACGTGTTGATGCAAAGCGCGTGATTACTATTCAGGCGGATGTAGAAGAAGGGCAACTGGTTAGCGAGCGATTACAGTCTTTACAAGCCCTGTTCAAAGAAGGGGGGCTAAAACCAGATGTTAAAATAACCGTTAAAGGCGAAGATGAAGATCAGCGAGAAACCGCCCAGTTTTTATCAACAGCGTTTATGATGGCTATATTTATGATGTTGCTGATATTGGTGACACAGTTTAATAGCTTCTATCAGAGTATTTTAGTGCTAAGCGCCATTGTGTTTTCGACTGCAGGCGTATTAATTGGCTTGATGGTGACGGCACAACCATTTGGTGTGGTTATGGTGGGTTTAGGCATTATTGCGTTGGCAGGCATCGTGGTGAATAACAATATCGTATTGATTGATACCTATAACGCTTATTTGAAAGAGGGGTTGTCTGCTTATGACTCTGCGCTAATAACCGGTGAATTAAGGCTGAGGCCGGTGCTCTTGACCGCAGGAACGACGATTTTAGGCTTAATACCGATGGTTCTTTCAATGAATATCGATTTTATTAATCGAGCAGTTACATTCGGCGCTCCATCAACGCAATGGTGGACACAGCTTTCAAGTGCGATAGCCGGTGGATTGGCTTTTGCGACCTTGTTGACGCTATTTCTAACGCCTTGTCTGTTGGTGATGGGGGCTAATGTTAGTGCTTATCTTAGGCGGAAGTTTTCAAAGGAGTCCGAGCAGGAACCCGCGTTGAATTTGAACCCTTCTATTAAAATCCAAAAGAAGCAAAAAAGTCTGGAACCTATATAGGGTGCGCTTGCGCACCCTATTGTCAAACTGCGATTGATTTAACAGTCGCCATGATCGTGGTTAAGAGCCTCTCCTACAAAAACAAACACTACTCATTAATCTGCTCATTAATACTCACTGCCATTGCTTCGGCGATTTTAATCCCATCAATGGCTGCTGACATAATACCCCCCGCATAACCAGCACCTTCACCCGCTGGGAACAGCCCTTTGGTGTTGATGCTCTGAAACGTTGCATCACGCTTTATACTTATAGGGGAAGAGGTTCGGGTTTCTACACCGGTCAGTAGTGCATCATCTAACGCAAAGCCTTTTATTTTGCGGTTGAAAGCCGGAATCGCTTCCCGCAGTGCTTCTACGCAAAAATCAGGCAATGCGTCTGATAAGTCAGTGAGTTTAATGCCGGGTTTAAATGAAGGTGACACGGTGCCTAGTTGACCTGATGGCACACCTCTTAAAAAATCGCCTACTTTCTGTGCTGGCGCGTCGTAATTCTCGCCGCCCATTAAGTAGGCTTTCTTTTCTAGCTGACGCTGGAGTTCAATGCCTGCTAACGGACCGCCAGGGTAGTCTGATGGGTCAATGCCGACTACCACCGCGCTGTTAGCATTTCGTTCATTACGAGAATACTGACTCATACCATTGGTGACGACTTGGTTTTCTTCTGAGGTAGCGGCTACTACAGTACCCCCAGGGCACATACAGAAGCTATAAACGGAACGTCCATTTTTACAGTGATGAACAAGTTTGTAATCAGCGGCACCCAGAATCTCATTGCCCGCATTTCTGCCGAAGCGAGCTTGGTCGATCATTGACTGCTCATGTTCAATACGAAAGCCCACGGAGAAGGGCTTCGCTTCGATATAGACGTTTTTATCGAGTAACATCTGAAAGGTATCGCGAGCACTATGACCAATTGCAAGTGCCAGGTGTCGAGTCTTAATTTTTTCGCCACTACTCAGTGTTAAACCAGTAATTTGTTCATTCTCAATATCGATATCATCGACGCGTGAGTTAAAGCGAATTTCGCCGCCGAGCTTAATAATTTCTGCGCGCATTCGTTCAACCATCGCCACCAATTTAAACGTACCGATATGGGGTTTGCTGACGTACATAATCTCTTCAGGTGCGCCTGCGCCTACAAACTCGGTCAGTACTTTTCGTCCATACTGCTTTGGGTCTTTTACTTGGCTGTAGAGTTTTCCGTCAGAAAATGTACCTGCACCGCCTTCGCCAAACTGAACATTCGATTCGGTATTAAGTTCTTTTTTACGCCAAAAACCAAAGGTGTCTTTGGTGCGCTCCCGTACTTCTTTGCCTCGTTCTAGAATAATGGGCTTGTAACCCATTTGAGCTAAGATTAGGCCGGTTAATAGACCGCAAGGTCCAAACCCGATGACAACAGGGCGTTCTTTAAGGTCGGCAGGCGCTTGGGCGACATAATGATAGTCTAGGTCAGGTGTTTTTTTGATTAGTTGGCTATCAGAAAACTGCTCAAGCAAACCCGTTTCATGGGTGGTTTCAACATCTAGGGTGTAGATAAGAAATATAGCGTTTTTCTTACGGGCATCGTAACCACGACGAAACAAATTAACACTGACGAGCTGCTCAGGCTGAATGGCCAAGGTTTTTAAAACAGCATTAGTCAGAGCGTGTTCATCGTGATCAAGAGGGAGCTTAATATTTGATAGGCGTATCATGTCAGTACATCCAGCGATAGGCTAGAGCGTTATTCACACTGGATAACACACAGCTGAAGCGCTCTTGATTACTTACTTATAGTAAAGGCGCTATTTTACGTTATTTATTGCGGCTGTATATCGGTAGTCGGTAATTTTTAAATGTCTTTTCATTAAGTTCCTAGAACTACTGCTGCTGGAGTGTTCCTGTGGAACGGAAACTATGTCAAATGGTTGATCTAGGTTCATAGCATCCCTGTATTTTGTGGATATAACAATTTGTCATTGATGACTATGCGTTTTGGTCAATGACGACTGATGAAAGATTACGTAAAATCGCGCATTAAATATAGATGCCTCAATGGCTCTATTTCAAATTACCCATGTTGAGGCGCGATATGCCTGTTGTAAACACAGCAAAAGAAATCAAAACCAAATATGATGAAGTAAGGCGTTTAGTTGAGCGTTCAACGAGCAATGCGAAACAACGCATTTTTCAAACTGATAAATTGCTGCAAGCTGAAAAGACACCTTTTGATGTTATCTACCAGAAAGATATCGTGCGACTGCGATATTATCCACCGTTAAAAGAATCTGAAATTATTGTGGATGGTGAAACAGTAACGGTTGAAAAAAAATCCCATAAAGTACCACTGGTGATGGTCGCTCCCCTCGCCGTTAATATGTACATCTATGACCTTTTTCCTGAGCGTAGCTTAGTAAAGTACCTACGAGCAAAAGGCTTTGAGCTCTACCTGATTGATTGGGGCAGACCGGGCTGGGACCATAATCACTATACCATCGCTAGTTATTTTGCCGAATGGATGCCCAAGGTGTTAGCAGAGGTCAGGGCACATAGCGGCGCTAAAAAGTTATCGTTACATGGTTGGAGTTTTGGAGGGCTGTTTAGTGCCTGTTATACCTCGTTAGGTGACCCTGACATTGTCAACTTAGCATTGATTGGAGCGCCGAGTGACTATCATGCTAATGGCGAGCTGGGTAAACAGTATCAGCGCATTGCGAAAAAACTGAACTGGCTTGAAAAAAAGTCTGGGTGGCGTGTGCATAATACCCGTCGCCGTTGGTGGCGTTCGCCTGGTTGGGCAAACTCACTGGCGTTTAAACTAACTAACCCTGTTGGTAGCCTTCAAGGGTATCTAGATTTGCTAAAAAATTTGCATGATGAAGCGTATGTGATCTCTCATGCCACCAATGGCGCATTTTTGGATAATATGGTGGCGTACCCAGGTGCAGTTATACAGGACGTTATTCAATATTTGTGGGCTGATAACATAGTGGCGCGAGGGGAGTTGCCGATGAAAAGCTCTAAAGGAAACTTTGGCAATATTAAGTCCAATTTGTTGCTCGTAGTGGGCAAGCAAGACCCCGTAGTCACACCTCAATGTAGTGTCGCTATGCTTGAACACGTTGCCAGCAAAGATCAGTCTGTTGTGGAAGTTAATGGCGGTCATATGGGTATATTGTCAGGCAGTAAAGCGCCTAAAACGATTTGGCCTGAAGTGGCTGAGTGGTTGGCAGATAGATCTAATTAACACGTTAGAATATTAAGTGTCGCCACTTTGAAGATGCTCTAGTCATTTGAATAGATTGCCATTCCTTTGAATGAAGAGAGGGGGTGAGTGACAGTTTTTTTCTCGCTCTATAGCTTTCCCATCGACACCTTCTCATTTCAACAAATACTTACACGATGTAATTCTTTTGCACTGTTAATTAGGTGGCCAGCTCTTTAGTTTAGAGGAACCTGCTGTTTTACGTTGGTCGCGATTCTTTCTTCACTTACAACCGTATCGTCGCCTAAGCAGCCATTATGGGTTTTAGGACAGGTTTTGTTGAGTGCATCGTTTTAAACAGTTGTTATCTGCTATCTTCAGTCTTCGCACCGTTGTGGTGGCGTTTGCGGTCATATTGTTGTTGTTAAAACATCAATATGATGTTTTGGAGTGGGTTGATCAAACGCTTTTTATGGTTGCTCAAAGTATCACTTCTACAGAGGCAGGTACATTGTTATGGCCCCTAAATATTAGAGGGACGGGTTGGCTTAGCCAGCAATTGATGGAACATGGTTTATACCTTTCCTCATATTTTCATTGGCTTGAAGTATCACTGGTTTCATGTGCTGCATCATTTTTAGTTGTCGTATTGCCTCGGCTAAACCTTGCGACAGGTATGTTATTGGTATTTTGTCTCACGGTATCCCTCATTTTAACTCAGCTCTTTCAGCAGGCCTTCAGGCAGCAGTGGTACCCGCTAGGCGTAACGATTCAGTTTTTGTTGTTGGGTTTTGGGGTGATGTTGTTCTGGTTGCTACCGAATAGAAAAATTCAGTTGTTAACACATGAGTTGCAAAGAACAAAGATAAGGTTAAGCCGATCGCTTTCTCAGCAAGGGCAATTTCATGATGCTGATGAGGTACTTGCAAGCTGCACTATGACGGGTGAAGCTTTGGGTGCCACTTATGATATGGCATTACAGCATGAAAGAAAGCGACACTATGACCAGGCAATAGCGGCTTATGAACGAATAGTCGAGGTGAAACGTAGTTATAAAGATGCGACAAATCGACTAAATGAACTGCGTAAGTTTGATAGCGCATCAAGCCAACCATTGGGTGCAATGGATATTGCCAGTACCTTGGTGTTGCCGGACAAACAAGTCGGTAAGCCGGTTTTGGGGCGTTACGAAATAGAGCGAGAGTTGGGGCGCGGGGCAATGGGCGTCGTTTATCTAGGTCGTGACCCCAAAATTTCACGCACGGTTGCTATTAAGACGTTGAGTTTTCGTCAGTTTGATAGTCACCTATTATCTGAATTAAAAGAACGGTTCTTTCGAGAGGCTGAAGCGGCAGGCCGATTAAGTCACCCCTCAATCGTAACGGTATACGATGTGGGTGAAGAGCCTGACTTGGCTTTTATCGCCATGGACTATGCCCAAGGTAAGCCATTGAGTCATTACTGCAAGGCTGGTTCACTGCTAGCACTTGACCGTATTCATGGCATTATTTTGAAAGTAGCCGAGGCGCTTGAGTATGCGCATCAGCAGAATATTGTTCATCGCGATATTAAGCCCGGCAATATTATCTATAACCCATCTAATGGGGGCGTGAAAGTGACTGATTTTGGCATCGCTAAAATTGTGGATGATTCAAAAACCAAAACGGGTAGTGTTATGGGGAGCCCTCTCTATATGTCCCCTGAACAGTTGATGGGTAAAAAGGTCTCGGGCAGCTCAGATGTTTACAGTCTGGGGGCTACATTTTATCAACTGTTAACCGGTACCCCCCCGTTTGATGGTGATTCACTTGCTACATTGACCTATAAAATCATCAACCAAAAGCACACGGCTATTAAATCGTTGAGGGCTGATATTCCCGCAGCCACCTCTCGGATTGTCAATAAAGCATTACAGAAGGACCCTGAGAAACGATTTGATTCAGCAGAAAGCATGGCGCAGGCGATACAAAAGGTGATGGATAAAGAGTTTTCGAGGGAGGTCGCCCGATGAGTCTTGGTGTTTACGGCGAGTCAGATATTGGCTTTGCAAGAAGGCGGAATGAAGACTCAATCGCCTGGCATCAGTCAAGCAATGGGCATAATGTTGTCGCTGTATTGGCAGATGGCATGGGTGGTCATCGAGGAGGCGATATAGCCAGTAAAACTGCCGTTGACATTTGTATTGCGCAGCTTTCTTTGTTGGTGGACCGCGATGACCTTGCAGTTACAGAATTGATTGATGCCTTAAACAAGGCTGTATCTGAAGCGAATGATCACATTAGGGTCGCAAGGGAGCAAGATGAATCGCTTTCGCGCATGGGAACGACGCTATTGATTTTGTGGGTGTTAGGCGATCAGGCCTTTATTGCCAATGTAGGTGACTCCCGTTGTTATCGTCTTTCAGTAAGCTCTGCTCAACAGATTACCAAAGATGATACTGTTGCTCAGGCGATGGTGGATGATGGCTCAATTACTGAGAGTGAAGTTCCTCGTATACCCTTTAGAAACGTATTGACAAAAGCGGTGGGAACGGAGCCTAAGGTGTTAGCAGATATCCAGCAGATAGTTATGAGTGCAGGCGATGCGTTGGTTCTCTGTTCGGATGGGTTGACCGGGGCTGTTGATGCTCAGCAGTGGCCTTCAATTATTGCTGATTCAAAATCAGTTAAGCAGCAAGTTGAATGTTTGATTGACGAGAGTATCAATAATAAAGCAAATGACAATGTGTCGGTCATCATGGTGCGCCGACAGTAATTAAGTGGTTAGAGGTGAAGTATGGCAGTGTTATTGCAATTGGTCGATGATGTAGTTACTAATACTTTTGAGCTGAATAGTGGTTCTGTAAATTTAGGACGACACCCGAGTAATGATATTCAGATCAATGAAATCTCAGTAAGTGGTGAGCACGCTAAAATTGATATTGAAACGAACCAATACCTTGATGGCGTGATTGATTGCTACATTGAAGATAATGGCAGTACTAATGGTACCTTTGTAAATGAGTTACCTGTTAAGGCACGGCAACGTCTCAACAATAATGACATTGTTCGTATTGCCTGGAATACTTTTAAGTTTATTGATGAAGCTGAAAATGAACTAGAAAAAACGGCTTATCTATTAGAATAACGCGTACCGTTATTTCGCCATTTTTTTAGCTGGGGTCCATTGTGTCGACCCACTCTCTTATCGCCTTTGCTGGTTCATCAACAGCGACTCATATATCGGGTTGAACTGGGTAGCGGCCTCAATAATTGAGGTTGCTGTCAAAGAAGGTACTCCGTAAACTTCAAATCGAGTATCGAAGCGTTGTTGAACCTTGAGGGCAAGCAAGTCAAAGTCGCCATCACCTGATGCGAGCACGACCGTATCTACTTCGTTTGCGGCTTCATAGGCATCCAGCGCTATCCCCACATCCCAATCGCCTTTCGCTGATCCATCACTTCTCTGTATATAGGGCTTAAGCTTTATCTCAAAGCCTAGCTTTTTGAGAAAGCTCTGAAAGCTGCGTTGCTTAGGGTCGCCGCGATCTATGGCATAGGCATATGCCGATACGATCTCACCTTTTTGACTTACCTCGTTCCAAAAGGCAGTGTAATTAAACTGCGCCTGATAGGCTTGTCGAACGGTATAGTAGATATTCTGAACATCGACGAACAACGCAATTTTGGATGGCATGAAGGTCTCTTGTATCAATTTAATGGTACTAACTTTCTATTTAAATCAGCGCCTGTTTGAGGCAGGCGCGATTAGAATCGTATTTTTAATCTAATTCCTTAGCGCGTTCAGCCGAAGCTTCAGCCAGTTGTGCGATTAACGATTCAGTATCACCCCATCCAATACAAGCGTCTGTAATACTCTGACCATAAGTTTCAGCTTTGTTTCCGACCAAGTTTTGTCTGCCTTCAACCAAGTGGCTTTCTACCATCACGCCAAATATCGTATTGTCACCAGATTTTATTTGATTGCACACATTGCTGCACACGTCCATTTGCTTCTTAAACTGCTTGCTACTATTGGCATGGCTAAAATCGATCATGACCTTTTTAGGTAAGTTAGCCGTTTCAAGTTCGGTCACGACTTTTGCAACACTTTCGGCATCATAGTTTGGTGCTTTACCGCCACGTAAAATAATGTGGCAGTCTTCGTTGCCTGCGGTTTCGACGATTGCAGAGTGACCAAATTTGGTCACTGATAAGAAGTGATGAGAAGCGGCCGCTGCACCAATCGCATCAATCGCCACTTTAGTGGTGCCGTCTGTACCATTTTTAAAACCAACCGGACATGAAAGCCCTGATGCCAGCTCACGGTGTACTTGTGATTCTGTAGTACGGGCACCAATCGCCCCCCAGCTTAGTAAGTCGGCCATATATTGAGGGGTGATCATATCTAAATATTCGGTGGCGGTTGGCAAGCCCATATCATTAAGGTCTAACAGTAACTTTCGCCCAATACGAAGCCCATCATTGATTTTAAAACTGTTATCCATAAACGGGTCATTAATAAGCCCTTTCCAACCTACAGTAGTCCGAGGTTTTTCAAAGTAGACTCGCATGACGATATCAAGGCTATCTTTGTATTTCTCTCTAAGTTTTACCAGTTTATGGCCGTATTCAATGGCAGCTTTAGGGTCATGAATAGAGCAGGGGCCAATGATAACGAGCAGGCGATTGTCTTCGTTATTTAGGATGCGGTGTATCGCTTCTCTGCCTTGAAATACGGTTTTTGCGGCTTTTTCAGTCGCCGGAAATCGTTCAAGGAGTGCGATTGGGGGGAGTAACTCTTTAATTTCTTTAATGCGTATATCGTCTGTTTGGTAATGCATAGTGGGTCTCGTGATATCTTTTTCTAAATGCTTTGTCCTGCGCTCTGTAAAGTCAGTGCTAATGACGGTTAGAGGGCTTTGATAAAAGTATACCAGTAACAATGACTCCGCAGGCAGCTATTTGCCAAATAGCAAGGCGTTTATCAAGTACGAAATAAGCGATAACGATGGTGAATACCAGGATAAAGATAATATAGGCGGTGGCCTGTGAAGCGGGTACTTTATTAACGGCACGGTTGTACAGGCTATAGATCCCTATAACAATGTAGCGAAGATCAATGTAATAAAATGTAATTTTTTAGTCTAAGTGGATGACTGGATATTAATGATGATCGCTTTTAATGATAGGCTAGTGGTTTTTTTGTGGCGAACCTCAAGGCAATAGTGAATTCTAGTATGTACATCAAGTCGACTCTAGTATTAGTGGTTGCCTTTTTTTCAGTAAGTGTTGCGGCTAATTGCTTACCCTCTAGTGAATACGAACGTATTTATTGTGACATCGTAGGTAAGGGTGAGGGTGAGGGTAAGGGATTGCCTCGATTTGAGGACTTTAAACGCAATGATGTTATGGTTCAGAAACTGCTGCTAAAGCGGCCGGCTGAAAAGCTTAAGATAAAATTGCCTGCCTCATCGAAGCTAGCGGGCGAAAAAACATCTGCGACAGCTCGCTCACCTGATAAGCTTATTGAGCAATCGCCTAACATGCATTTGAATCACTCTTCAGAGCTAACTTACCCTGTGGCCTCGAATGCAACTCTTTCTCAGTGTACCGTATCGAAGAACTATATATTCTGTGGTCAGCGGCGTTTTGACTTGAAAAAGAACCAATCAAATAATGGGTTGGCTCAAGGCGTATTAGACGACCAGTATCTAATGGCACTTCCGCCCTATAATGGTAATGTTAATAATGATCGAGAGGTGCAGTTTTATCTTTCCGGTGTTTATGGTGTATACCTCCAGAGAATGATTGATATAGGGCTTGGAGCGTCAACTATGAGTTACGCTCGCTTTTACCATACGTTTAATGACCTACAAGGGAAACGAGTCGACTTTAGCGAGCGTTTTGAAACAATGTATCGTTTCCTCAAGAAAGATAAAAAGACTATGGCGGTTAAAGCTTCTTTCAATGGCAAGCGACCCCACAGCATTGCCCAATGTGATGATATTACAGACCGAATTATCGCATGTGATAGTGGCAGCGCTAACTGGGTCTATGTGAACTGAGCGCTAGACTTTAAACTGCTCTACTTTCTCTGCTAGTACTTGGCTTAAACGATATATTTCTTCTGTTGAATCGCTTATCCGAACAAAACTAGTGGTGCTTTCGTCCACTAGATCGGCAATATTATGGGTGTTGTGGCTAATTTCATTGGCGACGGATGCTTGCTCTTCAGTAGAAGCCGCAATCTGATTGCTAATAGACGTGATCTCTTGCATTGTTTGGTTGACATCATTTAGCATTTTTTCGGCTGTTTCAGCGGACGACTTTGTGTCAACGGAATGGGTATGGGCAATATCAACAGAGTGGGTTACCCCTTGTACACCATTTTGAATTTCTTCAATCATCGCCTGAATTTCATCTGTGGATTCTTGTGTTCTTGTCGCTAGTCCTCTTACTTCATCCGCTACTACTGCAAATCCCCTGCCTGCCTCTCCCGCTCGTGCAGCCTCAATGGCGGCGTTTAATGCGAGAAGGTTTGTTTGTTCTGCTATTCCTCTAATCACATCAAGAATAGAACCAATTTTTGATGAGTTTTCGGTTAGCTCGCTCACCACTTGTTTAGTATTGTCTAGTTCGCTCGAGAGAAGGGTCAGGCCAGACATAGATGTGCCAATATCTTGACTACTTCGTGAGGCTTTTTCCAACCCGGACTCTGTTTCATTGGCTGCTTGCTGGGCGCTTTTTGCAACCTTTTCGGTTGAGACTGCCATTTCTGTTATTGCGGAGGCGGCGCTATGTGTTTCAACCTTCTGTTGTTCGGTGCCTTGTTTATTGCTTTCTACAACCCCTTTCATTTCTTCTGAAAGGGTACTAAGTTGCAGGCTTGCACCTTTAAATTCTTTAATAGTAGATTGTGTGCGTGATACAAACTGGTTGAATAAAGCAGCCATACTGCTTAATTCATCTTTCCCGTTTTCATCAAGGCGAAGAGTTAAATTACCCTCACCTTGAGCAATATTCTCCATGGCATTAAGTGTATTGACCAAGGGTTGGCGAATACTAATTATGATCAATATCAAAAGTGCCACAAGTGGTAAGGAAAGTAGCATAACAATAAATATATAACGGCCCAGAAATTCGAATTGTTGATCTCTCAAGTCATCAATATATATACCTGTACCGATAATCATATTCCAAGGCGAAAACCCCTTAACAAATGAAACCTTTTCGACAGCGGCATCGTGCCCGGGCTTTGGCCATAAGTAATCGACAAAGCCTTCGCCATCACTTTCAACAATATCAACCATCTCACGAAATAAACGCTTGCCATTGGGGTCTGCTGACTGGTCTAGGTTTTTACCCTGTAACTCTGGCTTGATAGGGTGCATGATAAGTGCGGGTTGATGGTCCAGAATAAAAAAGTAGTCGTTATTGCCATAACGAAGTTCTCTAATATCTGATATTGCACGCTCTTTCGCTTCGTCTTCAGGTAGCGCCGCAGATTCTGCTAGCTTGTGGTATCGGCTGAGGATGGAGTGGCTGGTTTCGACTAGGTGTTTAGTTTTTAATTGACGGTCATGGTAGCTGGTATCGAAGAATTCGTTGAGTGTCACGATGCTTAGAATAAGTGTGCCAAATGCGGCAATCGCAATCACAATTGCTAATCGGTACCCGATTCGAATATTGCGTAACCATGAAATCATCATCCATCCGCCTTGTTAAGAGTGAAGCTTAAAGGTCGATCTGTAAAGATTGCCTTTAAGTATAGCGTATGATTCAGATTTGCTATTTGAATTACCTAAAAGATAGGCTCAGCGCTTTAGGCTAGTAAAGACCTTCGCCCCGGAGTACCAAGCGAGAGTCTTTCATTTATTTGTTATGAATACTCTTATCTGCCTATGGGACTCTTTCGTCTGTATAGGCCTCTATTTTTAGTTTGCCCACCCAACACATTGATTTTCCCCGAGGACAAAAATAGCGCCAACCCCTGTCTACATGTCCCAACTTTTCGAGATCAAAAAGGGTGACGCTTATCTTGGCGTGCTAGTTACTACAGCTACGCAGTGCCGAAATGGCAGCATTCATATTGGTTAATTTTACGTTTCGCTTAAGTACCTGTTTGCCGACTTCTTTGCCATTAATGAATATATGAAGCTCCTTTGCTGCTGAAAGTCGCGCTGTCATGTCCCCTGATACCACCGCTCGTGTCGAGCTAACTCTATCGGCAAACGGCATCAACGCTTGATTGTCTATTTGAATACCTGTCTTGGGGTGCTCGATGTCGAGTGCCATATAGGCGTTCACAACAATTTTTTGCTCTTCGATATCCATCCATATTTGAGAAGAGTACTCTTTATTACCTATTTGAAGAGTCGGCGTTTTGAGCTTACAGAAGCCATTGTCGGTACCTTTAAGGGTCCAGATCCCATAAGATTTCCCCAGATTTTTGCTTGAGCGTGTTAGTGGTTGGTTGGCGGTTGCTTCACTGTTTATCGCTTCTTCAGCAGTAACGGCTATTTCTCCGCTAGCCGCTGCAGTGTCTGTTGCTAGTTGGGGTTGGTCGTCATTTGGCGTGTTTGAAGCAGGTTCTCCTTCAGGCGCTGAGTTTACTTCGGCCACCGCAGGGACTTCAGTCGATGTGTTAGGGGTTGTTGTAGGGGGTGTAGGGGGTGTGGATGTATCTGATGCCGATACTGCTTCGGTTGCTACTTCCTGAGATGCGTTCTCTGGTGTTGTTATGTCTTCAGTTTGAATTGTGTTTTCAGCAGTGTCTATAGGTTGTTCTTTATCGGGGTTGCTTGCGCAGCCTGCTAATACTGATAAGCACAAAAGTGATGCGCCAAGCCCTTTACCAACGAAATGTGTGCATGAGGTGAATTCATTCTTGTGCTGTTCGGCTTGCATTTTAACTAGGTTCGGCATAATTCTCTCGCGAATAACAATCGGCTATTTTTTATTGGGTTAATACGGTGATTTTTATAGTTCTATTTCGGTAAATCTTTCTATGCTAATGGTTTATTGAGCATATTAATGGGGGTGAGTGCACAAATATGCTAATTTTATAATATAAGGAATGCGTTATTGAAAACCCCTTAGATCTTTTCAGTGTGTGGCCTAAAAATCTACTGGTTGGCTCGTATTCAATGTTCATAAGATAGGATGTTTTATTTAGTCGGTGTGGTATATATGCTTGATATTTCGGATGATTGTAAATGAGGTGGTCAATGCGTCTTTTGATTATGGTAGTGGGTTGTTTAATGTTGGTGGGGTGTGCTGCACCAGTGCTTTATGATTTTGATGAAAACGCCAACTTTTTACAGGATAGGAAATTTGAGTTTGAAGGGGGGCAAAACGGCGAGACTCAAAGTCTCGATCGCTCACGTATTCATCAGGCCATATTATCCCAACTAATATCCAAGGGTTATACCGAGGTCGATACCAATGCGTCATTGAGGGTGCGTTATCGAATTGAAGAGGAAATTCGTATTGAGTCTACAGGCGTCAGTTATGGTGTAGGAATGTCTAGAAATCATTTAGGTGTAGGAATGCACACCCCAGTGCGGTCTCGAGAGATCAAAGAGGGTAAATTGGTCGTTGAAATGGTCGCGGCTAGTGATAATCGTGTGATTTGGCGAGCAGTGTCTCAAAAACGCCTGACAGAGCAGATGAACCCTGATAAACGGATCGCGCTTGTTAATGAAATCGTTTCAGAAATGTTTAGCTATTACCCACCTCAAAAAAATAGGTGAACATGCTTTGTTAATTTAAAAAAGGGAATGAACGCCGAATTTACTATAAGTATCACGGTGATACATTCTAAGCAGAGTTTCGTTGATGACCTGTATTCTGCTGCTATGCTTATTAAAATGGGCAACATAAACACATATCAAAGGTCGGTGTAGAGTGTATTGTGACAATATTTGAGTGGAAGAGCGAATATGATACCGGTGTTGAAGAGATAGACAATCAACACAAAGTACTTGTGAGCTTAATTAATGAGTTGAGTGGTTTAGTAAGTGATAAATTTGATCGGGGAGGCGCCGAGGATGTTTTTAATCAACTAAAAAGCTACACGGAATTTCATTTTGCTACCGAAGAAAGCTTAATGGCTCAATATCACTATGTTGAGCGTGACCTTCATGCACACTTACTACAGCACCGCCAATTTGAAGAGGAGATCGCGTCTGTTCAGCATGATTTTAGCCAAATCAGTATTGAAGACTGTAATGTCATACTCTCATATTTAACCAACTGGTTGATTAAGCATATATGCAAGGTTGATAAGAGATTCTCGGCCTTTATACTCAGTAAGCGGCAGGTAGAAATGCAGCAACTTACGTCAGAAAATAAGGTCGCATGTGATGCCGAAATGGAGTCTGGCGCTGATTACTCGGGTGTATTTTCTGGCGGCGGTGATGATGCTGCTCGTTATCTGGCGTCAGCAAGAGAGCATATAGCAGATTCAGAAGATATGTTATATGAGCTGGAGGTGTGTATTGGAGAGCTAAGAGGGCATTGTGATACGCTTGTAAAATCGGTGTCTAAGGGTAGGCAATCACAAGTCCCGGATGAAGCGTATACCTTCTGTGTCCAGGGGACGTATTTAGTAAAGTCATTGCAAAACAAACAGATTAAGCTTAAAGAACTGTTAGATGATATCGGCTCTAAACTGTCGTAATTGTGCCTGGGTGTTCCATAACACTAAGATGTTCGTCGCTAGCAATGATTTTAGTCTGAATTGTATTTAAAGGGATCCGGTATGAATGTTAGTAAGCGAGTGATTGGGGTAGTGCTCTTGGGTTGTGCTATATCTGCGTGCAATTCAACACCCGAGAAAGCAAACGTTGAGGTTGAGTGTAACGATCCTCGCCCGAAAATTTGTACGATGATTTATCAACCTGTCTGTGGCTTAGAGAATGCAGGAGAGTTTAAGACCTATTCGAGCGGCTGTAATGCTTGTTCGCACCCTGAAGTGGTGGGATACAACAATAATGCTTGTGAAGACTTAGCTGAGAAAAAAGAGCATTAAAATCGTTGATTATTAAAGAAAATATACGACAAGGCATGTTGCGACAACTACGTGATGATTATAAAAGTGCCATTAAGTCCGCGGCGGATGCGCATGATGCGGCAACCAATGACGAGAGCAAGGCTGAAAACAAGTATGACACTCGAGGCTTAGAAGCCTCATATTTAGCAGAAGGTCAATCTAGAAGAGTGGCTGAGCTTGAGCAGTCCATCGCGACTTATGAGAAGCTAGAGCTAGCCCTATTCACTGGTCTTTCACCGGTCCGATTAACGGCGTTAGTGACACTGGAAGATGCTCAACAGCAGTGTAAACGGCTTTTTATTGGGCCAGTTTCTGGCGGGTTGAAGGTTTCACTAGAAGGAGAAGCGTATATGGTCGTTACCCCTAAGGCGCCTTTAGGTGCGGCTTTGATGGGTAAGCATATCGGTGATGAGGTGATGATTACCTCTGCGGGACAGGTTCTCCATTACGATATAGTTGATCTGTGCTGACCCTTTCTATTTTCTTCCGCTCAGTTTTTAGTTTACGGTAAAACACCTGTTTGAATTTTGTATCAAACACTCGTCTAAAAAGTCGATTTATGCGATAATGTTCGCCGAAATTTTGTGGCATTACCCTTTGTTTAGCGATATTAACGCGTTGTATAGACATCTAATTGGTAAGGTCTCTATCCCGGTTTATTACCATCATCTTGGCTTTGCCTTATGGCAGCCGGCTAATTCTGGACTAAGAACTTGATATCTACAGCTAACATCACCATGCAATTTGGGGTTAAACCTCTTTTTGAAAACGTATCTGTTAAATTCGGCGAAGGCAATCGATATGGTCTGATTGGCGCTAACGGATGCGGAAAATCGACCTTCATGAAGATTCTAGGCGGTGACCTAGAGCAGACTTCAGGCACTGTGACAACGGACCCGAATGAGCGCATTGGTAAACTGCGCCAAGACCAGTTTGCGTTTGAAGAGTTCTCGGTAATCGACACGGTTATTATGGGACACAATGAGTTGTGGGACGTAAAGCAGGAGCGCGATCGTATCTACTCGTTGCCAGAGATGACAGAAGATGATGGCATTAAAGTCGCAGAGCTCGAAGTCGAATTTGCAGAGATGGATGGTTACACCGCTGAGTCCAGAGCTGGGGAATTACTGCTGGGTGTAGGTATTCCATTAGAACAGCATAATGGCCCTATGAGCGAAGTTGCTCCAGGATGGAAGCTAAGAGTGTTGCTGGCACAGGCTTTGTTCTCTGCTCCAGACATTATGTTACTTGATGAGCCAACCAACAACCTTGATATCAACACTATACGCTGGCTAGAAGATGTGTTGAATGAACGTAACTGTACAATGATTATCATTTCGCACGATAGACACTTTTTGAACAGTGTCTGTACGCATATGGCAGACCTGGACTACGGTGAGTTGCGTTTGTATCCGGGTAATTATGATGAGTATATGACCGCATCCACTCAGGCGCGCGAGAGACTATTATCAGATAACGCTAAGAAAAAAGCACAGATTGCAGAGCTTAAAGGCTTTGTAAGTCGCTTTTCTGCCAACGCATCTAAAGCAAAGCAGGCGACGTCTCGTGCTAAACAAATTGATAAGATTAAACTGGATGAAGTTAAGCCTTCTAGTCGTGTAAATCCGTTTATTCGTTTTGAGCAAGAGAAAAAGCTTCACCGTCTGGCACTTGAAGCTAATGGGCTGAAAAAGAGCTACGATGGTGAAACGTTATTTCAGAACCTTAAGCTAATGGTCGAAGTCGGCGAGAAAATTGCGATTATCGGCCCAAACGGTATTGGTAAATCAACACTGCTTAAATCTTTACTCGGTGATGTCGAGTTGGATTCCGGTACCGTTAAATGGTCAGAAAACGCAGTTTTTGGTAGCTATGCACAAGACCATGCGGCTGATTTTGAAACAGATAAGCAATTGTTTGACTGGATGGCGCAATGGGGGCAAGAAGGGGATGATGAGCAGGTGATTCGAGGTACCTTAGGCCGCTTGTTATTCTCACAGGATGACATCAAGAAATCAGTTAAAATTATCTCAGGTGGAGAGCAGGGCCGTATGTTATTCGGTAAAATGATGCTCCAAAGGCCAAATATCTTGCTGATGGATGAGCCGACTAACCACTTGGATATGGAATCTATTGAGTCTTTAAACGGCGCGTTAGAAGAGTATCCGGGAACCTTGCTGTTTGTTAGTCATGACCGAGAGTTCGTATCTTCATTGGCGACGCGTATTATCGAATTGACACCTGAAGGAGTCGTAGACTTTAATGGTAGTTATGAAGACTATCTTAAAAGCCAAGGTGTTGTTTAACGCCTGACGAGGCATCACCATAAAGGGGGGGGGAGAGGCGATGAATATGCTGGAAACGGTGTCGGCGCTTTGTCCCTTATGTGGTGAACGGATAGAATTAGTAATAGACTGTAGCATTGTCGAACAGCAATATACCGAAGACTGCCAGGTTTGCTGTGCTCCCATGCTCATTTCGGTTATAGTTGATGAGCAAGGGATGCCTACAGCAGTTTTAGCAGCCGAAAATGGCTGAGTGTTTACCGGGTTATGTGATATGTCTTGATACGTCTATCTTAATGAATAGAGCTTAGGGCTGACCAGTAGTCCATTGCGCCAACTAGTACGACTTGGTGGTCTCCTAAATCTTCCTGGCTTCTTAATATATAGGCTGCAACCGCTTGAGCAGTATCGTACATTAGGTCTTGTTCTGCAGGTGTGAGCTTTTGGTTACCGTTGGTTAGTGTTAACTGGCTGTTTTGTAAATCAAAATAAGCTTCCCTTTCTTCCCCATCAATATTAACGGTAAAGCTAACCAAGGTATCGCTCTTTAGCGTGCTATCAAAAATGATGGTATGAGCGTCTGCTTGAAATGTACCTGAAAAACCATTAACAGAGATGCTAGATATCTTTAAAGAATCAACTGCAAGCGCACTGGTAGATACTACTGCGGCTAGAATGCTTGTTGTGATGTACTTAATTATGTTTCTCATAATCACGCTCTCGTTAGATGTGGCTAGTTGAATATTAAGATGTTTAAAAATAATATCGCTATATTAATACAGTCGTTTCAAACAGTCGTTTGAATTATTGTAAGTAATCGTTACTCTATGTATTTCAAGGTGTAGAATGAAATTCTTGCGGGGATAAGTCGTTAATGGGTGAAATTTTGTTTAATAGTGACTAATATTCAGTTTTTCATAAGCAAACATGGAGAGCGGTCCAATAGCTGAGTGGTTAATACAACTTGAAAGCACTGGGCTGTTTGAAAAGACGGGGCTATAACTATGCATGAACCATCCAATGACCCCTTGCACGGTGTCACGTTAGAGCAGATCATAAACCGATTAGTTGATTATTTTGGTTGGGACGAGTTAGGACAGTTGATTAACATTCGCTGCTTTACCAGTGATCCTTCAGTTAAATCGAGTCTGAAGTTTCTACGAAAGACGCTGTGGGCTCGTAAAAAAGTAGAGGAGCTCTATATTTCAAAGCATAAAAATATGTCTTTGTGGCAAGGGAAGGATGTTTGATGAACTGGGCCCGAATAGGTTGTTATTATTTAGTGAGTATTTCATTGTGAAGTCATTTTTTAGAGCGTTTTTTTCCCCTATTTTAGGGCTGTTTGAATCGGGTGATGAGACGTTTTTGTATAAACGTTCTCATAGAATGATTTTACTGTTTATGAGTGTGATGTTCTCTGGGCTTGCCTCTGTCGTATTTGCCTTGATGCCAGACGGCGACGCAGGTTACTGGTTTCCGGTGGTTATATTTGGAAGTGTCGGAGTCGTTGGGTTTGTGGTTGGGTTGCTGGGCAATGAGCGAGCAGTTGCTAAGATATGGGGATCAAGGGAATAAGGTAGTATGATGGCTAAAAGTTTATTCCCCGGAAACGACGACCATTCGGTCTACTTTTCACGCAATGATATAACCGAAGTGCTAGGCACATTTTCTCCACACCCTTTTATGCTTGAGAATAAAGAGTGGCTTACAGTAGAGCACTATTTTCAAGCTATGAAATTTGAAGGTAGCGACTATCAGGAGAAGATACGTTTAGCTCCGACGCCAGAGAAAGCACGTAAATTAGGACGGACTCGGTTTAAAAAAATTAGAAAAGACTGGTCTACTGTTAAGGCTGTGGTCATGACGCGTGCCGTTTACACTAAATGCAGAACCTATTCTGTCATATCTGAAACGCTTATTAATACTGGCAGCAAAAGACTGGTTGAAAATAGTCAGTACGATTATTTTTGGGGCTGCGGTCGAGATCGTCGCGGTGAAAATATGTACGGGCAGGTGTTGATGAATGTTAGAGATAAGTTAACCGAAGGCATGTAAAGTGGTTTTGAGCTGGCTTATGACTCAGAAGCGGACCACTGATTTGCTAACCATTGGGTTAACTCAGTTAACGGAATATGGAGGCAGAGCCAGTACCCTTGCATATAATCGCAGCCCATTTTCTGCAACAAACTTGCGGTTGCTTCATCTTCAACGCCTTCTGCAACAAGCTTATAGCCAAAGCCGTGAGCCATATTAATGGTTGTTTCTACAATGCTATCCATTAATGCGGGTTCTGATTGTAAACGGTAATTGAATTTTGACTCACTTTTGGCAGCTGAGGCAAAATAAATATCCTCGCACCATACTTGAAGCGGAAAAATCATGGGCCCATCTGTTTGAACCCGAATATAGAGGATTTTTGTTTCCTCTGTTTCAATATTAAACCGCACAGCATATTCGGGTGAACGGAGTACATCAGCTCAGTGTTAGAGCTGTCTGTTGGTTTTAATCATTCCATGACATGGCTTTATGCTCTTTGAAGGCAAATGATTTGGCCAGCAATATGTCGGGAAAGGCGTGTATTCGATTGTTGTAGACTTCAACTGTATCGAGGTAACCACTTCTCATCATCGCCAGTTCATCCTCAATTTGAGTAGCTGACTGCATAAGCTGTGTGACCTCCTGTTGGCTGTTTAACTCCGGATACTTCTCTATGAGAATATTGATATTGTTCGATATCGAATGGGTGTCATGGTTTACCTTTGAATTACTTGGGTTATACAGGCTTCTTAGCTCCGAAATTCGGTTTAACAAAGAGGATTCATGGGCTAGATACTGTTTGACGGATTTTTCAAGATTGGGCAGCAAGTCGTAGCGTTTTTGAAGTATGACCTTAATATTGGCAATATTTCGCTCAACACGCTGGCGTAAAAAGATGATGTCGTTGTAATGAAGGATAATCATTAACACGATCATGAATAGTGGTGCCGATAGCGCTGCTACTAAAAAGTTGTCTGGACTAAGGCCACTGCTATTCGCAAACATCAGTAATACTCCTAACAGTAGAGCGCTAAATGCCATATTAAGCAATATCATGCCATTTCGTGCTTTACGCAGCATCACATGTTGTTCTGACTGGTTGCTTAATATAAACGGTTCAGATTTGTCTCCATTACCTATGATTAAATGATTGGAGTCTTCAGGGGCTATTTTTGCGGAGCCGATCACGTAGAGTGTTTCGTTGGGTTTTAAGTATTGCTCCGTATAGCGATATCGACCTTCCCGAGTAACCCTTTTATTGTCTGATATAACGTCTGCTTTGTCTGCGATAATGGTAATCGTACCGGTGTAATCTGATGCTTTGAAAGGTACAGTTTTATGTTCTTCTTCTAGCGTTACCCATTTGTCATTTTTGCCACTTTTCCGCTTTTCTTCTTTTTTATAGTAATACCATACAGCTTTTTTGCCTGTTATAGGTGTCGTTAAAAAAAGAGTTTCAGTAAGACACTCAATACGACCTTTTATCTCAGTAAGACCATAGACTACCCCAGATATTTTTGACGTTGGTATGCTTTCAATAAAACGTTTAAACCGTATTTTTCGGAACCCCATATAACTGGCTATAAACATACTAATAAGCGCTAGTAGTGGTACCCACTGACTCCACGCGTCTACAATGGTGGTGGTCTTGATGGCGTGCAGTTTTTGCGCGACCAATGCTTTTTCGGCTTTGTTGAGTTTTAATTCTTTTTGATGAGTATCTCCTCCAATTGACCATCCCACAATGTTGTCGGGAAAGCGATCTAATTGCCGGTCTAATTGAGCTTGATAAAGTGCGAGGTTGACCTTTAAATCGGATATGCGCTTTAGGGTTTGTTCATCCAGCCCATTATTTGCGTATTCGTTGTAATCAATAGGGGTGCCAAGTGCCAGATGCTGATTTGGCGAAGGAACTTCAACAGAGTCTAATGCTGCTTGCACAACCTCATATTGGATATAAAAGCGTTTAATGCTTGATTCTATATCATTGCTTAACATTGACAGTCCTAGCTGAAGCAGCGCCAATGTGAGTGCTGCGGTTAGCAATGATAGGTATGTTATAACTCTGTGGATCTTGAACGCCCAAACAATACAAAAGACAGAAAATGCTAGTGCTACCAGCCCTAGCCATATATAGAATATGCCATTTTTACCCATTTTTTGTCGTTCGAAAACGAAACCATATTTGGATAGCATTGGGGTGTAGAGCCCCTCTGGCGTAAAGGATAACTTCGTTGAGCCTTCGTCGTTTACGGCATATCCAATCGCATGAATCTTCTGTCCAGGCTCTATGCGCCACTCAGTATATCGTTGATCTCCAATCGTTTTATGCGTAGATGATGGCATTGACCATATAATCGGGCGGAGGCTATTCTCGATAGTCGATACGTCGATTGAGCCTGTCGGGTCTCTAATAATAAAATCGACTGACCTTTCTTTGTCTTCGACAGAGACCCAGTGGCTATCACCATCAGAATCAGTTCGCTCTTCTTCATGTAAAAACCGGTAGTACACTGAGGGTGTTGAGGTATATTGGCTGTTGAGTAGTGGTTCAAGTGTTTCCACTTCACCTGTAATACTAACTTCACCTTCTAAAACCGTGTTAATTGAAATATCAGGAATACGTTCAAGCTGCCTGATCTGTTCTATTTCTTTAAACCCGTTTGTCAACAGGGTAAAGGCCGCAACGCAAAGTGCAGCGGCAATGAGAAGAATAATGGGCGCTGAGGTAAATAGCTTTTTCATAAGGTAAGGGTGAGAGTCTCAGTGTGGGGGTAAGATTGTAAATTATGAAGAGAGCAATGGCTTGCCATATCGGCGTTTAACGTAACTTTCTATGAGTATATACATTGTATTTTGAAACGTCATATAGAAACATAGGCATAAAGGTCCTATAACAGGTTCATTTGGTCGCTGGTTATTTCTGAAAAAGACTGGCCGAGAAACATTACGATTCCATCAACGATAGGTCCGATTTGGCGTTCTAAATAGACATCGTAATCTAATGGTGAGTTCAGGCACTCAACAGGTTCAGGGCCTCTAATAGTATAGGCGTACTCTATCCAGCCCCGATTTTGATAGCGTGTCCGTTTACCTTGCTGTTGCAGCCATTCGTCGGCTTTTCGCGCTGCCTGTACGTGAGGTGGGATATTCTTTTGGTAATCAGCGAGCTTTCGTCGCAATCGTTTGCGGAACCGCAGCTTTTTGTCATGTTGACCTGCACGGATCTCTTTTACGATTTGCAGAATAAAGTCAGTGTGCGGTTGACCTAAAAAGATACGTTCATAGAGTGCCTTTTGAAACTCTCTTGCCAGAGGCGTCCAGTCAGTGCGGACGTTCTCAAGCCCCTTAAAAACAAGCTTGTGGGATGGCTGGCCTGTTTCTGAGGGCTTATCTATTAATCCTGCATAGCGTTTTTTAGTACCTTGTTTGGAACCTCGCATCGTGGGCATTAGAAATTTTGAATAGTGATTTTCATACTCTAACTCAAGTGCGCACTCAAGTTCATATTGTTCCGCCAAGTGAGATTTCCACCAGTGGTTTACATGATTGACTAAGTTTAAACCGATAGAATCCGCTTCTGTATTCGAAACAGGGCGTTTTATCCATACAAATATGGAGTCCGTGTCTCCATAAATTACATCAAAACCTTGCGACTCTATTAGTGTTCGAGTCTGATTCATAATGTCATGACCACGCAGCGTGATGGAGCTGGGTAAGCGAGGGTCAAAGAAGCGGCAGCCGGGCGTACCCATTACACCATAGAATGAGTTCATGATGATCTTAATAGCTTGAGAGAGCGCATTGTTATGGTGTTCTTTTGCGACATCGCGTGCCTGCCAAAGGTGTTCGATCAATGAAGGAAGAATACTGTTGTCTTTTTTAAAGTAAGCGCTCCGATACCCAGGAGAGTAGTGAGCGATATCCTTCAAGGGTTCTGGTGTATGCTCATCATCAGGGTGCCAGAGAGCGTCAGCCTCGGTGAGCCCATACGGATCAATTTTGAAAGAGCGAATAATACTTGGGTAAAGGCTCTTAAAGTCGAGTACGATCACATGATCATATAGACCTGGTGTTGAATCCATGACGTATCCGCCCGGACTACCGACCCCTTGAGGATTTACCGGCAGATTGGGCGCTATATAGCCTTGGCGATGTAATCGGGGTAAGTAAAGGTTTTCAAAGGCCGCGACTGAACCACCCACACGGTCCAAGGCTAAACCGGTTAGCCGAGCGCGCTCTATGGCAAAATCGATTAGTTCGGTCTCTTCAAAAATATCCCATACGAGCTTGCAGTCCTCTAGGTTGTAGGCGGCTAACGCTGCTTTATCCTCATTAAACAGACGAATAATTTCTTCGCCTCGGTCATCAGGGTCATGAATAAGCTTGCCTCTCCCCAGCAATACTCGGCCGACATTCTCTAGTGAAAAGCTTTCGAAGTGGTACGTCGCAGAGCGAAGCGTGTCTATACCATCGAGTACCGCTCTACCAGGAACCAATACAAAATAGTGTTTGTCTTCTTCGGCCTCTTGGGCGTCGTTATGACCGGTTGTTCTCCATTCGACTTTTTCTCGGTTTCTGCCCAGAGTAAAAGGGATATTGAGTACTTCACACTTTCGTGCGAGAAAACGAAGATCGAAATTAATACAGTTCCAACCTATTAATATATCGGGGTCGTAATGTTCAATCCAATTTAAAAAACCGTTAATAAGGTCGACTTCTGAGTGGAAATACGTGCAGTGTTCACTGGGTTTTCCGTTGCCAATCATGAGTACCGTTTGTTTGTCTCTACCGTAAAGCGCAATTGAAAACAGGTGGTCATGGGTAAAAGAGGTTTCAATATCAAACGAAACGACTTTGAAGCAAGGCGTAAAGCTTGTAGGTCTAAGGGGGGTGTTTATGTGAGTTGTTGATATCGTTGGGTGGTGGCTACCGGGTGCTATCTCGAACGCAACGGGCCCTGTAATAAAACGCTCCATAAGGTAACGGTCGGGTGGTTTGATATCGGCCTCAAGAGGCATGAGATCGATTTGGGTCAATCGCCTTTGGGCTTCTCGCATGCCTTTAGAAGATGGGAAGTAAAAAGCGGTAACCGGTTGTTGGTCAAATGACTTTAACGCGAGTGGGCGTGTTCTGTGGGTGATATTTTCTATTAGCTTGGTCGCCCGCTGATCATGCTGCGACTCGACAAAAAAAATAGCTTCTTGTTGTTGGTTTATAACTAGACAAGGGCCGGTTGGCGTATAAATCCAGAACCTAAGTTCTAGGGTTGGCTGTCCGCTGCTATAGTTATCTTTCCATTGGCGGGTTAGCACAAAGCCATTAGTGATGGTTATTTCTCCCCGCCTCGAGCCTTGCTTATTCGCTATTGGCTGTTATCGGAATATCAAAACCAACGGTCCACATGGCGCCTGCTCCACCGAATAGTGCAACCTCAGAATGAATGTGTTTGTACCTCACACCAAAGGATGGGACGACTGCCGGCGCGATACCCGCCTCATTCAATGGGATTTTATCTTTATATTCGCCTTCATAGCCATGCATGAGGCCTCCGACAAACTTAAAATACATGAGTTTTTGGGTATTTGGAACAGTCCAGTTATATCCGATATAGCCAAATTGAGTGCTTTGGCCAAATGAATTCTTAAAAACTGCTAGGCCTCCTAACCATTGCGATGCCTTCTGTAATTCTACGTTAATAAGGTTTTGTTTGTTATTGTGATCATCTTGAGGGTCATAATGTACTGTATATAAACTGGTTTGGAAATAAAACTGATCCCCTTCTTCTAACCAGTCTGCAGACGCACTGGTTGCGGCAAGACTGAGTGTTGTTGAAAAGCAAAGTAGAGGCAACAAATATTGAAAAAGGGTATAGCGCGTCATGATTACGGTCATCAATGGCTTGTCTAAAAATGGAGATTATAGATGATTTTTATAATTAGAGAGCTTTGCACGAAACATCACATAACTCAGCCAATATGAGATAATGG
>OJFV01000134.1_pt1 | contig 36287 bp, 33 predicted proteins | sample 1594391 | NCBI WGS metagenome assembly OJFV01 (sample SAMN05416856, study PRJEB24817) | seawater metagenome | isolation source: Sea water | place: Canada:Atlantic | collected 2013-11
CGTCAGATGTGTATAAGAGACAGAAACAATGCTCTATCGGTTTTTTATAGAATATTTTAGCGATGCTAAAAAGGTTGTTTTACTTATGCACAGTTTAGAGTGATAATTAGCGTCTATTTTGCAAATGATGCTGAATAATTAATCGCTTAAGCTCAGTTTTTATTTTTCGATTTTCTTCTGTTGTCTTATTACACTTGTTTTTTCCCCTTTATTTTGTTGGTTCGGAGTAGTTTTTTAATGTCTTTATGGAATCGTTGCCTTGAAAGGCTTCAGCAAGATTTGCCGACTCAACAATTTAGTATGTGGATAAGACCTTTGATAGCAAATGAAGAAGCTGCTGCAGTGACTCTTTTTGCCCCTAATCGATTCGTTTTAGATTGGGTACGTGATAAATACATAGCTCAAATTGAAGCACTATTCGCTGAGTTTTGTGCTAATGATGCGGTACCTCAACTTAGAATAGAGGTAAAATCTGCCGCCAGTGTTCAACAGAGTTATTCGCAAAATACTACTCCTGCCATTCATCAATCCTCAGCAGTAGAAAACAGCATCAAATCTTTACAAAAGCATCAAGCGGCTCGAAGTAACGTAAACGTCCAAGCAGATAACAGCCCACCTAATGTTAAAATTGCGGCGTCTCATAAAAGTAATATCAATTTTAATTACAAGTTCGACAACTTCGTGGAAGGTAAATCAAACCAGTTAGCAAGAGCTGCTTCTAAGCAAGTTTCTGATAATCCAGGTAAGGCATATAATCCATTATTTATTTATGGTGGCACTGGTTTAGGTAAAACACATTTATTACACGCCGTCGGTAATGGGATTATCGATAATAAAAAAGACGCAACCGTCGTGTATATGCACTCGGAGCGATTTGTTCAAGATATGGTTAAAGCGTTGCAGAACAACGCGATTGAAGAGTTCAAACGTTATTACCGTTCGGTTGACGCATTACTTATCGATGACATTCAATTCTTTGCTAATAAAGAGCGTTCACAAGAAGAGTTTTTTCATACCTTCAATGCTCTGTTAGAGGGTAATCAGCAAATCATCCTTACTTCTGACCGTTACCCTAAGGAAATTGATGGGGTAGAGGACAGGCTCAAATCTCGGTTCGGTTGGGGACTTACAATCGCTATTGAACCCCCAGAATTGGAAACACGCGTTGCCATTTTAATGCGTAAGGCGTTAGAGAATAAGATTGTGCTGCCAGATGAAGTGGCTTTCTTTATTGCTAAACGACTTCGCTCTAATGTGAGAGAGCTTGAAGGGGCGCTTAATCGAGTCATCGCTAATGCTAATTTTACTGGCCGACCAATCACTATTGATTTCGTTCGTGAAGCGTTACGTGATTTGCTAGCGTTGCAAGAAAAGCTCGTCACGATAGACAATATTCAAAAAACGGTGGCAGAGTATTACAAAATTAAGATGGCGGATATTTTATCTAAGCGCAGAAGTAGAAGTGTGGCTCGACCGAGACAGATGGCCATGGCTTTGTCGAAAGAGTTAACCAACCACAGCTTGCCAGAAATAGGCGATGCTTTTGGTGGTAGGGACCACACAACTGTGTTGCATGCATGTAGGAAAATTGTGCAGCTTAGAGAAGAGAGTCATGATATAAAAGAAGACTATCAAAATTTAATTCGCACCTTATCTTCATAAAAAAAGTTACGAGAATTTAGATGAAATTCAGTATAAGCAGGGAAAACTTTCTACAGCCGCTCCAATTAGTTTCTGGCGCTGTAGAACGCAGACACACATTACCTATTCTATCCAATGTATTGATCAAAGTAAGCGATAATGCTTTGTGGCTAACAGGTACCGATTTGGAAGTTGAATTAATTTCAAATGTTACTTTGACGGGCGATTTTGAAGAAGGTGAAATCACAGTACCGGCCAAGAAACTTTTAGATATCATTCGTGGTTTGACTGAAGGTAGCGAGATTAGTTTTCATGTAGATGGCAATAAAGCTATTCTTCGATGTGGTCGAAGCAAATATAGTTTATCTACTCTCTCTGCTAACGATTATCCGAATCTTGAGGATTGGCAGGGGGAACTCGAATTTGAAATTTCTCAGTCAAACCTTAAGCGATTAATTGACAGTGTTCATTTCTCAATGGCTCAACAAGATGTGCGTTATTATCTTAATGGCATGTCTTTGGAAACCGAAGACAATGTTATTCGCACTGTCGCCACAGACGGCCACAGGCTTGCTCTATGCCGCTTAAATTATACTGATGCTACGTTGCCTAATCGCCAGGTAATTATCCCTCGTAAAGGGGTTATGGAGATTACTAGGCTTATTGAAGACAGTGACAAATCATTAAAGGTACAGGTGGGTTCAAACCATATCCGTATTTTTTCCAATGACTTTATTTTCACCAGCAAATTGGTTGATGGGCGTTTCCCTGATTATCGCCGAGTTTTACCAAAAGATGGTGATAAGAATATTATTGCTAGTAAACTTGGTCTTAAAAACGCTTTTTCTCGTGCATCGATTCTTTCAAATGAAAAATTCAAAGGTGTGCGCTTAAACTTATCATCTGGTGAAGTAAAAATTACTGCTAATAACCCAGAACAAGAAGAAGCCGTAGAGATTGTAGATGTAGATTATCAAGGTGGTGATTTAGAGATAGGGTTCAATGTTGCCTATCTAATTGACGTGCTCAATGCACTGAATGCTGAAGAAGTGAAATTCACCCTTGCGGATTCAAACAGTAGTGCACTAATTGAAGATGGGTCTGATGACTCTGCACTTTACGTTATAATGCCAATGAGGCTGTAGTCCTCTTCTTGTTGAATTTATTATGAAGCTGGACTCAGTCCAGATCCGCAACTTGCGTAATCTGCAGCATGTTACATTCAAACCTAGTCATGGTGTAAATTTCATCTTGGGAATCAATGGTAGTGGCAAGTCTTCAATACTGGAGGCCATACACTACCTTGGGTTTGGCCGCTCCTTCCGTACTTCAAAACATAAAAATGTCATTCAAAACGAGCAAGAATCGTTTACCGTTTTTTGCGAGTGCTTAGAAGAAAGTACGACTCAACGGTTAGGGTTATCTCGCAGCATCAACGATACGGTTAGTGTGAGTATTAACGGCATAAAAGGAAATAAGGTTTCGGATCTAGTTAGTCTTTTACCCGTTCAAATATTCACTCCTCAAAGTTCTGATATTTTACTAGGAGCACCAAAACTACGGCGGAAATACATAGATTGGTGTTTGTTTCACGTGGAACATAGTTTCCTTACATGCTCCAGTGCATACTCTAAATTGCTGAAACACAACAACGCCCTATGTCGAAAACAACAAGTAGGTTACGCGAATCCACAGAGGGTGTACTGGACAGATTTACTTGCACAATATGGCTCACAGTTAACAGAGTTCCGAAACGGGATGATGACACGGCTCATACCTTTAATTACTTCCAATCTTGCGCAATTTTTACCTGAGTTTTGTGTCGAAATCTCGTATTATAGGGGGTGGGAAAAAGGTCTCGAATTAAACGAAGCCTTAGCGAAGGCAGCAGACCGCGATTATAAAAATGGTTACATTAGCGTTGGCCCACATAAGGCTGACGTCAGATTTAGAATAAGTGGCAAACCTGCACATGAGGTGTTGTCTCGAGGGCAACTGAGGATGCTTGTAGCCGCTTTACAGCTAGCGACTACACAGTGTTTAATGTCCTACACACAAAAGACCTGTATTTTCTTATTAGATGATGTTGGTGCGGAATTAGACGCAGCAAAGCGAGAAGTGTTTATTGATAAACTTCTTGAATCAAATACTCAACTTTTCGTCACGGCGATAGAAGAGCATCAACTAGAATTTATAGATAAATACCAAAATAAAAAAATGTTTCACGTGGAACATGGCCAGGTGAGAGAGGAGAGTTAATCAAATGGCAGAAGAGAATAAGTACGATTCGTCGAGTATTAAAGTATTGAAAGGACTGGATGCCGTTCGTAAACGTCCTGGTATGTATATCGGCGATACTGACGATGGTACAGGTTTACATCACATGGTATTTGAAGTTGTTGATAACTCTATCGATGAGGCACTTGCCGGTCACTGTACTAACATCAATGTAAAAATTCATACTGATGGCTCTGTGTCAGTTAAAGATGATGGACGAGGCATACCCACTGAAATTCATGAAGAAGAGGGCGTTTCCGCAGCCGAAGTTATTATGACCGTTCTTCATGCCGGTGGTAAGTTTGATGATAACTCCTATAAGGTTTCAGGTGGATTACACGGTGTTGGTGTATCAGTTGTAAACGCATTATCTCGTAAACTTCAAATAATGATACGTCGCGCTGGTGAAGTACACGAGCAAGAGTATCAACATGGTGTACCTCAAAAGCCTCTAGAAGTTATTGGGGAGTCTGATACTACTGGCACAAGCATTAGATTTTGGCCAAGCGAAGAGACGTTCACAGGGATAGAATTCCATTACGATATTCTGGCCAAACGTCTACGTGAATTATCATTCTTGAATTCTGGCGTTAGCATCATATTAGAAGATGAACGTGATGGTAAGAAAGATCACTTCATGTACGAAGGTGGTATTCGAGCATTCGTAGAATATTTGAATCAAAACAAAACGCCTGTTCACCAACAAGTATTTCATTTTAATAGTCAACGTGATGATGGTATTTCGGTAGAAGTGGCGCTGCAATGGAATGATTCATTCCAAGAAAATGTATTTTGTTTCACTAATAACATTCCTCAGCGTGATGGTGGGAGTCACTTAGCTGGCTTCCGTGGTGCGCTAACCAGAACGCTTAATACCTTCATGGAGAAGGAAGGGCATAACAAAAAGAACAAAACTAGTGCTAGCGGTGATGATGCTAGAGAAGGACTAACTGCGGTCGTTTCAGTTAAAGTGCCTGATCCAAAATTCTCGTCACAAACGAAAGATAAATTAGTATCCTCTGAAGTGCGTCCAGCAGTTGAAACTGTGATGGGCGAAAAGCTAAATGAATTCCTATTAGAAAACCCATCTGCGAGTAAAATCATTATCGGTAAGATTATTGATGCAGCTCGAGCCAGAGAAGCCGCGCGAAAAGCGCGAGACATGACACGAAGAAAAGGTGCGCTAGACCTTGCTGGATTGCCAGGGAAACTGGCAGATTGCCAAGAGAAAGATCCATCTCTATCTGAATTATATATAGTGGAAGGGGACTCTGCTGGCGGTTCAGCCAAGCAGGGCAGAAACAGGAAAAACCAAGCAATCTTACCTCTTAAAGGCAAAATTCTTAACGTAGAAAAAGCACGTTTTGATAAAATGCTATCGTCTCAAGAAGTGGCAACGCTGATCACTGCACTAGGCTGTGGTATTGGGCGTGACGAATATGACCCAGAAAAACTACGCTATCATCGCATCATTATCATGACCGATGCTGATGTTGATGGTTCACACATTCGTACATTGCTATTGACGTTCTTTTACCGTCAAATGCCAGAAATTATCGAACGTGGCTATATTTACATCGCGCAGCCTCCTTTGTATAAAACAAAGAAAGGCAAACAAGAACAGTACCTGAAAGATGACGATTCACTGACTAAATATCTAACTGCTATCGCTTTAGATAATGCTTCAATTCACGTCAACGAAGAAGCTCCTGGCTTAAGTGGTGCTTCTTTAGAAAAGCTTGTCAGCCAATATCAAAACGGTATGAAGATGATAAAACGCGTTAGTCGCGTTATGCCTGAGGTGATTCTAACTAGCCTTATTTATAGCAAGATTATTACGTTACAAGATTTACAAGACGAAGCAAGCTTAGAAGTTGTTGCCAAAAGCTATACTGAAAGCCTCACTAGAAATGAGGTTGATGGTGCTACGTATCGTTACGAAGTTAGACTGAACAACGAGCGTAAGAACTATTATATCGCGTTAATTATTCGTCTACACGGAATAGATACTGAGTATAAAATTGATCAAGAGTTTATTGAATCAATTGAATATACCCGTCTTCGCGAACTGAATGAGTCTATTAATGGGCTGATTGAAGAAGGCGGTTACGTTAAGCGAAATGATAAAGTCAAAGCAATTTCATCATTTGCCGAAGGCTTAGACTGGCTGATGGCAGAATCCAAGAAAGGTCAGTATATTCAACGCTATAAAGGGTTGGGTGAGATGAACCCCGGCCAGCTTTGGGAAACGACTATGGATCCTGCGTCTCGCCGTATGCTACAAGTGAAAGTGGAGGATGCGATAGCAGCTGATCAACTATTTACTACACTTATGGGTGACCACGTAGAGCCAAGGCGAGCGTTCATTGAAGAAAATGCGCTAAGAGTAGCGAACCTAGATGTATAGGTTTACTCTTTCGTAAAGTGATATCTCGATGAAAAAGCCCGCATTACTAGCGGGTTTTTTTATACTCGAAGTATAATAATACCATTCCACGTTAATAAGTGATCACTCAGCGAGAGATGAAAGGGCGTAACAAGGCGTATGAATGACTGAATAATGGTTCTCTTTTGAAGTCATTCATACGCAGTGTAAGCCCTTTTAAAACTCGCCTGCAAGGAATGCCTCAGCGGTTTTTGCTCTGCGTTCTCATTATTTGAAAGGGAACAATCATTGCTACATAGCGGCGCCTCAATCAAAAAACGCTGGATGTATTCTGAGGAAGCACTTGTTAGTGCGGATTGGTATAAGATGCGGTGACCTAATTAAACAGGGAAAATATGATGAAGAAAATTGGCATGTTAGGAGGAATGAGTTGGGAATCAACGGCTCAATATTATGAGTTAATTAATCGAGAATTAAATAGGCGCTTAGGCGGCCTACATAGCGCGAGAATAGTTTTAAATAGCGTAGACTTCACGATATAGAGCTATTGCAGAAAGCGGCTGATTGGAGCGAACTGGCCGATATTCTGAGTGAAGATGCGTTGAGCCTAGAGCTAGTTGGTGCGGACTTTATTGTTATTTGTACCAATACTATGCACAAAGTTGAGCCTGACATTGCAGCTGCGGTTAGCATTCCAATTTTACACATTGCTGATGCTACGGGGCAGGTACTTAAAGCAGATAATATTAGGCGAGTAGGGTTGTTTGGCACCGCATTCACTATGGAACAAGATTTCTACAAATCCCGTTTAGCAACTAAATTTGGCATTGATGTGGTAATACCAAACACTGAGGATAGGTCACTTATTCATAACGTAATTTATGATGAATTATGTAAAGGTGTTATCAATGATAAATCGAGACAAGGCTATTTGAAAGTCATTGATAAACTTCGCGCGAAAGGATGCGAGGGTGTTATCTTAGGATGTACTGAAATACCATTGTTAGTGAATCAGTCACATACAGATATCGTGCTGTATGACACAACCAAAATTCATGCATTAGCGGCAGTCGCTTTGGCGCTAGCAGAGGAGTAGTTTATATCTACAGGTATACCTACTCATTGGTTAAACTTAAGTAATTTCGAGGAAAAACAAAGGAAGTTTGTAGAGATAGGTAAATAAATATTTATCTGAAGGAAATAATTAAAACTAATTTATTTCCAATTGGGATCGTAAACTTTAAAATGACCGCGGCCACTTTCTTTGACTCTATACATGGTCTTGTCAGCACAGGCGAGTAGCTCTTTAATGTTATTGGCATGTTGTGGAGCGATAACAACACCAATACTGCCGCCAATTTCACAACTTATTTCGTCTGATATTTCGATAGGGTGACTTAAACTACTCAGTGTAGATTGGGCTAACGCTGTTATTTCATCCATATTGACACTGTTTACCACGAAAGCGGTAACAAACTCGTCGCCACCCCAGCGACTACAAAGCTCGTTTTTACCATTAAAGACTGATTGTAAACGTTTACTCACTTCGATTAAAACCCTGTCGCCAGCGTCATGACCATAGGTGTCGTTAACAGGCTTAAACTTGTCTAAATCAATCATAAAAATGATTAAGCTCAAATCCAACAAATTAACTGTTTGTAAAAGATTATCGATTTCAAATTCACCTGCACGGCGATTCTTCAGATGAGTTAATGCGTCATGGTCTGCCTCAAAACGGGTTTTAAGCTCTTTCTCTGCCCGAGATGTAACGTCATACATGATGACTTCGATAATAGGTTCTTCGCTACTAGAATCAATATCACGCTGTTGAGCACGTTGGTTAGTGATCCGTGAAAACAAGCAATGAACCCACTTATTCACAGCGCCATCGTTAGACTTACATTTAAGATCGATTGATAAGTGATTTACCGATTCTTCACTACGCATTCTAAGCAGTAAACTCTCTAATTGGTTCGAGTTTTCGAAAAGGTCAATAAAAGGAGTGCTTTCTGAAGAATTGGGTTGAATATGATAGAACGCAGGATTGGCAGCTGTAACTATGTTATCGCTGTTAATCAAGCAAATACCAGCACTGGCTTGTTCAAAAATAAGTCTAAATTTACTCTCTAACGCCTGAGTTTTTTTACGTAAATCAGTTTCATTTTCTAGAGTGAGTTTCAATTCACCCATTAGATCATTAATACCCTGGACTAATTGTCCAATTTCATCGTTATCGTGATGGACCAACGTACGCATTGTTTGCGTATTTCTAGGGTCAATCTTAAGAAAACTCGCAGTAAGGTTTTGAATAGGTTGGGTAAGTAGTTTATGCACTAGAATAGAAACGAAGAGCGCGACGATAGCTGAATAAAGTAGTAATAGTAAAGCGTCATTGGTGGCTTTTTGTCTTGCAATACTTTGAATATAATTACGGTTTGGGTGAATTAACAACTGCCCAATGGATTGCTCTGGAATAAAAGGATGTTGGACGTTAGTGTGGATTAAACCGTCCGTATCAGCTAGGTCACCGAAACTTACATTTAGACTAAGGGAATCTTTTAGTTGTGCACCTGCTATCAAGTCATTGATAACTAGGCCTTGCACTATCTCTTGCCCAAGCTCTTCATCTTGTACATACAAAGCAATAGACGCGGTGCTACGAATTGTCGCCCCTATCTGCTCTATAAGGGCTTCAGCTTTACTTTGTTCACTGTTAACGGCATTAAAATAAAGCAGCACTGATGTAACTAGCGACGTACCTATGGCGCCAATAGCGATGGAAAGCGCTACTTTAATGTAAATTTTGCCGCTAATATTTATCAATTTACAGAACCACCATTTATTACAATCAATATAACATGTTGAAAAATAGCAAAAATTCTATCAAAAGGTGACTCTACAATTTAGATATCATTACTATGGGTTTATCTATATTCGTAAAGTCTATTGAAAACTCATAGCGTCCAGTTTCCTTAGGGATGAACTTAAAATTTTCGTCCGTGGTATTACAATCCGCATTGACTGCTTCACCTAATGAAATATTTTGATCTCGATACTGACTTTTGTAACCGCAGCTCGAGCCTGGTGTCCAATCCTTATCCGCGAATTTAAAGTCATAGGGCTGGCCATCAGCTATAAGCTCAATAGTGGTAGCATAAGTGCTACCACCTTGTTTTTTAAGTATATATTGCGGATCGGCTTCCCACCAAGTAAACACTCCTCTCAAATACAATTCAGGGATCTGCTGAATATCTTTGTAAGGTTCTACCGTATAGCTAGCACAACCAGAAAGTAGGCAGATCGCCATTAGGCTGTACAGCTGTTTGAGTTTGCTCATAGATGAGTACCTGAAACCATAATTTATCCTACTACCTTACTGTTGTTGGTTCAAAATAGAAATATCGGCAACGAGTAAGAACAACGTTCTCAACTTTGACAATAAGGCTAAGCGATTGTTTCTGACATTCTCATCTTCTGCCATGACCATTACATTGTCGAAAAACGCATCCACTTTGTCGTGTAGTGTGGCTAATTCTGTAAATACCCCTTGGTAATTAGCATCCACGACGAACGCATTGACTGTTTCTTCTATGTCACTCAATGCTTCAGCTAACGCTGATTCATGCTGATTTTCAAACAAGCTCGGATTAATACTATTGGTATCAGTCACCTTATTCTTAGCGAGAATATTTGCTACCCGTTTATTGGCAGAAGCAAGTGCTAACCCGGAGGCTAGACTCTTAAAAGCAGATACTGCTTCTATTCGTGCTGCGAAATCAGCGGGTTTAGTAGGGCGGCGAGCTGCTACAGCTTGAATCACATCGATATCAATATGTTGGTCTTGGTACCATGCTCTGAAGCGCCCTAAGATAAAATCAACCACTTGAGACTCTAAATCTTCAACATGAGTTAACTTAGTGCCGAACGAGTTTATTGATGCTTGCACTAAGGCAGTGAGGTCCAGTGGTAATTTCATCTCTACGCTAATTCGTAAAACACCAATGGCCGCACGTCTGAGCGCGAAAGGGTCTTTATCGCCTTTAGGAACCTGTCCAATACCAAATATACCTACCAGCGTATCAATTTTATCTGCTATTGCTACTGCACAACTGATGTTCGACGTGGGCAATTGGTCACCAGCGAAACGAGGCATGTATTGTTCATTCAGTGCCAATGCGACTTTATCGTGTTCGCCATCATGTTTTGCGTAATGCATACCCATTACACCCTGAACATCAGGGAACTCCATGACCATATTGGTCATAAGATCTGTTTTTGATAGTAAACCGGCGCGTGAAGCCTGAGAGACATCACTACTAAGCATGTTCGCGATAGTACCTGCGAGCTCAGATATGCGTTGTGACTTTTCATATAAGGTGCCTAACTGTTTCTGAAACAACACAGTTTTCAGGCTTTCAAGACGTGATTCAAGCGTCGTCTTCTTATCGGTGTTAAAGAAGAACTCCGCATCAGCCAAACGAGGTCGAATCACTTTCTCGTTGCCACTAATAATCTGCATTGGGTCTTTGCTTTCAATGTTTGTTACAAACACGAATCGAGACTTTAACTGGCCGTTTTGGTCAATAAGCGGGAAGTACTTTTGATCGTCCTTCATCGTGTAGATAAGGGCTTCTTTGGGAACTTCTAAGAAGGAATCGTCGAAACTCGCGGTCAATGCGACGGGCCATTCAACCAGCGCTGTAACTTCGTCCAACAGGTCTTCATTCATATCAGCAACAGCATCTTCTTTTTGTGCTGCCGCGTTAACTTGGTGACGTATTTTATCTTTACGAGCTGAAAAATCGGCTAATACGTAGTGCGCTTCAAGCTGTGCAAGGTAATCATCGGCGTGAGATAGACTAAATTGCTTTTCGCCATGAAAGCGATGGCCATTAATAATACGGTCTGAATCGATACCTAAAATATTACCTTCAATAACATCCGCGCCAAAGAGCATAGTAACGGTATGAACAGGGCGAATAAACTGAATAGGACTGCTTCCCCAGCGCATCGCTTTAGGAATTGGCAGCTTTTTAAGGGCCCCATCAATCATGGCTGTTAACAACGAAGAGACTTGCTCGCCTTTTGCTTCACCTTTGAACAAAAGCCACTCGCCTTTGTCGGTAGTTAGCCGTTCCGCTTGCTCGACAGTAATGCCATTGGAACGAGCCCAACCCTGAGCGGCTTTCGTTGCCTGGCCTGATTCATCGAATGCCACTGACACGGCAGGACCTTTCTTTTCAATCAACTTGTCTTCTTGTTGCTCAGCCAGTCCAATGACATTGACAGCTAAGCGGCGAGGGGAGGCAAACCATTTAATCGAGGTATACTTAAGTTCAGCTGTGTCCAGAGCGCCTTGCAAGTTATCAGCGAAGGCCTGAGCTAATTTACCCAGCGCTTTAGGTGGTAATTCTTCGGTACCAATTTCAACCAATAGATTTTCGTAACGCATGAATTAAGCCTCCTTCTTACACATTGGGAATCCAAGCTTTTCTCGTGCTTGATAATAAGCCTCTGCACAGGCTTTTGAGAGCGTACGAACACGCAATATATAACGTTGACGCTCTGTTACTGAGATGGCGTGGCGGGCATCTAATAGGTTAAACGCATGAGATGCTTTCATCACCTGCTCGTATGCAGGCAGGGGTAATCCAGCTTCAATCATCTTCTGACTTTCTTTTTCGCAGTGGTCAAACATACCGAACAGCGCATCTACGTCAGCATACTCAAAATTATAAGTAGACTGCTCAACTTCGTTTTGATGGAAAACGTCACCATAGGTGACTTTGCCCATAGGGCCGTCAGTCCAAACGAGATCATAAATACTGTCTACACCTTGAATGTACATAGCAAGGCGCTCTAAACCGTAGGTGATTTCGCCGGTGACAGGCGAACATTCAATACCTCCAACCTGTTGGAAATAGGTAAATTGAGTGACTTCCATACCATTTAGCCAAACTTCCCAGCCTAGACCCCAAGCGCCTAGGGTGGGGGATTCCCAGTTATCTTCCACAAAGCGGATATCATGTACTAACGGATCAAAGCCTAGCTCTTTTAAGGAGCCCAAATAGAGTTCTTGAATATTACTCGGCGATGGTTTCAACATAACCTGAAATTGGTAGTAATGCTGTAATCTGTTTGGGTTCTCACCATATCGGCCATCTGTGGGTCGACGACATGGTTGAACATAAGCACTGCTAATCGGTTCTGGACCAATAGAGCGTAAAAATGTCATGGGATGAAAAGTACCTGCGCCAACTTCCATATCGAGAGGTTGAATGATTACGCACCCTTGTCTTGCCCAGTAGTCTTGGAGTGATAAGATCAGTCCTTGGAAGGTTTTACTATCAAACTTATTCATTAATTGCTGCCACAAAATAATCCGAAAAAACGCCGGATAGTATACCTGCTGCGCATCGATGAATGTAGGTTAAATAACCATATTAATACGCTATTGAGCGTTTAAAGGCCGAAAAATGCAACATATACGCTGTGCATGGGTTTCACAGGATCCCATATATCAAGAATATCACGACAAAGTTTGGGGTCGCCCAGTAAGAAACAAATATGAGCTTTTCGCTAAATTATGCCTAGATGGCCAACAAGCTGGTTTAAGTTGGATAACTATTCTAAAAAAACAGCAAAACTATTATCAAGCTTTTCATCAATTTGACCCGCAACGCATCAGTAAAATGACAGAAGAAGACGTTGAGCGCTTAATGCAAGATAAAGGGATCGTCAGGAACAGACTTAAGATAAATTCAATTATTAAGAATGCTAGGGGGTTTCTTGAAATAGAACGTGAAGGCACTGACTTTTCAGAATTCATTTGGTCTTTTGTCGCAAATGAGCCAATCGTAAACGCATGGGCTGAGAAAAGTCAGGTACCTAATACCTCTAACGAATCTGATGCAATGGCCAAGGCCTTGAAAAAGTGCGGCTTCTCATTCGTGGGTAGCACTATTTGTTACGCATTTATGCAAGCCGTTGGGTTGGTTAATGACCACACTCAAGACTGCTTTTGTTACCCAGTTAACAAAAAGGGATAAAAAGAAAACGGTTAAGAGCGTTTAAGGTGTAAACGCTCTTAACTTGGCTACGTCTTTCAAGATCTGGCTTTCTAATTCACTTTCTAATGCTTCACGAGCAACATCCTGAGTTTTACGCTCAAGCGTAGAAAGCTTATCTCTTGCTTCATGCGTGGGTAAATCACTCACTTTCGCATATAAGGCATATAGACCAGGGTAGTGGGACTCATAATCTGGTTTATCATCAATGGGTAAGCTCTCATGCAAATGATATAAGCGAATGCTTCCCTCTGATAGATTGCATTGTTGCTGCTCAACAGCCATGGAAATAGTATGGATACTTTCCATAAGCCGCTCTACTCGTTGTTGTTTCGTTCGAGCCATTTTTTTGTTTTGCTTGTTGAGCATAAACAATAATTTGCCAGCATAGAATGCTAATGACGCAATAATAACGAAGGCAGCAAGGATCAGTAAAATAGTAATAGAACTCATATAAAAACTTACTTGAATTTGTTTATATCAATAGATTCAAATTGATCATAAAGATCATCGTCAGTTGAGTTTTCGCTGTTGCCTGCATCGGGCATACTGTCATCATCGTTGGATATGCCCAGTAAATCACACAACTCTTGATGTCGAGCCGTTAATTTATTGACAAACGCTCGCTCTTCGCGGCTTAAGGCTACGTCAGAATCGAGTTTCTCTAAAAGCATACCGAAACGTTCATTCTGTTCAATGCTTTCTAACTCTTGAGCAGGAGAGAAGAACTTAGGTTTGGTAACTTTGGCTTTAGGCTTGTCATCAACAATTAAGGGTATCGGCTTCTTGCTGCCTACCCGTGGGTCTTTCTGCACTTTGCTTGGTCTGCTTTGTGAGCTTGTTTGCTCCGGGTTGTTACGGGTACCAGAGGGCTTGCCTAAGGTTTTTTTATTACGTTTTGGGCTTGCCGGCGCTGGTTTACGGTTAGCTTTAGGTGCTAACGGGGTACCGATTTGACCGATTTTGCGTGACTTCTTTTTTCTAGGCATTTTAACCTCCACAATATTTGCGCGGATTTTACCTTAAATTAGACGGGTTAAATATGGCTCAGTATCGATGGAGTGAAATTTAGATAAGAAAAAGGGCGATAGCTAAGCTATCGCCCTTCGTATCATAGATGTGTCTTGCGACACGAATCCCGACATTTGTTCTTCCTGAACAGTGAATGGTGGTCCTTCATGTTTTCACTTTTTATTTATTTTAACGAAAACAGAATATAGTTTTAGGTCTTCCTGACACTTTATTATTATCGTCCTTGCCTTTTCACCAAAGGCACTAAGTTTTAGCACTGCTTGCTAATTATCTTCCGTGAGCAAACGTTCGTTTGCAGTCCATGTTGTTTTTCTGGGAACAGAGAATACACGATAACCAATATTTTTACAACTCATTTACATAGTATTCGGTTATTACTTTTACATTTTATGTCTTAAATACACAAAACGACCCAGAAGGGTCGTTTATTATTGCCTAATAAAGGCCTGAAATATATTTAGACAACACGTCAATATCTTGGTCGGTCAAGCGTTTCGCTATGTCCGCCATCATGCCGTTATGTGAATTTGCACGTTGACCTGATCTAAAAGCTTCTAATTGGGCTTTAAGGTACGTTGTGTGTTGTCCACTAATATCAGGGAATCCTGATAAGCTGGTACCATTCCCTCTAGGGCCATGACACGCTGTACATGCAGTAATACCACGATCTAAATCACCACCACGATACAGTTTACTACCTGCGGCAATGGCATCTTCAGGTGTTTCGCCTTCAGAAGGTGTTTGGCTTTCAAAATAAGCGGCTATATCTTGCATGTCCTGCTCAGACAGCACGGCAGCCATGCCATTCATCACAGCATTATTACGTCCTTCTTCACCACCTGTTTGTGAAGCAAGTTTAAATTCTTTTAATTGTTTAACAAGATAACCAGCATGTTGACCGGCTAATTTGGGGTTCATATCAATCATGCTGTTTCCGTCAGCACCATGACAAGCACCACAAGAAGCAGACTTCGTTTTACCTGCTTCAACATCACCGGCTGCCATTGCACTAGCAGATAAACCTAAAAAAACGCTAACTAACAAACCCATCATTTTCATATTCTTTCTCATTAAGCTGCTGATTAATTGACCATTATCAGAATAGTAACTGCGTATTTTACACATTTACAGCGTCAGTAAAATATATTCCACAGGATTAGCGCAATATTATACGACATAACAACCACTTTCGATTCGTATTTACCTGATATAATGAGCTTATCAATAAAGGTAATGATCAAAAATCGTTTTATTACTAGGAGCAAGTGTGAGTCATTATAGTCAAGCCAAGTTTAATTTAAGCGCGCCGGATATTAGCCACCTATGTGCAGACCAGGGGATTGAAGTCGCCTTTGCTGGGCGTTCAAATGCGGGTAAGTCTAGTGCGCTTAATCGTTTGACACGGCAAAAAAGCTTAGCCCGCACCAGTAAAACACCAGGACGCACGCAATTAATTAACGTTTTCGATTTAGACGAAGACCGACGTCTAATTGATTTGCCGGGTTACGGTTATGCAAAAGTGCCAATGGCCATCAAACTGAAGTGGCAAAAATCGTTAGGGGAATACCTGCAAAAACGCGAGAGCCTAAAAGGCCTTGTCGTATTAATGGATATTCGTCACCCTTTTAAAGATTTAGATCAAGAGTTGATTCAGTGGGCTGTCGCAGCAGATTTGCCAGTGTTAGGTTTACTCACTAAAGCGGATAAACTTAAATCCGGTAAGCGTAAAGCACAATTGCTGATGGCAAGAGAAGCATCCCTTGCTTTTTGTGGTGATGTGACGATCCATCTGTTTTCGTCATTAAACGGATTAGGCTTAGATAACTGTGAGCGGGTGCTAGATAAGTGGTTTGGATATGCTCAAGATGAAGCGCTAGAACAAGAATAATGGCCAAAAAAAAACCTTGTCAATTGACAAGGTTTTTTCACATCTAGAACACACACGATAATAAGAGCGTAATCGTTGACATAAGTTCAATGTTTTGCAATTTAATTCAGTATTTATCTTGGCGTAGTAAAAGTAGTCAGATTCTCAGAGATGTTTGCGCTGTGCATGAGGCGGATATTCACGCGCACATAAAAAAACCCCAGCAAATTGCTGGGGTCGAAGCAAAGGTCTGAAAATACATACCTCTGTACCCTACATCACAGATATTAGCAAAGTTCATTAAAATGCCAACCGCTTTATGTAATTAAATTACATAAAGCGCTTATTTTTTGTGTTTTCGAGGCACTGCCTAGTGAGCTTGGTCCCAATTTTCGCCAACTCCAGCTTCAACAATAAGCGGTACATCTAATGAAACTGCTTTTTCCATAAGGTCGACGATAGTACTTTTGTCACTTTCTACACTTTGTTCTTTTATTTCAAAAATTAGCTCATCGTGTACTTGCATTATCATACGCGTTTGATCGCTTGGTAAGGTGTCAATCCAAGCATCCACTTTCAACATAGCTTTTTTAATAATATCGGCAGCCGTGCCTTGCATTGGGGCGTTAATCGCGGCTCTTTCTGCGCCTTTGCGGCGCAGCCCATTACTCGCATTAATATCAGGTAGATAGAGGCGGCGACCAAATACCGTTGACACATAACCGTTTTCTTTCGCGACAATACGGGAGTCTTCCATGTACTTCAGCACGCCAGGATAACGTTCAAAGTAAAGATCCATATAATGCTGAGCATCATGGCGAGATACATTGAGTTGCTTCGATAGGCCGAAAGCAGACATTCCGTAAATCAACCCAAAATTAATAGCCTTGGCGTTACGTCTCTGTTCTGTGGTTACATCCGTTAGCGAAACGTTAAATACTTCTGCCGCTGTGGCAGTATGTATATCTTTACCTTGAGAAAAGGCCTTCAATAAACCTTCATCTTGGGAAAGGTGCGCCATAATTCTAAGTTCTATTTGGGAGTAATCTGCAGCAACTATTTTGTACCCAGGGCGAGCAATAAATGCCTGTCTTACCCTGCGTCCTTGTTCCGTTCTAATTGGAATATTCTGCAAATTGGGTTCGGTAGAAGAGAGGCGTCCCGTGGCAGTAATGGCTTGATGATATGAAGTATGCACACGGCCACTGCGCGGGTTTATCATTTTAGGAAGCTTATCTGTATAGGTATTTTTTAACTTACTTAATACCCTAAATTCCATTAATAACTTAGGTAGTGGGTATGTAAGTGCCAACTCCTGTAAAACTTCCTCAGAGGTAGAGGGGGCGCCTTTAGGGGTTTTCTTCAACACCGGAAGACTTAATTTATTAAACAGAATTTCCTGCAATTGTTTCGTTGAACCTAAATTAAACTCCTCACCTGCTAATTCGTGAACTTCGCGCTCTAGCTGCATGATCCTTGTAGCAAGGTCCTGACTTTGTTGACTGAGTTTTTGACTATCGATCAATACGCCAAACTGCTCCATTTTAGCCAGCACGGTCGCTAAGGGTACCTCGATTTCTGTCAGGACCGACGCTAGCTCGGGGGTTTGATGTAGCTTTTGCCAAATATGGTTGTGCAATCTCAAGGTGATATCGGCATCTTCGGCTGCATAATGCGCCGCCTGATCTAATGGGATCTGATTAAAGGTCAGCTGTTTTGCCCCTTTGCCCGCAATATCTTCAAAATGAACTGTCGATATACCCAAGTAGTACTGCGCTAAGCTGTCCATATCATGGCGTGTTGCGACACTGTTTAGCACATATGACTCAAGCATGGTGTCGTAAGCAATACCTTGCAGATTAATGTCATAGTTCGCGAGCACGTTTTTATCGTATTTTAGATGTTGTCCAACTTTGGCTTTGCTTTTGTCTTCTAGTAAAGGTTTGAACAAGGCTAAAACTTCACTGCGATCTAGCTGCTGTGGAGCATCGACATAATCATGTGCTAAAGGCAGGTAAGCCGCTTCGCCCTCTTCAATACAAAATGACATACCGACCAACTCAGCCTGCATATAATTCAAACTTGTGGTTTCTGTATCAAAAGCAAATAGGTCAGCCTGTTGCAACTTAGCTAACCATTTTTCAAGTGCATCTTGCGTGAGTATTGTTTGGTAGGTGACTTGAACCTCTGACTTAGGGGGGGGCTTGTCACTGGCTGACATTGCTTGTTCTGTTTCTGCTCCGTTATTCAAAGCATCAGTGGCATCTTTAAGCCAACGTTTGAATTCAAGTTCTGCGAAGAGCTCCTTCAATACCGCGTAGTCAGCCGCGATGGGTGATAGGCTTGTGGGGTTACAATCCATTTCGACATCTAACTTGATTGTCGCCAATGTATAAGACAAGCGCGCTTGCTCTTCATATTCGCGCATCTTGTCTGCCATTTTCTTAGCCCCACGAAAATCTAACGAGGCAATTTTATCAAGATTTTCGTATATGTCGTTGATGCTGCCAATACCTTGGAGTAGGCCCAACGCACTTTTATCGCCTACACCGGGTACGCCAGGAATGTTGTCTACTTTGTCGCCTTTGAGAGCGAGAAAATCGATGACTAATTCTGGGGGAATGCCAAATTTCTCGACCACGCCTTGTGGATCCATCACATGATTGTTCATCGTATTAATCAGCGTTACGTGCTCATTAACCAACTGCGCCATGTCTTTATCACCTGTGCTAATAAGCGTGGGGATCCCCAGTTTACTGGCTTGATCAGCCAGTGTACCGATCACGTCGTCCGCTTCCACACCGGACTCCACAATAATAGGAAGACCCATCGCCCTAATGATCTTATGCAAAGGTTCAATTTGACTGCGCAGTTCTTCAGGCATGGAGGGACGGTTAGCCTTATATTCGCTATAAATATCATCCCTAAATGTTTTACCTTTAGCATCAAATACAACCGCCATATGCGTAGGGCTAAACTGCTTGATCAAGCTACGCAACATATTAATCACACCGTAGATCGCGCCGGTATCTTGTCCTTTAGAATTAGTCAAAGGGGGCATGCCGTGAAAAGCACGAAATAAATAAGATGATCCGTCGACTAATATAAACGGGTTATTGGGAATGACGGGCGTAGTAGCAGGATCAGTATTGCTCATATGGTATTTTTCTCAGGAATTATTTAAACGCGTAAAGGATGCCACACACAGCACTATTCATCCATGCAGAGATCAGATCAATTTGTGGATAACTCTGTTGAATAAATTTTTCGATGAAGACTAAACGGATCGTTATGGATCAAGTTAACGATCCACAGCCCTTGAATTTATTGGGGTGAAATTAATTACTTCAGGCAAAATGTAACTACTTAAGAGAATTTACCGATGTGGATAACATTATTAATAAATATTCGGTGCTATCCAAAGGGGATGAAGACTTTACACGTAATTTACTGGAGAGGAAAGGTTAAATGTTAAACTATTTTTGTCTGAAAATAATACAGTTTTGTTGTCTATAAGTATAAGGCAGGAATAGTAAGGGATAGGGGTTTGTTCGCTTACGATTCATTAACATCATGGTTCGTAAACTTAGCAGATAACCTACAACAAAGTTATTTAGACCTCTTTCTTTTATTTCTACTGGGAAAGGTTGTTAATAAACTGTTTGTTTTGCTGCTGTAGACTTGTAGCTCTCTAAACCTATAAAAGAGTTTTTGCGTCAATACGTAAAATAATGAGTTGCTCTGTATTTTCCATATCAGTTCGGAAATACCTGTGTTACCTAAGTCTTTGCTAATGCTCATAAAAGGCTGTTTGTACTATTATTCGGCTTTGTGTATTGCTTTTGAATTTATTGGGGCGGACAATCACCTCATATCCCTTGGTAAATAAAAAGATTAAGAAAGACTACTAATGCTGGTATTTTTTAAGCGCACTGGCGTGCGTATTTTAGTTGGTAAAAGTTAAGCGATGCAATACCGAACGATAATTCGGATCTTAGGCCTACTTGTTGCGTTGTTTAGTGTGACTATGATCCCACCTGCCATCATTTCATTATACTTCAAAGACGGCAGTGGCCTTCCGTTTTTCCTCGCGTTTCTGCTGTGCTTAGGCACTGGCCTGATGTTTTGGTATCCAAATCGGCTTCATCGCAGAGATTTACGCGCTAAGGAAGGATTTTTAATTGTTGTACTTTTTTGGACTGTTCTAGCAAGTTTTGGTGCGTTACCGCTGCTTTTACTAGAACAGCCTGAAATGTCGGTTTCTGACGCGTTCTTTGAGGCGTTTTCCGGCCTAACGACGACTGGGGCGACGGTGATCCAGGGGATCGACTATCTACCTAAAGCGGTGCAGTTTTACAGGCAACAACTTCAATGGTTAGGTGGGATGGGGATCATCGTACTGGCCGTAGCTATTCTGCCTATTCTTGGCGTCGGTGGGATGCAGCTGTACCGGGCTGAAACGCCTGGGCCAGTGAAAGATTCAAAAATGACGCCTCGCATTGCAGATACTGCCAAGCACTTATGGTACATCTATCTTACGTTAACAATTTGTTGTGGTGTGGCCTATTGGTTTGCTGGCATGAATTGGTTTGACGCCCTATGCCACGCATTTTCAACCGTCGCAATAGGTGGCTTTTCAAATTATGACGCAAGTATTGGTTATTTTGATAGTCCTTGGATTAACATTGTCTGCGTTATATTTCTGTGGATAGCAGCGCTCAATTTCGCCCTGCATTATGCTGCTGCCAGTGGCAGAACATTAATGGGGTATTTTTATGATCCTGAGTTACGCGCGTTCTTTCTAATTCAGTTTGTGCTGGTCGCGGTGTATTTTTTCGTACTAATGAAATTCAGTTGGTTTGATGGTGCAGGGATCGCCTTTGACCAAGCATTGATTCAATCTGTTTCATTCAGTACTACCGCTGGTTTCGCTACAACTGACTTCTCACATTGGCCCGCTTTTTTACCAATTATGTTGATTTTTTCTAGCTTCATAGGTGGGTGTGCAGGTTCAACTGGAGGCGGCTTAAAAGTTGTGCGCGTATTGCTACTTTTCTTACAAGGTAAACGTGAAGTTGACCGCTTGATTCATCCTAAGGCCGTTTATACCGTAAAACTAGGAGATCGAGCCTTGCCTGATAAGGTAGTAGAAGCGGTATGGGGATTCTTTTCTGCATATGCGATGATTTTCGTTATCATCATGGTCTGTCTTATCGCTACAGGAATGGATGATGTATCCGCTTTTACCGCGACCGCTGCAACATTGAATAACTTAGGCCCGGGTTTAGGCACTGTGTCCGGTTCATTTGCTGATGTGTCTGATACAGGAAAATGGCTACTTATCTTAGCCATGCTATTTGGGCGGTTAGAGGTGTTTTCGCTGCTTGTACTGTTCTCGCCGACTTTTTGGCGCAGTTAATTATGCAATTGAGTATGTGTTGTTCGTTGCACGTTATACCAACTCTACTAAACAATTGACTTATGCTTTTTCGAATTCGAGCTGCGCAGAGTAACTCCCTTTAAAACTTGCCCGTAGGCAAAGCCTTAGTGGGTTTAGTACTACGTTCTCGGTGTTGGAATTGGTATGAGGCGCTTACTTTCCCTGGCTCATAAAAAAAGCTACTCACCTTTACGACGAGTAGCCTTTGAATGCTAAAAAGGCAGCTTCGCACTGCCATATTTCATTTCATTCCAATTTAGAAGAATGATGCCATAGCGTAAGCCGTTTTTTCGAACATAAGAGGCTGTGCTTCTTCTAGTTCAAGATTCGCTTTATTGGCGGTAGTCACAACACGTGTACGATATTCTTTTTGATTTGTTGCTTCAGAATACGTTTGCGTTGTTGCGCCGTCATCAGAAATTTTACTGTTTACCTTAGAGTCACGACGTACGATGACTCCTTTCTTAGCGCGTTCACGAATTTGAATATCTGCAACAAGTAAATAGGTAACGTCTTTAACGAATGCGTTTGCTGCCGTTGATGCTAAGCCACCAATTAGGCCCGCTGCTGCTGCACCTCGATAGCTACCACCGGTGGCATAGCCAATAGCTGAACCAGCTGCTACACCTTGGAAACCACTAGAAAGATAGTTTTCTGCGGCGCTCGGTGACGCTTTCTCAAGATTACGCACGAATACGCTCATGGTGTACTGAGCCTTATCTGGGCTATCCACAAATGAGTAACCATTGCCGCTACCAGAAATTTGCTCGTTAAGCGCTTGTCTAAATGCATTACGGTCAAATTCCATCACGGCAGAACGTACTTCCAAATACACTTTGCGCTTTTCAGGTGGAACTGCATCAACAAAGATTGAAGTACTGAGTTTAGTTTGAACATCTAAGTCCTTTTTCGCTATTGATGTGTGAACCGCAGCACAACTTGTTAATGCCAAGATAGCGAGTCCGACGAATGCGATTTTGGCGGAACGAACATAATTTTTCATAGTAATTACCTTTACTTATGTTATTGATTAGATTGTGGTTTTAGTAGTAATACCGACCATGGTACCTATGGTAGTAACGGCAGTTTCGGTACTGCGTCCAGTTGTAACGTAACAAATCCCGGCATGTGTAACCTCGGCGCCAGTAGGTACCTTGGTATTCTGGGGGCTTGACGTTCTTTTTAAGCATGCTTTCAATATAGTTATCCACTTCTTTTGGGCGTTCAGCCAAAAATGGGCGTGACATTACTTCACCATTGAGTTGTGCTTGCATTCTCGCTAGCGCTTCTTCTTCTGTTTCTTCCTGTGCGAAAGTAAAAAGCGATAGCAACATACAGCAAAGGCTTAAAAGCACTTGCGGTAAAGTGGGGGATTTTTTGAGAGATGAATTGGTATTTAGCATAATATTCCTCCATAAATTCATCATGACAATCGAGCTGACACGACCTCTTCCTGAGCAGCGTCTAAAAACCTTAACGCTAAACTCACGTAATGCAAAGTGCATTTGTGTGAATTTTTAGCTTTTTCGTTGAAAGTTTTGATTAACGGTAAATTTTTGAATCTAAACGAAGCTATCTGAAATGAAAAAAGCCACGAAGTGGCTTTTTTAACTATTCATTTTGTCTACCATTTGAGCGTCGGCATATTCACTTTAGGACTTAACCAAGTAGTTTACCTAAACCTTGAGTCAGCAATTGCTTGGCTTGCTGGCCTTCTGGGGTATCCAAGTAAGCCTGAGCTTTGCTAACAAATTGCGTAATCATTTCAGGTTTCAAACCCAATGCTTCAAATTGCTTTTTCACATCATTAATTGCTTTTAGTGATTCATTATAGCTTGCAGCTTTATCTAAAATGCCTCCTAAACCACCTTCACTCGTCATATTGCTAATATCAGGCACTGATTCCAATAAACCGCTTACACCGGGAAGAGCATCGGTCAGCTGGCCGTATTGATCTGAAGAGATATTTTCTTTGGCATAATTAAATATTGCGCCTAAACCGCCAGAGGCTTGAGTTTGTGTAACGCCAAGAGAATCAGTTACAGAGGAAACCATGCCTGAGATAGAAGGAGTGGCAGCTTCTTGCTGTGTTTCCATACCTAGCATGCTTTTAATTGAATCTAACCAGCCTTCTGCGTGTGCCTGAGGCTGAATACTGAGTGCTGCGACTGTAAGTACGATACTTAGTTTTTTCATTATCATTCCTTTAATTAACCAAATTGGTGAGGCGGATTTTAGGTTACTTCCGTCCATTCGCCAATCTAGTCTTTAGGCTAAGGGAGTTAAGTTTAAGTGCTTGCTTACCCAAAGAAGAAAGCGCTGGGTTGAAACAGTTTTTCAACATGGCTAATAAACTTTTTGTCGACCAAAAATAAGATCACGTGATCGTTAGCTTCAATCTTAGTATTACTGTGGGCAATAATCACTTCGTCAGCTCTGACGATGGCGCCAATTGTCGTGCCTGGGGGTAATTTGATGTCGCGAATTTCACGTCCTACGACTTTAGACGTATTTTGATCGCCATGCGCTATCGCTTCAATTGCTTCTGCGGCACCACGTCTAAGTGAGTAGACATTGACAATGTCCCCACGGCGTATATGGGTCAGTAGAGCTGAAATGGTGGCTTGTTGAGGCGAGAACGCGATGTCTATTTCCCCACCTTGCACTAAATCTACATAAGCACTGCGCTGAATTAATACCATGGCTTTTTGCGCGCCTAAGCGTTTAGCGAGCATGGCAGACATAATGTTCGCTTCGTCATCATTGGTGACTGCGATGAACGCATCAACTTGCTCAACATTTTCCTCAGTGAGCAATTCATGGTCAGATGCGTCACCGCAAAACACGATGGTTTTGTCTAAGTGAGCAGATAGGTATTTAGCCCGTTCTTGACTGTATTCGATTAACTTTACGTTGTGATTATGTTCTAGCAATTTAGCCAAGCCTGCGCCTATCAGACCGCCGCCAGCAATCATAATGCGCTTATAACTGGACTCTAATTTTTGTAGTTCACTCATTACCGCACGAATATGCTTGGTCGCAGCGATAAAGAATACTTCGTCGTCCGCTTCTATCACGGTAGTACCAAGCGGGCGAATAGGGCGGCCACGTCGGTATATTGCAGCTACACGAGTTTCTACGTTCGGCATGTGTTGCTTTAACGTTGACAGGGCATGGCCAACTAGTAGGCCACCGTAATAGGCTTTTACCGCCACTAGGCTGGCTTTGCCGTCAGCGAACTCAACGACTTGCAACGCACCGGGATAGTCAATTAAGCGTTTAATCGCCTTGGTAACTAATTGCTCGGGAGCAATTAAGTGATCAACAGGCACATCCTGATGCTTAAAGAGCTGTTCTTGATAAATAATGTATTGCTCTGAACGAACACGGGCGATTTTGGTCGGGGTCTTAAATAAACTATAAGCTACCTGACAGGCCATCATATTGCTTTCATCGCTGCTCGTAACAGCGATGAGCATATCAGCATCTTCAGCACCGGCCTTTTTTAACACATCAGGGTGCGAGCCAACGCCATTAATAACACGTAAATCTAATCGGTCTTGCAACTGTCTAAGGGTGTCTTGATGAGAATCTATAACAGTGATTTCGTTCATTTCACCCACGAGGTTTTCGGCGAGTGTTGCGCCAACCTGGCCCGCACCAATAATTATTATTTTCATTGTAGATTCATTCTAACGTGTTGCTCTGTTTAGACAATATACGGTTTTTCAGGCTTTTAGCAGTCGAGCGTAATAAAAACCGTCCATTTGTTTTTCACCAGGTAGAATCTGTCTTCCTGGTTTTTGTGCTGCGTCATTTTCGAATTTGTCGTCTAACAGCGCATCAGGTGTACGATTTAAAAACGCACTAATTTGCAACTGATTTTCTGCTGGAAGAATCGAACACGTCGCGTAAAGCATGGTTCCACCTGGCTTCAACAACGCCCACATTGCATCGATTATTTTGCTTTGTAATGCTACAAGTACGTCAATGTCACTAGATTTACGCAACCACTTTATATCTGGGTGGCGGCGAATAATACCTGTGGCTGAGCAAGGCGCATCTAGCAATATGCGATCGAATAACTGGCCGTCCCACCATGATGTTGGCTTGCTGGCGTCACCGCAAATGAGTGTTGCTTGATGCCCTAAGCGAGTTAAATTTTCTTCGATGCGTTTAAGGCGGCTGCTTTCTATATCTATTGCTACGCATGTGGCTATATCGGGTTGTAGCTCAAGTATGTGACACGTTTTTCCTCCCGGCGCTGCGCAGCAATCTAATACGCGATCATTAGGCTGCGAGCCTAGCAGCTCAGCGGCTAATTGCGCTGCGCCATCTTGCACCGCAAACCAACCTTCGTCATAACCTGGCAGAGTCGTGATGTCGCACCCTTTTGATAAAATAATACCTTGATGCTGGGCTGCTTGACGCTCATAGGCCACTTCTCTTTCGTCTAAGAGTCGACAATATTCATCAGTACTCTTGTACTTGTTATTAACGCGCAACCAAATAGGTGCTTTTACCTGCATTGCGTCTAGTATGGTCTTGTAATTATCGGGGTAAGCATCAACGAGCTTTTTGTAGAACCATTTTGGCTGTCCGCTCAAAACTTGTTCATTATCAGGTAAATTTTGCGCCGTATCTTGGCGTATGAAATTACGCAAAACAGCATTTACCAAACCCTTGGTTGCTATTGCATTTAATGGCACGCAGGCATTTACACATTCAGAAACAGCGGCATGAGTTGACACTCGAGAAAAGGCAAGTTGATAAAACCCAAGCATAATTAGGTGCTCTACCACTTTCACATTTTTCTTTAACGGCTTATCGAGCAACAATCTTAGCCAGTGCTGTAGTAAGGGCAGCTGGCGAAGTACGCCGTAAGTCATTTCTTGCAACCATGCTTTGTCTTTTTCATTATGATCTTGTTGTGCTGCAGGTAAGCATTCTCTAGCTGACATACCTTGCTCTAATATTTGAAAAAGCACACGGGCGGCATCGGCGCGCAAGTTTTGCTGGTATCTACCTTTTGATTGGCTCATGAAAGTATTGTACCGACGCTAAACCAATCGCTGTGACCATTGAGTATGTCTTGAGTCGCCAGCGGCTTCTTACCCGGTAACTGTAATGTCTTAATCAAAAAAACGCCGTCACCTGTTTGTACACCAATTGCATGCTTATCTGCTTGAACAATTTGCCCTGGCTGGGCATTATCGCGAATTGGCGTCTGTTGCACTTCAGCGCTACGCACTTTAATAGCGGCGCCGTTTGCTTCGAAATACGCAACAGGCCAAGGGTCAAATGCACGAACATTACGTTCAAGCTGGGCTGCAGTCATGGTCCAATCAATTTTAGCTTCTTGTTTGGATAGCTTTTCAGCGTAAGTAGCTAACGTATTATCTTGTGCCTGAGGCGTAATGTCTCTTAAAGAGGCTAAAGTCTCTAATAAACCCTTAGGGCCAAGCTGCGCTAACTTTGTATATAAAGTCGCGCTGGTATCTGTAGGGGTAATCGCAATACGTAATTCGCTTAGCATCGCGCCTGTATCCAAACCTTTATCCATTTGCATAATGGTGACCCCTGTTTCTGCATCACCTGCCCATATTGCTCTTTGAATAGGGGCCGCACCGCGCCACTTGGGTAACAGTGAACCATGTACATTCAAGCAACCGTATTTGGGCGTATCAAGAATAATCTGCGGTAAAATTAAGCCATAGGCGACGACAACCATGACATCCGCATTTAATGCAGCAAGTTGCTGTTGGGCTTCTTCTGATTTAAGTGATGCTGGTTGGTATACCGGTATATCGTGCTGCTGGGCAAGCTGTTTCACCGCGCTAGCGTGCAGTTTTTTCCCTCTCCCAGCAGGCCTATCAGGTTGAGTGTAAGCCGCGATTACCTGATGTTCAGATTCTATCAGCGCGGATAAATGATTGGCGGCAAATTCTGGCGTACCAGCGAAAACAATTTTAAGACCTGATTTCAATGTAACCTCTTAACCCTTGGCTGCTAGGCGGGCTTCTTTTTCTAACTTGGTGCGGATGCGCTGGCGCTTAAGTGGCGACAAGTAATCTACAAAAAGTTTACCTTTCAAATGATCCAACTCATGTTGAATACAAATAGCCAATAATCCATCTGCATCCAACGTAAATGCATCGCCATTTTCATCTAGCGCTTTTACGGTTATTTTCTCTGCTCGCTCAACTTTGGCGTAGTTATTAGGAACAGACAAGCAGCCTTCTTCACTGATGGTTGTGCCATCCATTTGCGTGATCTCAGGATTAATAAACACTTGTGGTTTATCTTGCTCTTCAGAAACGTCAATGACCACTACGCGCTTATGCACGTCTATTTGTGTTGCTGCTAACCCAATTCCATTTTCATCCTTCATGGTTTCAAGCATATCGCTCACCAGTGTCTTTATGGAACTGTCTATTTTATCAACAGGGGCGGCAACTGTGCGCAAGCGCTCATCAGGAAATCTCAATACATCTAATATAGCCATGTTTACATTTAACTCATTTTGCTCCCACCAGATAATTAAAAAATGGCAAGGAGGTATTCAAAAATATCGCACTTGGTCCCACAATTTTATGGTTGTCAATCGAGGAGGTATCGGTGCTCTTGGTATTAATTATCATACGAACCTGATCATCAGGCTATTTAATCTTTGCAATAACAGGCTATTCTAACCGATATCGAATAAAAACATAATAGCCCTAGATACAAGGTGCCATGCCACATGTTGAATAATCTACTTCGCTTGAGCCTTGTGCTTCTACTTTTGCCATTTTGGGCGCATGCGGACGTGATAACACTAAAAGAGAACGCCCCACGTACTTATGTCGTAAAGCATGGCGACACATTGTGGGATATCTCTAACCTTTTTCTGCACAAACCCTGGTACTGGCCGCAAATTTGGCGAACGAATACGCAAATTATCAATCCGCATCTCATTTTTCCGGGGGACGAATTACGCCTAACGATTAATGCCGCAGGAGAGCCTTTCGTTGATTTAATTCGTGGCGAAAAAAAGCCATATCTAGTGCGCTCACCCTCAGCCTCACAAATCAATAAAGCGAATCAACCTATTGCTGTACTCCCTTGGCATGAGATAGAACCTTATTTTAATCAAGAACTTGTACTGAGTGAAAAGCAGTACTCTGAATTGCCATCTATTGTCGGTAGCACAAAAGGAACTGAATACTTTTCTAACAACGATCTGGTGTTGGTTAATCATGAAAAATTGCCATTGGGTGATTATCAGGTCGTGCGTAAGCAGCAGTCTCTATTTAATGCCAAAAGCGAATTTTTGGGCGTGCAAATTCGCCATGTGGCCGACGGGCAAGCGCTGGCCCCAGTTTTACCCAAGCAGTCCTTGGTCACGTTGTCATCCGCTAATTTGGAAGTAAAGCGCGGTGATAAACTTTTAAAAAAAGCCCCTAATGCTATTACTAAAGCTATGACAGATGTAACAGCAGCTATAGAGCAAAGGGGAAATATTATTGCTGATGTATCCCAATACCAATTATCAGGCAAGTTTAGCGTGGTAGTTATCGATGTTGGCAGCAGTAATATTAAACGCGGTACGGTAATGGGCATTTATCAACAGGGAGCAGCAGTGATCGATGGGGAGTCTCCTAAGTATCTCGCCGAGGCTCAAACGATTGAGAAACTTTTTGCAGAAAGTGATGTATTGCCTCAGCCGTGGTTGAAGGTCGGAGAACTTTTAGTCTTTAGCGTCTTTGACAAGGTAAGTTATGCACTCGTCACGCGTTCGTCTACAGTTATTCGAAAAGGCGCTATCGTTGCAAAACCTTAGGGCTGCCAGTTTAAGTGGAGCCTTATGTATCAAGAAAACGAACATGCCTATCGTGAAACCTCTGAGAATGAGCAGCGTCAGTGGCTAATACTCGCCCAGCTACCACGGTTTTCTGTTGCTAAACTGGCAACGATATTGCGCAAGAGCGCTATACAAATAGCGGATTTATTTGATGCTGATTCAAAGCAACTAACTGCCTACGGCTTCAGCGATGCGCAAATACAGCAACTACAGCATCCTGATGAGCGGCGATTGGATAAAAGCTTACAGTGGTCTGAGCAAACAAGTAGCTCATTGCTTAACATAACCTCGAAGCATTACCCTAAAGTGCTATTGCAAACGGCCAGACCACCCATATTATTATATTGCTTTGGAAATAAAGACTTATTAAATACGCATCAGATAGCAATAGTAGGAAGTCGCAATCCTTCTATCGCAGGTAAGCAAAACGCTCAGTATTTTGCCCAGGGTTTATCTCAATGCGGATGGACAGTAACCAGCGGGTTGGCATTAGGTATCGATGGCCTTGCTCATGACGCAGTACTGAAAGTTAAGGGCAGTACAGTTGCGGTGCTGGGGACAGGTCTAAATAATATTTATCCCAAGCGGCACGTTAAGATGGCTGACTGTATACTTGAACAAGGCGGTACGCTTGTTTCTGAATTTGTCCCTGACATGCCAGCAAAGCCTGAAAATTTTCCTCGGCGGAATCGTATTATCAGCGGTATGTCGTTGGGTACATTAATCATTGAAGCTGCGATAAAAAGCGGGTCCTTAATCACCGCACGCTATGCGCTAGAACAAAACAGAGACGTGTTTGCGGTGCCTGGTAATATAAACAACGTATTATCTAAAGGATGTCACTATTTAATAAAACAGGGTGCAAAGCTGGTGGAATGCGTGAGTGATATTAACGATGAATATCGGCATCTGGCACTTAATTTCTTGAATATCCAGCAGAATGAATTGCAAAAAAGCGCGAGACAAAGCTTGGCTTCTGACAAATTGTTAGATAGTGTAGATTTTGAAACCACACCGTTGGATATAGTTGTAGAGCGATGTGGCATGCCAGTTGCTGAGGTTATGTCTCAATTATTAGAATACGAATTACGTGGGTTAGTAGCAGCAGTCCCAGGTGGTTACCTTAAATTGGGGGAAAAATAACATGTTTGATATCCTCATGTATCTCTTTGAAAATTTCATTCACAGTGAAACAGAAATTCGCGTCGATCAAGATGAATTGACCGATGAACTGGTGCGCGCCGGTTTTCATCAAGATGAAATATATAAAGCATTATCTTGGCTCGAAAAACTAGCGGCTTTACAAGAAACAGACATAAACCCTTATTTAGTCAAAGGACCTACTTCTTTTGTTACGCGTATTTATACGCATGAAGAAGAGATGCGCCTCGATATCGAGTGTCGTGGCTTTCTCATGTTTTTAGAGCAAATCAATGTACTGGACTCTACAACGCGTGAGATGGTTATCGATCGCGTCATGGAAATCGACTCTAAAGAATTCTGTTTAGAGGACATGAAGTGGGTTGTGCTTATGGTGTTGTTCAATGTACCAGGTAAAGAAAATGCTTATGCGCAAATGGAAGATTTATTATTTGAAGAGCCAGAAGGGCCGTTGCATTAATCACTCTGACACGGGTTTAGAGCGTAAACCCGTGATTGCCAAGGCACACCTGTTACATGTCTAAAATTGATCATTCTCTTTTCAACACTCATGAATCCGCGTTTGACCCCGGACCCTGCCCGGATTGCAATGCGCCATTGCAACTTCGACATAGCAAAAATGGTGCGTTTATCGGTTGTAGTGACTACCCAAAATGTGGATACAGCAAACCACTTCATGATAGCGACAATACTGAATTAACCGTTATTGAAGGCTCCCATTGTCCTGAATGCGAGTCCGAGTTGGTGATTAGAAAAGGGCGCTACGGTATGTATATCGCTTGCAGCAATTTTCCTGAATGCCACTACGTAAAATCAAATAAAGCGCAAGACACAGACAAGGTTGAATGTCCCTCTTGCCATAAAGGGCACCTAACAAAGAGGGCCAATAAATATGGGAAGAACTTCTATCCCTGTGACCAGTATCCTCAATGTCACTACGCACTGAATTTTACACCAGTCGCCCATGCGTGCCCAAAATGCGCTTGGCCTGTTATGCAGGAGAAAAAAGCAGCGGCAGGACTTATTTGGCAGTGCCCTGAGCGTAGATGTGGGCACAAGCAGCCTGCGCAAGAATGACTTTAGGTTTATCCTTGTTGCATCCTGTTTTACACTCAGTGCCATCTAAACTCTAAGCAATATAAAAATGACAGCAAACCACACTGACGATCCCTTTTTACTCGACTATTTAGCTGGGAAGGTTTTTGCCTATCCGACGGAAGCTGTCTTTGGCCTAGGGTGCGATCCTGATAATGAAGAGGCGGTCACGAAACTACTTGCTCTAAAGCAACGCGATGTAAGCAAGGGATTGATTCTGGTCGCGGATAACTATTCACAGGTGTTGCCATATGTAGATGACAGCGCAATTAAAATGACTAAGCGTACCGAGATATTTTCAAGTTGGCCTGGGCCGATAACCTGGCTGCTTCCTAAATCGAAAACAGCACCGAGTTGGGTAACAGGCGAGTCTGAATTCATTGCTGTCAGAGTCAGTGCCCATCCACTTATAAAAGACCTTTGTCAACGAGCCGATAAGCCGCTAGTTTCTACAAGTGCAAACACCGCTGGTCATCCGCCAGCGCTGAACGCCGCTGAAGTTACATCTTATTTTTCTGACCAAGTAGTCTTAATTGATGGCTCGCTTGGTGGATCACACAGCCCGAGTAAAATTCGTCACGGCCATAGTGGCCAAATCATTAGAGATAATTAGACCATGCCTCAACCACACGTGACCGATATCGAATCGGTAAAACAGTTTTTGCTTAATCTGCAAGACAATATTTGCCAAACGCTAGAAATGGCTGACGGTAAAGGTAGTTTCATAGAAGATAATTGGCAGAGAGAATTAGGTGGGGGCGGACGTACGCGCGTGTTGACGAATGGTCACGTGATTGAGCAGGGGGGAGTTAACTTTTCTCATGTATACGGCGGGCAACTTCCAGCCTCTGCAACGGCATCTCGACCAGAGCTAGCAGGGCGGAGCTTTCAAGCGATGGGCGTTTCACTCGTTATTCATCCTAAAAATCCCCACGTACCGACCTCCCATGCGAATGTGCGCATATTTATTGCTGAAAAAGAAGGTGAGGAGCCTATCTGGTGGTTCGGCGGTGGTTTCGACTTAACGCCTTTCTACCCAGTACATGAAGATGTACTCCATTGGCACCAAACGGCCAAGGATTTATGTGAGCCCTTTGGTAAAGATGTATATAGCAAATATAAAAAATGGTGTGACGACTACTTTTACTTAAAACATCGCGATGAAACGCGGGGAGTAGGGGGGCTTTTCTTTGATGATTTAAATGAATGGGGCTTTGAACGTAGTTTTGCATTCATGCAAGCCGTTGGTAATGGTTTTTTAGATGCCTATGTACCTATTTTAGAAAAACGCAAAGATACGTCTTATTCAGAGCAGGAAAGAAGCTTCCAACTATACAGACGAGGCCGGTATGTAGAGTTTAATTTGGTTTGGGACAGAGGAACCTTATTTGGCTTGCAAACGGGCGGGCGAACAGAGTCAATATTGATGTCTATGCCGCCTCTTGCTCGATGGGAGTATGACTTCCACCCAATACCAGGCAGTAAAGAAGATGCTTTGTATGCAGATTATTTGCATCCTCGGGACTGGTTAAGCGAATAGTCCTTTATTAGATAAGTATTAGCACTTGGCACCATCAATTGGTGTCGGTGCGAATCTGTTGTTTTCTTGATCCAGCTCAAATTTAATCATCCCTTGAATTCCCTCACTTATAACCTGATAAAAATATTGATGTAGATCAATAACGACTGGCGATTGCTCATTACACTGCCGTTAAAATTTATACGCAGAGGTAATAATGAAAGTCTTCAAAATAGTGTTATCCAGTTTAGCTTTAACGGCCAGCATAATGGGCGCAGCCAATGCCTACGAACCAGGTGACATCATAGTACGAGCTGGTTTAACAACCGTCGCTCCGGATGAATCAAGTTCAAATGTTACGGTGCAAAGCGTTGGCAATGTGGGCATGGGGGCATCAGTAAACAGCAATACTCAGCTAGGTCTGAATGCGGTTTATATGTTTACCAGCAACATTGGCTTAGAATTATTGGCAGCCAGCCCATTTACACATGATATTACGTTGAATAACACACTCGATAATGAGTTAGGGTTAGGTGACGGTAAATTAGCTGAAAGTAAACAATTACCTCCGACCCTTAGTGTTCTTTATTATTTCCCTATCTCTGAAACCATTCAGCCTTATGTGGGGGTTGGGCTAAACTACACCGTTTTCTTCGATGAGCAATTTGAAGGTAATCGAGAAGTACAGTCTTTTAATAATTTAAGACTTGATGAGTCGTTTGGTATTGCTGCTCAAATAGGCATGGACTACAAGTTAGATGAGCATTGGTTAGTAAACGCGTCAGTGCGCTATATCGATATTGATACAGAAGCAAAGTTTGACGTTTTGGATTTGCCTGCTCAAGTATCAGTCGATATCGACCCATGGGTATATTCGCTCATGTTAGGCTACAAATTTTAATACAAACGGAAGCGACGTAAGCGCGTCGCTTCCAGTTACTTGTTGCTAATTTAGCCTTTCTTATCTTCGTTCAGCACCTTTGCTATTCAGTCGAACATAATTTTACGCTAGTCTTGCCATACAAATTGATTACGACCTTTGAGACTATGGACCGATACGCAGTTTTTGGTAATCCCATTGAGCACAGTAAATCCCCTTTGATCCACACGTTGTTCGCCAAGCAGACCCAACAAGTTATTGAATATGGACGTCAACAACCCGATGCTAACGGGTTCAATGATGCAATCAATACATTCTTTACTGAGGGCTTCATTGGAGCAAACGTTACTTCCCCATTCAAACTTGATGCATTTCGCTTTGCAAATGAGCTAACACCACGCGCGAAAGCTGCTGAAGCGGTCAATACGCTATATAAGCGACAAGACGGTTCAATTTTGGGTGACAACACCGACGGGGCTGGCTTAGTTCAGGATCTTCAGCGCTTATGGGGGGAGTTGAACGGGAAGCGTTTATTATTGATTGGCGCTGGTGGGGCGACTCGTGGAGTCATACTTCCTCTACTCACTGCCAAGGTACAAAATATTCATATTGCTAATCGTACGGCCAGCAAAGCCCAGCAACTAGCGGATAGGTTTAAAAAAGAAGGGGCTATTACTGCTTCAGGCTTTAACGACATACCCGAAATACAGTTCGACTTAATTGTTAACTGTACCTCTTCTAGCCTGGATGGGGGGTTACCCGAGATCACTCCGAGTATTTTTACCAACGCATCATATGCTTATGACATGACGTATAAAGCACAAGCAACATCTTTTATGGTGTGGGCTGAAGAATGTAACCCTGACATTAGAACGGCTGATGGACTGGGTATGTTAGTGGGTCAAGCAGCCGAAAGCTTCTATGTTTGGCGAAATGTTCGACCCAAAATAGAACCTATTATTGAAATTGTGCGAGAAATGCTGTGAATCAGGCTGTTCAAATTCAAGATGGCTTCGAAATACTAGACGACATTATGGTTATAAAACTAATAGTGTCTGGGCTCATCATGCATTGCCATGTGCGTGAAATAGCAATAGGTGATATGGATGAATTTTACCAAGCGAATCAGTTCGACTTGGAAGAAATAATCTCCGAACTTGTAGAGAATGAGCAATGGGATGAAAACGGCGTTATTCACATTAACGCCAAATCAATGGAAGCCTAGAGTAAAACCTGTCAGAAAGCTCTTTCTTGAGCTTTCTAAGATACGCCTATACTTCTTCCAAATACTCATTTTTAAGCCTGACGTAGTTATCAGCCGATACTTTCAAAAATGCACGTTCAGAATCTTTCAATGGCCTAGCTTGTTTGACTGGACTGCCTACATAAAGATAACCGCTTTCTAAACGCTTATTTGGGGGAACTAAACTGCCTGCTCCAATAAATACGTCATCTTCAACAATAGCCCCATCCATTACGATCGCACCCATACCAACCAGAATGCGATTACCTAACACGCAGCCATGCAACATACATTTATGACCGACAGTGACATCCTCCCCAATAACGAGCGGATGGCCTTTAGGGTTTTCTTTGCTCACTCGGCTCACATGCAGCACTGAACCATCCTGAACATTACTTCTAGCACCTATCTTGATGTAGTTAACGTCACCACGTGCTGCAACCAATGGCCAAATACTCACCTCATCGGCGCATTCGATATCACCGACCACCACACTTGACTCATCTATATAACAACTCTCGGCCAGAGTTGGCTTTATGCCTTTATACGTTCTAATGCTCATTGTCAGTCCATTTTGCTGTGTTATGGCGTGATGATAACAAACTGAATATGTCTTGGAATCACTATTACTGTCTTAAAAATCATCGTATCGCTTTTACTTTGAACGAATTGTTTAATAATTCTTCAGTTGAACGCTTTTTTTAAATAAAGGGTTGCGCTCTAAGCTTGGATCTCTATAATGCGCCTCTCGCTTCGGGACAGCCGCTAAAACAGCTGCACTGACACTGGTTTTAACCAGGTGATTTAAGACTTTTTTAAAGCCTTTAATCAGCGTG
>OJFV01000135.1_pt1 | contig 36190 bp, 35 predicted proteins | sample 1594391 | NCBI WGS metagenome assembly OJFV01 (sample SAMN05416856, study PRJEB24817) | seawater metagenome | isolation source: Sea water | place: Canada:Atlantic | collected 2013-11
ATATCGATAGCCATACCCCCGAACCTACCGGCTTAAGACGGTAGTCGTTCAGTTTTAGCTAAATTTTCGTAAATTTGTTTTTGATATGACTTATCAAAAACATGCCATAAAATTTCCTTTGAACGATGAAATATGAAAGTCTTCAATTAAAGGAATTATGTCTAAAACGATTATTTATAATAATTGTTATATTGATTACTTTGCTTACCGCATTAAGCCATACTGCCGTTGCTCAGGTTATTGAGTACTATCCGAATGGCACCATCATAACCCCCATACCTATGAGTGATGCATTCCGTAAATTGTACTCTTTTGAGCTCTCAAGAGATCGGCAAATTAAGTGGAATAAAAGTGCTATTATTCAGCAAGCAAGAAAAGCTGCGCGTTACCATAAGATCCCGCCAAAGCTATTTATAGCCCTCATACAACAAGAAAGTAACTTCAACATCAATGCCGTCTCCCCAAAGGGAGCAATCGGACTTACCCAGTTAATGCCTGAGACTGCGAAAGGCTTAAGGATAAATCCTAGAATTCCCATACTGAATATTGATGGCGGCGCACGGTATCTCGCCGCTCAATACCAAAAATTCAAATCGTGGAAATTGGCTCTGGCAGCTTATAACGCCGGACCCGAAATTGTAGAAAAATACAACGGTGTCCCGCCCTACGAAGAAACACAAGATTATGTCTTAGTAATACTAACCAATTGGAAAAAAAGATTAATATCCGATGATGGTATTCTTGCACGACGCCCCGGAAAGGTACGTTTCAAACTTTACTCGAACTAGAACTAGAACCTTTTATAGGGCCTGGCTTCGAAAGGCTTAACTCTCAGAAAAGATACTCTGTAAGTTACTATTTGGGGTTTTCAGGAATTTTTGATAATTTTGTCCAGAAACTCGAATTTTAAGAAATACGATGAGTTATATAACATGTTGAGAATGTTAGGTAGTAAATGGTGCCGTGAGGCGGAATTGAACCGCCGACCCCGTCATTACCAATGACGTGCTCTACCCCTGAGCTACCACGGCCTCGTTTGGACGGGCGTTATATGCCTTTGTCCGCGTTTTATTGCAAGCCTTATTTTTAACTTTTCCAATATAATTGTCACTTAAATTTGCGGACGATCGCTAAAATGAGCTTTAAAATATTTGCGTTCGCTGACGAAATCTACGTATGTGCTTGACCTTGTGGGCCAGACTTTGCAATCTGCGGCCATGAGTGAAGAAGAAAAGTCCGAGCAAACGGCGGGCGAAAGCCTTAATGAAACTGATGAAAGAAGCCAGAAGAGCATTACTTCTGAAAAGGCTGTTGCTGAGCGTACGACCATACGTCTTAGTCGAGAGGCCAAAGCTTTGCGCGATAATTTACGCAAACGCAAAGGGCAGCTGCGAGAGCGTAAGTAGTTCTTAGAGCTTAACTCTTGCCTTAATACCCTATCCTCATTCCATAAATATTGTGCTGGAACCATCTTCAATCTTGAGCTTTCAGGCCAGAGACAGTAGAAGGCATATGGTTTTGCGCTGTCCGCAGCGTGAAAAAATGGAATCGGTTACATTTGGGAGGATATGCCGTGGGAATTATGCCGGACACATGGATTCGAGATCAGGCCGAAAATCATGGCATGATTGAGCCATACGTGGAAGCGCAACGCCGCGAGGGAGTTATCTCCTATGGTGTAAGTTCATACGGTTATGATGCCCGGGTTTCTAACGAATTTAAAATATTCACCAACGTTCACAATGCAATCGTTGATCCCAAAGATTTTTCGGATCAGAGCTTTGTCGAAAAAGATGATGATGTCTGTATCATCCCACCCAATTCTTTTGCGCTAGCCCGCACAGTTGAATATTTCCGTATTCCTCGTGATGTACTGGTTATATGCCTTGGGAAATCGACTTACGCGCGTTGTGGTATTATTGTAAACGTCACACCGCTTGAGCCCGAGTGGGAAGGGCATGTAACGCTGGAGTTTTCCAATACAACTCCGTTGCCTGCGAAAATTTATGCGAATGAAGGTGTCTGTCAGTTCCTTTTCCTTAAAGGAGAAGGGCCCTGTGATGTCTCTTATGCAGATCGGGCCGGAAAATACATGAAACAGCGTGGCGTTACTTTGCCGCGTCTATAAAGTTGTTCTTAAAGCTCTGCACTTAAAGTACACGACGAATAAACTGCGAATATACTACAATTATGATTTGTGGGATTAAAAGCAACTCTGCTTTCCTTTCAACAGATCAGCGCCACGATTTGAACAAAGCCCTTGGATAGACCTGTCTGACAGATGATAACCAGGCAGAAACGGTAAGATACGATGGATAAAATTAAAATTCGCGGTGGAAACCCGCTCAAAGGGAAAATTTGGATCTCTGGCGCAAAGAATGCAGCCTTGCCTCTTATGACGGCGGCTCTTCTTACTGACGAAGTACTAACACTGCGTAACCTCCCTCATTTGGCCGATATAACAACCCTGGCTAACCTTCTGGCCCAGCATGGGGTTGATCTGCACATGAATGGAGCCGCGGGCAGCGAAGGTTGTGCTGGTCGTGTTCTTGAAATGCATGCCAAGACGATCTCAACGACTAAAGCACCTTATGAACTCGTTCGTAAGATGCGGGCATCCATTCTTGTGCTGGGGCCATTGCTCGCACGCGAAGGCCATGCGGAAGTGTCTCTACCTGGTGGTTGCGCAATCGGATCACGTCCAGTTGATTTGCACCTGCAGGGAATGGAGCAACTCGGGGCCGAGATCGAACTTAAAGAAGGTTACGTTCACGCCAAAGCGCCTAATGGTCTTGTCGGTGGGGAAGTTATGTTCCCCAAAGTATCCGTTGGTGCGACAGAAAACATCATGATGGCTGCTGTTCTGGCAAAGGGGACAACCCGGATGATCAATTCTGCACGGGAACCTGAAATTGTGGACCTAGCCGAATGTTTAGTTGGTATGGGCGCAAAGATCGAAGGTGCTGGAACAGATACGATCACTATAGAAGGAGTTGATCGTCTACATGGTTATACTCACACCGTAGTGCCTGACCGTATTGAGACCGGAACCTACGCCATGGCTGCGGCGATGACGGGGGGCGAGTTGGAATTGATTGGCGCACGCCCGGAACATTTACGTTCTATGATTGATCAACTTGCTCATGCTGGTGTTGTTATTGACGAGTTGGAAAACAGCATGATCGCGCGGTGCGTTGGTGAACGTGTTACCGGTGTTGATATCATGACTGAGCCATACCCTGGCTACCCAACAGATCTACAAGCTCAAACGATGACTTTAATGTCCATCGCTGATGGGGCATCAATGATTACTGAAACTATCTTCGAAAACCGTTTCATGCATGTGCCAGAGCTTTGCCGTATGGGGGCAAACATCACTGTACATGGTTCTTCTGCACTCGTGCGGGGGCAGGCTAAATTGACAGGAGCCGAAGTTATGGCGACTGATCTTCGGGCAAGTTTCTCCCTTATTATGGCGGGGCTGGTTGCTGATGGGGAAACTGTGTTAAACCGTGTCTATCATCTTGACCGGGGCTATGAGCGTGTTGAAGACAAACTTGCAGCTTGCGGTGCAGACATAGAGCGTATCAAAGTCGACTAAAGACCATCGTCGATCAAAGTCGACTAAAGACCACAGTCGGTAAATGACAGGGAACTGAAAATATGGCTGAGAGCAAAAGACTGAAGATCCGGGCACATGATGCCGAAGACATCCGTACGTTATCCGGATTGCTTCAGGATTCTTTAGCTCCGCTATGTGATGTTACGTATTTACGAGAAGAAAGTCGTTTTGTCCTCGTCGTTAATCGCTTTTGCTGGGAAATGCTTCCGGCTGAACTTCGCGAGCGATCGTTGTCTGCGCCTGATACGCCAGCGGGACAGGCTGAAAATGACGATGTTTCCTTTTCTGATGTGGATGACCTCCCAACTTTTCACCGCGTAAATACCGGTCTTTGTTTTGACAAAGTAAAATCCGTCCAAGTTAAGGACGTAGATTTGAGCAAGAAGGATGAGATCCTCAACCTTCTTACTGTTGCAGCCATTCCAGGTTATATCACTCTTCATTTTTCAGGTGGAGCTGCCATTCGTTTGGTGGTGTCGAAAATTCGTTGTCATATGGATGATATCAGTGAGCCTTGGCCAACATTGTATCAGCCTCGTCATGACGTCGATGATACAGAAAATAAAAATGACGCTTCTAACGAAGGTGAAAAAGCCTCTCACGGGGATAAAAATTCCCATGGCGATGAGCATTCACAAGGAGATGAGCATTCTGGGGGTACGCGCTCCCCGGAAGAAGCGTGATAGGTAAAGAATAAAGTTACTAAGGCAGATAGGGTGAGATACCCATCGCCGAGATAAAACGGATTATAATATTATGCCCAAGATCGAACCGATGATCCTGGCTGTCCCTAAGGGACGTATTCTCAAAGAACTTTTGCCTCTTATGAAGAGTGCCGGAGTTGAACCAGAGGAATCTTTCTTTGACGACAAATGCCGCCAGCTGAAATTTGCCACCAATGTGGGTTATCTGGAAATCATACGTGTGCGAAGTTTTGATGTTCCGACCTTTGTTGCTTTTGGTGCGGCACATCTTGGTGTCGCTGGCAGTGATGTGATCATGGAATTTGATTACCCTGAGATTTATTCTCCTGTTGATCTCGATATTGGCCACTGTCGTATGTCAGTTGCTGCACCGACGACGTTGTTGGAAAGTGAAGACCCTTCTCAATGGAGCCACATTCGTGTCGCAACGAAGTACCCAAAAATTACCCAAAAGCATTTCTCTGCCCGGGGTGTGCAAGCCGAATGCATCAAACTAAACGGGGCTATGGAGCTTGCGCCGAACTTGGGGCTATGCCGTAGAATTGTTGATTTGGTGTCCTCTGGGGATACGCTTAAAGCGAATGGTCTGGCTGAGGTAGAAAAAATTTCTGAAGTCTCTTCCCGCTTTATTGTAAATCGCGCGGCGATGAAAACCCGCCCGGCAGAGATCAATCACTGGATCCGCAGTTTTCAGGAGGCCGTCAATGCCAAGTGAACTTAAAGCTAAATCAGCCGAGTTTGAAAATGCGTTTCTAGATCTTCTGTCATCGAAAAGAGAAGTTTCGGTAGATGTGAACGATACTGTCGCTGAAATTTTGGCCGATGTAAAAAGCCGTGGTGATGCTGCGTTGCTTGAATACACCCAAAAATTTGATCGTCTGGAAATAACCGCAGGGTCATTGCGAATTACTCAGGCTGAAATCGATGAGGCGGTGGTTAAATGCGCTCCAAAATCGATAGAGGCGCTAGAGCTTGCTGCCCGTCGCATTACCGAATACCACGCCCGCCAAAAGCCGGAGGATCTTCGCTATACCGATGAGGTCGGTGTCCAGTTAGGGCATCGGTGGACTGCGGTGCAAGCTGCGGGACTATATGTTCCTGGTGGATTAGCGAGTTATCCTTCTTCAGTGTTGATGAACGCCCTACCAGCAAAGGTAGCTGGTGTCGATCGTCTCGTTATGGTGGTGCCATCTCCCGACGGTATTCTTAACCCACTGGTGCTTGCTGCAGCCTCTATTGCCGGGGTAGATGAAATTTATCGCGTTGGCGGGGCTCAGGCCGTTGGCGCTTTGGCTTATGGTACGGACAGTATCAAGCCCGTTGATATTATTGTCGGTCCTGGCAATGCCTATGTGGCAGCAGCTAAGAAGCAAGTCTTTGGCACTGTCGGTATTGATATGATTGCGGGGCCATCCGAAATTTTAATTATTGCGGATGGTAAAAACGACCCACGTTGGACGGCGGCTGATCTTTTGGCGCAGGCTGAACACGATACTGCAGCGCAATCAATCCTGATTACAGATGACGCTGATTTTGCCGAAGCCGTAAAGCGGGCAGTTGATGTGCATCTGCAAACGCTTCTACGAAGCGAGATAGCTGGCAAAAGCTGGAATGACCACGGTGCCATAATCCTGGTTGATGATCTTGAAGAAGCTATCGCTTTGACGGATCGTCTGGCGCCAGAGCACCTTGAAATAGCCGTTGATGATCCTGAAGCATTAGCTGCAAAAATCCGCAATGCAGGCGCAATATTCTTAGGTCGACACACGGCAGAGGTCATTGGTGATTATGTCGCGGGACCCAATCACGTATTGCCAACAGCAAGATCGGCACGGTTTTCTTCGGGGCTTTCCGTACTGGACTTCATGAAAAGAACGTCCTTGATTTCTTGTGATGCAGAAAGCCTGAAGGCCATCGGTCCCGCTGCTGTGACCTTGGCCAAAGAAGAGGGGCTGACTGCTCATGCGCTTTCTGTTTCTTTACGGCTAGAAGGCTGATTGACCCAAGTTAGCCGAAACTAATATGTAATCCCGGCCTTTATTCTTTGCTGTCGCGCTTTTTAGTGTCTTTCAGGATGGATTGAGGCCGGGATTGTTTTTTTTTGATAAGAAATTCCTGCCTTTACGAGTAGCTTCGGTGGCTGGCATAGTGAAAATAAAGGTAGCAGCTACCTTTATCTTATATCTCCTTTTCCGAGGGATCGAATGAGCGATCAGGCAGGCCAAGATAGCAATCACCATCTTATCCATATCAGCTTGGATGAAAACTCTTTGGCACGTTCTACTCCGGATGTTGAGAAAGAACGTGCGATTGCGATCTATGACTTAATTGAACATAACAGCTTTATTCCCTTTGGATCGGATGCCGGCCCCTATCTTCTTGATCTTGGAATTGTAGAGAACCGATTACGCTTTCGGGTAGATCGGGAGGGCGGGCAATTTCTTTGTGAACATATTCTATCGCTTACCCCGTTACGTCGTGTAATTCGCGACTATTTTTCTGTGTGTCAGACCTATTTCGAAGCTATTAAAATGGCGAGCCCTGCCAAGATTGAAGCGATAGATATGGGGCGCCGGGGATTGCATAACGAAGGTTCAGAGATCCTTCAACAACGTCTCGATGGCAAGATAGAGATGGATTTCAATACTGCTCGACGCTTATTCACGCTAATCTGTGCTCTCCATAGCGTTAGAGGCCGTTAACTTGGTCGATTTACCAGATGCTGTCCTCTTTGCTTGCACCCATAACGCCATACGTTCTCCAATGGCGGAGGGAATTTTAAAGCATTTACTTGGTCATAAGGTCTTTGTGGATTCTGCAGGAGTGAGATCGCAGGAAATTGATGGTTTTGTCATTGAGGTAATGGACGAAATTGGCATCGATATTTCACGACATAAAGCTAAAAATTTTGGTGATCTGGAAGATAGCTCTTTTGATTTAATAATTAGTCTTTCGCCTGAAGCTCAGCACTCTGCTGTCGAGATGACGAGAACAATGGCGTGTGATGTTGAGTTTTGGCATACGTTTGATCCGACACTTATCGAAGGCAGTCGAGAAACCCGGCTCACAGCTTACAGGCAAGTTCGGGATTTTTTACAAAAGAAAATTGAAGAACGCTTTACTATGGATCTTAAGCCAAATCTATAATGGCTATCTCGATCTAAACAGTTGAAGTTTGTGGTCAACTCAACCGAACAGATATGCTGTGATGAAAAGTTGTAAGCTAGTTGGTTAGCCGAACATTATAGGACGATGGATAAATATTATGCTTTTGGAATAAGGCTTCGAGAGTCCCATCGGCCTTGATTAATTTGTACCCCTCACTCAAGCGCTTTGCGATTTGCTTGGCATCAGGCCTCTTCAGGCTAATGGCTGGATGTACGTGCTCTAAAAAAAGTGTTTCGAGATATTTAATTTCATCTGCGCGCTCAAGGTTGCGTTCTCTTAATACGGCGTTACCGACAGTCTCACCCGTGAAGAGGATGTCAAAACGGTTTTCGATGAGCATTTTCATGCCATGGATTTCTTTAGGGTAGGGGGTAATTTTAATGTCTTTATTAATGAGACCCTTCAAGACCTCTGTATAGTTTCCATCCTTCAGAGAACCAAAGGTGTGATCCTTTAGGTCATCCAGCTTACTAAGCTCTATGTGGCTATCCTTTCTAACAAAGAAGCCAACTTCAGTTACCCAATATGCTTGGTCGGTGTACGATAGCCAACTTAGATTTTCATCTGCGTATGTTGAACAGGATATGCCATCAATTTCGCCCTTCTTGACTTGAGTGACTAACCTGTTCCAAGGGAGAATCCTGTGCTCAACCTCAAAGCCAACACGTGCTCCAGCCATTATAACGATGTCACTAAGGAGACCTTGATTTGGAAGGTTGTTATCGACAAGGGGCTTCCAAAGATTACAGGCCAAGACAAGAGGTTCAGCCCGGGCTGGAAAGCTCAGGCTGTAAAGCGTTATCAATAGAAGCGTTATTCTTAATATCATAAAGGCCGTTTCCCTCCCCCAGGGATTAGCATTCAAGGTCCGGAAAACACTATCCGCACAAAAGTTTAACATTTCCCTTTTTAGAACAAAAGCAATAGACACCATAATTGTGTATTTTGTTTTAGGGTGTTGAAACGCGAGCATGCGTTGTTTCCTAGAAGGATTTTTGGTATCACCCTAAAATGGTTTTTTGATGCTGGTCCGCATGGTTTTGGAACTATTATTAAAATGAACCACTCCGTATAAAATCGGCATATTAATTAATAAGTATGATTGTTAAAGAGGATACCTCGTTTTTTATGCAACTTGTAACCCGTCAGTCCTCAGCCCCATTTGTGTTGGCCTCAGCTTCGCCGCGTCGACGTGATCTATTGCAACAAATTGGACTTGTTCCAGATATTATTGATCCAGCAGATATAGATGAAAGTCCTAAGAATAGAGAATTACCTGTTGATTATGCCAAGAGAATTTCTCGGGAAAAAGCGGAAGCTATTGCATCACGACATAAGGGGGCGTTCATTCTGGCTGCTGACACGGTTGTTGCTGTGGGTAGAAGAATTTTGCCAAAAGCAGAGGATGAAATGGATGCAAGAGATTGTCTGGCCTTATTATCCGGTCGCCGTCACAGGGTTCTGACTTGTCATGTCCTTGTTACCCCAACTGGTGATCTGAGGCAAAAATTAGTTCAAACTGCGGTTAAATTCAAACGATTGCACCGAAGTGAAATTGACGCTTATATCAAGAGTATGGACTGGCACGGTAAGGCTGGTGGTTATGCTATTCAGGGTGGGGCAGCAGCGCTAATTCCTTCGATTAATGGGTCTTATACGAATGTGGTAGGATTATCGTTGCCTGAAGTGACGAATATGCTGGTTGGCAATGGATTCTAGGTTGTTATGAGTAGTATCGTATATATCGACTATCTTCCCGGACTGATGAGAGCTGTATGTTTAAAAGATGATCGTCTACAGGATTTGCTTATTTTACGTGATGATAAGCCGCTCTATATCGGGAATATTTATACGGGCAAGATTATCGCGATAGATAAGGGACTCGACGCTGTATTTGTTGATATAGGCCTGGATAGTCCTGGTTTTCTACCGCGAAATCAAATTCCCAAGCTGTTACGTGATCATGGTTTATCAGAGGGACTGTATTTAGAGGTTGAAGTCACACGCGAAGGTGCGGATGGAAAGGGTGTTAAACTTCAAGCGCGAAGTGAACTGCCCATGGAGAAAAAGACAGGTTTAATCTTGGCCCAGGATCCATTGTTGGATTGGTTATGTCGACAATCCGCGGACCTTGAAGGTATCTTCGTTACCGATGCTGGAGTAGTTAGGCGTGTTAAGCGGCTACTTGAGGTTTCAGGACACAATGGTGTCGAGCTAAAGCTTGTTGCAGATAAACCGAACCTATTTGAGCAAAATGGGATTGAAGAAGCCATAGACGAGTTGTTGCAGGTTGATATATCTCTACCCTCAGGTGGGAGCCTTATTATCGAGCAGGGCCGTACTTTGAGTGCGATAGACGTTAATAAGGGAACTATGCAACATAATGGTGGTGCGGAAAAACTTCATTATGAGCTTAACGTCGAAGCCGCAAAAGAGATTGCGCGCCAACTACGACTACGAAATATTGCGGGCAGAATTCTCATAGATTTTACGAGTATGAAGTCAGCGGATAATCGAAAAAGCTTACAAGGAATTTTAAAGGCTGAGCTTAAGCTTGATTATGCAGGTCATAAACTGTTCCCTCTTTATCTCTCTGGAATACAAGAACTAACCCGCAAAAGGGCAGGGCGTAGCCTTCAAGGGCTATTGTTACAACCAATTGGAATTGGTGGATTAGGGCAAGTTTCTGATCCGCAGACACAAGCATTTACGGCACTCAGAAGGCTCTGGGCGACGTCTTTATCTAAGGGAGCTGAGGCGAGAGGCTCTAAAAAGTTAAAGATTGTAGCCAGCCCATCGGTCGTAAAAGTTTTAGAAAACAGTCCCGCGCTAGATTATGTCAAAGACAGGGTCGGGGGGGCGATTCTTCTTATAGAAGATGATCTATTACGTGGCGACGCGCAATTAACAGAATTTAGAATAGAAGTTTAAGAAGAGAGTTTATTGATGAGTGACAATAAAAATAAAGCATCAAGCTGTCCTGTTTGTAAGGGGGAAAGCTCTGTAAAGTACACACCGTTCTGCTCTCAGCGTTGTGCTGATGTCGATCTGAGCAGGTGGTTGGGCGGAGGATATCGGATTCCAACGAGTGAACGCCCTATTGGACCAGCTGACGATGATGAAATTATGTAAGTAAGAGCTTGAATTTAAGTAAAAATCCTCTTTTTTTTAATTTTCTTTGCAATAGGGCTGGACACGGCCTCAATCATTTTCTATAAGCCCTTCATCGGCGGTCAACACAGTTGGCAAGCCCACGGTGCCCAGGTAGCTCAGTTGGTAGAGCAGCGGACTGAAAATCCGCGTGTCGGTGGTTCAAATCCGCCCCTGGGCACCACTTTTATATCTCCATGCTTTATATTAAGAACGTTAGCGTCTCGAAGGCGCTGTCACATACTCCTATTTTTGTGCCTAGTGCCAAAATGGATGCGTTCTTTAATGGGCCCATATAAATATCCCCCTACATTTAATACTGCCCCGTTATTTTTGTCATTCCCCAAAACAGAAGGGCGTTTGGAGCTTTCTCCTCGGTGCCAAGCTCTCCAATTATGTTGTCATGACACATACCTATTGTTATCTGAGCCTCGCAGGCAAAGAAGGTAATCTCAGGCAAGGAGGGGCAAGACCGTCTGAATTGTAAGTTAATATTCTGATCTGAGTAAGGCTTGAATCTGCTCTGGCGAATATCAATTTTTCATACGGATTGTTTCTCGTGCAACTACTGGTACTTTTGTTGCGGACTCTTAATTTTATAGCGATTGTAAAAAAATGACTCTAAATGATTGTTTTTAGCTTGAGGTAATACAGTCTTTAAGTTAACTTTTGCGTCGAAAAGAAAGTGTTTTTCTTGTTTTGCGCGTAAAGCAAAGAGTTTTTATTTGTTGTAATATGCTGCAAAGTTCGAAAAATGCGACTGTGATTTTTATGCAACACCCGTGTTTAAATGCCCGATATTCCTTTTGGATTCTTGACATTTACTAAGTGTAAATTGTAGAAAGATCACAGAATTATATTAGGTGGTTGTGAATCGTCATTTATTTTATCTGTAGTTCATTGTGGAACGCAGATAAGCATCGGGGGAAATATACCAATGCGCCAGTTTGGTAAAACCTTGGCAACAAGCTTTAAGACAGTACTTCTCGTGAGTGCTTTCGCTGTGCCAACAATTACATCAGCTCAGGCTGTGACACTACAAGAAGCTATTACTCAAGCTCTTGCTACTAATCCGGATATTGGGATCGTTGCTCATAACCGTGAGGCTGTTGACGAAGAACTCCGTCAGGCTCGTGGACTTTATTTGCCTCAGATCGATTTGTCTGCTGGCGCTGGCATTGAGAGCAATGATGATTCAACATCACGTGCTGGTGGCGGTACCGGTAAACATGATGTGATTAACCCCACCGATGTTTCAATTACGCTACAACAACGCGTATTTGATGGCTTTGAAGCCGGAAGTACTGTTGATCGTGAAAAAGCGCGTGTCGAATCCGCTGCTAATCGCGTCCAGGAAAACTCAGAGTTCCTGACATTGGATACTATTGGTGCATACCTCGAAGTTATTCGTCAGCGCGAGCTTTTAGATCTATCCAAAAATAATCTTCAAATTCATATCGACATTGTCGCAAACCTCCAAGAGCGTCTTGCTGGTGGTGGCGGTAGTCGTGCGGATGTGTCTCAAGCAGAAGCGCGTGCAGCTCGTGCTCGCAACACACTGACAACGACTTATAATGATCTTCGTGACGCTGAAGCAAATTATACGCGTATTGTTGGTCACTTCCCTGAAGAACTAGATACTCCGGAAGCATTCTCTACTGAATTACCGGGCGGTCTGGACGATGCTGTTGATCTGGCTGTAAACAGCAACCCGACTATTCGTATCTTTGAAGCTGATGTTCGTACCGCAGAAGCGGAAGTTACTTTGGCTGAAGTTCCAATGTACCCTACCGTAAACTTGGAAGCGTCTACAGAGCACCGTGATGAGTTCGATGCTACTCCGGGCACTTATGAGCAAAACAATTCTGTGATGCTCCGTCTGCGGTGGAACTTGTTCCGCGGCGGTATTGATCGTGCCGCACGTCAGGAAGCTCTTTCTCGTCTTTCTGAAAGCAAAAATCAACGTTATAGCTCAGTAGTTGATGCTCAACGTGAAATGCGTCAGTCTTGGTTCGCACTTGAATCAAACCGTCAATCTGTAACTGATCTTGCTTCGGCTGTTCAATACAATACAGAAACGCGTGATGCATATCGTGATCAGTTCGAAGTTGCTCAGCGTACGTTGCTTGATGTTCTTGATGCCGAAAATGAACTTTTCACATCTCGTGGTCAGTTGGTATCAGCAATGACAAATGAACAGCTCGCTTCCTACCGTATCCTGGCACTTAGTGGCCAGTTGATGACAAGCGTTGGTGTCGAAGCTCCAGAACAAGCTGTTGTGGATCACCAAACTTGGGCGGATGGTCTGATCAATTAAGAATTGTCTATGACTTATAAAAAAAAGGGCGCTTTATGCGCCCTTTTTTGTGTTTAACTTTAATGTGTTGCTTCTTAAGGGATATTTGAGATTTCACACTATTTTGGTTAAAGCCTAGCCGTCAGGCAGTGTGATTCTTTAACATTTGTTGCCAGGGCGTAAAAATCATTAGTTAATTCCAAAGAATACTCCTATATGTTAAGGGTGGTTGTTATTTTCTGGGAATAATATATATAGCTGAATATACAAATCTGGTGGGGTGAAAGCCAGTTTCGAAAGAATTGAAATGAGTACCAACGACAAAAATATACCGACAGTTGGTGTCGAAAAAAGTAATCCAAGTCATCAGACTGTGGATAGCTTTTATGATTCTTCTTTTGAGACTGCTTATGATCAAGAAGAGGATATGGTTTCTCTTCATCTTGATGATCTCTTGCCTGATGATTCGGGAGCAGTTGTTCTCTTTGCTGGCGAGGGTAATCAGGTGTACCTCGAGACAATAGAGATGGTTGTATCTAGTGGAATCTCGACGCCTCACGTCACGGCCTCTGGCGTGGATGTGACTGGTTTAAATGTATATAATTTTTCAAGTGGGCTGACGCTTTATAGTGAAAGCGAAGTCATTATTCAGACTGAAGTCTAAATTTTATTTATCACATTTATAATAATTCGTAAGTCTTTTGACGCGGAGAGTATTCTCTCTATGTGGTCTTGGGAGATGCTAACCGTGGGCTGCTTGCAATCCAAATAACGATATATTGTTTTTTGTGATTAAAAAGGCTTGCTCTGACCATACGTGCTTGAGCTGTGATGACTTTCCCAGGAACAACCCGGATAATCCGCGCGTCAAGGTGCTGAATAACCGATTGCGATAATTCATATAGCCCACTTTGTAGGGGGCCTTTTGTTCTGAGCTGAAATAGTTTTGTTATGTTTGAGCCTTCAAGAGCGATACTGGTTTCGCCAAGCCAATTATAGAATGAGTTATTGCATGACACGATGGTCATATCCGACGTGAGCAACGCAGACGGACTTGGACTGGCTTCTATTATGGAAAGAACTGTGTTTTTGTGGGTATCTGTTTCTGCTGCAGCTAAGTGACGTTCAGCTGATATCATGCAAAAAACTCTTAAAAAAGAAGAGAAGTTAGGACCTTGATAGATCGTTTCAAGCTTTCCTATAAACTTCCCTATTTTTAGGTCGTGATCATTTGCGACGAGTTCTAGGGCACGCCAAAAAACCGGCTCTAATCTTATCGAGTACCGTTTCTTATTGTATTGCACAACTCTCGCCTTTGGGCTCTGGTCAGCAAAATTAACAGGTAAGATGGGTTTTGGCATAATCCTCTAATAATTTTTAGCTTAATCCGAGTGCCGCTCCCTAACATAAAACGTACAAATGGTTAATTTAGTTATTGTGAAAGTCGGATTAAATAATTACCCAAACATATACTATTATATTAAGGGAGTAGAATTTCTTCACTCTCTCCTAAAATCCCACCAAGATCTTCAAGTTTGCTACGTAATGAATATCGCTTAGCAAGTTTACTTTGGGCCGCTTTAGGCAAGTCAGTCATCATCAAGACTCGTTTGTCTATCAGAGTTGTTATTAGATCCTCAAGTACGCGGATCATTTCAAAATCAGAAGCCACGAGTTCTTGATGGATGCCACCTTCGGCAGGCGTTAAAGATTGACCCATCTCGGTAAGGAAAGCAATAAGTTCAGGAGATTCTGTATCGATGAATTCGTTTGCAATTTCCGTTTCTGTGTCGTGCAGTCCAGTGATCTTTCCATCACTTGAGCGTGAAACGTAGGGCATAAAGTCTCCTTGGGGCTGCTGACTATAACGAAAGGAACAGCCCTATGTTGTAGCAGGTCGCCAGAATTATTTTTACCGTAAAAAAGTAATACGTATGGTGTTAAAATTAAGGTCAAATGGTTAATGAGACGTAAGTAAACAGACTGTTCTGCAAAATAATGTTGATAATTCAGACGTGAAGTAGGCTTTTGTCAAGTTTGATCCCTTTGACAACCCTTTAGGGCATCTTTTTGTGTCAAAATTTAAGGTATCATGGAAGGCAGGGGAAGATTATTATAAGTAAGTTGTCTTGATGGCGACATATTTACAGATCATAGTTTCATCGAAATTTATTTTCAGGTCATCAAGGCTTAGATGAAACATTAATAATGGGATAGAGAAGAATGCAACCTTTGTATCTATGGCTAAAAAGCGCGTTTGCTGTTGGTGTCTTGGTATTTATGGGGAGTAGTTCAGTTTTGGCTGGCGCATTAACTGGCGTGCAAGACGTTAAGCTAAATGTCTCGGGGTTGGGGCACTATGGTAAGCAGTGTGGCTTGACCCGAGAAATTTTTGAACATGCTCTGTTCGGTGGCTTTCATGAAGGTGAGATCCGCTTAAGCAATTCGTCTTCCTATTGGTTGCATACTCAGGTGACAACAATTGTCTTTGACGAAACAAACTGTGTCAGTAATGTCGAAGTCACTCTGTATGCGAATACCAGATATTATAATCCTGCCACGATGGGTGAGCTTACGGGGCGGGTTGAGCTTTGGCGTAAGGGGGGGCTTTACAGTTCTGTAATCGATACGCATCAAATTCAAATCAACAGTGCATTACGGAAAATAGGCCTTGGATTACGTGAGGCCTGGAAAAAAGATCAACTGTAATTTCTCTAGATCTTATTCATTTAATTGGAAAAATTAATATCTGAATAGGAATTTTTGGATAACATAGCTTATCTGTAATAATTAAAATTTAGATATTGGGAACTTTTTTACCTCAATCTTTAATAGTGCTTTTGATAAATTATTATTTATTTTTGCCTGTGGCCATAATCATTTCAAGAGGTGAAATATAGGGCTAAAAGGGCGAACATTAATTGAAAGGTATTGCATGGATAGTAAAAATAATGACATCCCCAAGTTTTATCATGACTTTAATTTCATGGATTCTGGTGATGCGCGACCCTTAAGGATTTTGTCTGAATATTTCGGACCACAACAACGGTTCGAAGAATTTAATGTTGATGATACCATCGTTTTTTTTGGATCTGCTCGTATTAAATCAGAGGAAGAAGCTCAAAAGGCCATGGAAGAGGCTGAATTGTCTGGCGAGGGAGGGCGAAAAGCCAAGCAGATGATGAGGCTTGCCAAGTACTATGAAGAAACTCGGCAACTTGCGCGGCGTTTTACTGAATGGTCTAAAACCCTGGATAATGATGAACGCCGATTTGTTGTTTGTACCGGTGGTGGCCCTGGAATTATGGAAGCGGCGAACAGGGGGGCTTCAGAAGGTAAGGGCGTGAATGTTGGGTTGAATATTTCTCTACCCTTCGAGCAAAGTGAAAATCCTTATATTACGCGTGAACTGGCTTTGGAATTTCATTACTTTTTTATGCGTAAATTCTGGTTTGTCTATCTTGCAAAAGCTGTGCTTGTTATGCCGGGTGGTTTTGGAACTCTTGATGAATTCTGTGAACTTCTGACTTTGATCCAAACCCAAAAAATTAAAAAGAAGATGCCGATCGTTCTTTATGGGGCGGATTATTGGAATAAGGTGGTTAATTTTGAAGCGCTTTGTGAGTTCGGTACTATCAGCGAAGAAGACCTCGACCTATACCTTGTAACCGATTCAATGGATGAGGCTTTTGAGTACGTTACAAAAGGTTTGATCGAGAATGCTTTGGAGACGCCCGGGCCGATGCTCTAAAAATTAGTGTATTCCCAAATTAGAGGGATATCAGTCCCTTTGTTTATACGAAAGGTCAGGCCTTGCTTTTGCTGGGCCTGTCGCTTTTTGAGGGGCATTTTAAAATTGTATAATTAGTTCGAGAGATCCCGGAACAACTTTGCCATAAGGCTTTCTTTTGTGGCCATAGATTTGCTGTGAGCCAGTTATATGTCGGACTGATTCTGTAATATTTATATATTATTTTAACCCATTGATCGCCTTAGTATATTATGGAGGGTTTGGAGTTAGTCGCTCAGGTGCTTCCGTTAAAAACGACCCGTTAATAGCTTAAGTGCTGCTATGGTATAGGTTAAATAAATAGAATGTATGTGTATTATCGATTTGATTAATGTATATTAGGTATTCAGAATACTAATACCGATTAAATGTAGGGCTAAAAATGATCATCATATGCTTGTTATGGTAGTATTCTGTTGTAAAATGGTGGTAAATTGCAAATAATTGTTGATTTATCCTGATAAATACCACAAATTGTGATGGATGAATTTATTTTCACAATGTGACAGTTTTGTGAAAAAAAATATCTTGCAGGTGAAAATAACGAAACGTTATAAGATTTGGACATTGTTTATGGCAAATTCCACATCGACGGGAATTGGTTCAAGTAGAAGTTAGCAGAAAAAGCCGATTAACATTTTAAGGGTGAGGTAAGTTACAGCGTGTCTGGTTTTGACCTATTATTAAAAATTGCTGGTGGAGTTGCCCTTTTACTTTGGGCGACACGAATGGTGCGTACGGGGGTCATGCGTGCTTACGGGAGCCAACTACGTCGCTTTCTTGGGTCAGCAACCAGAAATACAGTGTCTTCCTTTGGTATGGGGATTGGCATGGCTGGTATCCTGCAAAGTTCGACAGCAACTGCGTTGTTGACTGTTGCTTTCGCAGGAAAGGGACTTATTGCCATTGCACCGGCACTCGCCGTGATGCTGGGGGCCGATGTCGGTTCCACCTTGGTTGTTCAGGTCCTGTCGCTTGATATATCTTGGCTCTCTCCTTTGCTAATTTTAATCGGGCTAATATCTTTTACCACTCGGCCTACAATGACCTTAAGGCATTTGGGGCGTGTTTTTATTGGTCTCGGCCTGATGTTACTTTCGCTGAAGCTAGTTGTTGGTGCTTCAGAACCGATGCGAGATAGCGAAACTCTTCAAAACATACTTATTCCTTTGTCTGAAGAACCAATTATTGCCGTAATTTTAGCCGCATTGATAACCTGGATTACCCACTCCTCAGTCGCAATGGTCCTTTTGATCATGTCGTTAACGATTGCAGGTGTGGTTCCTATGGCTTTGGGGTTTACACTTGTACTCGGAGCAAACGTGGGAGCTGGCATAGTTCCCTTTGCATTGACGATGGGGGAAACACCCGTTGGACGTCGCATTCCTTTAGGGAATCTATTGTTCCGAGTGTGTGGGGTACTGTTAATCCTACCGTTTATGAGTATGGTAACTCCCTATATAGCTCAAATCAGTGATGGGGATAGCGGGCGCCAAATCGCGAATTTCCACACCGCTTTCAATGTCGCCTTGGCTCTTGTATTTCTTCCCTTCGTCGCTGTAATGACCCGTCTTATGGAACGTGTCTTGCCTGATCGCCCAGGAAAAGAAAGCGATCTCCTGCCAAAATATTTGGATGAGACAGTCATAAATTCTCCAACAGTGGCTGTTGCTTGCGCGACAAGGGAATTATTGCGTCTCGCTGATGTTGTGGAAAATATGCTTCGAAAAGTTATCGATGTTTTCGCCACGAATGATCCTGTTTTGTTATCAGAAGTAAGCAAACTGGACGATCAGGTTGATGAACTCCACGAAGCTATAAAGCTATATCTTACACAAGTGAGCAAAAACAAACTGAACGATGAAAATTCTGCCCGTTGTGTTGAGTTAATAGCCTTTACCACCAATCTGGAGCATATCGGTGATATTATCGATAAAAATCTTCTAGAAATTGCCAGTCAAAAAATTAAAAAGAGATTGGAGTTTTCAGAGCAGGGCTGGAAAGAACTAGTCGAGCTTCATCAAATGGCTATAGATCAGATGCAACTTGCGATGACAGCCTTTGTCTCGGGTGATGTCGATATCGCGCGTCAATTGATTGCCGGCAAAGAAAAGTTCCGAGCAATGGAACAAGCAGGGGGCGATAAGCATCTGCAACGCCTACGCGAAGGACGAATTGAATCGATCGAATCATCTGCATTGCACATCGATATGATTAGAGACCTTAAGAGAATTAATTCTCACCTTACTTCTGTCGCGTATCCAATATTGGATGCAAGTGGTGAACTGCATGAGAGCCGCCTAAGAGTACGGCCCCATGCCGAGCGTCACTCCGTAGAGGTGAGTAACTAATCCGGTTAGCCGGAGGTTAAGGGAAGCTGTCGGCAGGATGGTTTCTTATTAGGAAAGGGCCCCGCACCCTTGTTAAATAGATTGCGGGATTGGACGAATGTTCAACATTAAGTTTTTGAGTAACAAAGACTTAGCATAAATGTAACAAAGTGTCGCTATAGACGGCACAGTACATAATGACCGAATAGGGATGCCTTAGAGAAAAGTCTCTTAGGGCGATCAAACTGAGGAGCGTGAAAGTAATGAAGAAAGCCTTTTCTACTAAACTGCTTGGCGGAGTTGCCACAACTATTGCTGCATTAGGCATATTGGCCGGTAGTGCATCAGCCGAAGAATTAACTGTTTATACTGCGGTTGAAGCTGAAGATCTTAAGCGTTATGCAGCAGCATTTAACGAAGTAAACCCTGATATTACGATCAACTGGGTGCGTGATTCCACAGGCGTTGTTACTGCGAAACTTCTTGCAGAAAAAGGCAATCCACAAGCAGATGTCGTTTGGGGCCTTGCAGGTTCAAGTCTTCTTCTTATGAAAAAAGAAGGCATGTTCGAAACTTATGCTCCTGCTGGCGTAGATCAACTAGACAGCCGTTTCCGTGATAATTCTTCTGATCCAGTTTGGGCTGGTATGGATGCATGGGTTGCTGCTGTGTGTGTAAACACCGTTGAAGCCGAAGCAAATAACCTTCCAATGCCAACGTCTTGGGCCGATTTGACGAAGCCTGAGTACAAAGGCCACGTTGCGATGCCAAATCCAGGTTCCTCTGGAACTGGCTTCCTTGATGTTGCAAGCTGGTTGCAAATGTTCGGTGAAGAAGATGGTTGGGCATTTATGGATGACCTGCATCAGAACGTAAGTCACTACACACACTCTGGTTCCAAGCCATGTAAACAGGCTGCTGCTGGCGAAGTGTCTATTGGTATCTCGTTTGCTTTCCGTGCAGCTAAATCCAAAAACCAAGGCGCACCTTTGGAAATCGTAATTCCATCAGAGGGCGTTGGTTGGGAAATGGAAGCTGCTGCCATCGTTAAAGGCACAGATAAACTTGATGCTGCTAAAAAGCTGATGGACTTCCTCGTGTCAAAGCCTGCCATGGAACATTACAACCAAGGTTATGCTGTCGTGGCGATGCCAGGTATTTCCAAGCCAATTGAAAACTATCCTGCGAACATCACTGATAGCATGATTGCGATGGATTTCGAATGGTCTGCTAACAACCGTGAAGCAATCCTTGCTGAATGGACAAATCGTTACGATTCTAAATCAGAACCTAAATCATAATCTGATTAGAGCGTAAGATTTAATAATTCTGGACCCGCTCTCTGACCTTAGTTGGAGAGCGGAATTCAGAAAAATATAATGAAACAACTCTGAGCAAACATGTGTCACAAGGACCGTGTGTTCATAAGGACAATGTTACTCAGTTATTTTGAATATCAGCGCTCCTTGTCGTTAAGAACGTTGTCGGCCAACGATCAGAATATTTGTGATCTGCCTTAAACCCAAACTTGATTGACGAGAGACGCTGTTTGCAAGAAGAGCACAGGAAAACTGTGCCACTTTGCCCCTTGAGAGGAATGGCGATGAGCGCAAATACTGTCGGTACTGAGACCGGGCGAACCCCTTATTTAACCACGTCTAATTTAACAAAGATGTTTGGTGATTTTACTGCTTTATCAGACATATCTTTGGAAATTTTCGAAGGTGAATTTGTCTGCTTTCTTGGACCATCAGGTTGTGGGAAGACAACCTTGCTGCGAGCCATTGCTGGACTTGATATTCAGACATTTGGAGAAGTTACCCAAGGGGGTAAAGATGTTTCCAATTTGCCGCCGAGTGAACGTGACTTCGGTATTGTATTCCAATCCTATGCGTTATTTCCAAATCTAACTATCCGCAAAAACATTGCTTATGGTCTAGAAAATCGGAAGTTACCAAAAGCTGATATTCAAAAGCGGGTAACAGAACTTCTGGAACTCGTAGGACTTATATCTCAAGGAAACAAATACCCAGCTCAACTATCTGGGGGGCAACAGCAACGTATTGCACTTGCACGTGCTATAGCGACGAACCCTGGTTTACTATTGCTTGATGAACCGCTATCCGCGCTTGATGCTAAAGTTCGTACCCATCTTCGCCATGAGATCAAAGAGCTACAACGTACCCTCGGTGTGACAACTGTCATGGTGACCCACGATCAGGAAGAAGCCCTAACTATGGCTGATCGTATTGTGGTGATGAATGATGGCGTTATTGAACAGGTCGGCACGCCTTTGGATATCTACCGTAATCCTGCTTCTGCATTTGTCGCTGACTTTATTGGTACAATGAACTTCATTCCGGGAAAGGCCAATGGTAGCGCTGTTCTTCAAATGGGTGAAGTAAATCTTGATTGTGACCCTGCAAATATAAGAGAAACAGGCGACATTATGGTTGCCTTCCGTCCTGAAAACCTTTTGGTCCAAGAAGGTGACAAGAAGCTGCCAAACTCTTTTGAGGCTGAAGTCAAATATATGGAGTTTATGGGGGCTTTTTTCCGGGTTGATCTTGTAAGTAAACAAGCAAACGGCAAGGCTCACATCAAAGGTGATTTTTCGATTAATATGGTACGCCGTACAGGTGTACAAATTGGCGATACCATTACCGTATCTATTCCTCAGGACAGAGTATCTGTTTTTCCGGGAGTAAACTAAGATGACGGATGTCGCAAATACTTCCCTCTTGAAGGAGGTGAAGCCGAAGTCCAGTCGTGATGATTGGACGATGCGTGGCTTCATGGTGATGATCGGGGCATACCTTCTTATTGCCCTTGCTTTTCCTCTTTACATCATGCTCTCAAAGTCTTTCGAAAATAAAGACGGCGTGTTCATAGGTGTTGATAACTATATCAAATACTTCTCAACACCAGCGCTCTTTAACTCTATCGAAAACTCGGTGATCATATCTGTGGTGACAATGGTCATTACAGTAACTCTGGCCTTTATTTATGCTTATGCCCTAACCCGTAGCTGTATGCGGTTTAAAGGGTTCTTTAAGATCATGGCGATGATCCCAATTCTTGTGCCGTCGTTACTGCCAGGAATTGGGCTTATCTATATGTTTGGTAAGCAGGGCTACATGAAATGGCTTCTGTTTGGAGAAACAATTTATGGTCCATTAGGGATCGTGATTGCGGAAGTATTTTTTACTTTCCCACATGCCCTTCTGATCATTATGACTGCTCTGGCGATTTCAGATGCCCGGCTATATGAGGCAGCAACAGTCCTTCGGGCTCCGAAATGGAAGATCTTTTTGACAGTTACGTTGCCGGGAGCACGTTACGGTCTTATCTCTGCGGCCTTTGTTGTCTTTACCCTTGTGATTACAGATTTTGGCGTGCCAAAGGTTATCGGTGGCCAATATAACGTTCTGGCTGTAGATATTTACAAACAGGTTATTGGGCAGCAAAACTTTTCAATGGGTGCTGTTGTCTCTGTGGTTCTCCTAATCCCAGCTATCTTTGCATTTTATATTGATCGCCAGGTACAGAAAAAGCAGGTTTCACAATTGTCTGCGCGTGCTGTTCCTTATGAGCCAAAACCGGATAGGTCGTTTGATACCTGGATGATGTCATACTCAAGTCTGATTGTGTTGATCATCGTTACCATTCTTGCTACTTGCCAATTTGCAGCTTTGGTCAAGTTTTGGCCATACAATCTGAGCCTTGGCCTACAGCATTATAATTTTGATCTCATGGATGGCGGTGGATGGGATTCCTATTATAATTCCATCCAATTGGCTTTATGGACTGCGGCTGTCGGCACAAGTATCGTTTTCACTGGCGCTTACATGGTTGAAAAAGGTCGAGGATTTGGGGCAGGGCGTACCGCCTTTCAATTCCTGGCAATGATGCCTATGGCAGTGCCAGGTATGGTATTGGGTCTTTCTTACATCTTCTTCTTTAACAACCCGGATAACCCGTTCAACTTTATCTATGGAACCATGGCAATTCTGGTCGTTTCTACGGTTACTCACTTTTATACCGTGGCCCACTTGACCGCCATGACTGCTCTCAAACAGATGGATAAAGAGTTTGAGTCTGTATCTCAATCTCTACAGCAGCCTTTCTATAAGATGTTCTTGAAGGTAACTGTCCCGGTTTGTACGCCTGCGATTTTGGAAATAGCGATTTATCTCTTTGTGAACGCTATGACCACGGTTTCAGCTGTTGTGTTTATTTATTCGTATCATACTCAGCTGGCATCGGTTGCTGTACTGAATATGGATGATGCTGGGGATATCGCACCAGCCGCGGCAATGGGTATGATGATTTTCTATACCAACGCAGGGGCGCGTATCTTGCACACTGTTGTCTCTAAGGTGCTGGTGAATAAAACCCAAGCATGGCGTCAACGATAAGCCTATCGGATTACCGATCCTGTTGGTACAGGCTGATGTGAATGAAATGAAAGAGCGGGATTTGATCTCGCTCTTTTTTCTTTTAGGGGGCTGAGCTTAGTATGTTTTAATATACTAGGATACGTTATCAAACTTTGATCCTGAGGGTAAAATAATGCTTACGCCTACCCAAGTCGCAGAGAACCAACTCCTTGCTTATAATGCCCACGACATCAATGCCTTTTGTGCTTGTTTTGACGATTATGTGAAAGTGGAGTTATTGGTCGAAGGCGAGGTCCTCTTTGAGGGAATGGATGCTTTGCGTATTGCCTATACAGAGCGATTTAGCAATCCAAATTTGCATGCCAAACTCGTAAATAGAATTGCTTTGGGGCGCGTTGTGATCGACGAAGAGGAAGTAACGGGACTTCCTGATATTGATACGTTATACGTAGTTGCAATCTACGAAATTGACGAAGGATTAATTCGTCGGGTTCGGTTTGAACGTACAAACGAACTACCAAAGATTATTCTCGCGTAACCTGAATATATTGGCTTTGAGATAAATCACTTTTAATCAAACTTGTTTTCTTAACCTATAATTGAGTAGAGTTACGCATAATCAATGTTCGGGTTATTGGTTTATCTATGATCATGGGGGTTCAGATATAAGCTATGCATATAATTTTGGGTATTGTTGCTTTTCTTGGGGGAATTGCAATTTTCATCTGGCGTGTGAGAGCAACGGCAAAGGCGGCTAAAGATATTGTCGAAGCTGCAGATGATATACGTGCAGCAGCAAGACGTTTCGGGCATAACCGGAAAACAAAAATTAATCCGCTAGATGCCATCGAAGACAGTAGGGTTGCTGCTGCCGCAGTCATGGCGGCCTTTGCGCGTATGGATGGGGATTATACGCGTGAACAACTCGTTGCGATTAAGGACGAGTGCCAAAGTGTATTTGGAGCCAGTGAAAAAGAAGCTACCGAAATTGCAGGACAAAGCCGTTGGCTTATGGAGCAATCTGCTAATCTTGATGAGGCTATTCGAAAATTAAGTCGGATCCTGCGTCGTGGCCTGGAAGCTGAAGAGAAGAAACAGTTTTTATCGATGGTTACACGTGTAGCCTCTATTGAGGGAGATGGAATGAGCGAAATTCAACAACAAAGTTTAAGTCAACTAAGTCGCCAAATTGTCTAAAGAATAATTTTCCATCATGTTATTGAACAGCAATTTATGCCCTTGTAAATCAGGGCAAGACTATACTCAGTGCTGTGGCGCTTTTATCGCTGGTGAAAAGGTCCCAGATACAGCCGAGAAACTTATGCGGTCGCGTTATTCTGCGTATGTCAAAGAAGAGATAAATTATCTAAAAGAAACTCTTTGGCCTAGGTATCAAAACAGTTTTAATGAGCTTGGTACGCTTTTACGCGCTAAAGATAGTCGATGGCTCGGTCTTGAAATTCTTGATACAGGTAAAGGACTAAAAGGCGATAAAGAAGGGTATGTACTCTTTATCGCTCGTTCTGTCGTCGATGGCGTCGCCCATGAACAGCGAGAAAAAAGCCTGTTTCGAAAAAAGTCAGGCCGATGGTATTACGCAAAGGCTTTATCTGAATAAATCAAAAACCGATCGCTAAGGCATAGGTCGCAGCAATCATCGCGGTTATTAAAAAAATTGCGAAAAAAAATCCTCGTCGCCATTCTGGAGACGCATGGCGAAGTTCAAGAAAATCCAGCAGAAGCAATCGACACTTGAACAAGGTTGTTATCATCAGAATGCCGACAGAGGTAAAACCGATTGATGCCGTAACTCCTCCCGTTTCAAGGGCATCACCGCTGAGCATACTAATGATTGTCAGGCCGGACATCAGAGCCCAGGTGAGCAACAGGCGGAAAACAGGGTTTGGTTTGCGGGGAATGTGGGACATGCTTTATCTAACCAAATAGAGAACGGGATAAAGAATCAACCAAATCAGATCGACCATATGCCAGAAGGCACAGGCTGTTTGAGTATTCTCTCGACTGTTGAAGCGGGAGACCAATCCAAGGATCAATAAGCCAAAAACCACATGTGCAGCATGAAATCCGGTCATAAGGTAAAACAAGGTATAAAAGCTGTTGGTTTCTATCGAGATCCCTAAAGCTGCCTTGTCGCTGTACTCAGAAAATTTTAACGCCAGAAAAAGGAGCCCAAAGGCTGCTGTGATCGCGAGGAAACCTCGGGTCAAAGAAGTTTTGCTGGCCTTACTTGCTTCGTTTGCCAGGGCCGCAAACAATCCACTGGTTATTAGAACAAGTGTATTGAGGCCACCGATAAGGCGACTGAGCTGGGCTTGGGAGTTTAGAAACAGTTCGGGATCACCAATGAATTTGACGCAGTATCCCGCAAGTAAAAGTCCAAACACCATCAATTCACTGATGATCAGGACCCACATCATTGGATTACCGGGGAGGGCGTCCAGTGGTCCCCAAGCGCTTTGGTCTGGTAAAGCCTGAATAGGATTTACCGAAGATATTTGGTCTCTGTTTGACTGCTGTGAAGTTGTAGCCATCTCTAATAAGTATATCTCGTAGAGATCACTGTCTTTGTCTGGTGGATGCATGTAGATACTTTGGTCGTTTTCAGTTCAGGACGATTTCATCCTTCACCACGAGCCGTTGGTAGGCAATACGACATAATGCCTCAAGGAGAGACTAGCTCCCCGATTGGTTGGATTGTATCGTTAGTTAATAGTGAGAAAAAGCCAGTTCTGTAAATGCTAAACCCGGGGGGAAGGTAAAATCTATCCGAAAAAATTTAAATTCAGATAAATCAGAGCCTCTGGAAATCACCCTTTACGAATTTTTTCATGATTGCGAATAACTTCATCAATTACGAAATTTATGAATTTTTCAGAAAAATCAGGGTCAAGTTTTGCTGACTTGGCGAGATCACGAAGTCGGGAAATTTGTTTTTGTTCTCTGGAAGGGTCGGCGGGCGGAAGGTCGTATTCTTTTTTAAACAAGCCAACCTTTTCTGTGACTTTGAAGCGTTCAGACAGCATGTAGATTAAAGAAGCATCAATATTATCAATGCTATCACGGTACTCGATTAGTTTAGCTTTAACGTCTTCAGCCATAAATTTATTTTCCCTCACCAACGTCCGTGATTTTCCATTTTGTTGCCTTACCATGTGTTTTGTTTGTCATAACTCTGAATCGAGTTTGGATAAGCTTGAAACACTCATACCTTCTTATAAATGTGCAAGAGCGTCGAGTAAAATAGATTGCTCAGGCGAATGAAATTTATAAATAGGTTTGTATGGACTTATTGCTAAGAGGAGAAAGGGGGGAGGTGAAGGCTATTTGGGGCGTTTTGATATTTGACTCAAGTGATGAGAAATAATTTTATCCAGAGTGCCATCTTTTTGCATATCAAGAATGGCCGCGTTCATGGCTTCTACTTTATGGGCACACTTTGCGTTTTTATTTATGAGGACATGCATTGAGTTGGATAAAATTGGAAGGGCTAGAGGAACTATTTTTCCTTTTAAGTTAAGGCCCTGAATGTGTAATAAACCTTCGACATAGCCGAGTATTCCGTAATCTGCTCTGTTGTTCTGGAGCATAAGCACAATGGTATCGCTTTTCGGAACTTCGATGAAGTTGAGGTGGTCATTTGCGAAGGTATCGAATTCATCTCCTAAAGATCCTCCGAGGATCCTCATTCCAGACCGTCCGATTAAATCTTCGTTAGAGTTTAGGGTGAATTGTTTTTCTTCTTTGACGAACACACGTAATTCATCCGTGCCAAGTTGTTCTGAATAGTGGTATTTTTCTGCGCGCTCACTATTCCAGTAGGCACCAAGAACCATGTCGACCTTTCCTTGTTCTAGGTCATACATGATGCGTTTCCAGGGCTTATCAGGAGCGACTTCCATTGAAAGACCGATGCGTTTTAGGGCTTCATGGGCGCCGTCGACAACGATTCCGGTTAATTTACCATCGGTGTCGCGGTAAGAAAAAGGATACCAATTGTTGATCCCGTTACCCGAAAAAGCCTTACATTGGTCGTCTGCATAGCTAACGGAGGGTGGAAGGAGATAGAGCGCACCAATGAGAGTGAATAGGGGGATGATTTTTTGGATATGCTGTATCATTACTATTACCTTCTCGCCTTACTATAAGGGGTGTAATAAGGCGAGTACATTAACACATAATTACTCAAGAACCTATTAACGGATCCTCGAGAAATTAGAGATCCAAACCAAAACCTATGGAGTGCTCGCAGCAGTCAAACTCTGAATTTGATCGAAGAAGGCCCGGATTACGGGCGAATCCTTCTTGTCCTTGAGACAGGCTACATACTCAAGGCCTTCAAGTTGTACGTCTCGAACGGTTAGGCCATGTAATCGGGTGTCATTGCCAAATTCACTTTCAAATACCACGCCAATTCCCAGACCGGAAGCAACTGCTTCACGTACTGCCTCCCGGCTTCCAACCTCAAGAATTTCTCCGAGTTTAACACCAGCACTTTCAAGAGCATTTTCGAATATCTTTCGTGTAACGGACCCTTTTTCTCTAAGGATGACACGGTGGTGTGGGAGTTCCGTAATACTAATACTTCTTCTCGCCGACCAAGGATGATTGCGATCGACAAAGACAATCAGGGGCTCGCGTTTAAGAGGGGCTGCATGGATACGGCGGTCTTCTTGAATATTTGGCATGACGACAACATCGGATTTGCGCTCAAACAAACCTTGAAGAACCTGCTGTGAATTACCAAAACTCATCGAAAAATTAATTCCAGGGTAGAGCCGACTAAACGTCGCGAGCAGGGGGACGACATGATAGGGAGCATCAGCTGCAACACGAAGCTGTCCTGACATCAGACCGCGTGCCGAGAGCAAGACCTGTTCTGCTTCCAGTTCCACGGCAAATTGGCGGAGAGTAACGGCGTGAAGTCGCCGTCCAATCTCGGTTATTTCGATACCGCGCCCCCTTCGTTCGAAGAGCTTTACGCCATAGATTTCTTCTAACGCAGCGACCTGACCAGACAGGGTTGGCTGCGTAACATTAAGGACATCTGCGGCTTTTGTGAAGCTTCCTTCGTTGGCCACAGCATGGAATGCGCGGATCTGAGCATGATTCATTGATGAAACCAATCTGTCTTATAAAAAGTATCGATTTGATTTATGATAGAGATTCGCGGCATATAGAGCAAGAAGTTCAAAACACTATCGCAAAGTATAAAAATTGATTGTGTAATACGAACTGAAATTTTTCAAATAGGACGGTTGAGTACCTTAACTTTTCCGGTCTTTGTTTTCGGGTCAAATGAGGAGATCCTTAATGTCTGATAAGACATCTGCTGTTGCTACTTCCCCGTCAGGTGATCCTTGGCTTCTAACGCCAGGTCCCCTGACAACTTCGGTCACCACAAAGGAAGCAATGCTTCACGATTTCGGATCGCGTGATAAGAAGTTTATTGAGATCAACCGCAGGGTTCGCAGTAGTTTGTTGAACATCATCAACGGCCAGGATGATTTCGTCTGTGTTCCTTTACAGGGCAGCGGTACTTTTTCAGTTGAAGCAATGCTGGGAACACTTGTGCCTCGCGATGGTAAGCTGCTGATCCTCGTTAATGGGGCCTACGGTCATCGCATGGCTAAGATCTGTAAATACTACGATCGTGCTAATGAGATCATGGAATATCCTGAAGATCAGCCTGTAAGTATTTCTGATTTGGATACACGCCTTAGCGAAGACAAAGATATTACGCATGTCGCCGTGATCCATTGTGAGACAACATCTGGTGTACTTAATCCAATTGCGGGTGTTGCTGAAGTTGTTGAAAAGCATGGTCGCTCATTATTGATTGACTCAATGTCAGCGTTTGGCGCTTTGCCGGTTGATTCTTCCAAGATCCGTTATGATGCAGTAGCAGCTTCTTCCAACAAGTGTTTGGAAGGTGTACCTGGCATGGGCTTTGTTCTTATTCGCCGGTCTGTTCTTGAGAAAGCTCAAGGAAATGCACCTTCATTGGTTCTTGATCTTTATGATCAATGGGTTCAGATGGAAAAAACGGATCAGTGGCGTTTTACCCCTCCGACACATTGTATTGTGGCTTTCGAGCAAGCCATTCGCGAGTTCGAAGAAGAGGGCGGCGTTGACGGTCGCGGTGGTCGATATGCCTCAAACTGTAAAATCCTCGTTGATGGCATGCGTGAGCTCGGATTTGAGACCTTGTTACCAGATCATTTGCAGGCCCCGATCATTGTAACATTCCATAAACCAACCGATCCAAAGTTTGATTTTCAAGACTTTTACGATCGTCTTGCAGAGCGTGGCTATCTTATCTATCCAGGGAAGCTCACGGTCGCAGACTCGTTCCGCGTTGGCTGTATTGGCCGGATGGGGAATGACGATATTCGCGATGCTCTTATTGTTATCAAAGAGACACTTAATGTAATGGGCGTTACAAATTGCGCCTCCGTTGCTGCCTAAAACGGTAAATATGAATTCAGGAGATATCCTATGAGTGCTGGTAAACTAGTTCAGGCCAACGGCCGCTTGTATAAACGTTCGGAACGTCCAATCGTTGTTGTCTGTGTAGATGGTAGTGAACCTGATTACATGGAAGTGGCAATGAAAGCTGGGCGTATGCCATGGCTGAAAAATCTGCTCAGCAGCAAAGCAAATACTAACCTGATCGCTGAATCAGTCGTGCCGAGCTTTACCAATCCAAACAACCTTTCAATCGTGAGTGGTTGCCCTCCTCGTTACCACGGTATTTGTGGCAATTACTTTTACAATCAGGAAACTGGTGAAGAAGAATTGATGAATGCGCCAAGCTATTACCGCGCTAAAACAATTTTCTCTTCCTATCAAGATGCAGGCGCCAAGGTTGCTGTCGTTACCGCGAAAGACAAATTACGCCTTCTGCTTGGTCACGGTCTAGATTATAGCAAGGGCAATGCGATTTGTTTCTCTGCTGAAAAATCAGATCTGGCAAATATGGATGATAACGGTATTGAGAACGTCAACGAGTTTGTTGGCATGCCTGTACCGTCAGTGTACAGCGCTGATCTATCAGAATTTGTTTTTGCAGCTGGTGTGAAGTTGATGGAAACTGTTCGTCCTGAGATCATGTATCTCTCTACAACTGATTTCATTCAACACAAGTATGCACCAGAAGAAGAAGGCGCGTTGGCTTTCTATGAAATGATGGATAAATATTGGGCACAGCTAGATGAAATGGGTGCCGTTCTAACCCTGACAGCTGACCACGGTATGAACCCAAAACATGATAGCGATGGCAAACCTAACGTGCTTTATCTTCAGGATCTTCTAGATGATTGGTATGGCAAAGAAGCTGCACGCGTCATTCTTCCCATCACGGATCCTTATGTTGTTCACCACGGTGCCCTAGGCTCTTTTGCGACTGCTTACCTTCCAAAAGGCGAAAGCGTTGATGCTGCTGTTGAACGTCTCTCAAAAGTAGACGGCGTTGAGCTCGCAATATCTGGTCCTGCTGGTTGTGCTATGCTGGAACTACCAGAAGATCGTATGGGTGACATTATTATTATTTCTGAGCGTCATCTGGCACTTGGTACTTCTGAAGATCGTCACGATCTTTCGGCTCTGGATCGTCCGTTGCGTACGCATGGTGGTATTACTGAGCAGAAAGTTCCTTTCATCAGCAACCGCCCAATGCCAGGCATTCCATCAGATATGCGTCTTCGTAATTTCGACGCTTTCTATTGCTCTGTAAACTACGCTGAGTAATTGGCCTTAAAGAGGATAATAAAATGTCTGTAAAGATTGTTGGCCATGAGCCAATGCGTATCGCTGGTAAGTTGGTTGATACCGAAGGCCGCATCGATGTTCACTACCCATACACAAACGAAGTTGTCGGGACTGTTCCTCGTGGCACTGCTGCACATGCTAAAGAAGCTTTTGAAATTGCTGCAAACTACGAATCAAAACTTACGCGTTACGAGCGTCAGCAAATTCTTTTCCGTGTGGCTGAGAAGCTGAACGAACGTAAAGACGAGATTTCTGATATCATCACGGCTGAATCTGGCCTCTGTAAGAAAGACTCACTTTACGAAGTTGGCCGTGCTTACGATGTTTACACACTGGCTGGCCAGATGTGTATTCTCGATGATGGCGAGATCTATTCTTGCGATATCACGCCACACGGTAAATCACGTAAGATCTTTACCGAACGTGAGCCGCTGAAAGCGATTTCTGCGATTACCCCGTTCAATCATCCATTAAACATGATTTCGCATAAAATTGCTCCGGCGATCGCTACAAACAACTGTATCGTTTGTAAACCAACAGAGAAAACACCTCTGACTGCTTTGATCTTGGCTGACATCATCTATGAGGCAGGTTTGCCTAAAGAGATGCTGACCATTATCACAGGTCTTCCTGAAGATCTTGGCAATGAGTTCATTACCAACAAAAACATCGAACTGGTGACCTTCACTGGTGGTGTTCCTGTCGGGAAATACATTGCTGAGAACGCAGGTTATCGCCGTACCGTTCTCGAACTAGGTGGTAATGCTCCCCTAATCGTGATGGAAGATGCTGATCTCGATAAGGCGGCTGAATTGGCTGTCGCAGGTGCAACCAAAAACTCTGGCCAACGCTGTACAGCAGTTAAACGTATATTGGTTGTTGAAGAGATTGCAGATGCTTTTACTAAGCTGGTTCTCGAAAAAGCACAGAAGATCAAATACGGAGATCCTATGGACCCCGAAACCGATCTTGGTTGTGTAATCGACGAACCCTCTGCGCAAATGTTTGAACGCCGTGTTAACGAAGCGACAGAAGTAGGTGCTAAGTTGCTTTACGGAAACAACCGCGTCGGTGCGCTGTATCCGCCAACTGTTCTTGACCATGTACCATATGATTGTGAATTGGTTAGGGAAGAAACTTTTGGTCCGGTTATTCCGATTATTCGGGTCAAAGATATTGACGATGCCATTCGCGTTTCTAACTCAACGGCTTTTGGTTTGTCCTCTGGTGTATGTACCGACAACTTCAAGTACATTCAGCGCTTCATTAAAGAGCTCCGCACTGGAACGGTAAACGTTTGGGAAGTACCTGGCTATCGGATCGAGATGTCCCCATTTGGTGGTATCAAAGATTCCGGCCTTGGTTACAAAGAAGGCGTCATCGAAGCAATGAAAAGCTATACCAATATCAAAACTTACTCCCTGCCTTGGCTTTAAGGCACCGCTTGTCGGATCAATAAAGTAACCTTGCTGAAAGGTTTGTCCCACAACTGTTAGGTTGGTTAGTTGTGGCCCACATTCTTAGAAAAGTGGGAGACTTGAAATGGTCTGATAAATTCACTTATGGGAGAGCGTTTGCTCTCCCTTTTTTTATATCTGCGAACAGGTCATCCAAGGGTGAGAATAAGAGTTCATTCGTAAGTAACCACCTTGTAGGAAGAGCTGGCATGATTTGGTGAGGGGAGTTCTTTGGTTTGTATATTAATGTTTGTAGGAGATTGGGATGAAGGCTTCAGTGGATATTGGCCTAATCATTTATTAAGTCTTGGATGGATATTATGGCGTGTAACTCATTAGTAAAGTGCACTACTTCCCAATGAGGGGCCGTCATTATCGACAATCACATGCAGACTGATAACACTAATAACAATGTGATAACTTCTGGTTCTGAATTTCCTATAGAGCAAAATAGTAACTCAGGAAACTCGTCTCCTATACTTATTATTTTACTTCTGAGCGTGGTATATGGAGTAACCGGTTGGGTTGGTTTGACCTGGGCTATTGAAACGGGGTATGCGACCGCGATATGGCCACCATCTGGTATTGCTCTCGCCGCGGTTCTCGTGTTCGGTTCTCGTGTTTGGCCGGGAGTTTTTATCGGAAGTTTCTGTGCTAACATTCTCTCCTCCAATTCTCTCGAACTTCTTGCCGATGTATCGTTGTTATCTCTTCTTGTCGCGGTTGGTATTGCAGGAGGTTCTGCTGTTCAGGCAGTCGGGGGTGGATATCTTGTACGACGATTTGGCGATTACCCCAATGCATTGATTTCTCCAGGAAAAATTGTCCGGTTTTTCGCTTTGGCAGGGCCGCTCGGTTGTGTGATTAGTGCGGTTCTTGGTTCAACTGTTCTTGTTTCCGCAGGTATTATTGGTGTTGATAACTGGTTTGCCACGGTCGTAACGTGGTGGGGTGGGGACACGTTGGGTGTGTTTATTTTCACACCAATGATTTTGGTTTGGCGGTATGATCGTAAGCAAGAGTGGGTCAATCGTCGGGGTCCCGTTACGGTGGTGTTGCTTGCCACGTTTGCTTTGGCCATAAGCTCTTATGGGTATGTACGTTCTTTGGATAAAACGAATGTGCTTCTTGAATTGGAAAATATTTCGGGTGACATCGCTAAAGAACTTAACCTTACAATAAAGGGGTATTTGAGCGTGCTGGCTGCTCAGGAAGGCGTTTTTCTCGCACTTAGTAGCATTACACCTGAACAGTTTCATACTTTTTCCAGTGCTCCACTCACAGAATATCCAGCCTTGAAGGCCGTTTCATGGAATTCAAGATTTTCCCATGAACAACGAGCCGGAGTTGAGAGTAATCTTCGACAATATTATGACCCTAATTCCGAAGTTACGGAACGCAATGCCCAGGGGGGAATTGTTTCAGCTTCTATTCGGAGTGAGTATGTTTCTGTTGTGATGATTGAGCCTCTAAATGAAAACGTTAAGGCTCTCGGTTTTGACGTTTTATCTAATCCGATACGAAGGGAAGCACTCGACTTGGCAAGAGATAGTGGTGAAGCTGCCACAACGGGCCGGATCGATCTCGTACAAGATACCGACAGCAAGTATGGTGTGTTGATTTTTAAGCCCCACTTTATGGCAGGTAGTTCACTAGAGACTATAGGCGAACGGCGACAAGCTATACAGGGGTATCACGCAGGCGTTATAGACATTGAGGTCATTATAAATTCTATTTTCCCTATGTTAGAGACAAAGGGAATACAGCTTGAACTTTTCGACCTGAATGCTGCGGAAAATAAAAGTTTTTTGTACCGTTCTTCGTCAGGTGAAATAGGTGTTAGCAAACAAAATAGTGATCAATCGATCAATACTGACAAAGTTAATCCAAACTGGACTTTTGCCATTAATGTTCCTGGTCGCGAGTGGGAACTTCAGGTGCATGTTTTAGATCGTTATTTAAAGCAACGGCTCCAGAAGAGTGGCTGGGAGGTTTTGGTCCCTGGGCTCGTCATTACATCCTTGATTGGTTTTTTGGCACTTCTGGGAATGGGGCGACACTTGGAGTTGGAAACCAGCGTTGAAGAACGTACAGGGGAGCTTTTAAGCGAAATATCCGAGAGGAAACTAGCCGAGCAAGCTTTGATCGCTGCTAAAAAGGAAGCTGAAAGTGCGAACAGGGCCAAATCTGAATGTCTTGCAACAATGAGCCATGAAATTCGAACACCGATGACTGGCGTTATTGGTTTTGCGGATATGTTGCTCGAAGATAACCTTGATAAAGAAAGCTTAAATAAGGTCGTTAGAATTAAGGATTGCACCAACTCTTTGTTGAAAGTGATTAATGATATTCTTGATATCTCCAAACTTGATGCCGGAAAAATGGAAGTTGAGCATATAGATTTTTCATTGAAGGAGCTTATTAGGGAAGTCTTTTCTTTGTTTGATAGAAAGCAAAGACAAAACGACGAGCTGCAATTAGAGTTAAGGCTTTCTGATGACTTTCCAAAATTTGTTAATTCTGATCCAACTAGAATTAGGCAAGTGTTACTTAATTTAATTGGGAATGCCTTTAAATTTACTCATCAGGGATCTCTTGTCGTCGAAGGGGGGTTGAGCCAATCAAGTGATGGTCAAGACATGTTCCAAATTTCGGTTCAAGATACCGGTATTGGGATAAAGGAAAGCGATATTCCTAAACTGTTCTCTGAATTTAGCCAAGCAGATGCTTCAATTTCCCGTAAATATGAAGGAACTGGATTGGGGCTTGTCATCTGCAAAAGAATGATAGAGCTAATGGGCGGAGAAATAGGTGTTAAGAGCGTAATAGGAAAAGGCAGTCGTTTCTGGTTTACCTTACCTTATATACCCGCAACTGATGTTGTTCAGGAAATTAAGCAGAAAACCAAAGTAACTGATTTTGAAACACTTCGCCCTCTTCATGTTCTTATTGCGGAAGATAACAGGATTAATCAGCGCATCATTGAATTCACAATGGAGGCGTTGGGCCATACAGTGGAACTGGTTTGGAATGGACTGGAAGCCGTAGATGCTTTTAAAGAAAAAGATTTTGACCTAATTCTAATGGACGTTCGTATGCCAGAGATGAGTGGCCCTGAAGCAACGCGTGTCATTCGTGAATTTGGAATTGAGAAATCAGCCATACCGATTATCGCATTAACTGCAGACGCAATGAAAGAACATCTCGAAGAATACACGCAAGCAGGTATGGACGCTTGTGTCGCTAAACCAATTGATAGGATGGCGCTGGTTGAGGCAATTAACAAGGTCATGGGCACAGAAATTCATCGTAAAATCGAAAAAGCAGAAGCTTGAAGAAGTGCGCGATTATAATCCCCGTAGAGCTGTTAGATGCTACCGCGGTGACTAAGTCCTAACCTTAATAGTCAGTAATGATATTTTAATATTATATGTAGTGCCCCCATTTTAGCAAGCCTGTTTTAAGATAGTCCTCTTCTGCTGTTT
>OJFV01000136.1_pt1 | contig 35678 bp, 20 predicted proteins | sample 1594391 | NCBI WGS metagenome assembly OJFV01 (sample SAMN05416856, study PRJEB24817) | seawater metagenome | isolation source: Sea water | place: Canada:Atlantic | collected 2013-11
GAGATGTGTATAAGAGACAGCGACTACGTCAGTCCAGCCAGAACCCTGCAAGGGAATTTGAATGCCATTGCTGCCAGCTTGTCGACTCAGATCAGTGTACAGTGCATCGAAGGTATGTGTGGTGTCTTCATCGGGTTGCCATTGAAATGTGACGTTTGCACTTGTACGTTCTCGCTCTTCTATATCCAAAGTAAAGGTGCCTCTACCAGGATACCAAATAGTGCCTTGGGTGACGTCTTGACCATTAACATCTGCAGTGGGACCTGTGATCCAGGCTTCGTTGTCTGCTTGAAATGAGCCCCAATGGGTGGTGCCTGCTGCGTCGACTCTGTTAGTGGTTTTTTGTCGAGAAAATCCAAACAATATACCGAACTCATCATCAGCGAAGGTATTGCTAACAATTGCTGACACTCTATTACCATATTCGTCGGCTAGGTCGTTGTAGCTAATGTTTGCTGATGTGGCGGCATTAAAGCCAGTGCTATTCAAAGGGCGAGCAGTAGCTATGTTAACGTATGCTCCTAAGCTACCTTCGGCTATGTTAGCGCGAGAGGCTTTGATCACATCTGCACCGGATATCAATTCTGATGGCAATGATTGAAAATCAAATTCACGGCCTCTGTCGGTCGTCGCGATGGTTCGATTATTGATTTTCACGGCATTAAATTGTGGGCCCATGCCACGTACCGAAATCTTGGAACCCTCACCATTTTGTCGCGAAATCATCACACCTGAAATTCGCTGTAAAGACTCGGCTACATTCTGATCTGGAAATTTACCAATATCTTCAGCCACTATACTGTCTTGAATCGAAGGGGCCGATTTCTTCAGGTCCATCGCTTCACTCAGACTACTTCTTATCCCTCTAACTTGAATGACTTCCGTTTCGTCGGTTTGTTGTGCATAGCTGTTTGCACCAAGAAGTGCTGTTGAAATAGCGATGCCTAAAGGTAATAAACGAAAGTGCTTAACAATTGTCATGTTCCGATCCTTATGAGTCCAGGTAATGTATGTTTGCTGTAAACACTGCTTGTTTAAAAATGGCGCTTACTAAGACGCGTGCTTGTTGCAAATACTGCTCAGTTGTTAATGGCGTGTAATTTAACAGCTTTATACATATTAACAAGGCAAACATAATATGTTTATGCCTTAAATTTTGAGCTTTACGATAAAATGCGGTTTTGTGCGACTAAATGTGCTGAAAAGGGTGATGGGTCATCATCGATGGGCAAGGCTAAGAGTCGTTATGTACAATTTTAAGGCCACTGACGCTCAAGAGGATAAGCGGAATATTTGTTTACGATTTTGTTCGCTATTTACTGGGATCGGAGGGGACTTTGGGTATGATATGCCTGAATAATAAAAGACGCCTACAAAGGTCATCTGTACGAGTCGTATGGAAAAGTCAACTTAAGCACACTTATATCAGGGAACAATATGATTCTTAAACACACTATTAAACCACTCATTTTGGGTGCGTTGACGTGCATAAGCGCGCTCGCACTTGCCGCGCCGCAGTCTGGTTTGACAGCATTCGCTGCTACGCCAAAATCTCTTACTAAAGCCGCTAACTGGCCATCGGTTCAATATGATAGTGCTATTCCCAATATGCAAAGCGTGCTGGGCTACTCAGTTGGCGAGCGTATAACGTCACACCCAGACATGCTGCGCTTTTTTGAAGCCCTGCAACAAGCCGCTCCTAAGCAGATTAGACTGTTCGAATACGGGGAAACGTGGGAAGGGCGTAAGCTTATTTATGCGGCCATTGGCACTGAGCAAAATATTGCCAGCTTGGGGCAGTTCTCTACTGATATGCAGGCATTGTCTGACCCGCGTATCACCAATAAAAGTAAAGCCAAAAATTTAATGAACACGTTGCCCTCATCCGTGTGGCTTGAGTACAGCGTGCATGGCAATGAAATAAGCAGTACCGATGCCGCCATGATGACGGCTTATCATTTACTTGCGGGTAAAGGGGATGCAACGGTTGATAACATCATGCAAAACAGCATTGTGTTTATTGACCCTTTGCAAAACCCAGATGGTCGCAGCCGCTTTATTGCCAACTATTATTCTACGGTGGGCATGATGCACAGCAGTGACAGATTATCCGCTGAGCACAATGAGCCTTGGCCTCGTGGCAGGGCAAACCATTACCTTTTTGATATGAACCGTGACTGGCTGGCCATCACTCAGCCTGAAACGAAAGGCCGAATTGCCGGTATGAATAAGTATCGCCCACTAGTCGTCATTGATTTACATGAAATGGGTGGCGATGAAAGTTATTACTTTGCCCCGTCAGCACAGCCTGTTAATCCACATATGACCCAAGCGCAAATCGACAATATCAATTTGGTAGGGCGCAATAATGCTAAGCATTTCGATGCTAACGGCTTTGACTATTTTACCCGGGAAATCTTTGATGCCTTTTACCCAGGTTATGGTGATAGCTGGCCGACCTTTTATGGCGCTGCTGCATCTACCTATGAAGTGGCCTCATCCCGCGGTGAAGTGTATCGCCGCATGGACGGCAAAGACTTGAGTTATGAAGATACCGTATTGCGTCACTTTGTGGCCTCTATTTCCACCGCTGAAACCGTTGCTAACAATCGCAGCAAGTTACTTAAGGATTACTACCAATATCAGGTAGACGCCATAGATGCAGGTAAGTCTGATAAAAAAGAGCGCGTCTTCATTTTGCCCAATAAACGTGACCGTGCTGGTAACTTCAAGCTGGCTAAACTGATGACAGAGCACGGGGTAGACGTTTATCAAACCACCGAAAAAGTGAAAATGTGCGGTGAAACGTATGCACCAGGTAGCTACTACATTGATACCGCTCAACCTCGCGGTCGTTTCGTAAAAACTACGTTTACGCAGCAAGTCGACATGAGTAAAGCGTTTATTAAAGAGCAAGAGCGCCGCCGTGAACGCAAGCTAGGAGATCAAATTTACGATGTAACCGGTTGGTCATTGCCCTTAATGTATAATCTAGACGTCAATACCTGTGGCAAAGGCGTATCAGGTGATCATCGCTTAGTGAAGATGACTGACACCCTTGAGGGAGAAGTAACAAACCCAAATGCTACCGTAGCTTACATTGTACCTTGGGGTGATATGGCTGCAGGGCGCTTTTTAACCGCGGCCTTAAAGCGAAATATTACTCTTAAAACCGCTGACCGAGCGTTTACCTTAGATGATAAAAAACGCTATCCAGCGGGCAGTTTAATTATTGAAGTGGCGGCTAATGACAATGCTATTGCCGCAACTGTGCAAGATTTGGCAGCCCAAAGTGGCGCCATCATCGATGGTGTGAATACCAGCTGGGTAACAGACGGCCCCAGTTTTGGTAGTAATGATACTCACCTAATGAGCGCGCCTAAAATCGCCATGGCCTGGGATGACCCCACATCATCACTCAGTGCGGGCAATACCCGTTTCGTGATTGAGCAGCAATTCGGTTATCCGGTCAATGCCATTCGTACTTCGACGTTAGCAAGCGCAGATTTACGTCATTATCAGGTGCTGATCTTACCGGCAGGGCGTTATCACAGTGGCCTAGGTCAGGCAGGTGCACAAAATATAAAGCAATGGGTTGAAGCGGGTGGAGTGCTGATTACCCTTGGCAGTGCAACGCGCTTTGCGGCTGATGCAGACATTGGTTTACTGGATATAAAACGTGAGTTAGCCATCAAAGAAGAGGGCAGCGCCGAGAATCCTGATGACGAATCATCAACCGTTCCGGGTAAAGCCTATGTCAACCGTGAAGATTTAGTCAAAGACAGTGAAAACAGTGAAGAGAGCCCTGATTTTGTTGCAGGCATATTGGCCAATGTGGAAGTAGACCAAGAGCATTGGCTCACCGCAGGCGTTGCGCCTGAAGTGGTAGGGCTTGTTTATGGTAACGATATTTTCGCACCTATCCGTTTAGCCTCAGGTAAAAACCTTGCATGGTTTAAAAGCGAGAAAGACGTATTGGCCAGTGGCTACTTATGGCAAGAAAATAAAAAGCAGTTGGCGTATAAGCCATTTCTTATTCATCAACCTAGTGGGAATGGAATGGTGATCGCGTTTACCCAAGAGCCAACGACTCGAGCGTATCTTGATGGCTTAAATGTGATGTTGATGAACGCTATTTTCAGCGCATCGGCTCACGCTTATGTGGCTAGATAACTAAGCTGTTAATTGATGATGTATGGCGTTTAGTGCTAGTCAGTACGCGTCAATAAAAACGCCAAGTGGGGTCACTTCATACCGCCACTTGGCGTTTTTTTGTTTAGCACAGTGTCATTCTTGGTAATCGAGTAATCGTTAGTTAGCTTAATCGCATTGGCATAAGCTCAGCGCGCTGAATGACTAATACTCGGCTAAGTGCTTAGCATGAAATCGTAAGTGATCTTCAATAAAGCTGCTGATGAAAAAGTAGCTGTGATCATAACCTTCATGGTATCGAAACTCAGCGGGATAGTTTATCTCTTGTGCTATCGCCTCAAGGGGCTTGGCTAACTTTTGGTGTTGGTAAAAGTTATCCGCTAGGCCTTGGTCAATCAACATGGGCAATTGTAAAAATTGGCCTTGTTGGCGCATTAGCTCACAACTGTCGTACTGTTGCCATTCGCTTTTGTCATTGCCTAAATAATGTTTAAAGGCTTTTTGTCCCCATGGGCAATCCACCGGGTTCACAATCGGTGAAAAGGCCGACACCGAACTAAAGCGTTTCACGTTCGATAAGGCAATCATAAGTGCACCGTGGCCGCCCATCGAATGCCCAGCGATTGCCGCTTTAGGTTGAACCTGAAATTGCTGTTGAATAAGGCTAGGTAGTTCATCAACGATGTAATCATACATGCGGTAATGCTCTGCCCAAGGGGCTTGAGTTGCATTCACGTAAAAGCCAGCACCCAAACCTAAGTCGTAGGCTTGGTCGTCTGCATCGGGTACTGCATCACCTCGCGGGCTGGTGTCAGGTATGACAAGCATAATCCCTAACTCGCTGGCGACCCGCTGTGCTCCAGCTTTGGTGACAAAGTTTTCATCTGTACAGGTAAGCCCGCTTAACCAATAAACCACCGGCAGGGGTTTAGCCAGTTCAGCGGCAGGGGGTAAATACACGCTAAAGTGCATTTCGCAGTTAAGTACACTTGATTGATGACTAAAACGCTTCTGCCAGCCACCAAAGCATCGATTTGCCGATACTTTATTTGCGCTCGAGGTTACGCTTGATGTAGCACTCATTTGCTGTTGGCCGCTCATTAGTAATGCACCACTGAGCGAATTGATTTGCCTTCGTGCATTAAATCAAATGCCGTGTTGATATCTTCCAACTGCATAGTATGAGTAATGAAGGTATCAAGCTCGAACTCACCGTCCATGTAGCGTTTTACATAGTCTGGTAATTGGCTGCGACCTTTTACGCCACCAAATGCTGAGCCGCGCCATACTCGACCGGTAACAAGTTGGAACGGTCGAGTAGAGATTTCTTGGCCAGCACCGGCCACACCAATGATCACCGATTCGCCCCAGCCTTTATGACAACATTCAAGAGCTGAGCGCATCACATTCACATTGCCGATACACTCGAATGAGTAATCTACGCCGCCATCGGTCATCTCTACTATCACTTCTTGAATCGATTTATCGAAATCTTTTGGATTGACCACATCCGTGGCGCCAAGTTGTTTGGCAATTTTGAATTTATCTTCGTTCACATCAATAGCGATGATACGACCCGCTTTAGCCATTTTCGCGCCAATAAGCACAGATAAACCAATACCACCTAAACCGAATACCGCCACCGTGTCGCCTTCCTGCACTTTGGCGGTGTTAGTGACAGCGCCCATACCTGTAGTGACGCCACAGCCAAGTAAGCACACTTTTTCAAGAGGGGCTTCTTTAGGGATTTTAGCCAAGGCAATTTCAGGCACGACTGTGTGCTCAGCGAAGGTAGATGTGCCCATGTAATGATAAATAGGCTTACCATTTTTTGAAAAACGTGTGGTGCCATCTGGCATTAAGCCTTTACCTTGGGTGGCACGTATTGCTTGGCATAGGTTAGTTTTACCTGACAGACAAAATTTACACTCGCCGCATTCTGGGGTGTATAACGGAATCACATGATCGCCTACTTCGACAGACGTCACGCCTTCGCCGATGGCTTCAACGATCCCGGCGCCTTCATGGCCCAAAATAGCAGGAAAGATACCCTCCGGGTCGTCGCCCGATAGGGTGTATGCATCGGTGTGACATACGCCAGTGGCGATGACTTTGATGAGTACTTCACCTTTTTGTGGCGGCATCAAGTCAACTTCTTCAATGGATAATGGTTCGCCGGCTGCCCAAGCAACCGCTGCACGTGTTTTAATGCTTTGCATAATGTTGATCCTTTTGCTGAATATAGGGATTTCGAGAATTAACCACTTATTCCGACCAAATAGGTGGGTATTATCAAATAAACGATTTTACTTGCACGCTCTTACTTGCACATTCCCATCAGGCGAATGCGTCTGGGCTCCCAAATAATATCGTCGATGGTATAACCATTGGGACACAGATCGCGTTTGTCTAGGGTTTGCTTTAAATGCAGCACAGCTTTGTCTTCAAGCGCCAATTTGGTTTCATTATTTGGTTGCGGGTTTAAGTTTGAGCCGATTGGGCGATTACTTTGCCCACCTAGGCCTGCATCGCGACTTCCGCCTCTGCTTCCATCTCTACTGCCGCGTCTGCCACCACGCTCGCCTCTGTCTGTATCTTCTTCGGGTAAATTAAACCACGACAAACCGAAGGCAAATTGTGTCTCTCCGTTATCGCCGATTTGAGTACTGAAGTGATCTGTTGTTTGTATTGGTTTAGGTTCATTGCCGGCACAGCCAATTAGGCTTGCCGTGAGCAAAATTAAGGGCCATTGATACAGGTTCTTGTGCTGTTTTTTCACTTAAGCTTACTCACTTTTTATCGTTTGAAGGGTTAGTCTAAACGCTTAACAGGGACCAGTGCAATACAAGAGAGGGGCGAGGCTCATCACTGGCGTGAAGTGCCTTTCTATACGATTAAAATTGATACCAAGTTGCACTGTTTTTATACAGCAGTAGGCTTTTTAATCTGGTATCTCGCTCTGCTTGTGCAACATTCTGCACCTTAGTTGTTAAAAGTGCGCCGTAGGTTTGCCACAGGTCGGCATAAGACCGGCTGAAGGTGGTTAGAGGAAAATTACTGGCTAGCATCACTCGGCGTTCACCGAATATTTGCACGCAGGCCATCATCACAGTTTGGATGTCTTGTTGTGTGTAGGCACGATTTTGCATTTCCCAACCAGAGAGCTTTATGGCCACATTCGAATATGGCGCTAGGGCGCTTAGGCTGTGTTGCCAGAGGCGAAAGGCTTGCTGCCAATTGCGGGTATTTGACTTAAGCGGAGGCCAGCCACCATGATTAATGATCACCCGCAGGCTGGGAATATTATCCAGCACCTTACATAACGCCTGTGTGGCTGCGGTATCGGTCAGTGAAAACTGGGCATCAAAACTTAGGTTATGCTTTGCCAGCAAAGCTAAGTTGTTTTGAAAGACCTTATTGGTTAATAGGCTATGAGCGTCTTCATCGAGTATATGGCGAATACCGACCAGCGATTTTCGGCGTCTTAATTCAGTTAATACGGTAGGGAAATCTTCACAGGTTAAATTACCTCCTGCCACACTCTTAAATGCTACGGTACAATGTTGTTCAAGCCAATCTAGTTCGCGCCAGGGCTTAGCGTTGTCAAACCCTGCTTCTATGTGCACAAAACCGGCTAGGGTTAACGCGCTGGGGAGTTGCAACTCAGTTTGGCCCACATCACGATTGATTGTGTGTTTGTCTGGCCAGTGGGGGGCATTTTCGGGTTTTAACCAGCCGTAATGGCCGTCGCTTAGGTTAAACAGATGCAAGTGTGGGTCAATAATCTCCATGGTGCTGGTTGTGTACTTCCTTCGTGGTATTGATTCAAATGCCTGTTATTGCGTTGTGTAACCACCATCGATTACTTGCAAACTACCAGTAATAAATTGAGCGTGCTCTCCAGCTAAAAAGTAACACAGCTGGGCTACTTCATCAGGCTGACCTAGGCGGCCCAGTGGTTGTAATGCGGCTTCTTCTGCATGTACTTCGCTGCTGTCGCGGCCTGATTTTTCAAGGTAGCTATCAATGGCATTGTGGTACAAAGGTGTTTCTATGGTCCCTGGGCACACCGCATTCGCACGAATATTGTGCTTGGCATAATCTAGCGCGGTCGTTTTCGCCATTGATGCCAACGCTGTTTTAGTCAGGTTGTAGGCAAAAGAGTTCTGTTTGGCGATAAGGGCTTGATCAGAAGCCATCAGGATAATTGATCCTGCTTGATGTTCAACCATGCTTGGCAGCACACCTTGAATGGCGGCGTAAGCGCCTTTGACATTAATGGCAAACATCTGGTCAAGCACGTCTTCACTGGTTTGCTCGATATTGGCTGATAGATGCACACCAGCGTTTGAAATCAAGCAATCAATTTTAGGGCATTCAGTGCGTATGTCGGCAATGATGTTTTTGACTTGAGTGACGTTTGATACATCGCATTCTCGCCAGCGAATAGAGGAATTCGGCTCATTCGGTGCTTGTAGGTCTAGGTTGAATACCAAGTAGCCTTTTTGCGCAAATAACTGACATATGGCAGCACCTATGCCTAGGCTTCCACCGGTGACAATACAAACTGCTTGATGGGAGTGTGATGTCATAATACCTCTGAAAAAACGTTAGTTGGCGTTGGTTTATTGCGCGGCGAGCTTGGGCTACTCGTCGTCGAATTCTTTGCCCATTTGCAGTGTGCGGGTCGCCAGTTGCACTTCTTTTAAAAACGATACCAAGGCCACTATCAGGAGTAACAGCGCGATGACGAAAAGGATCACCACCGCTTTGGTTAAGTCCATCAATAAAAACTCACCGATAAACAAACAACATACCACTGAACAGACAAACAGCGCCGATGCGGTACACATACCAATAGAGCGGTTGATAATTTTAATCCGGCGCCACAGGTACTTAAGCTCAACGTGAGAGATTTTCAATTTATCGGGGTTCTTAAGAATAGCGACACGGCGCTCAATAATGCGCGCTCGATCAACGATGCGCCCCAAGCGACCTGACATCACATTTAAGAAGCCAGCGATGCCGGTCAGCATAAAGACTGGCGCAACGACGATTTGGATAACCTGAGCTAAATCAGAAATCGATGACTCCACGTTTAAGCACTCAAGTCAGTGTTTACTGCACGCGAGGCCCATAAATCGTATTCATCAGCGTGTTCAACTGTGGCGGTAATCAAGTCACCAGGTTTAAGCTCAACGTCACCATTTAAATAAACTAAACCGTCAATTTCAGGGGCATCGGCAAAGCTACGACCGATAGCGCCTTCTTCATCGACTTCATCGATAAGTACTTGAATAGTGCTACCGATTCGGCGCTGCAATTTAGCTGTGCTGATTTGCTGTTGTTTTTGCATAAAGCGCTCGAAGCGCTCTTGTTTGACCTCTTCACTGACAGGGTCTGGCAAATCGTTTGCTTTCGCGCCTTCAACATCTGAATATTTAAAGCAGCCAACGCGCTCAAGTTGGGCTTCGTCTAAAAAGTCGAGCAGCATTTGAAAGTCTTCTTCGGTTTCACCAGGAAAGCCCACAATAAAGGTAGAGCGTATAACCAGTTCAGGGCAAAGTTCGCGCCACTTTTTAATGCGCTCCATAGTGCGCTCAGCAGCGGCAGGGCGCTTCATCAATTTAAGAATGCGCGGGCTCGCATGTTGAAAAGGAATGTCGAGGTAGGGCAGTACTTTACCTGAGGCCATCAATGGCATGACTTTATCCACCGACGGATAAGGGTAAACATAATGCAAACGTACCCACATGCCCATCTCACCGAGTTTTTCGCACAATTCTGTCATGCCTGTTTTAACCGGCATGCCATTCCAAAAGCCCATTTTGTTTTTTACATCTACGCCATAAGCGCTGGTGTCTTGTGAAATAAGCAACAGCTCTTTCACGCCCGCGTTTTTCAGGCGCTGTGCTTCATCTAAAACCTCACCAATAGGGCGGCTAACCAAATCGCCGCGCATGGAAGGAATAATGCAGAAGGTGCATCTGTGGTTACAGCCTTCAGATATTTTTAAGTAGGCATAATGGCGCGGCGTGAGTTTCACACCAATATCTGGCACCAAATTCATATACGGGTTATAACTTGGCTGAGGTAAATGCTCGTGTACTTGATTCACCACCTCTTCGTAAGCGTGAGGGCCGGTAATGGCCAGTACGTTGGGATGCACTTCGCGAATTTCGTCTTCTTTTATGCCCAAACAGCCAGTTACAATGACTTTGCCGTTCTCAGCGAGCGCTTCGCCTATGGTATCGAGCGACTCTTGTACTGCGGTATCGATAAAGCCGCAAGTGTTTACAATCACTAAATCCGCATCATCATAGGTATTGACCACGTCATAACCCTCTGTGCGCAATTGGGTCAAAATACGCTCAGAGTCGACTAGGTTTTTCGGGCAGCCAAGGCTGACAAAACCAACCCGCGAGCCGGTGGATAAGCTACTTGGCTTATCGGCTTCGATAATTTTTACCGGTGTTTCTAAAGTCGTGGTTTGTTTTGGATTAAAGGTTTCAACAGTCATCAGATGCTCAAAATAGTGTAATGGATCAATTAAGTAGATCGGGGCGAACGCCCAGTTGCGGCGATTATAACGGAAATAATGCGGGATTCACATGCTAGATGGTTGCCTTTCATTGGCAGCTTCAACCAGCGTGTATCGCCGGTGTACGCGAAACGCTTTGGCTGGGCTTAGCATAAAAAAAACCGGTTGAGTGACAAAGCACTAAACCGGTTTTTTGAAAAATCAGTCACCTAAGGAGCTAAATCCTCTTTTCGCGTTGGTGCTGGGCCGTCTTTACGCAGCATGAGAAATGCAGCGCTAAAGAAAAGGAACATCCACACCGGTGGCTCCGGTACATCGCTGGTATTATCACGTTGTAAATGAGCGTACTGCATATCATAGGTCAGCTCGTCAGCGATATACTCTAACGCCAGAGACCAGCCATCAGTGCTTGCAATCCAGCGGCCAAACCAGTTGTCGCTAAATGTCAGCATAGTGGTTGCTAAGTCTGTTATCACGTTGCCATCACCGTCTAAAATATCACCGGAGACATTTAAGAAGTTGAAGCCAAAGTTCATCACGGTATCAAAATCGATGAAAGAATAGACGGTGAACGAGTGGTATAAATCCAACCATGTTAGATTGCCTGTAATATCGATAGCGTCATAACTTATGCCGCGCTCGGTGCCCATAATTTCGAACACCCAGCTGGTATCAAGGGCACTTACATTGCCATCAAAGGTCATTAAACCTGGGCTATTTCCTGGGCTGATATTTGTACCTGACAACAAAACATCCCCCGCAAACGTTCCTGCTCCCATTACCCCGCCGGTTAACGTAAGCAACTCGCTATCAGCTACAGCAATGAGCCCGTTGTTAATGATTGAGCCATCTAAGGTGGTGCTGTCAGCAAAGGAAATAAGACTGCCTCTGGCATTATTGATAAGACCGTTATTTTCGAACTTAGCACCTTCTAGATTCGCAATAATTCCGCTATTAAACAGTATATCGTTTACCACAATACGCCCGCGATTCACCAGTTGGCCAAGGTTTTCAAATGTGCTTTCGAAGTAGTTACCACTAGCGGTGCCTGTTACCGTATCGACCTGTTGGCTATTAATACCGACTTCGATCAGCCCTGACGCGTTATTTTCCATATATCCGTGGTTGGTAAACACCGCATTTTCAACCGTGGCTTGTTCGCCACCATCAATAAATAACGCCGACAGTAGTATATCCCCGCTATTGATAAGTGACCCTTCGTTGATTATGGTGCCAGATTTAATCTCAAGCGTACCTGTATTGGTTATTGTGCCTGAGGATAATAAAACGCCGTTATTATCCGTCACAATGATGCCATTGTTGTCGATGTTCGCGCCGGCTGCGTTAATTATGGCGCCGTCATTGTTAATGATGCTACCTATTTGATTGGTGATGGCACCTCTATTATTTATCACCCCATAGTTATTGATGGTGTCATTGTTGACCAGTGTTGCATCAACTGAGGTCACGTTACTCAAATCGATATCAAGACCACTGAGTGTTTCGTTTAGCGCCAAGATTTGTGCCGTCGATTGGTGCACGCCTTGGTACAAAGATACCAGCGCATAGGATGCTGAATTTTGGTTAGGCCTTGCGTCATTCAACGTAAAGCTTGTGCCATGACGGCCGTATCCGCCGCTTGTTTCCAAGAAGGCTTTGTCGATCCATAGTGCATATAGCGCATCTAAACCGATGATATCGCCACTGCCAAAATTGTCTCTGTCGCCGTAAGCGAAGTAATTAGATTTAAACAAACGAGCTTCATCTTGGGGGTTTAACTGGCCTGGGTTAATGTTTTGCATCGCTTCTAAATCTAATACAGAGTTGAGACCTAACCCTTCTGCACTGAGCATCATCAACATGGTCCATTCAAAACGGTTCTGATTATCACCTTGTTCACCTTGGGCACCGTTAATATTCTGCTCTAGGCCGGAATCTGCATACTGACTGTAATGTTGTATACCGGTATTGTTATCCCCTAAAACGTAATTTATTGCGTTAACACTGTCGTTTACATCGTCGCGATCACCGTAATAAATTTTATAGCACTCAAGCATGTTGTTATGGCACGCATCTTTGGTTTCTTGGCGTAACTGACCTCTGCTTGTGACCCAGTCACGGATAGACTCGCGGTTGTCTTCTAGGGTGCCTGCTCGTGGTCCGTATCCGTAGGCTTGATCAGAGACTAGGTATTTCTCATAAAGGTGGATCGCGAACGCGTTAGTACTGGCATCGCTTACTTCTCCCTTAAAGCCATTGAGTGACTGACGTGCACTTTCATTTTCAAATTTAGTCAGTAGCTTTGTTAACTGAATATCTTCTACCTCTAGGGCGCGGGAGGTGTTATTGAACAGCTGCGCATTGGCAATGACGCTGGCATTATCGTTTATTGTGCTTGCCTCTTGATTTTCGATGCCGTTATTTAAAAAACCATGATTGTTAAGGGTGCTGTTGTTTTCAATTCGGCCGTAGTTGTCAATTTGCGCACCTTGCTCGTTGCTCAACTGAGCGGCATTATGCACCACACCTACGTTTGAAAGCAGCCCATGGTTGGTCATTTTTGGCTGTAGTGGTGATTGAGCGTTTCCTTGTTCATGATAAATTTCACCATAATTTGTCATAGTATCGTGATTGATAATCTGGCCGGTATTATCTAAGTGATCCATAACTACCAGGGTAGAAATATTGGCTAGTTTCACCGAACTCGTGCCATTTTCAATCAGCCCTTTATTGATGATCCCGCTGCTATTGTGACTTACTAATCTTCCGGTATTACTTAAGTAACCGTTGTTATTGAGCTCGGCCTCATTGTAAAAGTGTGCGCCAACGTTATTGACCATTACGGCATTATTATTAAAGGTGCCCTCGTTAACGAGTAGTGCGTCTTTGTTGTTCTCCCAAACGCCAAACCCTGCCGCTTTTAGGCTGTCTACTTGACTTTGAACTGCCTGATACGCCTGATCAAGCGCACCGCCGTCCTTACGATAGTTATTTAAGGTGTGTGAGGTCGCTGCATAGGTGGTTTCGTTTGACCATGGATCATCATGCCAATATAACTTGGCGTTACGATTGGCGTTTGCTGCTTTTTCCATTTGTTGATTGGTGTCTAGGTAGCCTCCATCAGCATTGTACTGTTGCTCTATGGCAGTGCGAGAGGCTTGCCATGCGATCATTGAATTGGCAATGTTGTCAGGGGAAATACTTGCAGAAGTACCGTTATTAATGGTGCTTCGAGCGCTGTTGAAGACGTATCCAGCGTTCTCTACTAAACCTTGATTATTGATAACGGTTGCAGCGGAATTCGCCGTGTTGTGGCTGCGAAGCTCAGCGCCATGCTCAATGAATAGGGTGCCACTGTTGTTTAGAGATCCTTGACCACTGGATGATTTAACGACCAGTTCGCCCCCTTTATGCACACTCATAGTGCCATCATTCGAGTATTGATCAGATATCCGGCTATTGTTAATGAGCTCAAAGCTTCCGTACACATCAAAGCTAGCACCGACTTTATTGTCAACCTTTCCTGTTGACCAGCTCGCTTCTGCGGTATTTTCTATCCGTCCGTAATTATCGATTTCCCCCTGGTTTTGCATATTGCCGTCAAACTTTAGCCAGCCATTTGCACCGACTGAAATTTGCGCATCGCTTGTGTTTCGAAACACGTATTGTTGGTTTTCAATACCGGCGTTGCTGTATATTTCCCCGTAGACGTTAAGTTGCCCTTGATTAACAAGCCCTAACTCAGTGCGGTCGTCGGTTTCTTCAAAAATATTGCGCACGCGATAGTTATTGTCCATGCCCATTTCAACACTTGCTTCAGCTTCAATGGTCATAGTGCGATTTGAATTGACGGTTAATTTACCGTCTTGCATGATTTGACCTGCCTGGTATTGGTCAACGGTGAACTCTTGATACAGCCTATTTTTAAGCGAGCTGTCTTGTATTTGGTTGTAGTAGCGCTCGCCTGCGTCATACCGAATCAACTCATCCGCGGTGAGATACTGATCGATGCGATCGTCATCATAATAATATGCATCGCTCGCACCGCTGTTTAAGTCACCTTGGCCTCTACCTTGAAATACAATTTCGCCAAAGCCATTGAACGAGAGGTTCTCACCTTGCAAGGCTCTTACCCCGGTTTCAATTCCATTGGCGTCTATGCTTGACCAATGGTTAAGCGCGAAGGAATTATTGTAAACGTCCACTTCAAATAACGACGCTTCTTCCTCGAATGACATTAAAGGGCCAATTTCTAGGGCAGTAAAATCGTCAATATCGATTGATGCAGATAACAGCTCGCCTGATACTTGCGCTCCAATATCCAAATATGTGCGATTTTTTACCGTGGCGTTTAATGAAAACGCGGTACTTGCGGTAACGGTTTTATCTTCTGGCTGTTCACCATCACGCAGTATATTTGAGTCAGCGAGTAGCGCGAAATCTGGCAGGTTGTCCCATGCACCATAGTAAGATGTTTGCTTACCGATGCGCCCGGCGACGAATATTTCATTATCAAACTGCAAGTTGACCATCAGCTCTGGTGTCACGCTGATATCTTGAATTAAGTCAACGGTGGGTCCTGCGTTAATGTCACCTATCGTAAGGTCGGCAGTTACTGGGCCTTCTTCAAACTCAAGAGTGCCGCCATCGGGTAAGCCAAAGGCATAACCAATGACTTGATCTATGTCCAAACTTACATCGAGCAAGTCGCCCCCAAGACTGGCGGAAAAGCTACCATGGTTAATGCTGCCTTGCGCGTTTTCAGTAAAAGGGTTTGATAATTCAATAGAGATAGGGCCGGTATCAATTTCCAGTAAATTTTTAACCGTGGTGGCATTACCCTCACTGAGCCGCTTATCTGCTTGTTCTTTGACTTTATTAGCCACATCTTCAGCGGTAATTTGATGATAAAAGGCATCCATGACGTTGGCATCACCTGCGATGAAATCGACAATATCCTGGGCGGATACCTCATCTAAATTAGGATTGAGATAAGAAAATTCGCCTTTGAAGGTATCAATTCTCAGTAAGTCGACATCAAAATTAGTGGTGGTGCCGGGTATGACGTACTTCTCATCGATAAAGCAATCTACAATGCATGCTTGGGCAAATAGGCTTAAATTTGTTTGAATATTTAAACCCGTCTTGAGCTCGAAGCGCGGAGCATCTACTGAAAAGCTAGAGCTTTCTTGATGTAAGCCAGAACGCGTGTCGAGAGAGAATCTATCCGTACCTAATCCTTCAAATTGATAGCTCACAGTGGGAGTGTAATGAGCTGTGGCATCGAAAGTGCCAGGCTCTAAGTTAAGGTTCAAGTAAGGTAACATATAGGCTTCAAGTTGTACGCCAGCAGCGGCACCAAAATACGCACACGTTCCTAGAAAACAACCACCTTCAACTCTGCCTACACCTAAGCGTGCTCTGGGCGGTCTGCCGAATACAGAGTCCCAGTCTTTACTTGTCAGCTCCCAGTCCACTTTGAAGCTGCTCGGGCCATCAGGCGCCCAAACGCTTTGGTCCGACACGCCAAAATTAAAGCTGCCCATAGACACATTTGAACGGGTATTCTCGGTGGTTTGCACACCCGCAAAGGACTGCTGACTTGCTAGTGCAATAGTGATAGCCAAGGCCACCTGGCTGAGTTTATTGGGGTGATGTAATGGCTGCATTTGCTGCGTGGCGAGTGGCTGGGTTGCCCCAGTGTTATTCGATAGTGATCCAGTGTGGGATGCTCTAGTATTCATAGTGTGGTTCCTTGCTGCTATGGCCGCTCTAAATGGCGTTTTACTCAAAGTTTCAATTAGTCATTTTCACTGCGTCATTTTCATTAAATAATGGCGTTGTAAATTCGCTTTTGCTGCTGACAACGAGTTGAACTAAGGAGCACAACCCAGTCGATTAGGCTCAACGCATCAATCTCCGTTGAGCTCTATTTACTAAGAATAATCATAGGGTTAGAAAATAAATTAGGTTTGAAGTATTGAGCCAATAAGTTGTACAAAATGGCCAATAGGTGTTTATTCGACGTTTTCGAGGTATGTAACGCCAAAGTGGTGCAATATGGTGGGATTAACGCTCAGGGTTTGACTGCTTATTTCCTGCATGGTCATTGCGTATTTACTGCATGATAGTAGAGGGCGCTTTACCATAGAATTTTTTGAAGGTACGAGAGAAATAAGACAAACTTTCGTATCCCGTACCGTAGGCAATTTCACTGATACTGAGTTTATTTTCATTCAATAGTTTGAGTGCGCTTTGCATGCGTACTTCTGTCATAAACTGAACAATCGTTTGCTGACACTCAGACTGGCATTTTCGGCTCAAAGAGCGTCGACTCATGGCTAACGATTCAGCGAGTTGATCGACGGTAAATTCTGGGTCGGTTAGATGTTGAATAATTGTCGAACGCAGTTTATCAATAAAGTTAGGATTGTCGTTAGTAGGCAAGTCTGCACTGGCAAATTCAGCTTCAAGCTTCTCACGGATCAACTTTCTGCCTCTTAATTGGGCGTCGACGCGCGCTATCAGCTCTGAGGTATCAAAGGGTTTACTCAAGTAATCGTCTGCGCCACGTTGCAATCCTTCAACGGTATCGCGCTTAGCCGATTTTGCACTAAGAAGTATAACCGGAATGCTACAGGTGTGTTGGTTGTTTCTTAGATGACGCAATAACGTCAAGCCATCCATTTTAGGCATCATCACATCACAGATGATTAAATCAGGTAACACAGATATTGCTTTAGCTAAGCCTTCTTCGCCGTTTTCAGCCTGGATAATCCGGTAATATCCGGCGAGCCTATGAGCGATGAACTGCCGTAGTTCGGCATTGTCATCTATCACCAATACCGTGGTGACATCTTGCTGCTCTATCGCTTGAGTCGCATCATCTTTGACGAGTTTATCGGGCAAAACGTGAGTTACATTGGCTTCGGGTAGATAAGATTCACGCGGATAAGAAATCGACTCGACTAATTGGGCTGATGAAAAATGCTGGCGACCCCGTTGCAGCCATAAAATAAAACGGCAACCTTGGCCCTCGGTGCTGCGTAACTCGACGTTGCCATGATGTAGTTCAATCAGCTCCTTAATAAGCGCTAACCCAATCCCAGTGCCGGGTTGGCTTACATGTTCAGATGTCTCACCTTGAAAATAACGTTCAAATACTTTGCGCTGCTGGGCATGCTCTATGCCGGGCCCATTATCGCGTACCTCAATACCGATCTGTTTTTCTGTACTGATAAGTGTGATGTCTATTTGACTATCACTACCACTGTATTTTAGTGCGTTCGATAATAAGTTTGTGATGCACTTGTCGAGTTGGTCTAAGTCAAAATACAGACTAATAGGATCGGCAATATTATGCAGTGAAATGGTTTGCTGTTGTTGTTTCGCTAGCCCTTCGAATCTCGTGGCGACGCGATGCACTACATCAACAACGTTGTACTGGGCTACGCGAAGGGGAAATTGACCGATATTTAAGCGATTAATATCCAAAATATTGCCCACCAATTGCAGCATGTTTTTTGCGTTTCTGAGCGCGGTTTTAACGGGTAATGCCAAACTGCTGTCAAGGGCGGGGTGGTCATTGAGCACATCTTGTAACGGCGCAATGGTCAGTGTGAGCGGGGTGCGAAATTCATGGGATACATTGTTGAAAAAACGCTCTTTTAGCACTTGCTGTTGCTCAAGTTCTTGCACTTTATGACTGATTTCTAATGTTCTATCTGCAACGGTTTGTTCTAACAGGATATTTTGCTCTCGCAGTTTCTGGGTGCGCCAGCGCTGGGTCAGCCAACCACTGAGTGTCAGTAACATAAGCAATATAAGTAGATACGCACACCACGCGAAGGTACTTAAATACCAAACAGGTTTTACTGCAAAGCTAAGCTCGGTTTTGTACTCTCTTCCCCATGCATCTTGGGCTTCAAGTTGAAATACAAAGTCCCCGCCGGGTAGCAGGGTAAAGTCTTTTTGGTGTTCATGGCCCCAATCGCTCCATACATCATGGCTACTGCCCAACAAGCGGTGCCGGTAACGTGTTGGGTGTAAAATATGGCGATCACTAAGGGCAAAGTGCATGCGCACAGAGTTATTAGTTTGATCCAATTCAGGCATATCATTTTCATTGCTGATATCACTATAAATGACAGCATTGTTATCGACATTGCTGACTTGGTGTACCCTAAGCTTTGCACGCTGGGGCAGAGTCTCAAAGAGTTTGATATTGGCTTTGTATAGCTCCCCCGATTTTTGTGCAAACCACAGGGTGCTTTCATCTGTGGTCAAAAAATCATTGAACCCAACACTTGAAAACGGTTTGAACATGGCATCGAATACTTGCCATTGTCCGCTCTGGTCTTTTTTAATGTAACCCGTGTGTTGGCCTATACGAAACCAGATCCTGTGGTTTTCATCCTCATAGAGCCGAAATATGTCCTGTTGTTCTGTGGTGAATATTGCTGGGTAGTCTTTAACGAATTGAAGGATGGGAGTGCGGTTTGCTTGATATTCCATCATGCCGTTGCTGGTGCCAATAGCAACACCAGAAGATAACGTAAATGGCATAACATTACCCGGTCCTAAGCCATCGGCTGCGCTAAATTTTTGTACACTCAAAGTGTGTTGTGAATATTCTGAGTTCTGGGAGAACTGAGCGTTCTCGATTCGGTAAAGCTCTTGACTGGCGGTTCCTGCCCACACGACGCCTTTATCTTCAATTGCGACAAATTCAAGTTCGTCTTCTGTGCCTTCTATAAACGTGTTATTCCAACGGCCTTGTGTGTACTCGATATGAAATAACCCGTCATACGTAGAAACAAAAAGGGTTTGGGTGACAGGGTCGATCTTAATAGAACGGGCCCAGCTGGAGTGCAGTATATTAGTGAATTCGCCTTGAGGATCATTTCGTGCTCTTGCAAAAAGGCCACCATCGCCAGCATAAAGAGTGAAATGCTTGTATTCGATGGCATCAAAATTGATATTTTTCGACTGAATTATTGGCTCAAAGGCAGGTGAGCTCGTTAAAGATTGTGAAGCATTTAGCTGAAACAGACCGTCTCCTGCGGCAACAACACGCCCATTGATGTGACTGAGCTTATCTATAATGGTGGAGCTATCACCAATAGGGAATTGGCTGATTCGATGTGGCGGCAGCATTTTTACCAGACCAGGAATACCGGATAACCAGATATTACCTTGCTGATCTTCGAGCGCAGAATACAGCGTGCTCATGTGGATGTTGTGTTCGTTTTGATAACGCCTGACGAGTTCAAACGATTCATTAATGATTAACAGACCATTGTACAAAGATACAAGATAGTAGAGACCGTCGCTGGCCTGAATAGCATTATAAAGATGGGTTTTTGGGGGTAATGCTTGAGGAGCCAATACACGCTGCAAAGCGTTGTTTCGCTCAACGAAAATGCCGTGCTGTGCAGTAATGACCGTCATCTCGTTGTGACGGTTGGTTAAGATTTTACGAATATAGGCGTTTTTAGGAAGAGTGAGGGTGGTTGAGGTAACGGAAAACGTGGTTGTGGTATCTGTGCTTGTAATGCTGAGCTTTTGTATTGTGCTGCTTTCTTTCGTTTTATATACAAACCCCTCACCAAGGGAAAATATGCGATGCTTACCGCCTATTGCGCCAGGGACGGTATGCATCTGTGCTCCATCCCAAAAGTAAAGTTGCTTGTTACTGACATAGGCAACACCTTCTTCACTGGCTGCCACGGACCAGATTTCACCAAATTGACGTGTTTCAGCAGGCCAGTCAGCTATCAAAGACTGAAAAATCAATTGCCCAGAATCATCGGGTTGATAAACACCCAAATCATCAATTGTGCCCGCGTAAATATAGTTGTTTTTCCAATGTGCTAGAGCGCGCACACGGGTACTGTTTGGTGTTATATATTTACGCCACCGTTCACCGTCAAATTGAGTAATGCCGGTACCTGAACCTACGTAGATCAACCCATTTTCACTTTGGCTCAACCACCAGTTCTGATCGCTACCATTATGCTCTTGCAAGCCAAACACTTTGGTGATGGGTAAACCCACCTCACTGTATTGTTGACCTTGGGCACCATACATAAGGAATAAGCAACCACAGGTAAGGAAAACAGCAAGTTTGACCCAATTCATGAATGTATAAAATCTTAAGTATCAATTGGTTATGTGGAGCGTAGACTATTCCATGCACAGTTTTTAAGCAAATTTGCAGAGGTATACAGCGCCTAAAGTTTGCTCTTTTTTGCTGATTTTGCGTTGGCTACAGGTCTGTGGGTTGGGTGAAACATGTAGTAATCGTATGTGATCGATTTGTTAACAGTGGATCCTATTGCCGAACGCAAAATATATAGGATATTTAGCCTATTTGAATCTCTTCGTTAACGCCGACGTTTTGCATGTGAAGTAGCTTTTAGAAAATAGACGGTAGATTAGCGCGTGCGCTGACTGAAAATGGCCTAAAAAACCAGAACAGATTAGAACAGAATAGAACAGACCAGTACCTCAAAGCGCACAGCTCGGCTCGTTCACGCAAGTAACTGTAATTTTATGCTCAAACCCACAGGAAAAACGAACCCAAACCCAATCGCCACTAAGCTAAAACCATACCTATGGTTCCAGCAATTAAACCGTAGAGCAGTAATACCAATATGCTGCGCTTGAGAATGTAGCCCTCACTATTTTGTAGCGCGAGAATAGAGGTCACTGCCACTATATTGTTGATGCAAATCATGTTCCCCATGGCGGCACCCACTGACTGTAAAGCCAAGATGGTTGTTACATTCAACTGTAAATCGCTGGCGATAGTCTGCTGAACACCGGCAAATGTGAGGTTTGATATGGTGGCTGAACCAGAGAAGAACGAACCTAATGCGCCAAGAAATGGCGCGAAGAACCCCCAGTACTGGCCACTAATGCCTGCTAAATGTCGACCGATTAAACTTACCGCAGAATATTCTTCAGTGAGCATCATCATGTTGACAAAGACTAAGGCCCCAAAAAGCGCAATCACTGGTTTTTTCATACTGTTTTTGGTGTGACTTACCGCGTTAGCGAATGAGCTGCTCTTAAACAACCACAGCGTTAAACACCCCAATACTACGAATGGTAAAATGGAGGGAACATACAAGGTGTTGTGCTGCCAGCTAATGGGCGTTTGTAGTATGCGTTCGAGTTTAACAACCAGTGATGCACTAATACTGACGTCGCCTAAGGGCCCAGCGCTGATCCTCCATGCAGGTGATGTGAGTTGCAGTAAGTTCTTGATGCCCAGCTCAGGAATACGTGTCACAACCAATAGCAATATTGTTCCCCATAACGGAAAACTGGCTTTTAGCAGAATGGGCATTGATACCTGCACCGGTATTTGCACCGAACAGTGGCGGTCATTTTGGCGTTGGTGTAGGCCAATATTATATTTCGCCAGTAACAGGGTCATTATCAGGCCGATGAAACCGCCCACCAGAGAGGGAAATTCAACCGATACTTGACTCAACATTAAATACGGTAGGGTGCAAGAGAAGGTTGATAACACAATAAATAGCCAATTTTGCTTAAGTTGGATTTTTTTCTCGACCACTAAGGCCAGCGCCGCCATGACGATAAAGGGAGCAGCAACCGAATTGATAAGCGCAGACTTCCAAGCAACATCTTGCAGTAACACAGGGGTTAATTCGGTTAAAGCTAAGCCAAACCAAATAGGTGTACCCACGGCGCCAAATGTAACTGGTATGGTATTGAAAACAAGACAGGCTATGGCGACCCTGAGGGCCGGGAAGCCTAATCCGACAAGTATAGGCGCAGCGATGGCAGCAGGAGTGCCAAATCCGCTCGCGCCTTCAATCAAAAAGGCAAAAGCCCAACCCACGACCATCAGTTGGGCTATTGGATTACTGCTGATGTGATTTAGCCAGCTACGGATTATGCCTAACGCTCCGGTGACTTCCATACACCGAAACAGAAAAATTGCTCCGGCGATAATCATGATAGGGGTAAGCGCCAACAACAACCCGCTGATGACGGAGGCATTCACTAGCCGTAGCTCAAAATCAAATACAAACAGAACTACCAGATAGGCAATCAATGCACTCAAAGGCAATGCTTTGCTGGCCGCTACACTGTGTTTTTTCGTCATTAAATAGATGAGTATAGCAACGGGTAAATACGCACTTATGAGTAACAACATAGATGGCCTTTGAAACGAGTTATTCCCTTGTGGGGTATTGTTATTGCGCTTTTAGCCTGATGTCAAAGACTATTGTGGCGGTAAACGAAGGCAGTCTAGAGTGAATTTCTATCAGTGTTGAGTGTTGTATGTTAACGCCTTTATGTTTAATTTTCTAAGCGCAAATACTTGCGATCATTCACTAAAAACGTATCACGGCATTATCCGTGTAATCACTGAATAAAGCTGGCAAATACAAAACAGGATTAATTGTGAGTAGGTACATCTATTAAGCATCAGTTCTTGTATAATCCTCATGATGAAACGCATCAATTGGTTGAATTGCACTTACTTAAACGTGCATAGTTAAACCTGCTTATTTAAATGTGTTTTTTTAATTGTGCAAAGATTAATCTGCCTTCGCTCGCGAACTGGCCTGTACAAGCCCAATATCATCCCCTTCTATTGAATGCCATATTTGAATTTGGCTAATACGAGTAAAGACCATGAAAAAAACATTCGTTCTGTCTCATCCGAAAATCAAACTGCCAAGACTAGTCGAAGCCATTAAGTTTGAAGTAAAGAAATATCTTAGACGAGAGAGAAAAAAGTCACTTCCTGAGGGCGCTGATTATTGGGATTTTGACTGTCGTTTCGGAGCGGATAAGGATAGTGCACAAGTCATTCACCTTGGTTCGATTAATAAACATATCGATGAAGCCGAAAAAAACGAACTTGCCTCTTTTTACTTAGAAATACTCGCCAAGCCCGGCGTTAAAAAACTAACTGAGTAAAATACATATTCAGGGCATTCCGTTTATCATTAAAGCAATGAGGTAATGCTCTCTCTTGCTGACCCCATTGAGTGCCGCTTTGCAAGCGGCTTTCATTCAAGAGCAAGCAATACAAACACATTGAGCACACCATGCTCTATATATATCTGCGTTTACTATCTGCAAAAACAATGTTATTTCGTTTGATTTTTGTATGGTTTTTTCAGCGTTTTTTTAATACGTTCTTATGAACTTTTTTCAGCGAGTCATGTACTAGTAAAACATACCTTTTAGAATCAAGGGAGACTTAGTCATCCCTCAAGACAAAGCCAGCCATATACTCAGCCAACCAGAGCACTGTATCAAGGTACGTGGTGCCCGCGTCCATAACTTAAAGAATGTGAGTCTTGATTTACCGCGCAATGCATTGGTGGTATTTACCGGCATTTCAGGCTCAGGTAAATCCTCCTTGGCCTTCGGTACATTATTCGCTGAATCTCAGCGCCGTTATCTCGATTCGGTATCCCCTTATGCGCGGCGCTTAATTGATCAGGTCGAAGAGCCAGATGTTGACGCTATTGAGGGCTTGCCGCCAGCGGTAGCCCTGCAGCAACAAAGAGGCACTCCTTCGGTTCGCTCTTCCGTGGGCAGTGTTACCACCATATCTAATGCCCTGCGAATGCTTTACTCCCGGGCGGGTGATTATCCGGATGGTCAATCCATTTTATATGCAGATTCATTTTCACCGAATACCGCCCAAGGGGCGTGCCCTAAATGCCATGGCATTGGCCGTGTTTTTGATGTGACCGAAGCACTATTGGTACCTGATGACAGTAAAACCATACGAGACAGAGCGATTGCGGCGTGGCCGCCTGCATGGCAAGGCGCAAATTTAAGCCGAATTCTGGTTTCTCTTGGTTACGACATCGATGTTCCGTGGCGTGATTTGCCTAAAAAGGCCAGACAGTGGATTTTATTCACTGATGAAACCCCCACAGTGCCAGTTTATCCTGAGTACAATTTAAAGCAGACTCAAGCCGCCATTAAAAATGATGAAGCACCTAGCTATATGGGTACGTTTACCAGCGCCCAGCGCTTCGTATTGCAGTCTTTTGCTACTACGCAAAGCCCGCGCACTAAAAAACGTGTATCGCAATTTATGCAGATTTCACAGTGCCCCGAGTGTGAAGGCAAAAAGCTTAAGCGAGAGTCGCTATCGGTTACTTTTACTGGTGTGGATATTGGGCAGTTATCACAATTAACCTTGACTGACTTGGCCGAAAGATTACGTGAAACAGCGACTACCCAACCCAGTGAAGAATTGAAGGATCGTGAAAAAGTCATAGTGGCTCAACGCTTAGCCAGCGATATTTTAGCGAGAGTTGAAGCACTGACGTATTTAGGCCTTGGGTATTTGTCCCTTGAACGTAGTACCACCACACTGTCGCCTGGGGAGTTACAACGTTTGCGCTTGGCGACACAAATTCGCTCGCAGTTATTCGGTGTGGTTTACGTGCTAGATGAGCCATCCGCCGGGTTGCATCCTGCTGATAAAAAAGCCTTGTTAGGCTCATTAGATGCGTTAGTTGGGGCGGGAAACTCAGTCTTTATGGTGGAGCATGATGTGAGCGTTATTCGTCATGCAGATTGGATAGTCGATGTAGGGCCAGACGCTGGCACCCACGGCGGTGAGATTATCTACAATGGCCCGGTTGCAGGGCTAAAAGGTAATAAGCGTTCACACACCGCAAAACATTTATTTGAGGGAGTCAACGCGAATGAGCGCACGCCGCGAGAGGCGAAGGCATGGTTAAAACTCGCAGGCGTGACTCGTAATAACGTACAGAATCTCGATGTGGCATTTCCACTTGGGATTATAACCACCGTAACGGGGGTCTCTGGCTCGGGTAAGTCGAGTCTAGTCAGTCAAGCATTGGTTGAATTAGTCAATGAAGGCTTAGGCGTGAAGAAAACCGTTGATGTGCTTAGTGATGAAGCTGATCTGCTCGAACAAGAAACTGAGACGAGCACAGGTGGGCATATCGTTGACGGGCTAACGCACGTGAAGCGCTTAATAACAGTGGACCAAAAACCCATCGGCAGAACGCCGCGCTCTAATTTAGCCACATACACTGGGCTATTCGATCATGTTCGTAAGTTATTTGCCGGCACCAATGAGTCGAAGAAAAGACGCTACGACGCAGGGCGCTTTTCCTTCAATGTGACTAAAGGCCGTTGCAGTAATTGTGACGGGGTGGGTTTTGTGAGCGTTGAGTTACTCTTCTTACCTAGTGTGTATTCGCCTTGCCCAGTGTGTCAGGGCCAGCGCTACAACGATAAAACCCTAGAAATCACCTATCGAGACAAAAGTATCGCCGATGTGCTGGGTTTGACGGTCGAGGCAGCTCACACCTTTTTCGTTGATGAGCCACCTGTGCTGAGAGCATTAGATGCCTTATTACAAGTCGGCCTTGGCTATTTGCGTCTTGGACAGCCAGCCACGGAGTTATCGGGTGGTGAAGCTCAGCGTATTAAGCTGGCAACCGAGCTACAGCGAGTGCAAAAAGGTGACACGCTATACGTGTTAGATGAGCCCACCACAGGTTTACACCCAAAAGATGCGGCTATGTTGATGTCGCAACTCAATGGGTTGGTGGATGCAGGCAATACTGTGATCATGGTTGAACACGACATGAAAGTGGCCAGCAACAGTGATTGGGTCATTGATATCGGCCAAGAAGCAGGTGATAAGGGCGGTAAAGTCGTCGCACAGGGCACACCCAAACAAGTCGCAACTAATAAACAAAGTCGGACGGCACCCTTCTTACTGGTTTGACGGTATAGCCTTAAGGGTAATGTTTTAATACGTTGCCATCCAACGCCATGTATTGCATTCATACTGGCCGTTTCAGTGACAGACGCTGATGATGCGGTGTCTGCTATTTTATGTGTGTTCTTTTCCTTAGAGCTTTTGGATAACTGAAAGCTCTTAACCCCAGTACAAAGGCCCCAAGTACACATTGCTACTTGGGACTTTTTCTGCTTTTCCATTCTCCAATGAAACGTTTCCTTTTCATATCACTATGCGGTAAACCGTTATCATTTCAAATAATTTTATTTCTTTTGAGGTAAATATAATTACCTGTTTCTAGTATTTATATTCAATAGATTCATACTGTTATTGTTTTTGCTTTTATTTCAGGTTCGAACTTTAAGGGAAACTGTTTGCATTTACGGTGTTGTTATATTGTTAACTGCATGCTAATTTCTTTACAAGCTTGGAGTGGGTAACCACGCAAGTCGTCTAAACATTCAAGACTTGGTAGAGACAAGTCTAGAGAACGACGCAAACTACGAACGGACAGCCAGTGCGTGGCGAAGTAAAGCCGGGTTTTTAGCAACCGAATGCCTAATACGAATACATACGAATAAAATTTTCGGAGAACGAAATGAGAGCCAAAACGAAACATACACTTTTAGCATCTTCCATCGCCATGATATTTAGCACTGGTCAACTATGGGCACAAGAAAGTGCAGTTGACGCAGGTGCGAATGAAGATATTGAACAAATTTCAGTGGTAGGCATACGTTCGAGTATTGCTAGCTCTGTTGCACGCAAGCAGCAATCTGGTCAGGTTGCAGATGTTATTTCGGCTGAAGACATTGGTAAGTTCCCCGATTTAAACGTTGCTGAGTCGCTGCAGCGCATTCCAGGCATTCAAATTTCACGCTCTCGTGGTGAAGCATCTGGTGTGTCTATTCGTGGGCTAGATGAAGTCGCCACATTATTAAACGGGCGAAATTATTTTGGTGGTGCATCAGAGCTAAGCATTAACCGCTTTGCCAGTTTCGAGGATATTCCCGCAGAATTGGTTGGCTCAGTTGTGGTGTATAAATCGGTTTCGGCTGACATATTAGAGGGCGGTATCGGTGGTGTGGTGGATATTGAACGCACCGACGCTTTGAGTTTAAGCGGTCCGACTGTCGCTGGTAGCTTTAAAGAGCACTATGGTGATTTATCCAAAGAGTGGTCACCTCGGGGATCTTTAGTCGCGGGGAATATCTGGGATTATGGCAATAAAGGTGGTGAAATAGGGGTTATCTTTGGCGTTTCATACTTGGAGCGAGAATACCGTGAAGACTTAGTGCGTAACTCAAGCTCGACACCTATCGTGGGTAATTTTGCTGGTGGCACTGCACCTGAAGGTGCTAAAACTAGTGCGTCACTTAATTCTTCCCCAGCGTGGGGTAACCGCGAGCGTACAGTGTATTCACTAGGTGTTGATGTCTCTTTCAACAGCGATACAAAATTCTATTTCGACTCTGGTTACACCGATTATTCCACGTCGCAATTACGCCAAGAGTTTGTTTGGGGGTTCAATGGCGCGAACACAGTGGATGCTGACTTCTCAAATATAGATGAAAACAACTTTTATCCTGCCTCCGTGACATTAAGCGACATGAACTTTGATGTGTTGAGCATGATTGATGATAGGCATACAACCACCTACGATCTCGCGCTAGGCTTTGAAACAGTTGCTGGGAAGTGGAGCATTGAAGGCGAAGTCAGCTATGTGAATACCGAGAACGAAACAAACTTCCATAATACCCGTATTCGCGACAGCTGGGATGCTCTGCCTGTTACGATAAATAACAGTGGATTTCCTAGTGAGCCCCCCTCTGTGGATTTTGGTGATTTTAATGTAACAGATGAAGATAATTTTGACATCGTGCAGTGGCGTCATGAAAGTCGCCAGCTAGATGCTGACGAGACGGCGGCGAAATTAGACATTGATTACGCGTTTGACGAAGGCGTAGTGCGCTCAATAGAAGCGGGTTTTCGTTTCGCTAGTTTAGGTACCACTAAAAACGTTCAGAATAACCATATTTTTGATGCCTCGGGCGCAACCTACGGTAGCGACGATCCGCTTAACTTAGTTGAACCGAGCATTTGGAATGACTTTATGGACGAGTACGACGGCGGCAATTTCCCCAATGGTTATGTTGGCGTTAACCCGAATTACTTGTTGTCGCGTAACGATGAAATCCGCGAATTTTACGGCTTCACTGGGCAATCTGAAACCGAAAACCCCAGAGACTCGTTTGATTACACTGAAGATGTAACGGCCCTATATTTGAAAGCCAATTTTGAAACAGAACTGGGTGGCTATTTTGTCAGTGGTGACCTAGGCGGGCGTTACGTGCAAACCGACACCACAGCAGATTACTTCTTTGATACCGGTAACACTGACCAAAACGGTGCGCCCATTTACGATGGCACCAAAAGCGATAAAGATTACAGCGAGTTTTTACCTTCATTTAACCTAAAGGTAGAATTAAATGACGAGCTATTAATGCGATTGGCAGGCTCAAAAACCTTCTCTCGCCCGCACTTTGGTGACTTAGCCCCGTCTTTGTATCTTAACTTCGAGCAGGGCCGTGGTACCGGTGGTAATCCAGACTTAGACCCATTCACCGCAACCAATTTAGATTTAAGCCTTGAGTACTACTTTGCCAGTGGCGGTATGGCGTCATCTGCTATTTTCTACAAAGACATTGACGGCTTTTTACAAACCTCTGAAAGCCAAGAAACCATTGGTGGCAATGACTTTGTTATCCTGCGTAAAAGCAACGGCGGTTCAGGCACAGTGCGTGGTTTAGAACTCGCATACCAGCAATTTTTTGATTTTTTACCTGCACCATTTGATGGTTTAGGCGTACAGGCGAATTACACTTATGTGGACTCAGATGTACCGTCTCCGAATCCGTTACTGCCCAATATTTCACTAGAGGGCCTATCAGACAACAGCTATAACTTGGTTGCCATTTATGAAGATGATTTAGTGTCAGGCCGTTTGTCATACAACTATCGCTCAGACTTTTTAGTGACCACAGAAGTTGCTCAAGAAGGCTTTGGTCAACTCGATTTATCGCTGGCCTACAACGTTTCTGAGAGCTTCCGTTTAACCCTAGATGCTTTAAACCTGCTGAGACGCGACCATTTCGAATATCGCGCAGGGGATAAGTATGACCCGTATCACTGGATCGCCACTGAAAGACAAGTGTTGGTCGGTGTGTCGTATACGTTTTAATTCACTTAGCTGTATGACAAACCTCTAGGTTGATCTTGGAGGTCGTTCTTTAGTATTGGATGAGTTAACAATGGATGAGTGTATTGCTAGGTTTCGTTCCCGTAAGAAAAAGAACAGGGCGCTAAGCAGTATGGTCGTTCTGTTCTTTTATTCTCCTCTGCTCAGCTCTGGGGTAATACGGCGGGTAGTGGGTGAGTAACGCAAATCAGTAGGGTTGTTTATCATGAAATACATTAAGACGCTTACCCTGAGCACCGTTATCTTGGTGCTTTGTGCAGCAAACGTTGCAGCTAAAAGCGAGCAAAGTAAGAATAATGAGGTCAACAGGCCAAATATCGTGATGATTGTGGCTGACGATCACGGATTAGATGCTATCGGTGCATACGGCAATAACGTGATCCAAACTCCAAATATTGATGCGCTGGCAAGAGACGGCTCCCGCTTTGATAATGCGTTTGCTACTGTGTCAAGTTGTAGCCCTAGTCGCTCAGTTATTTTGACTGGTCAACATAATCACACCAATGGGATGTATGGTTTACAGCATAAACAGCACCATTTCAGTAGTTTTGATGAAGTGCGATCGTTACCGGTCATGCTAAGTGAAAACGGTTATAGAACAGCAAGAATTGGTAAATATCACTTAGGGCCAAACAGCGTATTTAAGTTTGATAATGTGTTATCTGAAGGCGCAGCCAATGATATGGCCTCAATTGCACGTAGCCCGGTTGAAATGGCGCAAAAAAGCGAAGCGTTTATAAGTGGTGACAGCGCGCCGTTCTTTTTATATTTTGCCAGTGACGACCCACATCGAGGTTACCCGTTTAAAACCTATCCCGAACCAAACCAATTTGGCAACCGGGAACAGGGTTACCCAGGCATAAAGCAGGTCGTGTATCAGCCTGGTGAAGTATTGGTACCACCGTACTTACCAGACACGCCCGCTGCACGCAAAGAGATAGCGCAATACTATCAGGCTATTTCGCGCCTCGATCAAGGCGTAGGCAAGCTGATTGAAATTCTCAAAGCCCAGGGAAAATACGACAATACCTTAATTTTATATTTGTCAGATAACGGCATTGCCTTTCCTGGTGCGAAAACCAATTTGTATGATGCCGGCATTCATCTGCCTTTAATTGTTAAAGCGCCAGCACAAAAAAACAGCATTAAGGCATGTGCAAAAAATATTCAAAATTGTGCTCGTCATCAGCAAATGGTGTCTTGGGTTGATTTAACGCCAACCGTCCTAGATTACGCACACGTAACGCCAATGCCTGAAAGTGTTCAGGGCAAATCATTTAAAATAATCTTAGAAAACGAACAGCCTACAGGCTGGGATCATGTTTTTGCATCCCACACTATGCACGAAGTCATGATGTATTACCCCATGCGCATGGTGCGAACCAAGCAATATAAATTGATTTGGAATATCGCCCATGAATTGAGCTACCCCTTTGCTGCGGACTTGCAGCAGTCCTTAGTCTGGCAAGATGTGCGTCGCCGCGGAATCACTCAATATGCGGGTCGCCAGATCGAGGACTTTTTACATCGCCCTGAGTTTGAGTTATTTGATATGAAAAATGACCCTCAAGAGCAACATAATCTCGCTGATCTAGCCCAGTTCAGTACTATAAAATATGAACTTATTCAACAGCTTAAAGCATTTCAACAACACACTCAGGACCCTTGGCTCACTAAATGGCAGTACCAGTAATTTATTGGGTTAATTGTCGAAATGGCCAAAGGGCTTTAGATCTTTTCAGGAGCAATAAAGAATGACTGTTATCAGAACCACAATGTCACGCTATTTAACTTTCATCATGGGCGTTACTGCCTTATCAGCGGGGGGGGGAGCATTCGCCGCAGAACAACCATCACAATCATCGTTATCACAAAAGCCCAATGTGGTGATTTTTTATGTGGACGACCTAGGTTACGGAGATATTTCCCCTAATGGCGCAATAGGGGTCAGTACACCTAATTTAGATGCGCTAGCGAGTAAAGGTGTGAGCTTCACAGATGCCCATAGCACTGCCTCTACTTGCACGCCTTCGCGCTATTCACTATTAACCGGTGAACATGGCTTTCGGCAAAACGCCGCTATTTTACCTGGCGATGCCCCTGCACTTATTCGACCGGGCAAAGCGACTTTGCCAAGCATGTTGCAAAAAGCGGGTTACACCACGGGTGTGATAGGAAAATGGCATTTAGGTTTAGGCGATGGTTCAGTTGATTGGAACCAAGACGTGAAACCAGGGCCACTGGAAATCGGCTTCAATTACAGCTTTTTGTTACCAGCAACGGGCGACAGGGTACCCACTGTGTATTTAGAAGATCATAAAGTGGTCAACTTAGAACGTAGCGACCCTATTGAAGTCAGTTACGATCATAAAGTAGGTGATCGCCCTACAGGTGTTGAGCACCCAGAATTACTGCGCATGAAAGCAGACTTGCAACATAGCGAAACGATTGTAAACGGCATCAGTCGTATAGGCAGCATGAGTGGTGGGGAAAGCGCCTTGTGGGTAGATGAAGAGTTTCCCGATGTGTTTTCTGAAAAAGCCGTGGATTTCATTGAGAAAAGCAAAAAAGATCCGTTCTTTTTGTTCTTCTCATTTCAAGATATTCACGTTCCTCGTATACCCAATGAGCGCTTTAAAGGTAAAAGCACCATGGGTCCAAGAGGTGATGCAATTGCCCAAATGGATTGGGTTGTCGGCAGAGTTATGCAGGAACTGAAGATTCAAGGGGTAGCCGATAATACCCTAGTGATATTCACCAGTGATAACGGGCCAGTGCTTGATGATGGCTACGACGATATGGCCGTAGAGATGTTAGGTGAGCATACACCCGCTGGGCCTTTTCGTGGCGGCAAGTACAGTGTCTTTGAGGGGGGAACGCGTGTGCCTATGATTGTATATTGGCCGAACAAGAGTGCTCATACCCGCAGTAACGCGATTATCTCGCAAGTAGATATTTATGCGTCGTTGGCCGGTCTGGTTAATCAGCCACTGGCGAAAAAGGAAGCCATTGATAGCCTTGATGTAATGAAAGCACTGTTGGGTCAAACATCATCTGCACGTACTTATCTGCTAGAGGAATCTGCAGGTACAGTTGCATTGCGAAAAAATAACTGGAAATACATAAAAGCAATCAGTAAAGAGAAAGGGCTACCAAATTGGCTAGGCAATAAAGACATAGAAATGGGCTTTGAACTAACGCCACAGCTATTTGATTTAACCGATGACATTAGCGAGCAAACCAATCGAGCTAAAGAATACCCAGTGTTAGTTAACGCCATGGAGGAAAAAATCCAACAACTTATCGAAAAAGGCTTCAGATATAGCCAATAAGCAAATAACAAGTAGGGAACGGTCGTTGAATGCACCCATTAACAGGTCGCTTCAAGTTTAATGTCATCCTTTGTTGCAGCCGATACATAAGCTCTCCCATAGCCTTTTTACTATTCGTTACGTTTTCAGGTACGTCAAAAAGTATCGGTCGTCGGTTCTTTTTACGTGTTTTTGAAAGCGCATCATAATCTTGATAAAGGGCTAACCACAGAGTTACCGCCACGTTGTAAAATGTGGGTGTATATTTGCGTAGTGCGCAAATCACTGTGACCTAACTGGTCTTGTACGGTGCGAATATCTGCACCTGATTGTAAAAGATGGGTCGCGAATGAGTGGCGAAGCGTGTGCGGGGTAACGGTTTTATCAATTTGCGCTTTACGCGCCGCGTCTCGCACAGCTCTTTGCACACTAGATCCATCAATGTGATGGCGACGCATCAAGTTACTTTCAGGATCTCTCGATAATCGTGCGGATGGGAAAAGATACTGCCAACTGATAGTTTTGTTCGCTGATTGATTTTTTATTCTGTAACGATGAGGCAATCAGACTCCAGCGAACTCTGGGTTATGTAAGTCAGCTTCTAGATAATGTTTTACCAGTGATATTTGCTGCCTAAGAGTAGGAATTAAATTATCAGCTAAAGTGACAACTCGATGTTTCGCGCCTTTACCACCTTTATCAAATAAGGACTTTAATTGATTTAAAATCAAAATCGATGTCCTGTACCCTTAGCCGGACACATTCCATTAAACGTAAACCGCTGCCATATAAAATCGAAGTTGCAAGCTTTTGATGTGCGTTAACCACCGCAAAAAAACGACGTATTTCATCAATGGTTAATACCACAGGCAGTTTCTGCTGCCTGTTACTTTTAACAAAATTTAATTTTAGAGTGAGTGGTCTATCAATAATATCTCGGTATAAGAACACCAATGCGTTTAATGCTGAAGATTGGGTGTTAGCTGCGCAATCCTGCTTGAGCACTAAATGGGATAAAAATGCTTCTACCTCGTTATCATGTAAATAGGTCGGATGTTGTTTATTGTGGAAAAGAATAAAATTACGGATCCACTTTATATAGGATCCTATTGTGCGTTTGGCATAACGCTTTTTATACATTTCTTCGGCGACCATAGTCAAAAAAGGGGAGGGTGAATTTGGCATAAATTGCACTTTAATTTACATGTGTATTTATACAGTTATAGTTGCTGTCTCCTATAACAGCAAGTTTTTGGCAAAGTGTCGCATATCAACAAAGATGTTTTAAGAAACCAGAAAGATAACTAACCTATACAAAGACATAGGAAGCATGTTAAAAATGATGAATGTATATATGCGACAAAATGCCGTGTTTAAACACGGCATTTTGCAAGATATTAAAATTGTTATATTTTTAGGGAAATCATTTGAGGGTTTTGAATATTATATTTGGGGCTTTATTTGCAATACTATTATTAGGGAATGTTTTTCTTATAAATGAACCTTGGTGGGCGAATACATTCTTAGGATTTATCGACGTAAAAAATTTGGATTACCATCTAAATTTAGTACTTTTTATTTCTTGGATACAATTACCACCTACTATACTACTTAGTTTAACAGGCGCATTGATCGTTAGTCGGACAGGCTACCCGAGATATTTTGTCTACTCATTTTTACTTTTTACATTTCTTGACCTTGTTGTGTTTCCTTACCTTCCAGTTGTTGGGGTGTTCTTTACAATATTTAGTATTGAGCATTTAGTAAATGTAATAGTTACATTAGCCTTATTTTTAACCCTGTTTGTTAGTTTTCTATATGTAGTAAAAAAATATAACAAACAAATTATGGCAGGGACGCGCAAACAACGCGCGCCCCATATTTGAAGCGTTATATTTTTATATGAATAAAAACCAATTCCGACTTTTTCTATTCAGCTCTGTAATCTTTGCTATTTTAGCTTTGGTTGTAAGTTTCTGGTTTCCTAGTCAAAACGTAGAAGTCGTTAATGACTTCATAATTGAACTTGAGATGGCCAGCCCTAAACAATATTTTTCTGATATGTTGCTGCTGGTGATAGGTGTTCTAGTGTTGGTGGCAGTTGTTGCCTCCTATGCAGGGTTATTATTCTTCAAGTCTTGGGCAAGGCATCTTTATGTCGCAAGCTTTGTTTTGGCTTTACCAACATACTTTATGGGTGGGTTATTTGTTACAAGCGGATTAGAGGATTTACTCTATGATCTCTCGATGCTCATTAGCGGTGCTGTTGTTGCACTAATATATTTTAGTCCAGTAAAGGAGTACTTTATTGACACCAAAATATAACAAAAACATAATGGTGGGAATTTTACTCGCTGGAAAAGCGCTCCTAAAATCCCCATATGTTAAGCGTTAAATGCCTTTGAGGTTGCAATGATTGAATCAGAGTTTGAATATAAACAATATCTAAGAAATGTAAGAAAGTTAGTTGAGGGAACCTGTAATAGTTATCCTACTTATCTTGTTGCGATTACAAATCATCTAAAAATAGATATTAGTTATGAAACGATCACTGATAAAGAAACCGTCAAATCTATTCTTGATAAGTTAAAGAAAACTGGAATTGATATTAATTATTGGAGG
>OJFV01000139.1_pt1 | contig 33747 bp, 32 predicted proteins | sample 1594391 | NCBI WGS metagenome assembly OJFV01 (sample SAMN05416856, study PRJEB24817) | seawater metagenome | isolation source: Sea water | place: Canada:Atlantic | collected 2013-11
GAGATTGCCTCTTGTCTCGTGGGCTCGGAGATGTGTATAAGAGACAGTTATACCCCTAAGCCAACCACAAGATTTGCAGGTTTATCTTTTGATTAACCTAGCCTCCATGCAAGCCGAAATTCGTCCAGAGACGTTAAACAGTCCCTCTGTTTTTTAAAGCACTGTGAATACTGTCCCGTAGTTTAATGTTTACATTTTGTAATTTTATTGTTGCTGGCTTGTGTCTTCTGATTTAGCCAGTTTTGGGTAGACTTCGTGCGAAGAATGACTCAAATATGGCAGTTTTGTTATTATGACTAAGCAATCTCAATATATCTCTCATGTTCCTGATGCAAATGGTGTTGTTCATTGGAGTGACTCTGAAAATAAAAGGTGGCAGCGCCTGTTTCATCAGCAAAAAGGTCTGTTAAATGGACGTGCGTGTGACGAATACTTGCAAGGTTTAGCGTTACTTAATTTACCTGAGGATCGCGTGCCGCAACTGGCAGAGGTTAATGCCGTACTGGCAGAGACTACGGGGTGGCAGGTCGTTCAAGTTTCCGCCTTAATTAACTTCGATTCGTTTTTCAAATTACTGGCTAACAAGCAGTTCCCCGTCGCGACATTTATTCGCAATGAAGAGGAGTTTGATTACTTACAAGAGCCAGATGTATTTCATGAAATATTTGGCCACTGTCCGTTACTTACCAACCCTGATTTTGCTCATTTTACCCATACCTATGGCAAACTCGGATATGCCGCCTCGCCAAAAGAACGCCAGTATTTAGCGCGCCTTTATTGGTTTACCGTTGAATTTGGGTTAGTGAATACTGATAAAGGATTGCGTATCTATGGTGGTGGGATTTTATCCTCTCCTAAAGAGACTCGCTTCGCGCTAGAAAATGCCAGCGCTGACCGTCGTGCAATGAACCCACTCGTGATGATGCGTACGCCTTATCGTATCGATATTATTCAACCTATTTATTTTGTCATTGACTCGCTTTCGTCGCTGTTTGACTTAGCTAACTCAGATATTATGGCGTTAGTGGAGCAGGGGCGGGAATTAGGTCTATATCCGGCTATGTTTGAGCAAAAGAACAGCGTAGCTAGTTAGCAGCACTTACATTTAGTAACAAACTGCAGAGAATCTATTCACCCAAAGGCTCATCTGAATAGTTTTATGAGGTGTGCTGCCGTGTAACTTTGTGTAATAATATCTTTACATTAATTAGAATTAAGAATTGCTATGCGTCTGGAAATAAGCTGTCAGGACCGTTTGGGGATCACGCAAGATGTCCTCGATATTTTGGTCAGTCACGAGGTCGACTTACGCGGTATTGAAATCAATGAAATGGGCAAGATTTACCTAAGCTTCCCGAATATGGATTTCGAGCATTTTCAACATCTGATGCCAAAAATTAGAAAAATAGCTGGTATCGATGATGTGAAAACTATTCCTTTTATGCCCCTTGAACGGGAGCAAAATCAGTTGCGCGCACTTCTACAAACCTTACCAGACCCTGTGTTTTCTGTTGATACGAAAGGGCGGATTTTGCTTATTAATGATGCAGTTACAGCTAGTTTAGAAACCGAGCGTGAAGCATTGATCGGTGTTGACATCGATGAGTTAGTGAAAGGGTTTAATACACTGCGCTGGTTAGAAAGTAAGAAAATTACCAGCCTTACGCAGAAAGTACGTTTCATTGAGCAAAATTACTTAGCTGATATCTTACCCGTTATGGTACCTGATTCTGGAGGCGACCCTATTTTAGCTGGTGCAGTATTTATACTGAAGTCAGAACAGCGCCTTGGGCAGCAATTAACCGTATTTCACGAGGCATCACTTGACAGTTTTATGTCGATTCAAGCGTCGAGCAAGGTGATGAAAAAAGTGGTTCGTGAGGCTAAGCGGATGGCTGAGCTTGACGGCCCAATTATGTTGTACGGCGAAACAGGCACAGGCAAAGAGCTAATCGCCCATGCCTGTCATGAAGCAAGTCGAAGAAAAGATGCCAGTTTCTTAGTGTTAAACTGTGCTTCACTGCCTGATAATGTGGCTGAGACTGAGCTGTTTGGGTATGCCGCTGGCGCCTTTGGGCAAAGTACTGGTAAAGAAGGATTACTTGAACTTGCGCAGGGGGGAAGTTTATTTCTTGATGAAGTCGGGGATATGTCGCCTCAACTTCAAGCGAAATTACTGCGTGTGCTTCAAGATGGAAAGTTTAGACGCGTTGGTGATACTAAAGAAGTGAAAGTGGATGTCAGGTTTATCTGCACAACGCAAAAAGATCTTGCTCAGTTGGTCCAAGAGGGGCGTTTCCGGGAAGACCTGTACTACCGCCTAAATGTACTTAGTTTGGGAATTCCGCCATTGCGTGAGCGAAAAATGGACATCATTCCTTTAGCGGAGACTTTTTTGAAGCAGCATAGCCTAACGCTGGGTCGTAAAGTCCCTAAGTTGACCAAATCCTGTGTCGATTATATTCAAGCTTACCCTTGGTTTGGCAATGTGCGTCAATTAGAGAATGTGCTTTATCGGGCGGTCTCTTTGCTGGAAGGCAATGATCTGGGAAAAGAGCATATTCAAATCCCTTCAAGTGCCAATGCCATGAGTTTTGTGACCGAAGACTTCGATGGTAGTTTAGACGAAGAGGTGAAACGCTTTGAAAAAAGTATTTTGCAGCGGCTTTACCCGAGTTACCCCAGCTCCAGGCTTTTAGCAAAAAAACTAGGGCTTAGTCATACCGCTATCGCGAACAAGCTTCGTGATTATGGCATCAATAAAAAGTCCGTAAAGATATAACTACAGCTTTGTAACGTAAAGCTGACAACCTGACACTCAATGTTGGCTATTCTGGCCGCTTAAAACGAGCAAAAATGTAATGTAAAGTTTATGTTACTTTTTGTTCGCATCGTTTATTTTAACGAATCATCTTTACTCTCTATTCACCACACCATTTTTGCGCTCTATTAGTGCCCTATCTAAAAACAATAACGAGAAAATTATGTGTTCAGCTACGCACTACAATCCATTAAACACCGACGGTTTCGAATTTGTTGAATATACCGCAGCCGATGAAAAAGGAATTAAGGATTTAGCTGATTTGTTTACCTCTTTAGGATTTGCTGAGGTAGCAAAACACAGATCAAAGCGTGTTTGGTTGTTCAAGCAGGGCGATATTAACTTCATAATCAATGCTGAACCTGCTTCGCAAGCAGAGGAGTTCGCTAGGCTGCGCGGCCCTAGTGTTTGTGGCATGGCGTTTAGAGTAAAAGACGCTAAGATTGCGTTTGAGCACGCACTTGAGAACGGTGCAAAAGCATTTGTAGGGAACTTAGGGGCTATGGAGCGGAATATTCCTGCGGTATACGGGATAGGAGAGAGCACACTTTACTTTGTTGATCGCTATGGTGATGATTCTATTTATGAGGTGGATTTTCGCTTTTACCCTAACTGGCGTGAGAAAATGAAAGAGTGCGACGCTGGTCTCTTGACTCTGGATCACCTAACGCACAATGTGAAGCGCGGCAACATGGCAGTGTGGGCAAACTTCTATGAGCGATTGGGTAATTTTAGAGAAATTCGTTATTTTGATATCGAAGGGAAATTAACGGGTCTGGTGAGCAAGGCTATGACATCACCATGCGGAAAAATTCGTATTCCAATCAATGAATCTTCTGACGATAAATCCCAAATTGAAGAGTTTATTCGTGAATATAATGGAGAGGGTATTCAGCATATCGCGCTCTCTACTGATGATATTTATCAGACTGTTAAAACCTTACGCAATGTAGGAGTTAATTTCATGGATACTCCTGACACCTATTATGAAGGTGTTGACACTCGCGTTGCCGGACATGGTGAAAACTTGGCTGACTTACAAAGCTTAAAAATCTTAATTGATGGTGCGCCAATGAAAGACGGAATTTTGCTGCAGATTTTCACTGATACGGTTATCGGACCTGTGTTTTTCGAGATAATTCAGAGGAAAGGGAATGAGGGGTTCGGAGAAGGAAACTTCAAAGCGCTGTTTGAATCGATTGAGCAAGATCAGATACGTCGCGGTGTTATAGATCAAGAAAGTTAACCAAATAAAGCTGATAGTAATTGGCGTCGCAGTGCGAAAGGTTTCGGTTTAATTATTAAGATAATATGGCTGCGCTAGTTAATGTTTAAACTAATAATGAAGCAGACTTAACCCGCTTCATTATTTAGCATGTTACTGCTGTTTGATAGGTAACTCTGTGGTGTTCTTCACTTGCTTTAAAGCAAAGGTTGAACTGAGGTGATCCACTAAAGGTAGATGAGTCAATTTAGACTTGAGTAAATGTTCGTATTCTTCGATGCTCTCTACAATCACTTTTAACAAGTAATCTTTGTCACCACTGGTGGTGTGACACTCAACTATTTCATCTATATTTTGCACCGCTTTTTCGAAATCATTTAATGATTCCCCGTCGTGATTTTTCAGCGTCACGTATATAAATACTGATACACCCAGGTTAAGCTTTTTACTGTTAAGAAGAGTCACTTTTTGCAAAATAATGCCGTCAGCTTCCATTCTTTTAACTCGGCGCCAACATGGAGTATGAGATAGTCCAACTTTTTGACTTAACTCAGCCATCGACACGGTGGCATCTTTTTGCATCACTCTTAAAATTTCGCGGTCAAACTTGTCCAATTTCATCATTAATTTTCAATTTTTAGCGAAGTAAAATTCGCGGCCAGCATGCTGAATATTTCTATCATTTTCAAGCACAAATATTAGGATGTATATCCTATATTAAGTATTGGATAATGACCACTGTTGCAAGGTAGTAATTCTGTCACATTAACATCGCAAGGCATGTCCTCTTTGATCTGCGCTAGTATAGCGACAAGTTCCGCTAACCTTACTCAGAGTACTACTAGAATGTCTGTTTTTGACCATATTGAATTTGATGAACATGAACACGTCGCTTTTTGCCACGATAAAAAGACCGGATTAAAAGCCATTATTGCTGTGCACAATAGCTATTTAGGTCCCGCTCTTGGTGGCTGTAGGATGTGGCCATATGCTAATTCGGATGAGGCTCTGAACGACGTGCTTAGATTGTCAAAAGGCATGACCTATAAAGCTGCGATGGCCAACTTAAATCAAGGTGGTGGAAAAGCAGTGATTATCGGTGACCCTCGAGCGCATAAAACCCCCGAGATGATGCTTGCTATGGGGCGCTTTGTGGAAAGTCTAAGTGGTCAATACATCAGTGCAGAAGATTCGGGCATGTCAGTAGCTGATCTACAAATCATGGCTGAGGAAACGACACATATTTCAGGAACCAAAGCATCCTACCATTTTGCAGGAGAGGAAGCAGATGGAAACCCCGCACCCTCAACAGCTTATGGCGTATTTACAGGCGTTAAAGCGTCTGTCAAATATCACTTTGGCTCCGATTTACAGGGTAAGAAAGTCGCTATTCAAGGACTAGGGCATGTTGGTTATAGGCTCGCTGAGCACTTGCATCGGGAAGGGGCTGAGCTATTTGTTGCTGATATTTATCCTGAAGGAGTAAATCGAGCGAAAGAAAAACTAAATGCAACGATCGTATCACCCGATGAAGTTCTTACGTTAGACGTGGATGTGATCGCCCCTTGTGCAATGGGCGCTACTGTTAACCGGCAGTCGATAAGTACGCTAAAAGCAAAGGTCATTGCAGGAGCGGCAAATAATCAATTGGCGTCGGAAGATTTAGGTGAATTGCTTAAAGATAAAGGGATCTTGTATGCCCCTGATTACGTTATTAATGCTGGAGGGATTATCGACATTTACCATCAAAAGATGTTGAGTTCTAACGAAGCATTAAAAACGCACTTGGAGAAAATTGGCGCAACACTAATGGAAGTATATACACGTGCCGATGAACAAAACTTAGCCACTAATAGGGTCGCTAACACTATTGCCGAAGAAAAATTCAAAAAATAGTGGCAAAAAAGTCCTTATATCAAGGATGTGGCTTGCATCTAAATTTAGTTTTGTCATAATGCGCCGCCTAACTGATGTAGAGCAACTTTATATCATTTAGGCAAGTTTCTATGGTGGTTCTTTGGTCCCTCCGCAATGATACTCTGTGAACTCGGTCAGGCCTGGAAGGGAGCAGCCGCAGCAGACGACTCATGTGCCGGAATGTGGCTGGAGAACCGCCACCCAATTCTCCGTACCAGCTTATTTATTATCCTTTTTATCTAAAAATTGAATGGCCTTATTCACTGCGTCCTGTGTATTCATCTCCATTTGCTGACGTTCGCTCTGCGCCAAATAAAAAGACATGTCTACTTCGTAACGTATATACCTAGGTGGCAGCTGGTTCAATGCTAAACAGCATAAATCTGCAACATAGTCTTCATCGCTTGCCAAAGGCAATTTCAACTCTGCAATATGCTCAAGTACCAAGTGTTCGTAATAATTGTGTATATCATCATCAAGTTTCATTTAAATTCTCCCTGTTTTTAATACTCTGTTTTTTCTTTATCCACGCGCCAATGATTTAGGTGCTTGTATTCAACTACAAGCATAAACCAAGTCTAAAATTTTAAAAGGGCTTGTCTCAGTCGTTTACGTTCTATAATTTGAACAAATCATCAAATCATCAAATCATCAAATCATCAAATCATTAAATCATCAAATCATCATTATAAATCGGCGCAGCGCCTATCACTGTTTTGTAGGTTCATCGACGAAGTAGACTCATACATATTTCTTCTTTGCATTTACCGCTATTTAGTCACTCTTTTTGTTACTTTTTGTAAATATTAATTTACTGAAATCCCTAGAATTACTAATTCATATACGATTTTGGAGTGACAGAAGACCTGAAGTGTTGACCTAGTCACGCTTATTTCGTTACTCTTTGGGTGAGGTTCACTACCTTAAAATAAATAAGTTCATATTAATCAATTAATAACAATCAAATATAAAGTGGTCCAGGGAGACATACATGTTTACAAACTCGAGGTTGACGAAGTCAGTTCGTCTAGCGTTGGCTGTTGGAGCCGTCGCAGTTATTTCATCTAATAATGTACATGCACAAGAAGTGGAAGAAAATGCTGAAGCGGTTGAAAAAATCTCCGTTACGGGTTCACGTATTAAGAGACAGGAGTTAGTTTCCAGTTCGCCGATAAATATTATAAATGAAGTGGCAATTGAAATAACGGGTGCTAGTAACGTTGCCGATTTTTTAAACGAGTTACCTTCAGCGGGTATCCCCGGTTCAGCTGATACAAACACTAACTTTAGGACTTCTACAACAGGCCTCAACACCATTGATTTAAGAAACCTAGGGCCGGAGAGAACATTAATTCTGGTGAATGGTAGACGCCACATCGGTGGCTCAGCAGGGTCATCTACTGTCGACGTCTCAATGATTCCGGTCAGTTTAGTGGAGCGAGTTGAAGTAGTAACAGGTGGGGCATCCGCCGTATATGGCTCTGAAGCAATAACCGGCGTAATCAACTTTATTATGAAAGACAACTTCGAAGGCTTTGAAATCGAAGGTCGCTACGGTGATTCTGATATTGGAGGCGGAGATCGCACTGATTTGTCTTTGACTGTAGGTAGTAACTTTGCTGACGACAAAGGTAATGCGGTGTTATTTTTAGGACACAGTGACAGTGGAGTACTAAATTCAAGAGATAGAAAGTTATCTGCTAACGACGCAAACAACAGCTCATTTGGTCCGAAGGGTAATTTTCAAATTCCTGGTGGCGGCTTTATAACCCAAGACGATGATACAGGTATTTGGGACAAGCCTCTTGTTCTAGCTGAAGACGGTTTCGATCGTAACCAAGTTCGTATAATAAAAGTACCTACCAAGCGTACTCAGGTGAGTGCAAATATTAATTATGAAATTAATGATCATTTTAACTTTTTCAGTGAAACAAGTTATAACCAATTAACATCTTTCTCTAGATTAGAACCTAGTATTGTTGGCGATTTTATTAGCGTAGGCAATAGTATAGCTAATATTCGTATTCCTATTGATAACGCTTTTGTTCCAGCTGAATTGCGCTCAGCCGTTTTGGCTGGTGATCCTGATGCAACTGAAATTGCTATGCGACGTCGATTTGTTGAGTTAGGTCCCCGTTCTAGTGACGTACAACGGCGTGTATTTAGAACAGCTCTAGGCTTTGAAGGGATAATAAATGATGATTGGGAATACGAAGTATATTATCAGTACGGTAACTTTGGGCAAGATCAGACGAACGGTGGCGTATTTAATACCCTCAATTTCTACAATGCTCTGCGGGTTGAAGCTGATGGGGAAGGTGGTTTTCAATGTGCAGATAGCTTTGCAAAGGATTTAGGATGTGTACCCATAGATGTTTTTGGTGCAGGAAGCATTTCAGGGGCCGCTTTGGATTGGGTTTCAGTTGACAGCCAATTAACATCTAAGATGGAGCAGGAGGTTATTGGGGCGACCATTTCAGGAGTGGCTTTTGAATTACCAGCAGGTGATGTTGGTGTTGCATTTGGCTATGAATGGCGTGAAGAAGAAAGCCGATTCAACTCTGATTCATTGGCTCAGTCAGGTTTGACTTCAGGTAATACCACACCCAATACAGTAGGTGAATTCGACGTTAACGAGTTTTTTATTGAAGCCGTAATTCCCGTGCTTTCGGAACAGCCATTAGCGCATTATTTAGGGCTCGAGTTTGCTGTCCGTTACTCTGATTACAGTACAACTGGTGATACAACTACTTATAAGGCATCTTTAGATTGGTCGCCCACTGAGGACCTAAAAATTCGCGGTGGCTTTTCTACTGCTGTGAGGGCACCAAATATCGGTGAACTATTTGATCCCGGTAGTGAAACGTTCCGAGATTTTGTAGACCCTTGTGCCTTTGGTGGCGCAGGTGGTACTAGTTCAACAGGTGAAACATATCAAGAGCAGTCGGCTACGGTTCAAGCTAACTGTGCTACGATTCCCGGTACCGCTACTCTAGATCCATTTGGCAATAATATAAGAAGTGCAGGGGGATTGTCGGCCGGTAATCCTGATTTGATACAAGAGGAGTCCGAAGCTACAACTGTTGGGTTTGTTTACACCCCGACACAAATTGAAAACCTTAGCTTTACTATGGATTACTATAAAATTACAGTGGATAACGCGATTAATGAATTTAGCGCTCAAACCACTGTTGATCAATGTGTTCGTCAGGAAAGCTTCCCGAATAACCCATTTTGTGACCTAATAGAGCGTGACCCGATATCAGGATTGGTAAATCGAATTAATGCGTTAGCAATTAACGTCGCTGAATATGAAGTTGAAGGTGTGGATTTTACGGCTGATTACTCGATGCAGCTAGGTGAGGGCAACCTGATTTTGGGTATGGTTGGTAATCATTCCATGGCGAACGACTTTGTTCCTTTTGCTGGCGGTGAAGCTGTTGATAGTCAAGGTGAGATAGGTGCTCCCGATTGGAAAGTGAATCTTAACGCTACCTATCGAATGGATTACCTAACAGTGGCATGGTCGACACGCTTGCTTGACCGTGTATTTGTCGAAAATGACCAAAAGGAAAACTTCGGCGAAATAGGTAGCTTCGTTTATCACGACTTACAAGCAAGATATACTTTGGATGACGAAGGGATGTATGAGGTATACGCGGGGGTTGATAATCTATTTGATAAAGAGCCACCGCTGCTCGGTCAAGGCGTACCAGGGGATATAACAGGTACAAATACTGCCTCAGATGTTTATGATGCAATTCGCAGGTACTATTATGTGGGCTTTAAACTACGTTTCTAATTGAGAAGCGTGTTGTAACTTTATTAAAGGCCATTCACCGCACAGGTGATTGGCCTTTTGTGTCATAATACATGATCAGTAGCTCATTCATTTCGTATTGAGTCGTTTAAAAATAAACCACGCCAAGATAATCCACTAACCATTTCTAATGGTCCGTCAATAGCTTTATTCAGTCTGAATTCTATAGTATGCCGTATACACTATCTTATTTGTAAATATTTCCTGACTAACCCTAAGTAAATTATTGTAAATAGAAATGAACTTTTTTTACATCGGCACTTTGTTTAGTTGACCAAAGCACATTAGTGTGGATATTATTTGTGTGAGGTTCACTACCTTCAACTTAATAAAAATCGTATCAACGAATAAACACTAAACACATAATAGTGGTCCAGGGAGACATACATGTTTACAAATTCACAATTGACGAAGTCGATTCGTCTAGCCTTAGCAGTTGGTGCTGTTTCAGCACTATCGGCAACTGCCGCAATTGCACAAGAAGCAGTTACAGAGCAGAGCGCAGAAGCCGCGGTTGAAAAAATCTCTATTACAGGTAGTCGTATTCGTCGACCTGGTGCTGTTTCTACCAGCCCAATTTTTTCAATGGATGCTGAAGAACTTAGTTTTTTCCAAGAGCCCGAAGTGGAAAGAATGCTAAAGGTGCTGCCGAGCACTATCCCTGGGGATGGCGCCAATGTAAACAATGGTAGTGCCGGCGCCGCAACAGTTGATTTACGTGGTTTAGGGACTCAACGCACCTTAGTTTTAATGAATGGTCGTCGTATGACGCCATTTAACTACGATGGTGAAGTTGATACATCTGCAATACCGACAGCATTATTAGAAAGTGTTGATGTTGTTACAGGGGGGGCATCAGCAGTATATGGTTCTGATGCTATTTCTGGCGCTATTAACTTTATCATGAAGAAAGATTTTGAAGGGGTTGAGTTACAATATAATCACGCCGTAACGGGTGACAATGATGGTGCTAAGGACAACATAGCGTTGACGATAGGTTCGAATAGTGCGGATGGTAAAGGTAACGTTGCACTGTCGGTAAGTTGGATGAATCGTGATCAAGTGTTACTAGGGGACCGCCCATTAGGTTTACTTGGTATTGATAGCGAAACAGGTGCCGGCCTTGCTGAATTTAATGCAGGTTTACCACCAGTTGCTGCACCGTCTGGTTGTGATGCGCCGAATGTAGTTGACTTCGTAGAGGGGAGTGGCTCCACCACTGCTATCCCAACTCGTTTTGCTCTAGTTGGCTATGCGCCTGCTAATGGTCAATTCAGAAATGATGGCACCATAGGTGCAGATTGTAGTCGTTTCAACTTTAACCCGTTTAACTTTTATCAAACACCAGCGGAGCGTTATTCAGCGACTGCTATTGGTCATTATGAAATTAACGATCATGCCAATGTTTATAGTACGTTCAACTACAACCATCAATCGGTTTCACAACAAGTTGCTCCTTCAGGTACTTTTGGTGCCGCATTTGATGTACCGCTGGCAAACCCATTCATTGGTGATCAAGCACGCCAATATATGATTGATGCCGGTAACTCAGCTCTTTCAGCTGGCTTATTGAATGTACCAGTGACCGCTGATGGCATTACTACTATTCCCCTAGTTAACTGGATTGATAGTAATGAAAACGGAGTCGTCGATGCTGCCGATTACTTAAATATGCAATTACGTCGTCGTACGGTAGAATTCGGTGCACGTTCAGAGCTTTTCAAAACGGATCAATTTTCAATATTAACTGGTGTTGAAGGTGAGTTGTATGGAGATTGGATGTATGACGTTTCTTATCAATACGGTGAAACAAACCGCGTTACCACTCGTGGCGGCTACACTAATCTAGGTAACATCCAGAACGCATTAGATACTGTTGATGGTGTCAACTGTAAAAATGGCGTTTCGTCTTGTGTACCACTCAATCTATTTGGTGGTTTAGGAACAATTACCCCTGAAATGGCTGCTTATTCAACGGCAACTGCTTTGCAAACACAATCCTACACACAAGAAATTATACTTGTGACTGCCGACGGGCCTATCGAAGCAATAAAATCTCCTTGGTCTGGAGAAGAGCTTTCTATTAGTGTTGGTTATGAACATAGAAAAGAAACTGGGTCATTAGAGCCTGATGAGTGCTTGAAAGAAGCACCAGCAAGTTGTCAAGGTGGGGCAGGTGGTAATTTGCTAGCCATTAATGGCGGTTTCTCTTCTGAAGAGCTCTTCATTGAGGGTATTTTGCCCGTTTTAGAGGACGTAGCCTTTGCTGAAAGACTCGAAGTTGAATTTGGTTATCGTGGTGCAGATTATAGCTCTGTCGGTTCGGTTGATACATGGAAGTTAGGTGCTACTTGGCAGCCAACCGACAGCGTATTATTTCGCGTAATGCAACAATCAGCGACGCGAGCACCTAACGTAGGTGAGCTTTCTTCCCCTGTAGTAACAGGGTTAGATAATGCTACGCTAGACCCATGCTCGATTGCTAATGCGGGTAACATTGATGCAACCTTAAACGCACTTTGTTTATCAACTGGTATGGTTCAAGCGCAAGTTGGAACTGTTCAAGATATTATCTCAGGACAAATTAATGCATTTTCTGGTAGTGATCCAGATGCGGCGCCTGGTGCTGAAGATGCAGAAACATTCACTGCAGGTTTTGTTTACACAGGTGACTTCTTAGATAATTTTGTTCTTTCATTTGATTATTACGATATTCAAGTTGACGATTATATTGGTGAGTTTTCACCTCAGGAAGTGCTCGATAGCTGTTATAAAGGCGGTGATGCAGTTGCGTGTTCAAAAATTAAACGCATTGGTGGCGACTTAACACTTTCTGGTGCAGGCGTTGAGTTGTTTACTACTAACCTTAAATCACGCGTAGTTGAAGGTTTAGAGATAAACGTAGACTTTAGCGTTGATTTAGGTGAAATGGGCCAACTGGCATTTAATGCCAACGTGAACAAATACTTAACTCATGAACAACAAAGTTCAAATGAATCTGCGCTTATCGATTGTAAAGGTAAGTTTGGTACAACCTGTAGCCCAACTTCAGATTTACGTTGGGTGCAACGTACTACGTGGAGCTTAGATGACATAACCGTATCTGCTTTATGGCGTCATATGAGTGGTGTTGATATCCAAAGCGATCAAATTGCTAGCACATTTGCTCAGTTTCAAAGTATTGAAAGCTATGACTATGTAGATCTGTATGCTAGTTACCATTATGGTGACCATACCAAATTCACCTTTGGTATAGATAACATCTTCGAAAAAGACTCGCCTGTATTAGGCGGCGAAGTAGGTGCAACATCATTTAACAACGGTAATACGTTTCCAAGTACCTATGACAACCTTGGGCGTATGTATAAAATGGGTGTTAACTTTACTTTTTAATCTTAGAACGTAATTGTAATAATCTCGACATGTAATAAATGCCGCCCGCTAATTAGCGGGCGGCATTTTTTATGCTCGAAAATAATGTTTTTTACAAACAAGAAATTAATTTTAAACTCAGCTGTACCTCATTGAAAACAAATATTACTTTCACCTCAATTAAACATACTGATTACCAACGCAACATCACCCTAGCTAGGTGTCTGCACAATCATTCGCCGTTAGGATAGGTTCAGATAGCTTATAGCGACACTTTCCATTTCCTAATGAGTAAAAATAAGCTATGTAGGAAGGCTGTCGGTGCGGTTAAATGAGCTGACAAAAGGCTCATAAGAGCTATATTTAAGGATTAGCAACCCTGTAGTCTAGTAAAGAGGTATTTAACGTTTATCACCCCTCGGGTTTCTTTGCATGGAAGTAGAAAACTAGCAAATCGCCGTATGGGCGTTTGTAGTGGCATAGTTAATTTGGCCACCTAATAAGAGATGTTATGATCTGTTTCATAGCAGCATTAGGTCGCAAAATGAAAAAGAAAACACGTAAGACATTTAGTCCAGAGTTTAGATTAGAAACCGCTCAGTTAGTGGTTGATCAACAATACACTCAAGAAGAGGCGGCAAAGGCCATGGGTGTGGGTAAATCTACTATCAGTAAATGGGTCAAACAGATACATGAAGAGCGAGCAGGCAAACGCCTAAAGCGACGCCCATGACATCAGAACAGCTAGAAATACGTGAGCTTAAAAAGCGTATAGAACGCATTGAATTAGAAAAGGAAATTTTAAAAAAGGCTACTGCTCTGTTGATGTCCGACTCCCTGAACAGCTCTCGTTAATCGAGAAACTCAATCAGAGCCAGCTAAAACGCTATCCTGTGACTTTGTTATGTGAAGTGTTTGAGGTGCACCGCAGTACCTATAAATATTGGTTAGTGCGGGAAGATAATATTTGCCCAGAACAAGTACGTTTAAACAGTGAAATCAGGCAAGTGCATAATGAAAGTAAAGGCTCAGCAGGCGCGAGAAGTATCGCCGATATTATTACGCAGAGAGGGGCGCCACTAAGTCGCTACCGTGCTGGCAGGCTCATGAAACAACTTGACCTAGTCAGTTGCCAATTACCCAAACACGCTTACAAAAAAGGAACGAAAGAGCACGTAGATATACCTAATTTACTCGATAGACAATTTGCAGTAGTAGAGCCAAACCAAGTTTGGTGTGGAGATGTCACTTATATCTGGACAGGCAACCGATGGGCATATTTAGCTGTTGTCATCGACTTATTTGCCAGAAAGCCGATTGGTTGGGCGATGTCATTTTCACCTAATACAGAATTGACCGTGCAAGCATTAACGATGGCTTATGAGCGCAGAGGCAAGCCTAAAGGTGTCATGTTCCATAGCGACCAAGGTAGCCATTATACGAGTAGAAAGTTCAGACAATTGATTTGGCGTTACCAATTAACCCAAAGCATGAGTCGAAGAGGAAATTGCTGGGATAATAGTCCAATGGAGCGGTTCTTTAGAAGTTTAAAAACCGAATGGGTGCCTACCAATGGCTATCGGAATTTTACCGAAGCTAAACAACACATAACGGATTATATTGTTGGCTATTACAGCCAGACAAGGCCGCATAGGTATAATGCTGGTTTAAGCCCAAACGAGTCAGAAAGAAGATACTGGCTTTACTATAAAACTGTGGCCAATATGACTTGACCACTACAGTTTTAGATTGTTAAAAACTTCTTTGTGGCTATTAACTAAAATAACTTTATTGAGTCCAGTCAAATCAGATATGCCAAAGAGGCAGAGACCCCATGAATTAGGTTGTAATAAGGCATCTATACTAGGATATATAATATAAAAAAACTTTATCTTTTTTCTATTTTATATAACTAATTTAATACGATTCAGTATGAAAAATGTCCATATAGAACTGAGTTGGCTTATTTTCGTTCAAAAAGAGGTGTAATTCGGTATGAAGCACTCAATACACCGATAATTAGTCAAAGAACTTTGTTGCTCAATATGTACGTGCCACCTTGACAATTCGCAGGGTTCCATGTGAATATCTTGAAGTCTTAGTGTTAAATTCCATTAATGCTAAGCCCCTATAACTTATAAAGCTTAGAAGCCCCTTGCGACGTTTTTTTACCCGTCGGCGAGGATCCAAAACAAGAAAATTGGTTGGGAATTATGTCCAAAATGAGCAAGAGAAACCTTATTGCTTCTACCGTTATCGGTGCACTAGCACTCGGTAGTAGTGCTGTTGTCTCTGCAGACCCGTTGAATGACCTTCATAAAGAAGAGTCTAAGATTCACGTGGATGCAGCGAAGTCTCAAGAAAAAATTAACAAACTATACGAGCAATCGTTAGACATCTTTTCTGAATATCGCCAAGTAGTTGATGAAACAGAAAACCTTAAAGTTTATAACGACTATCTAGCAACATTAGTTGCAGACCAGCAGCGCGGTATCGATTCTCTTCAACGTCAGATTGACGGTATTGAAGGTGTTAAACGCGGTGTTGTTCCGTTAATGTTCAGAATGATCGATAGCTTAGAGCAATTCATTGAACTCGATATTCCAATTAACCTTGAAGAACGTCATGCTCGTGTTGAGCGCCTTCGTGACGTTATGGCTAATTCAAACGTAACAACATCAGAGCAGTTCCGCCAGGTGATTGAAGCGTACCAAATTGAAAATGAATACGGTCGTGGGATTCGTTCGTATCAAGGTAAACTTGATTTCGAAGGAACTGATATCACAGTTGATTTCTTCAACTTAGGACGTACTGCTTTAGCAGCGCTTTCTTTAGATCAGAAAAACGCTTGGGTGTGGGATAACGATGCAAGAGCATGGCAGAAACTGGGTGACGAATACCTAAGTTCTGTTATCAAGGCTGTGCGTATGGCCAACAAACTCGTGCCAGCTGACCTAATCAAACTACCCATTAAAGCTGCGGAGTAATATCGATGAAAACAATCTATAAATCAGTATTAGCTGCGGCATCGGTAGCTTTATTCGCATCTTCAGTGCATGCGGCTACGTCTCTTGAAGACTTACTGCAAGAAGTTAAGAAGAACCGAGTTTCTGAAGCTCGTATCAATAAAGAACGTGAAGCAGAGTTCCAATCAGCTCGCGCTGATAAACAAGCTCTTCTTAGAAAAGCACAGGCTTCATTGAAATCTGAACAAACTCGCGGTGATAACCTTGCCAAGAAATATTCAGACAACGAAGTAGCGCTTGCAGAGAAAGAGCAAGAGCTTAATCAAGCGACTGGCACACTTGGTGAAATGTTTGGTGTGGTGCGTCAAGCATCTTCTGAAGCATTCGGTCAGATTTCAACGTCTATCGTAAGTGCTGAGTTCCCAGGGCGTGGTGAATTTTTGAAGCGTATGTCAGAAGAGTCGAAAGGCCTTCCTAACATTCAAGAGTTGGAAGATTTGTGGTTCGCATTGCAAACTGAAATGACTGAATCTGGTCAAGTATCACGTTTCCAAACCGAAGTAATTAGCTTGGATGGTGGTTCTACAACGCAAGAAGTTGTGCGCGTGGGTACCTTTAACTTGGTAGGTGATCAAGGTTACTTGGTCTATGACGATGAAAATGAAATTGTTCAGCCTTTAGGTCGTCAACCTGACGGTTACTTAGTTGATTCTGCAGAAGAGTTATTGGCTGCTAAATCTGGCTTAGTACCTTTCTTCGCAGACCCTTCAAGTGGCGGTATCTTAGGTCTGCTTAAAGAAAAAGCAACCATGACTGAGCGCTATCACGCAGGTGGTGTAGTTGGTTACGTGATTACTGCAATGTTGATTCTTGGTCTACTTATCGGTCTTTATAAGATTGTTACGTTGACTATTATCAGCGGCAAGATGCGTTCGCAGTTGAATAATACAGGTAATCCTTCTAGTGGTAATCCACTTGGTCGTATCCTACAAGTTTACAAAGATAACAAAGCTTCTGATGCTGAGAATCTTGAACTCAAACTTGATGAAGCGATTCTTAAGGAACTTCCTAAAATTGAAAGCGGTATTAACATTATCAAGATTTTCGCAGCTATCGCTCCGTTACTTGGTTTGTTAGGTACGGTATTGGGTATGATTGCTACGTTCCAACAAATCACTTTGTTTGGTACAGGCGACCCAAGATTGATGGCTGGTAGTATCTCAATGGCGTTGGTAACAACAGCTCAAGGTATTATTGCGGCATTACCATTGATTCTTATGCACAGCATTGTTGCTGGTCGTAGCAAATCAATCGTTCATATCCTAGATGAGCAGACTGCTGGCATAATTGCGGCACACGCTGAGTCGGAGAAAGCATAAGATGTTATACCTGATAGAACTATGGGAGTCTGTCAGGGACTTTATCGCTGCCGGCGGTGACGTGTTATACGTTGTCGCCTTAGCGCTCTTCTTAATGTGGGTTTTGATGATAGAGCGTTATTGGTACTTAGCTTCCGTATTCCCAAAAATGAGAAAAGAAATTGTCTCTAATTGGGATGCTCGAGAAGATACTACCTCTTGGTATGCGCATAGAATCCGTGACGCATGGATTTCGCAAGCATCCGATGGACTTAGTGCAAGAATGTTATTGATTAAAACTCTTGTTGCAATGTGTCCGTTAATCGGCCTTTTAGGGACGGTTACTGGAATGATCGGCGTTTTCGAAACAATGGCAACACAAGGCACAAGTAACCCGCGCCTTATGGCTGCTGGTATTTCAATGGCTACGATTCCAACAATGGCTGGGATGGTCGCTGCTTTATCTGGCGTGTTTTTTAGCTCTCGTCTTGAGGCGAAAGTTAAAATGGCGAAAGAAAAGTTAGTTGACAGTTTGCCCCATCATTAGAGAGAGGAATTTATGGCTCGCAAAGTACGTGTTGAAGAAGAAGATGCTGCGATAGACATGACGCCGATGTTGGACATCGTGTTTATCATGCTGATCTTCTTTATTGTAACGACTGTTTTCGTTAAAGAAGCGGGCATTGAGGTTAACAAACCTGGTGCTACGCAAGCTATTATGCCTAAGAATGCCAACATCTTTATTGCGATCACAGAAGACGGTAACGTCTGGATGGATAAACGCGAAATCGATGTGGACAGTGTTCGTGCTAACTTAGAGCGTCTTATGGCTGAACAGCCATCGGATGTAGTAATAGTTCAAGCTGACGAAAATGCAGAACATGGTGTGGTGATCGAAGTAATGGATCAAATAAAAGCTGCAGGTATAGATCGCATTTCTATTGCTGCTAAGGGGAGCTAATATGGGACGTTTAATTGTTTCTGTACTCCTTGGTGGGGTAATCGCATTCGTATTATTTGTTGTCATGGCTAAGTTAATTGCTAACTCGTCACGCCCAGCAGATAAAGTACCGCCTGCGCCTGTTATTGATATAGTTATGTCGACACCAGACGATAGTACTCAGACTAGAACTCGAGTGCCGCCTCCGCCTCCGCCGCCGCCTCAACAGCCTCCAAAATTGGAGCCAGTTGAGCCAGATACGGCAGATGCTAATACTGATGGCTTGAGTTTTAATATGCCAGCAGTTGATATTGGTGGTGCATCGGTTGATATCGGTGGTGTAGGTGCAATGCAACGAGACGGTGATGCTACGCCTATCGTTCGAATTGAACCGAAATACCCTGCACAAGCTGCTCGTGATGGTAAAGAAGGCTGGGTTAAACTGTCTTTCACTATCAACGAGGTGGGTGGTGTTGAAGATGTCGACGTTATCGAAGCTGATCCTAAGCGTGTATTTGACCGTGAAGCTAAACGTGCACTGAGAAAGTGGAAGTATAAGCCTAAAGTTGAAGACGGTAAGCCTATGAAGCAGTTCGGTATGAAAGTTCAGTTAGACTTTAAGTTGGATCAATCATAATGAATAAATATTTTAAAACATTGTTGGTTGGCGCAACGTTTGCTGCTTCTACATTAAGTTCCAGTTTCGTTAGTGCTCAGTCCGCGGCGATCGTTTGTCCTGGTTACAAACGTGGTCCAACGAATATTCCTAGTGAGAGAACCGGTAAGAAAGTACAGAAAGCATTCGAAGCATATAATGAAGATTTGGTTGACGAAGCCCTATCTATTTTGTATGAAATCGATACTTCGCAAACTTTTGATCGGGCTTTCACTGATCGATTCATTGGTAACTTATTGGCGACTAAGTCAGAAAGTGGGCCTAAGGCTTTAGAGTATTTAGAGAAGTCAGTAAACTCTAAAGCGCTTAATGACACTGAGCAAGCTGGTACCTTGCGTTTAATTGCAGATTTGAATATGCAAGAAAAACGCTATGAACAAGCTGTTAAGCGTTATCAAGAGTGGATGGACTTTACCTGTAAAGAAGACGCAGATGTGTATCTTCGTATGGGCCAAGCGCTTTACGAAACCCAAAAATACGCTGATATGATCGCCCCTTTGAATAAGTCAATCGAGTTAGATGACAAGCCTAACAAAAATGCTTATGCATTGAAGTTGACCTCTTATTACAGTCGTAAGATGTATAAAGAAACCGTCGATGTAGCTGAGGAATTAGTAAAAATATTTCCTGATAACAAAGCGAATTGGACGCAACTTGGTTTCTTCTACATGCTAGTAGAAGACTATAAGAAAGGTTTGTCTACGTTCGAAATGGCTTACGATCAAGGTTACTTGACCAAAGCAGCGGAAATTAAGGCATTGACTCAGTTGTACGCAACGAATGAAATCCCTTACAAAGCTGCAGTGGTATTCGAAAAGAACGTTGAAAGTGGTTTAATCAAGCGTGATGACAAAGCACTGACTAACCTTGCAAACTCTTGGCATCAGGCTAAGAACCACTTAAAAGCTGCCAAGTATTATGGCGAAGCTGCTAAGATGACTTCAGATCCTGATTTATATCGTAAACAAGGTACGCTATTGTTAACGGCTGAAAAGTACAGTGATGCACTTGCTGCCCTTCAGAAAGCATTGGATGAGGGCGCAGATGATCGCGGTCGAATCCATATGGCGATGATGGAAGCTAACTTTTATACTGGCAAATACAGAAGTGCCTACAAGCACGTCTTAGCAGCTAAAAAGGATAAATCAACTTCACGCAGTGCGAGAAGTTGGGAGCCCTATATAAAAGAAAAAGCTAAGAATCGCGGTATTACACTTTAGTCATACTAGATAATAGTTCGTTAAAAAGGCTCCCTTGTGGAGCCTTTTTTGTTTCCAATCGAAAACGAAATTTTAGAAGCGGTTATTTGATTATACATTAGGCGAATACCTGATAGTTTATGAGTTCTGATAGACTACGAATTGAAGGTCAATAATTTAAAGAGGACATTATGAAAAAAGGATTAGGATTTTTAGTTTTATTGTTATTGCTTGCTGTAGGTGTAGCCTGGTATCTGCTCAGTGGTGCGGGGGATTTTATTCGCGCCCAAATAGAAGAGCAGGGGAGTGACTTCCTCGGTACTAAGGTTTCCGTTGCGAAAGTTGAATTAGCGCTCACAGATGGCCGTATGAGTATCGGTGGTTTAAACGTACAAAACCCACAGGGCTTTAGTCGTGAAAATGCGTTTAGCCTAGGAGATATCACCCTTGATATAGGTGAGGTACTCAGCGAGCCATACGTGGTACAAACTGTTAATGTGAATGCGCCAGAAGTATTGTATGAAGTCGATGCAAGCGGTAAGGGCAATCTGCTAGTACTGAAAAATAACGTAGAAAGCAAACTTTCAAAAACAGAAAGCAAGGCTGAGCCTGAAACGAGCGGCGGGGCTAATCCGTTGGTCATTGTTGAAAATGTAACTGTGAGCAATGTACGCCTGAAGTTAAATTTTGAGCAACTTGCTACGGGAGATTTGGCGCTTAAAACTAAAGCCTACGAAGTGACTTTACCGACATTTAATGCTGGACCTATTGGGAAACCTAATGGTATGCCTGCTGATCAAGTCGGTGCAGCTGTTGTAAAGAGTATGCTCGATAATGTCATGGCAGCCGCTAAGTCTGAAGCAAAAGAACGGTTAGCAGAGGAAGCTAAAAAGAAAGTAAATGAAGAACTTGAAAAGCAAAAAGAGAAGTTGCTAGACAAAGCAGGAGATAAGCTTAAAGGCTTATTTAATTAGAGCTGCACGTTATCCCTGAGGGCAGTTTATTGCTGTTTAGTGTACGCCAACTAAGCAACTAAACTGCTCTGTTACAGGGACATCTTATCTAACCTTAATCTACACAGCGCAAGCATTCCAATAGCTTATAACTAGGTAATTATGTGGATTCTATAAGACCACTCATCATAACTGCAGTGGCACTGATCAAAACATTTAATGAAGAAATAATATTTTTACTTTACACTCCTGCGCTTTGTCTTCGAATAACTAACAGTGGGTAATGTACAGCGGATATGGCAGCGATAGGTATTGATTACGGAACCTCAAATTCAGAGGTCTCTTATTTTGACGGAAAACAACATCACTTCATAAAGCTGGATGCGGATGTGGAAGGTGCGCATAAAATCCGTTCGTCTGTTTTTATCTATTACGAGAATGAATTACCTACTCCTCCTATCTCGATGATTGAAGCAAAAGTAGCACAAATAAAGCGTGCTATTAGTGATCAAATCGACAAAGCGAAGGACGGCTATTACGAAGCCTCTGATCCAAAAGAACAACAGCGTTACAGTGATCGAATTGATTCCCTTCGAGTGGAATTTCACAACTTGCCTGAGTTGCAACGTCGCGCCATAGAAATATTACTTAAAGATATGACGGTACAAGATCTGCCGCTAAAACAGCTCGTCGAGACAGGTAAATTCGCTTTTGGCGAAGAGGGGTTCAGGCGTTATCTGCAAACACCTGATAAAGGGCGTTTGATTTACTCTCCTAAGAACTTCTTAGGCGCAAATTTGGTGGCAGGGCAGCAGCACGCTTTTGTTGGCCTTATTGCCAAGCAGCTAGAATTCTTTCGGTTAAGCGCACAAGAGCAGCTCAATATGACCGTCGATAGTGCTGTAATAGGGCGCCCAGTAAAGTTTCATGGTACTCGTGGTCAAGAGGGAAATGAGCAAGCGATAGAGATTATGACTAAGGCGGCTCAACAAGCTGGCTTCTTACAGGTTGAGTTTTTAGAAGAGCCTATTGCTGCTGCTTATCAAATCGAGCGTACCTTAGATAAACAAACCAATGTGTTGGTGGCCGACATTGGAGGAGGCACCACCGATATCTGCTGTATTACGTTATCACCCGATAAACAGTCAAACCTTAACCGTCAGCAAGACGTATTATCAGTGACCGGGGCGCGCTTAGGTGGAATGGAGTGTGATAAAAACCTCATAATAAAGAGTATTGCACCAACCATGGGGCGTGGCTTACTGATGCGTAATGGTTTACCTGTACCGCCCACCTATTATTCTGATATGTGCGCAGTAGATGATATTCCAAAGTTAAATCATTTCTTTTCTGAAGAATACTGGTTAGCTATCGCACAAACCAAATCCGATGTGAAAGAGCCAAAGCTCCTAGCACGATTACTTACCGTGCAGGAAGATAAGCTTTCTGCGCGGTTGGTTAATTCATCTCGCTTGGCAAAAGAAATGCTTTCATCAAAAGACAGTATTACTTTGCCCCTGCATTATGTTGAGCAAGACTACGATGTCAATATCGATATAGAGGCGCTAAAAAGCTCTATGCAGCCTTGGTTATCTCGTGTAAAGGGATTGGTTAAGGAGTGCCTTCAAAATAGTGCACAAGAGCCAGAGATGCTCTTTATTACAGGTGGTATGAGTTTGTCACCCGTTGTAAGAAAAGAATTAGGAGAGGTTATGTTGCCGCACTTACCTTTAATGCAGGGAGATGCGTTTAACTCAGTGTGCGAAGGGTTAGCCATACAAGCAGCCAAATTGACAGCATGTTAGAGACTAAGCTGAACAGTAACCCTTCGATGTATCCAATCATTTCAAAAAAGAGCTGTTATGCAACTGATTAACGTTAACAAAGTGCGGTACCGTCGCCACTTGAATTGGGTTATTGGTATTTGTATTTCTGGATTAGCTGCTGGCAGCTTGGGAATTTCACAACTATTAATTGCACTATTTCCGGATCAAAGCGGCAGCCACTTTCATTGGAATTTACTCGGTGTCATCGTATCAAGCGTTACCATTGGTTGGTTACTAAACAAATATCGCCATCACGACTTTATGACTGAAGTAACCTATGTTTGGGAACTGAAAAAAACGCTCAACAAAATTAATCGCAAGCTACCTAAACTTAAAGCTGCAGCTGCAAACGGTAACCTTAATGCTATGATTGCACTACAGTATAGCTATTCTGGCTCACGTTTACTGTGGGAATTAGACGACAATACCATTGTGATGGAAGAATTAACGATTGAGCAAGCCAAGCTAGACGCACTATTGACGCAATATAAAATCGTTCTGCATGTAGAAGACTACAACGATTCACTTTTGAAGGAGTTTTGAAGCAAACCAGAGGGGGAGCTCTTCCCCGCAACAGGTTTTCAAAACGTAAGTTTGATGGCGATGTCACAGCGCCAGCTATACGACCATCATAACGGCTGCAACACCCGTAGCGGCCAATATTAACCAACGATACTGCTTCTCTGGTATGTATCTCACTATCTTGATGCCAACGAACGCTCCAATCGCAATAAAAGGCAGTAAAGCCAAGTTTAACGAAAATGAATTGAGAGAAATGGTATGCCAGCTGAAAATATGGAAGGGTACCTTAAATACATTTACAGCAAGAAAGAACCATGCTCCAGTGCCAATGTATTCGTTTTTCGGTAAGCGCATGCTGAGTAAGTAAAGCGCCATGACGGCGGCCGCCAAATTACCAATCATACTGGTGAAGCCACCTAGCAACCCCATCAATATAGCGAACCACACGTAATCAGGGATAGTCTCTTTGTTGGCGGTTTCCATCCACAACATGATGGCTAGGCTGACAAAAATAATAACCCCCATCACGACGCGAAATAACTGATCGTCTATATAACCGCCTATTAAAGTGGCTAAAACAACCCCCACGGCCGCTGAGGGAAACAATTTCATCAAATAAGACCAATTTACATGCCGTCGGTAATAGGTAACGGCAAATAAATCAGCCATGACAAGCAAAGGTAACATCAAGCCTGACGAGTCTTTGCCGCCAAAAATGATAGCCATAATAGGAATGGTAAATAAAGCGACGCCACCGACACCGGTTTTTGACATGCCTATTAGAAAAGCCGTAAGCAGCAGCATGCCCGCGGTGGAGTAGGTCAATGAATACGAGAATAAATCAAACATTAGCAGTCGTTATTCATCCTCAGGTAAGCTAAAAAACGGGCCCTTTAAGGAAGTACTTTTTTGCAATGATATTTTAATTGTGAATAACCTTAACCCGGCCTACTTGACCGTCTTCGAGCCTCACTTTAATACCGTGGGGATGGTTAGGGGAGTTAGTCAGAAGCCTTGCAACGGTCCCCTGTGTTAATTCACCAGAGCGCTGATGCTCTTTTAGCACAACTGACACCTCAGCCCCTATTTTTACGTTCGCACGTTTAGTGCCGTCCATTGTATGTTCCTTCTTGCGTTAAAAATAAGGAGATCATTCGTCCGAAGTTTTATCTTTAAACTCGCATAAATCTTCCACTATACAGCTACCGCAACGTGGTTTGCGGGCGATGCAAGTATAACGGCCATGGAGTATTAGCCAGTGATGCACATCGACTTTAAATTCAGCGGGTACTACTTTCAGCAGCTTCTTCTCAACCAAATCAACATTCTTGCCCATGGCAAATTTGGTGCGGTTGCTTACGCGATCAATATGGGTGTCGACTGCTATGGTCGGCCAGCCAAAAGATAAGTTAGGTAGATGGAAAATGGTCTACTTATTGGTACTATTTTGAGATTTTCTTCATTGTATCCAGTTTATTGACATAGTTGAATCTTTCAGAGTAAACCGTGGGAATGAAATTATTTTATCTGATACTCAAACTGTGTTGTTATTTCTTTCTATTGTTTGGCTCCATTGCTTTGGAGCTTGGCCGTACATTCTTTTAAAATCTCGACTGAATTGCGATGAACTGACATAGCCGACTTCCATGGCTGCGACATTAACATTTCTCCCTTCAGCAATTTTCATTGCGGCGTTGTTAAGCCTCATAGATTTAACGAATTGGATAGGTGACATATTCGTAGCTTGTTTGAATTTACGATGGAACACCGCGCGACTCATACCGACCTGATGCGCTAGGTTTTCGATTGTTACAGACTCGTTTAGGTTAGAAGACAGCAATTCAATCGAACGAGCAATTTCGTTTCCTACCCCAAATGAGCGTCTGACCGCATAGCCTGAATCTCCTTTTAATATTGCATAGTAAAGCTCTCGTATACGGCTACTACCAAGTATTGCTATATCGGTAGGACTTTTTTCTAGCATTATTAGCCGATATAAAGCGTCAGTGAACGCCTCATCCCAATTAGCTGTGGATATGCCTTGCGGATGTACAGACTCTTTGACTTTGTATGTCACGCCTGTAGCACTTTCCAATTCAATGGCTAACTCAGTCATCACTTTAGTATTTAAAGATATGTACACACCCATAAGAGGGTTGTCAGGAGAAGCTTCTGGAGTACCGGCCTCTATCGGCATAGACATAGTGCAGCAAATATATTTATTTTTATCATAGTAATGTTTATTGCCATTCCAAATGGCTTCTTTTCCACCACTGACTATTGCCGTAATGGATGGTTCGTATAGTGCGGGAGCACAGCGAATTGGCTCCGTTATTTTAAACAATTGCACGCCACTAATTAGGGTTTCTATCATGCCACTTTGGCCTGCTTTTGTGTCAATGAGCTGTTTGATTAACTCTTTACTCATATGAATTGCCTTCACTCCTATGAAATTATTTTCAAATTAACTAGATGAGCATCAAAAATCAACATGATGATACAAATAGGCAACTTTTAGAGATTAATCCGCCTATTTAGCCCTAAGCAAAGAGATTATATTAGCTTCATAAAATAATTTAAATTTTGAACCAGTAAGTGCTTTAGCCATTACAGGTTTAATTAATATTGAGGGTGATTTATGACTACGACAAATCAATTTGGTCCGAATGGTTGGACCCCAGAACGAATCGACTCACTTACAGGCAAAACCTTTGTTATTACTGGAGCCAATACTGGAACAGGTTTTCAAGCCACACGTATCTTGTTGTCTAAGGGCGCTAACGTAGTAATGTTGAACCGCAACCCAAGTAAATCAGAAGCTGCAATCGCAGAGCTTAAAAATGAATTTGGTGATGCTGCCGCTGTAAGCTATATACGGATGGATTTAGCAGAACTAGCCTCAATTAGACAAGCATCGAAACAAGTATTAGCGCAAGTCCCTAAAATTGATGCGCTTATGTGTAACGGCGCTATTGCACAGATCTCTACTCAGCAATTAACAGTAGATGGATTTGAGAGCCAACTAGGGGTAAACCATTACGGCCATTTCTTACTATGCGGTTTACTTTTTGATCGCATCGAAGCATCACAGGGTAGAATTGTGGTGGTGTCGAGTGAAGGCTATAAAATGGGGATAAGAGGCATTCAGTTTGACGATATGAATTGGGATAAAAATTATCACCCAAATAAAGTGTATAGCCAAAGTAAACTTGCCCAAATGATGTTTGCTTATGAATTACAAGATAAGGTCAGAGCAGCAGGTAAAAATGTCAAAGTTTACGTTTGTCACCCTGGAGCATCTAACACCTCTCTGATCAGAGAAAGCGCCAGCTTTATGACCAGAATATCTTGGGTATTCATGGTAAAGATAGGCATTGCGCAAACCGCAGAAAAAGGCGCTTACCCAGAAGTGATGTGTGCGACCAAAGATAGCTTAAAGGAGCGTGCGTATTACGGCCCAACTGGGTTTATGAATTTCGGAGGCCCAGTCGGAGAAGGCAAACTTGAGTCATTTGTATTAAACAAAGAGGTATTAACCAAGTTATGGACGCTATCTGAAAGAGAAACATCTATTTATTGGCCCTTCTAATTCAACCTATTATGTGTGGCAAAAATCATGAAAGCATTAATCTTTATTTTGGGGATAGGTATGTTAACTCCTATAACGTCATCAGCTAATGACGAAAATAATCTGAAAAGCAGCTCACGAGACGCGATTCAAAACGTTAATCAAGAAACAGTTCAAGACATTGACGGTAACACTTATCGCACAGTGAAAATTGGCGAGCAAATCTGGTTAGCTGAAAACTTAAGAGTCACTAAGTATCAAGACGGAACTAAGATTAATACTGGCTTTATTCCCGATGATAAAGAAGAAAATCTATTAAAACATGGCCGACTCTACGATTGGCACGATGTTGTGGATGATCGAAATATTTGCCCAGTTGGCTGGCGAATAGCATCAGATGATGATTGGAAAGCCTTAGAAAGAAGTATTGGTATATCGGAGTCTGAACTAGATACACTCGGCTGGAGAGGTGACAATGATGTTGCCATTACACTTAAAGCCGAGCAACCCGACACAATTTTTAAACGTTTTGATCAGTCTCAGGTAAACAAATATCAATTCTCAGCTAGCCCAGCGGGTGTCAAAATTGGCACTTGGTATCTGACACAAGGTATGTATACAGAATTTTGGACCGGCAGCTCTGCCACTGAAAAACAAGCCTACGCCAGAACACTTGCTTATTCCTGCTGGAATACACACAAGGGAGAAATTCGCCGGGAAAAGCTAAACAAGAATTACATGTTTTCTGTAAGATGCGTGAAAAACGAAAACCAAAAATGATAAAGAACATAGTTACCAGCATTCTATTTTTTCTAAGTCTGCAATTAGCTGGCTGTGTCAGCTCTGCTGCAAGCTTACCTACCTACAAAGCAGATGATGAGCTTGTAGTGCTAGCTCATGGACTAGGGAGAAGCGACTGGGCAATGTGGCGTTTTGCACAACGATTAAAAGATGCTGGCTATAAAGTCTGTAGTTTGGATTATCAGAGTATCGGTGTAAGTGTTGCTGAGGTATTGACAGAAACAAGCACCCAAATTGACGCATCTATTTTAAACGCCCCAAAGGTGCATTTTGTGGGGCACTCCCTTGGCGGATTGGTTATTAGAGCTTACCTACAAAATAAAACTCACAAGTTACAAAAAGCTAAAATTGGCGAAGTTGTACTCATTGGCACCCCCAACAGAGGAAGTGAGTTGGCCGGTCACTTGAGTGACTCGTGGTTAATGGATATTGGGGGCGGCATAAGTCGCGCATTGGTTACTGGGACTCGCAGTTTAGGCAACAACTTGAATGCTTTAGATGTGAATATCGGGGTAATTGCTGGTACTAAATCATTTGGCCTAACCAATGCAAACTTTACAGGCCCAAATGATGGATTAGTATCGGTGGAGTCAACCAAACTAGATACCATGAGTGATTTCATTACCATTGAAGTGAGCCATTCTATGATGCGTTATAACCTAGAAGTTGCCCAGCAAACTATTCACTTTTTGCAAAAAGGAATGTTTAAGCATTAAAGAGTGATATTAATAATATTTCATATCGGATTAATTACATTTGTTTAGGCAAAGCAACTTACTTAATATTAGAGATATTTTATCACTTACTCAGTTTTTTCTTTAAACTCACACAAGTCTTCAATAATACAGCTTCCACAACGTGGTTTGCGGGCAATACAAGTGTATCGCCCATGCAGGATAAGCCAGTGGTGTACGTCCACTTTAAATTCTGCAGGTACTACTTTGAGAAGCTTTTCTTCTACTTTCTCAACGGTTTTACCCATTGCGAGTTTAGTGCGGTTACTTACGCGATAAATATGGGTGTCTACCGCTATTGTGGGCCAGCCAAAGGCTGTATTAAGCACCACGTTTGCAGTTTTGCGACCAACCCCGGGTAATGCCTCAAGGGCTGCGCGGTCCTCTGGAACCACACTGTTATGTTGCTCGATAAGCATCTTGCAGGTTTTGATCACATTAACGGCTTTAGTGTTAAATAGCCCTATGGTTTTAATGAACTCTTTTACGCCATCAACGCCCAGTGCGTAAACAGCTTCAGGTGTATTGGCTACAGGGAACATCCTGGCCATGGCTTTATTGACGCTCACATCGGTCGCCTGAGCTGAGAGTAAAACGGCAATCAGCAGCTCGAAGGGGCTTGTGAAATTTAATTCAGTCGTAGGGTGCGGGTTAGCATCACGCCACCTCGTTAACATCTCTACACGTTTCTGTTGGTTCATCTACGAGTAATGTCCTGTATTAGTCAAATCTTGCTTAGGTTTCGGCAGTGACACGAGCACGCTGAACGACTTTGGCTTCTTGTTTGGCTGCAAACATACTTTCAAAGCGCTTATCAAGTAAGTTCTTAGCGGCGATCAGCAAGCCCATACCTAAGAATGCCCCAGGAGGTAAAATGGCCAGTAAGAAGGGGGAGTCTGTAGTGAAAATCGTCACTTTTAAACTGCTTGCCCAATCGCCTAACAGCAGGTTAGCTCCGTCAAATAAAGTACCGTAGCCCAGCAGTTCACGCATTGCCCCCAAAAGCACAAGCACCACGGTAAATCCTAGCCCCATCATCAACCCGTCGAATGCGGCATAGCCAATAGGGTTTTTAGAGGCGTAAGCTTCAGCTCGGCCGATAATTGCACAGTTGGTCACAATAAGAGGAATGAATATACCAAGCGCTTGATATAACTCGTACGTGTATGCGTTCATCAAAAGCTGCACGACAGTGACAAACGCGGCAATAATCATGACGAAAATAGGAATTCGGATCTCATTTGGTACTAGGTTACGAATAATCGATACGGTCGCATTTGAGCCAATCAAGACCAAAGTAGTGGCTAAGCCAAGGCCTAGACCGTTGGTAACGGTCGCAGTAACGGCAAGTAGCGGGCATAAGCCAAGTAGTTGTACTAGGGCTGGATTATTTTTCCACAGGCCTTGCCAGCTTAACTGTTTGAATTCATTCATTCTATTTTACCCTTGTGACGCTAGTTGGCTTCGACATTCGTTGCTGGCAGAAAAAATCGCCTCTTTGTTAGCTTGATAATACAGCGCGGTATTTTTGACGGCACTTACCACTGCCCGCGGGGTAATGGTTGCACCGGTGAACTGATCAAACTGACCACCGTCTTTTTTTACGGCCCAGTTGGATGCATTGTCTTCTGTTAGTTGCTGATTGTTAAAGCCCAGAACCCAATCACTGATACGTAAGTCAATCTTGTCACCTAGCCCTGGTGTCTCTTTGTGGTCTATCACTCTTACACCAGATACAGTTGCATCCCCTGACAACCCCACCACGAGCTCAATACGCCCGCTATACCCATTAGGAGCCGTAGCTTCAATGACTGCTGCAACTGGCTCACCAGCTCTAGTTGCTCGGTAAATATGATGCGGGCTGTTGCTGCCAAGGTATGCCTGTGAGGTGACTAGCACACAATCATGCTGCATCAGGTTATCGTAACTATCCCTTGGAACAAGTTCATCTAGGATCGCCAACAACGTTTGTTGACGTTGCTGTTCTATTTGTTCTTGTGTTCCGAAATACGTGAGGGCAATCAAGCCACTGGTGATAATTGCAAACAAACTTAGGATCAGCCCATTTTTGGCAATAACCTGCTTCATTTTGGCTCTCCCTTAGTACGTTTTGTGTGGCCATAAGTGCGAGGACGAGTGTAATAATCAATGAGCGGTACCGCCATATTCATGATTAAAACAGAAAAGGCAATTGCGTCAGGATAACCGCCCCATGTGCGGATCACATACACCCAAAAACCAATGGCAGCGCCAAAAATAATACGCCCTTTATTGGTGGTTGATGCGGATACAGGATCTGTCGCGATAAAAAATGCACCGAGGAGCAAACTACCGTTAAAAATATGGAATAACGGAGAAGCAAATCGGTCTGCATCGATTAGAAACATTACACCGGCACATAGAGCAGTACCTGCAAGCATGCCGCCTGGAATATGCCAATTGATGATCTTGGCGCGTATCAGATATAAACCACCTAGTAAGTATCCAGCGCTAACCCACCACCATCCTATGCCTAAGTTGCCATCAAAAATGGCTGATTGGAGTCCTTCTTCATAGGTTAGGCCTTGGGCAAGTCCTGTTTTAATTGCATCAAGAGGCGTTGCCATGGTGTGACCATCTGCAGCGCCTTGCAGTTGAGCTAAGCTAAAACCATCGGCACTAAAGCCGGTAAAGACAGCATAGATAGCGTCGATAAGGCCGGGTTGATGCGTGGTGAGACTTTGCGCGGGTAGCCACTGGGTCATTTGTACCGGAAATGACACCAACAACATGACATACGCCGCCATTGCCGGATTAAAGACATTAAAACCTAGGCCGCCGTATAATTGCTTAACCATGGCAATCGCGAAGAACGTGCCGATGACAATCACCCACCAAGGAGCAAAAGGTGGAATGCTGATAGCCAACAGGATCGCGGTTAATATCGCGCTGTAATCTTTAATTGCACGCTCGAAGTTGCGCTTACGCATTTCTAATATTGTCGCTTCAGTGACAACCGCCGTTATTACCGCTAGAGCTATTTGAACCAACACCCCGAAACCGAAAAACCAAGTTTGCAGTAAAATGCCTGGTATCAATGCATAAATCACCATGCGCATAACCTGTCCTGTATTGCGTCGAACATGCTGGTGAGGTGAACTGGCTAGTTTATAATTCATTGGTGCTTTTATTCTTCTGATGATTTCAATTGAGCCGCCTTTTTAGCTTTCGCTTTCGCCACGGCGGCAGCGATGCGGCGTTTCTTTTCGTCTAACGCTTGTTCTGCATCAGTGACCGGCGTTTCTTGACCCTGTTGAGCATCTTGAGCCTTAGATGAAGGCGTATCGAGCTTGTCACTCAGTTTTGCCGTTTCGCCAGTTGGATGGTCTTTGGCTATTTTTTTCGCTTTCGCTTTGGCCACTGCAGCGGCAATTCGTGCCTTTTTCTGTGCGGCTGGGTCAAGCACCTGAACGTCATGCTGTTCAGGTGCTTCGTCTACTGCCTGTTGCGCAGACTCACCTGGCGGGATAGAAACGGACTCGGATACCGAGCCGCTCTTGGCAGATGCATTTTGTGTTTCCTTCAGTGCTTTTTTGGCTTTGGCCCTGGCGATAGCGGCCGCAACACGCTCGTCTTTCGACATATCAGAGTTATTACTCTGTATTTGTGCGTTAGGTTTATTCAACGAACTAACAGAAGCGCTATCAGATGCGGCAGTGAGGGCATCAAGCGAGGCATCTGACCCATTGGGTGTATCTGAAGATAAACTCTTGGCAGATTTCTGTGCTTTTTTAGCTTTCGCTTTTGCGATGGCCGCTGCGACCCGCTCATCTTTTGACTTGTCCGCAATGACAGCGTCACTGGTTTGTGATTGGGGAGGTCTTGCTTTTGAAGTGTGGGGTTCTGTGTCGAGTGCGGCACTGGGTTCAAGCGAGGCATTATCATTACTGGGCGCTAAGCGCTGTGCTTTTTTGGCTTTTGCTCTAGCAATAGCGGCTGCGACGCGATCATCCTTTGAAGTACCAGACTTATGGGCTGCTGTTTCTGCGCTATTTATTGCTGAGTCCTCTGCTGCCTCGGGCTGCGCTACGTGCTCAGAGCTTACATCAGCGTCACTCGGCGCTGAGCGCTGTGCTTTTTTGGCTTTCGCTCTAGCAATAGCAGCTGCCACGCGATCATCTTTTGAAGCACCAGATTTTTGCGGTGCTGATTCTGCGTTTGCTGCTATCGTGGGCTCAGTTGCATTGGGTTGTGTTCCTTGGTCAGCACTGACATCAGCATTATTTGCCGTTGCTTGTGCTTGCTCGGCTTTTTTAGCTTTGGCCCGGGCAAGCGCTGCGGCAATTTTATCTTGAGCGTCATTGCCTTTATTTTGCATGGCTGACTTGCGCGCTTCGGCTGCTTTGCGATGCTTTTCATCTCGGGCTTCTTGTTCTCGCACCAAACGTGCCGCTCGGCTTTCAAAGCGCTCTCTCGCCTTGTCTGATTTTTGCTTTTCTTCTTGCTCCACTCGAATTTCGGCTTTTGCTACGCGGTAGTAATGCACAAGCGGAATTTCACTGGGGCATACATACGCACAAGCGCCGCATTCTATGCAATCAAACAAATTGTATTCTTGTGCTTTGTCTAATTCTTTGGCTTTGCTGTGCCAGAACAACTGTTGTGGTAATAGGGATACAGGGCACGCATCAGCACACGCGCTACAGCGAATACAAGGTTGTTCTGCTTCAGGCTCCGCCATTTCATCAGATGTGGGGAGTAACAAACAATTCGTTATCTTAACCACGGGTACTTGATCGCTTGCCACTGTAAAGCCCATCATAGGCCCGCCCATGATAATGTGTTTTTGCGCCTGCCTATGGGCCACATAACCAGCAGAGGAAAGCAAATGCGCTACAGGGGAGCCGATTAACGCCCAAACATTTTTTGGGGTTTCTACTGCCTTGCCCGTAATTGTGACTACGCGTTGTATTAACGGTTTGCCGCTAAAAATCGCATCAGCAATAGCAAAACAAGTTCCCACATTATGCATGATCACCCCTACATCTGTCTCTTATACACATCTGACGC
>OJFV01000140.1_pt1 | contig 33639 bp, 26 predicted proteins | sample 1594391 | NCBI WGS metagenome assembly OJFV01 (sample SAMN05416856, study PRJEB24817) | seawater metagenome | isolation source: Sea water | place: Canada:Atlantic | collected 2013-11
AGATTGCCTCTTGTCTCGTGGGCTCGGAGATGTGTATAAGAGACAGGTCTTATATCGATGGTTTTGTTGTTGCGGTGCCAAGCATAAATAAAGAAGAATACAAAGCGTACGCGAAACAATGCATTAAAATTTTCAGAGAAGAATACGGCGCTTTAAGCTGCACAGAGTGTTGGGGCGAGGACGTACCCGCTGGTGAAGTGACGTCTTTCCCTCTGGCTGTACAAGCAAAAGCGGATGAAACGGTGGTCTTTTCGTGGATAACTTGGCCGTCAAAAGAAGTTAGAGACCAAGGTATGCAAAAATGCATGAATGACCCGAGATTTGACCCTGCTACCGCCCCCATGCCATTTGATGGCAAACGCATGATTTATGGTGGTTTTGAAGTACTCGTAGACGAGTAATTAATGCCAATCCGCATTAATTAAGTGCCGCCTTTGAATGCGTCCAGCGGCTTTCGGTTAAGGCGTCGCTGTGTCCCTTTCAAATAGTGAGAACGCAGAGCAAAAGCCGCTGAGGCATTCTTTTTAAGCTCTCCCTGAGTGACAACTTATTAACATGGAATGGTATTAAACATGCTCCTCCTGCTTAAATCTCCCAGCCTTGACACGCGCTTGAGAAATTACTTTGCCTATTTTTCCTTTTATCGCAGTTCCATATCCTTCATTAAATCCCTTCAAAAGAAATACTGGTCGTAAAAAATAGAAAGAGTTGGTCAAACACATCAGTTTTAACAAATGATTTTGGGTCAAGTCGTTGCTTGATAAAAATGAATAAACTTCTACTGATTATTGATCTAGGTCACATTCGACTTGGCTTTATTTGGCAATATATTTACCTTTGATGATCCAGAATATAAATTTTATGTTTTTAAGGTATGAGTTATGACATGAATTTAATCGAACTTATTGGTCAATCCTCATTTACAGAAATTGCAGTGCTTTTAGTGCTGGCTGCTTCATTGGGTTTTGTCGGCTTACTGTTGCGACAACCTCTCATCGTTAGTTTTATTGCCGTCGGTTTAATTGCCGGGCCCTCTGTGCTCGATATTGTGTATTCTAAAGATCAAATCACTCTTTTGTCTGAGCTAGGCATAGCGATCTTGCTCTTTCTTGTTGGGATTAAACTAGATGTAAAGTTAATTAAGTCTATTGGTGGAGTTTCAGTTTTAACGGGGCTCGGCCAAGTTATTTTCACCTCCCTTATTGGTTATTTCATCGGTTTATGGCTTGGGCTTGGTTACATTACTAGCCTTTATGTCGCCGTTGCGCTTACATTTTCTTCTACCATTATTATTGTAAAGCTCTTGTCTGATAAACGAGAAATCGAATCGTTACACGGTCAAATTGCTTTGGGTTTTTTGATTGTGCAAGATTTGGTAGTCGTTGTCGCGATGATAGTGTTGGCGACTATTGGTATTGGCTCTAGTGGGCATGGTGATACAAATAACTCTTCAGTTTGGCAGGTTGCAATATCAGGGTTGAGTTTACTGGGTTTTGTGATTGTATTTGTGCGCTACATTGCAAACCCTTTAACGGAAAAACTCGCTAAAGCGCCTGAATTATTAGTTATTTATGCCATAGCACAAGCAGCATTGTTTGCAGCCATAGGAGATATAGTCGGTTTAGGCATGGAAGTCGGAGGCTTATTGGCCGGCGTAGCATTAGCGTCAACGCCTTATCGGGAAAGTATTGCTGCAAGGCTCGCTCCTTTACGTGATTTTTTATTGTTGTTTTTTTTCATTGCCCTAGGTTCCACATTAGACTTATCAAAGCTTGGCACTCATTTACCGGCAGCTATTATTTTTTCACTGTTTGTTTTGGTTGGTAATCCACTTATTGTCATGTCGATTATGGGACTGATGGGATATGGCAAAAGAACGGGTTTCCTGGCCGGCTTAACGGTTGCTCAGATTAGTGAATTTTCGTTAATATTTATCGCCATGGGCATAGGGCTAGGTCATGTGCCCCAGGACATTTTAGGTTTAGTGACGCTGGTGGGTATTATCACTATTGGGGTCTCAACCTATATGATTACTTATTCACACCAACTCTATGCTTTTTTTGCTCCGGTGATAGGTAAGTTCGAGCGCTCAGGTACACCTCGAGAAGCAGCCACCGATGAGAACACAGGCAACCATTATCCAGTTATCATCTTTGGTTTAGGAAGGCTTGGAACGGCTATTTCAATGCAACTCAAAGATAAAGGGATTAAAGTCTTAGGTATCGACTTTAATCCTGCGGCAATTAAACATTGGCATCAATTAGGTTTGGATTGTAATTTCGGGGACGCAACAGACGCCGAATTTATCATTGAACTCCCTCTTAAACACGCACAGTGGATTGTGTCGACTATTCCCCATCTTCACACCGGCTTATCCTCAGAAGATAATCGAAAAACGGTTATTCAATTAACACGATCGGCTGGCTACGCAGGGAAGCTAGCCGTGATTTCACAAGGTCGTGCCGAAACCGAAGAATTAAACTTACTCGGTGTTGAATTGGTGCTGGAGCCTTTTCAAGATACTGCAGACCGAGCTGTTCACATACTTTTTGAAGGTCTTGATATTAACGCCACTCAACAGGAAAAGGAATAATATGAAAAAGTTTAACAAATTCTTATATGTTTTAAACAACGACAGTCAGGAACCCTCTCCTTCATTATTACGCACTATTGGGCTAGCAAAAAATAATCAGGTCGATCTTACGTTACTCCTTGTGCTTCCCAAACCTTCAATTCCGTATTCGTTAAAGACAGAAGGGCTGAACGCTGTAGAAATTGAACAGGCTATCTTGACTCAACAAGAGCAAAAGTTACGGCAGTTGGTAACTTCTCTCGACGCAGGCATAAACATAGAGGTGCAGCTAAAAGTTGGTAAAAGATACCTTGAAAGTGTGCGCCTAGTGCTAGCTGAAAGATGTGACATGCTTATAAAAGAAGTGGACAAATTAAGCTGGCTCGACCATTTGATAGGTAGTGATGACATGCATTTATTACGCAATTGTCCATGCCCTGTCTGGCTCATGAAAAAAGACGAAAAGCCCAATTATAAAAACATTTTAGCTGCCGTCGATTTTGACTCTGAAAATGACAAAACATGTAATGATGAACTGAATTATTTGATCATGAGTCTTTGCAGCTCTATTGCGTTGGCTGAGTTTTCGAGAATACATGTGGCCACCGTTTACAATGCCGCTCATGCAGGCTTTGTAAGCTTATGGGCCGATAACCCTGAGAAAATTGAAAAAGAAATGTTAGAGTCAGAGTTTCGTAACAGCCGCTATAAAATGGACCTGCTGTTTGACAACGTAAAGCAAGAAATAGGAATAGAATCTTTTAATTTTTTGTCTTTGCATCCCCATATTGTTAAGGGAACCGCGGGTGAAGAGCTCCCGAAAATAGCCAAAAATATAGATGCAGACTTAGTCGTCATGGGAACCGTTGCCCGCACCGGAATTGCTGGGCTGGTAATTGGTAATACCGCAGAGACCATTCTCAATCAACTAAACAGTTCGGTATTGGCAATCAAGCCTAAAGGGTTTACTTCTCCAATAAAGTCAATGACGTAATGCGCATGAATTGCCGGTATCCCAGTATTCATAGTTAATAAATAATTGGCTTGAACTTAAACCACTGGCAAAGAAATATAACTAACTCTGATACTAAAGCGGTCAGCAACAGGCTGCTAGCTGTTACCTTTCAGGTAAATAAACTCAATCAAATATGGGCGATAGTCACAGAAAAATTGCCCCATATCAAATTGGGTTTCAATGCTGTTGATACGATCAATCCACACGCTCTTCTCTAATTCAGCTCAATTTCCAAAATAGATGAGGCCAGTATGCAAAACACTGACGCAGACATTGCACAATCTACATGGCACAGTACTTCGGCAGAGCAAACTCTTAAAAGCTTAGAAAGCTCGATTGACGGCTTGACACAAAGTGATGCTGAAGCTCGTTTGTTACATCATGGTCCTAACCGTTTGCCACAAGCTGCTCGCAGCAATCCATTAGTCCGTTTTTTCATGCACTTTCATAATATTTTAATTTACGTGTTAATCGGTTCTGCAGTAATCACAGCGGTGCTTGGACACTGGATTGATATGAGCGTGATTTTAGCGGTGGTTATTGCGAATGCTGTGATTGGCTTTATTCAAGAAGGCAAAGCAGAACAAGCTATGAATGCCATAAGGCAGATGTTAGCCCCTCATGCCAACGTGTTCCGTGATGGAGAGCGTAAAAACGTTGACGGAGTAGATTTAGTTCCTGGTGACATAGTATTACTTGAAGCTGGTGATAAAGTGCCTGCTGACCTGAGAATGCTCGCTGCTTATGGTCTAACAATCCAAGAGGCGATTTTGACTGGTGAGTCAATACCAGTCGAAAAGCAAAATAAGACCGTTGAAATAGATGCGTCACTCGGTGATCGCACATGCATGGCTTATTCTGGAACGTTAGTCAGCACAGGTCAAGGCAAGGGTGTAGTAGTCGGTACAGGAAAAGATACAGAAATAGGTCGTATTAGCGGCTTGTTATCGAAAGTAGAAACGTTAACCACTCCTCTCGTTGAGCAAATGGCGGTGTTTGCCAAGTGGTTGACTATTATGATCCTTGCCGTTGCCTCTGTGTTACTAGTGTTTGGGTATTTTGTTGAACACCATGACTTTACTGAAATGTTTTTAGCGGTAGTTGGGCTATCGGTAGCAGCTATTCCAGAAGGTTTACCGGCTGTTCTAACCATAACGTTAGCCATCGGTGTTAAAGCCATGGCTCAACGTAATGCCATAGTACGTCATTTACCTGCTATTGAAACCTTGGGGTCAGTATCCGTTATTTGTTCCGACAAAACAGGCACATTAACTCGCAACGAAATGATGGTGGCTTCAGTACTCACTCAGCAACACTTACTGACCTTAGAGGGTAACGGTTATGAACCTAAAGGTAAATTGACTCTAGAAACTAAAGCCGTAGCTGTTTCTGATTTTGTACCGAATGCGTTAGCACAAGCCGCCGCGCTATGTAATGACGCCGCGCTGCGAAAACAAGACGGAAACTGGCTAGTTGAAGGTGATCCGATGGAGGGGGCGTTACTTGCATTTAGCGGAAAAATGGCCCTCAACCTAAAAGAAACCAACGCCACATGGACCCGCACAGACGCTATTCCTTTTGATGCCAAACATCGATTTATGGCTACGCTTAATCACAATCATGAGCAACAAGCCTGCATATTTGTAAAAGGCGCCCCAGAACAGATTTTGGCCATGTGTACAACTCAAAAAGGCTTGAACGACGAGTCAGAGCCAATAGATACAGCTTACTGGAGCAACCAAGCTGAGAATATCGCTGGACTTGGCCAACGTGTATTAGCCTTTGCCATTAAAACGGTGACACCATCACACACCGTTTTGGAGCATGCTGATGTGAAAGGCTCATTAACCCTAATTGGTATGTTAGGCATGATAGACCCTCCTCGAACAGAAGCGATTAGTGCAGTAGCACAATGCTTTGAAGCCGGAATTCGAGTCAAGATGATAACCGGCGACCATAGCAAAACCGCAGCAGCTATCGGTAAGCAAATTGGCTTACAAATTACCGATAAAGTATTAACCGGTGCGGAACTTGATAACATGGATGAAGGCGCGATACGAAATGCTGTTCTTGGATGCGATATTTTTGCCCGCACCAGCCCAGAGCACAAACTAAGATTAGTAATGGCATTACAATCTCATGGTATGACAGTAGCGATGACCGGAGATGGTGTGAACGACGCCCCCGCGTTAAAGCGAGCCGATGCGGGGATTGCGATGGGCCAAAAAGGCAGTGAAGCTGCTAAAGAGGCTGCAGAGCTAGTATTGGCCGATGACAACTTTGCATCTATCGTATCTGCAGTGCGCGAGGGTCGTACCGTCTATGACAACCTCAAAAAAGTCATCAGTTGGACACTACCCACTAATGCGGGTGAAGCCATGACCATTATTGTTGCACTGTTAATGGGCATGACGTTACCTATTACCCCTATTCAAATCCTCTGGGTTAACTTAATTACGGCAATAACACTCGGCATTGCGTTAGCATTCGAACCGAGTGAAGAGAGCACCATGCGCCGCCCTCCTCGAGGGCGTAACGAACCTCTATTATCAAGAGAAATGATCTGGTATGTAATCTTAGTTTCTGTTTTATTTCTATGCGGTGTGTTTGGTATTCATATGTACGCCATTGATCGCGGCTATTCTCTAGAACTAGCTCGAAGCATGGCATTGAACACTTTAGTTGTAATGGAAATTTTTCAATTGTTTTTCATTCGCAATATCTACTCTACATCATTAACTTGGCAGGCTGTACGCGGTACTAAGGTAGTCTGGTTAGTTGTATCGATTATTACTGTGGCACAATTTGCTATAACCTATTTCCCCCCCTTGCAAACCGTATTTGCCACAGAGGCGATCCCTTTATTCGATGGTTTACTGATCATAGGCATAGGTACCGCCCTGTTCGTTATACTTGAAATAGAAAAACAGATGAGACTTTCAATACAGCGAATTAAAGCTACGTGAAGCCTAACTAATATCAAACGGGCATGCACAAAATCGGACAATGTCCAATCATCTCGAGCTGATCTGCTCATTGAGTAGCTCCATTCAAGAAAAAGTGCTATTTCCGCTTTATCTTGAGTAGAAGAAAATCATTCATCGCGATATCAAGTAGATAAAACACGGTTTTACAAAACGGAAACCTGTTGCAATAAGGGACATAAAGAGGTGATTTAAATAATTATTACAAGCAGTGCATGGTGTACATTCGTATCTTGTTTTAGTCACGGCTTGCTAGCGGCAAAACACCGCTAAACTAAACTTATCAGCTGAATAGCATGCTAAGCATTGCCGTTATATTTTCACTTTTGCTTCGCTAAAAACACCGAACGCTTACTTTTCTATGAATGCTTGCTCAATGACATAATGCCCTTGAGAGCGTGAATTCGCTTTACTGAATCCCTTAGCGTCTAAGATCGCGGCTAAATCTTTTAACATGGCGTCATTGCCGCACAGCATAAACCGGTCATTTTCTGGGTCGATATTCGGTAAGTTTAAATCATCGGTCAATTTGTTTGACAGTAACAAATCGGTTATCCGTCCTTGATGAGGGCACATTCCATCAGCTGTTTTTAAACTGTTGTATTGGTAGTCTTCTCGCGTCACCGTTGGGTAATAAAGTAGTTTTTCTTGCACTACATCGCCAAAAAAAGGGTTGTTCGGCAACGAGATCTCTATCTCTTGCTGGTACGCCAATTCAGATGTCCAGCGCACCCCGTGTACCAATATCACTTTATCGTATTGATCGTAGATATTGGGGTCTTGAATGATACTCATAAACGGTGCTAAACCCGTGCCGGTGCTAAGTAAGTATAGATTTTTACCAGGTTGAAGATAACCCGCCACTAACGTACCTGTTGCGCGAGTCGTCAACATGACTTCATCGCCCTCTTTGATTTTTTGTAACTCTGAGGTCAGTGCACCATCTGGTACCTTGATACTGAAAAATTCCAACTCATCGGCGTAATTAGCGCTGGCAATACTGTAAGCTCTCATTAAAGGTTTGCCCGCAAGCTCTAAGCCAATCATCACAAACTGGCCACTTTCAAACGTGAAAGATTTTTGTCTGGTGGTTTTAAAACTAAATAGCGTGTCATTCCAATGATGAACGAAAGTCACACATTCTTTAATCACATTGCGCATTGTTTATTAATCCTCCTACTTTTATATGTCTATAATGCCACAAACTCACAAATAATAATAATTCCTATTTGCATTTAATTGTAAGCATAGGTGTAAGTAATAAGCATATTATCATTGCACCAAGAACATACGCATTGCACTGCAACGTAGGATCAGTGGTAACTGGCACGTGCCTTTAGCTGGTTTAGGTATATCTGGTCAAACTGGCTTAACAAACAAGGTATAATAAGATCATGTAAAAACTGTCGCTGTAAAATAAACAGCGTGGCGTATTCCTTGCTGACTTATTGCTAGTTGAACATTGATATTGGTCGAGCGCGATATACAGCTTGTTATATGTGTTGGACGATCGTGCACTGTAAGTAAATGATTATTAGTGATATAAGCACGTTCAGATCAATTTAAACCCAAATTTATAAAAATGTAGATATCATATTTGTGCATTACACATTAGATAAGCTGCATTTTTCGGAGGCCTTTCCTCTACCTCCTTGCCATGAATGATATTAGGATCTTGTATGCAAAACCTTGAACTAAACACCCAATTAGACTCGTATTATCAACAAATTAAATCGATTATTTTAGACAAACAACATCCTGTCAGCGGCTTATTGCCAGCCAGTACCGCCATCACAATCCATGGTAATTACCAAGATGCCTGGGTAAGAGACAACGTTTACAGTATTCTAGCCGTATGGGGCTTAGCCCTCGCCTATCGTAAAGTAGATAGTAACGATGGCAGGGGGTATGAGTTGCAGCAGCGCACAGTAAAATTGATGCGCGGATTATTGCGCTCCATGATGGCACAATCCGAAAAAATAGAAGTCTTCAAGAAAACCCGCAATCCTATTGATGCTTTGCATGCCAAATACGACACCATCACAGGTGATAGCGTGGTAGGTGATGCAGAATGGGGGCACTTACAAATTGATGCGACCTCAGTGTTTCTGCTAACACTGACGCAAATGATTGCATCAGGCCTAGATGTTATCTGGTCTGACGAAGAAGTCTGCTTTATTCAAAACTTGGTATATTACATTGAGCGCGCGTATCGCACCCCAGACTTTGGTATTTGGGAGCGCGGCGCTAAAAGTAACAGTGGTAGCGTTGAATTAAACGCCAGTTCGCTTGGCATGGCAAAGGCAGCGCTTGAAGCGCTCTCTGGCTTCAATCTATATGGCGCGAAAGGCTCGTTGAGTTCAGTAATACACGTTATTCCTGACAACATTGCTCAGTCGAATATCACGTTGAGCGCGATGCTACCCAGAGAATCTAACACCAAAGAAATTGATGCGGCGTTACTCAGTGTCATTGGTTTCCCTGCGTTTGCCGTACCTGATAAAACCCTGTCAGATCGGGTCAGAACTGAAATCGTTACTAAACTAGAGGGCCGATATGGCTTAAAGCGCTTTTTACGAGACGGACACCAAACCGTGCTTGAAGATGAAGGGCGTCTGCATTACGAAGATAAAGAGTTAAAGCAGTTTGAAAACATTGAATCTGAGTGGCCGTTGTTCTACGCCTATCTCTATTTAGATGCTATTTTCACCGACAATAAACCACAAATTAAGCATTATCGAGACAGATTAGATAATGTACTGGTTGAGCAAAACGGTTTTAAATTGCTTCCTGAATTATACTTTGTGCCCGCTGAATCTATTGATGCAGAGCGCGCAAAGCCACAATCGCAAAATCGATTACCCAATGAAAACATACCATTAGTTTGGGCCCAAAGTTTATTTTTACTCGGTACCATGCTCGAAGATGGTTTGCTCAGACCTGGAGACTTAGATCCCCTTGGGCGCCGTCACGGGAAACCGAAAATGCAGCCTGTTGTTCAGCTGATATTTTTAGCAGAAGATGAATTATTACAACAAGAGTTGGCCGCGCATGGAGTTGCCACAGAAACCTTAAGCGATATTGCACCGGTAAAGGTTTATCGGCCAGAGGATATCGCTGCGGTACATGGCCAAGTCGGCAGATGTGACAGTTTAGGGTTAACGGGTCGTATCCCTAGAATGCTAAAAAGCTTAACCACCAGCCGCGTTTATATGTTCAACAAACAGCGCGCCGTGTGTTTGACTCCTTCGTTCATGCAGCACGAGTACTTCTTAAGTTATGACATTGATTTTCTTGTACGTCGCTTTAAGAGTGAGTTGAGCTATTTGCACTCAAATTGGACCGAAGTTGGGCGCCCTACCGTCACAGTATTATTAACGCATAACTTGTTGGATGGTGATCGCAGTTCGTTTTTTGAATTAATGGCGCAGATAGTCACTGGTGAAGTGGATGACATACCGGTTAAGCATGGCACCATGGCACAGCTTGCCCCTACCTCGGCAGTGGAGCGTGTCGAACAATTAAATGATTTAGTGCTACCAGCAGAGCCACTACATGATTTGTTCAGCCATTCTTGCGCCCTGTCGCTGTCTGGCAATCATATAGCGCTGACATCAGACCAAGAGCGAGAGATTGACTTGCTCACTGATGCAAATGAGCTGCATGCTCGTCTTGAACAATCTAATAATCTGTATCAACAAATTGCACTTCTTGCCGCCATGAGCAAGATTCTATCTCTTGATAGCACCATTACCTATCACGGCCAACACCACACTGTTAGGTCGTTAATAGAAGAGATTTACTTGCAAGCAGGTCGGTTGCGTTTGTGGTCTGTGCTTCGTCATGCATCTGGCTTGTTAGGTAAAGTAGACGGCGACTTAGGCTTAGCCGTGAGCGCGTTACTTGTCGCCCAGAAGTTTATTCAAGTGGGCCGTGCCTATAGTGACGAGTCGCTTATTTCTAAACCCTTACAAGATGACGAGCTGCTAGCCAAAATCAATCAATTTTGCCGTGAAGATGTGCGCGACCAAGTATTAACTCAAGAAGTGTTGTTGTCCCTTGGCATGTTGGTGAAGTCTCGACCTAAACTGTTCAGTGAATTGTTAACGGTACGTGTGAGTTACCTTATTGTACTACTCACCAGTCAGATATCTCGTGAACATAACAAGACCCCTGATGAGGCGTATGAACACATCATGAACTTGGCTCCTTCTGAAATTCAGGATCAGATCGAAGCGGTGCTCGAGGAATACCAAAATCTAGCTGACTTACCGATCAAACTCGAAGAGCTTCATGCTGAATGTGTTTCAGGCAAATTAGACTGGGATCAAGATTCAGGCTTTGAAGAGCTCGCTGAGCCCGCCGAGGGTTGGTATGTATGGCGTCAACATCAAGGCGTAATAGACAGACGTCCCGCGGGTTTCATCCCCCAAGTTTGGAGCATCTTTAAGCATACCACTGGGCTGGTGATTGGTAATAAAATGGATAAGCGTAACCGGGTTGCCAGCGATATGGTGCTCAGTGATATGACCCAAGGCGAAGCCGCATTTGCGCTGTTAATAGAGCAGATGTTAAACAACATTCAAGCGCCTGAATATCGCCAGCTTACGGTGGAAACCATGAGTGCCCTAGGTCGCTTTTTTGAACAAAACCCAAGTTTGCAGATTGACGAAGCGCTGACCGTTGATGTAACCATCGGCCATGCTGTGCACTTAGCCTACAGTGAAGTTCACCCCGAACGAATGGATAATTACGCAGAGCATAAAGGCCAAGCTTGGGATAGTTTTTATCATCGCTCCCCCATGGAAACCACCCTATTTATCGTCTCTGCACTGCGTAAATTGTTAACGGTACGCTCTGCAGGTGACGATCTACCGAGCGACGAAATCACCAGCAGCGAGGCACCACAACGCGAACTAAGCAGTAATGCTGTGGTCAGTGACGACGTGGCCACTGAAGCATCGCCCATAGAAACGCAAGGGCAGCCTCAACAGCCATAATCTCTATCGTTCTCAATTTATTATTGTAAGGGCACTAGGTTACATCAAATCTAGTGTCTTTTTTGTAAGTAGGCGACAAGGTTCGCTCGTGTTGCTCGTGGTTCTATTATTAAACCATTTAGGCAATGTTACAGCGCGTTGGCTCATTGCATGAGGTCTGCAAAATCGTTTAGATAAGTATGTTCGCCATAAGAAGCAAAGCGATAAAACCCCACATCGTGCCTTTAAGGGAAGCAGCCAATAGTATCCCTAGCAAATCAAACCGATATGGGTAAACTGCTCGCTTTGTAATTTACCAACTTGGATGCGTATTCATGCCAGATTTAGCTATTCTCGCGGTATTTATTCCCACTTTCTTTTTCGTTTCTATTACACCCGGTATGTGTATGACCTTGGGAATGAGTGTTGGTGTGCGCCGGACGTTGTGGATGATGATAGGCGAAGTCATCGGCGTTGCTCTTGTCGCCATCGCTGCAGTCATCGGTGTGGCCAGTGTGATGCTCAACTACCCAAGTGTTTTCCAAGTCTTCAAATGGGCGGGCGGCGCATATTTAGCTTATTTGGGGATTAAGATGTGTTTTGCACATGATAAGGTCACCACAGAAGACAACCCTACTTTTACCTCTCGAGGGAAGCTTGCATCACAAGGGTTTATTACCGCGATTGCTAATCCCAAAGGTTGGGCGTTTATGGTGACCCTTTTACCGCCCTTTATTAGCGTGACCCAATCCCTTTCTGGGCAACTTGTTGTACTGGTGAGCTTGATCATGCTCAGTGAATTTTTGTGTATGCTTATTTATGCCACCGGGGGGAAAAGCTTGCGATTATTTTTAAATCGCGGCAATAACATCCGCTGGATGAACGCCATCGCTGGTAGCTTGTTAATTGGCGTTGGAGCCTGGTTAGCGTTTATATAGGTTAGCCTCTAATTAGATAAGCCTTTATTAGCGCTTCATCAAACGTGCGATGCTCAACGCATTGCGAAGCGCTGGTATCACTTTTCTACTAGCCCATGGTCTACCGCGTAACAAATTAGCTCAGCCAAGGATTCAATATTTAATTTGCTTTTCATATTGCGCCTATGCGCTTCTACTGTACGAAAACTGATATTTAAAATGCGCGCAATTTCTTTACTCGATTTGCCTTGGGCGACATGGGTTAAAATGAGCTGCTCCCGGGTAGTGAGCTTTTGACTGGTGTCTTTGATTGGCTTATCAATCAACATTTTCGCAATTGAACTGCTGAAATGGGTTTGTCCTTTAGCCACCGCCTTAATAGCGTAATACACCTCTTCCGATGTCGTGTCTTTTAAAATATAGCCAGATGCCCCCGCTTGAATCGAACTCGTCACAAACTCGGGGCTGTCGTGCATGCTAAATATCAACACTTTGGTGTCATCGAGACTGTCGGTGATAATTTCAGTTGCATCGATACCGTTCATAGAGGGCATACTAATGTCCATTAAGATCACATCCGGTTTTAAATCGAGGGCTTTTTCCAGCGCATCCTTTCCATCATGGGTCATACCCACTATTTCAATGTCATCATAAAATGATAAACAGGCGCTAAGTCCCCCTTGCACCATAGGGTGATCATCTACCAGTAATAGTCTTGTAGGTTGCTCACTGTGTGTTTCGGTCATACTGAAGGGCCCTGTGTAGCAATGTGAGTGTTAGCGTAGCTAGCTTTTGGAATTCGCGCTGTAACCTGTGTTCCATCATTTGACGAGCGAACGTTAAATTCCCCTAGATGGTATTCTACCCGCTCGGCTAAATTCCGTAATCCTATTCCATAGTCTTCAGGTTTATCTGTGTTGTGGGGATCAAAACCACAACCATTATCGCTGATCGTCAACGTTAGCCATTTGTCTTTGATTGTCATCTCGATATTGACTTCGCTGGCATGTGCGTGCTTTTGCACGTTAATCAAGGATTCTTGCACCACGCGGTACAGAGTCGTGCTGATCCCATTTTGAACCAATTTACGTACAGCGGGTTTAGTCACATTCACTGCGATGCCTGTTTGTTCACTAAATTCAGTGGCCAGTGCGTCCATAGCGGCAGACAAACCCAGCTCGTCTAATATTCTGGGGTGTAGATGATGTGATATACGACGTATTTCACTGATGGCATCTTGAAGATTACTTTGAGCGTGCTCCAAAGGTTGCGGCTTATCTACTTTGGCCTTTTTCAGCCATAAGCCAGTCGCTTCTAATGAGTACTTAATGGAGACTAACACTTGCACAATACCATCATGTAATTCTCGCGAGATGTGCCGGCGCTCTTCCTCTTGCATGTTGATGATCTTAAGCCCCAATTCACTGATTTTTTGATCGGTCTTTTTCTTTTGACTCAGATTTAGAATCAAACCCAGCAGAAATATAAGGAATATGGACGACATGGCAACAAGCAATATAATTTGCTTAGTCTTATTAATATGCTGGTCGATTTCTCGCTGCAGTTTACTCAGTTGACTGTTTACGTCATCTAAGTACACACCAGTACCAATCATCCAATTCCATTTCTCAAGAAAAACCGAGTAACCCATTTTTTCCGACATTTCACCAGCAGAAGGCTTTCGCCAAGGGTAACGATGAAAGCCCCCACCCGCTTTGGCGTTAGCCAGTAGAATTTGTATGGTCTTATCACCGTTTTCCCCTTCAAGCTCCCACCAGTTTTTACCCACTCTGTAGGGCTCTTTAGGGTGCACCACGCCATTGCCATCACCGTCATAAACAAAAAAGTAGCCGTCGTTACCGCTGTAGGTCATATCGTGAATGATCTCGGTAACTCGGGCTTTTGCTTCATCGTCGTCAATGGCGCTGTTTTCGTAAGCGTCTGACATGGCTGAAACAGCAAGCAATGTATAGTTTTCCAGCTCTTGATGCTTTTGTTCAATAAGAAAGTTTTCTAAGGTATCAACACTTTGATTGGAGAGATCTCGGTATTCATCTGTCACTAAGAAGTACGTCAAGATAGACGTTAATACTACCTGCAGCACTGCAATAAACAGCAGTCTTAAGGGTAAAGTCATGTTAATTGCGCCTTGGAGCCGAGCAAAATCAGCGTGTTAAATTATTGTGAACGTTAAAGAAGGATTATTTCAGTCTTTCCGCTTTGGCGCCAACCTACTTCTACCTAGGTAAAACTACCTAGTGCAAATGGGTGTTCATACGAATAGTTACACACTCACAAACATTTAACATTCCCATAACAGTTTTTCACTTGGCGTTAGCAAATCGCCGATGTGACCTTTGAACGCTTATTAGGAATCCCAATGAAAGCAAAACATTTATTACTCACCGCCCTAGTTCTTACTCTAGGCCTCAGTGCAACGGCCAGTGCTGCCGATGGCAAAAAATATCGCTGGCGCCTAGCGGAAACTTGGGGCCCTAACTTCCCTATATTCGGTGATGCTAGCAAAAACATGGCAAAAATGGTTAAGGAAATGTCAGATGGGCGCTTAACCATTCGCATTGATTCAGCCAACAAACATAAATCAGCGTTAGGCATTTTTGATTTTGTGAAAAGCGGCCAGTACCAAATGGGTCACTCAGCGTCTTATTATTGGAAGGGCAAAGACTTTAACACCATGTTTTTCACCACAGTGCCGTTCGGTATGACCGCCCCTGAGCAATATGCCTGGTTCTATTATGGCGGCGGTATGGAGTTGATGAAAGAAACCTACGACCAATACGGAATATTGTCCTTTCCTGGTGGTAATACTGGCGTACAAATGGGTGGTTGGTTCAGAAAAGAAATCAACACGGTTGAGGATTTAAAAGGTCTTAAGATGCGTATTCCAGGTTTTGCCGGTGAAGTACTGGCTAAACTGGGTGCAAGTCCAACGAACATCCCATCTGCCGAGCTTTACACAGCATTAGAGCGTAACACTATTGATGCCTTAGAATGGGTTGGACCGTCTCTTGATTTACGTATGGGTTTCCACAAAATAGCGCCTTACTACTACACCGGCTGGCAAGAGCCTGCAACAGAATTGCAGTTTATGGTTAATCAAAAAGCTTATGACTCATTGCCTGCTGATTTACAGAAAATCCTGACTGTAGCAATGAAAACCGCCGCTTACGATATGTATTCTCAGTCTACCCATGAAAATGGTGTGAACTTAAAAGCCCTACAAAGCGAGTACCCTAATGTAAAAATTCGCACGTTCCCGCAACCAGTGATGAATGCGATTCGTGACGCGAATGACGAGCTCTTAGCAGAGTTTGCAGCAAAAGATAAAGAAACAGCCAAAATCTTGAAGTCCATCAAGAGCTACCAAGAGCAGGTGCGCGCCTGGACTAAGTTCGCTGACCAAGCGTACCTAGAAAGCTTCGAGTCAAACGAGTAACCAAAAAGGCTTGAAGAGTGACTTTAGTATCACTCTTCAAGCTCATTCCCTGTCCCTTTACTTTTTAATTTTAGGCTAGCTGCCTGTCACTGTTTATTGCTTAGGTGACGGCACAGACGCCCCGTGTCAGAGATTTATTATGAATTCAGTCGTTAAGCTACTAGGCAAATTTATAGATGGTGTTGGCCATCTATGCAGTGTGCTGATGATGTTAATGATTTTGAACGTGTTTTACGACGTGATCATGCGTTACTTTTTCAATGAAGTCAGTATTGGTATGCAAGAGCTCGAATGGCACTTGTTCGCAGCCATGTTTATGTTCGGCATTGGTTATACCTTAAAAGCCGATGGCCATGTGCGAGTCGATGTATTTTACGACAACTTCAGTCCGCGCGTAAAAGCCTACATCAACCTGTTTGGGGCGTTATTGTTTGTACTGCCTGTGACCTTCCTGATCCTTTACTACAGCTGGGATTACACCCTTGAAGCCTATGAAATGGGTGAAGGCAGCGCCGATCCCGGCGGGTTACCCCATCGCTTTATTATTCGCGGCGTTATCCCTGTTTCATCTGTGTTTCTTATTGTATGTGCGTTGTACGTCGTGCTTGAACAACTGCAACGCCTCACAGGTAGTACGCCTTCTTCTACAGATCATAAGGATGCCATCTAATGACGGGTTTAGTTTTATTTGGCATTGCCCTGCTGTGCTTGTTTTTGGGCTACTCAGTGGCGTTTACGTTCGCTGGAGTTTCGGTATTAATTGGCGTAATTGTGCTAGGTGCAGACTTGTTTGCTTTTATGCCTTATCGCATTATGAGCATCATGGAAAACACCACCATGATGGCTATTCCCATGTTCGTCTTTATGGGCATAGTGTTGCAAAAAACCGGCCTTGCTGAGCGTCTACTTGAGTCTTCAGCCAAACTGTTTGGCGGTATATCAGGCGGCGTTGCCGTTTCAACCATCATAGTGGGTGCGTTGTTAGCGGCCTCAACGGGTGTAGTAGGCGCAAGCGTGGTCGCAATGGGCGTTATCTCTCTACCTGTCATGCTGAAAAATAATTATCACCAACCGACCGCTGCTGGTGTAATATGCGCGGCCGGCACGCTAGGGCAAATCATTCCACCGTCTATTATCTTGATAATTTTAGGTGACGTAATGGGCGTACCGGTAGGCGACTTGTTTCGCGCAGCCGTTATTCCAGGCGTATTACTGATAGTGGTTTATACCCTTTACATCCTCGTGTTAGGAAAAATAAAACCTGAGTTTTGCCCGCCGATTGACGTTACAGAAGATAAGCGAACCATCATTGTACAAGCTATTAAAGACATCTTTCCGCCGTTACTACTCATTGTTACCGTACTGGGCTCGATATTCACAGGGATTGCCACCCCAACTGAATCATCTGCCATCGGCGCTGTGGGTGCATTAGTCTTGTCTGCTATGTATGGCCGCTTTTCTTTTAAAGGGGTGCACGAGATTTCAGGTGAAACGGTCAAAGTGACTGCCATGATCTTCGCTGTACTCGTTGGTGCTACTGCATTCTCAATGGTGTTTAGTTATTCTGGTAGTGAATATTTAGTCGAAGACTTCTTTCTAGATTTACCTGGTGATAAATGGACCTTTATCGTGCTGGCCATGGTGACCATTTTATTGCTTGGTTTCTTCATCGACTTTATTGAAATTTCCTTTTTGATAGTGCCTATTCTGACTCCAGTTGCCATGTTGCTAGATATTGATTTGATTTGGTTCGCCATCTTAATTTCAATGAATCTACAAACATCATTTTTAACCCCGCCCTTTGGTTTTAGCTTGTTTTACCTCAAAGGCGTGGCCCCTAAATCTCTTAAAACCACGACTATTTATAAAGGCGTAGTGCCGTTTATTTTGATGCAAGTATTGGTCTTGCTGCTAGTCGTGATATTTCCTGAACATCTTATATTGCAATAACACACACATAGGACACACACATGAAAAAATCTATGCTCGCGTTAGCCATGCTTTCTCCCCTCGCAGCCAGCCAGTCTGCGCATGCTGAGGTAACCGCTTATGGCCGAGTGCTATATAACATTATTAAAGACGACACGACTGACGATCTGTACTTTGGTCGCCATGAGTTTGCAGAATCGACCATAGGGGTAAAAGGCTCAGTTGAATACAATGACCTCACCTTTGGTGCGCAGGTTGAAATTGGTCTAGATGAAGGTGTTTCCAATATCCTGCACGATGGCACGAACTCGCGAAACCGTATTCAAGAAATATGGGTGCAAGGCAAATTCGGTAAAGTGAAAATGGGCACAGGTGCGAGCATTACCTGGATTGTGTCAGACGTTGACCAGTCAGGCACTTGGTGGTCAGACCCACTAGGTATGAGCCAACGCTTCGGCTCAACCCGCCGCGGCCCTGCTGGTGAAAGCCAAACGCCATTTATCACAACGCAATCAATCTTCCTTGAGCGCTTTGTGTATGAGTCACCTACGTTTTTAGACGGTGCTAAGTTTTATGCCCAATACGGTGAAGACAGCAGCTATGAAATAGCAGTCAAATACAAGGCTAATGGTTGGCGTGTTAATGCATGGTCTACCGATTTTGGTGATGCCGATAACGATGAAGATCCTCAAGCTAACATCGACGGCAATAGCACTGAAGGCTTCTTCGGCTCAGAAAGTGGCTACGGTATTTTAGCGGGGTACTTACATAATTCAGGTGTTAACTTTAGTGCGACTTATGGCGTGGCCGATCGAGTGGCAGGTGGTGACAGCGATTTCTTAAACTGGAAGTTAGGCTATACCCAAGGTAAACACGCAGTTAGCTACAGTATGGGTAATTACGGCGCTGAAGATGCCAGCGGTATCGATGGGCCTGATCACACAAGAACCACTGTTGCGTATCACTTTGTACCCGTCGCGGGGGTTAGATTCTGGGCACAGGCAACGAAGGGCGATACAGACGAAGAAGAAAGCTTCAATGCTTTCGCTGTTGGTGGCATGGTGCAGTTCTAGTTTGCGTCTGCTCTAGTTCACAGGGCTTTGGCACTGCGCTTTTATCATCGCTGTGCGCTTATCAAAGCTGTGCATTAAAAATGTCTCGCAACAATAACGCCCATCGCGTTATTGTTGCCTATGTTATACGTTTTCATCAGGTAAGGTTTTTAGAATGTCACTATATCGCGCTATAACGCAGGGTTCAGAAATGAGCCCGCGCACACCACACAGCAAAGCTGTGCTTAATTCCATGTTTGCTGTGCTGCTGAGCGTCAGCGGCCCTGCCCTCGCCCAAGAAGAACTAGAAGGCCCCGGGATATTTTCAGGGGAAAAAGGGGAATTCTCGTTGAGCGAAATATTCTCTGACAAAGAAGAAACTTCAATGGAGCAGGAAAAAGTCAGTGGCCCCATTGTGCAGTCGAACGATAATCAGCAAAACAACAACTCTAGCGAGATCAGCACGGCGAACAGATCGCAGTCCGCGCCAGAAACAGACGAATTTACCTTGTTTAAAGCATACAAAATGGCAAAATCTAACAATACCCCAGCGTATCGAGAGTTTTTACTGTGGCTTGAATATCAAGACTACAAAAGCAGCAAAAGCGACTGATTAGTCGCTTTCATATTTAATTAAATGAGCGCTTTATAGGCATCTAGCCATTGCGATTCATTCTTAGATAACGCTGAGACTCTAAGGGCTACTCTGCGATAACCCCACACGCGACACGCTCGCCGCCACCACCAAGTGCTTTGGGAGAGTCAGAATAGTTATCACCGCCCGCGTGGATCATGATGGCTCGGCCTTCAATGTCCTCTAACTCTAATTCAGGTGCGAACACCGGCTGAGTGGCTTTACCATTTTCATCTACGTAAAGTGTGGGCAAATCACCTTCGTGACCTTTTTCAGACCACGGCACACTATGCTTGTCTGTTTCTTCAGGATCAAAATGTCCCCCAGCCGCCCCACCAAGTACATTTTTGCCATCTTTAATAGCGGACGAACAATCACCGTTTTGGTGGATATGAAACCCATGGATACCTGGCGTTAATCCGCTTAAGTTAGGCGTAAAAACCACACCGTCATCGTCATAGTCCTGCACCATCACGCTGCCGATGCTCTCACCTGTACTCAGGTTATTCATCACCACTTTTTTACCTTCCTCATGATGCGCTGCAAAGCTTGTTGAGCTAAGAGCCAAAGAGATTGATCCCACTAATACTGGTAATAAAAACTTCTTCATAACGTCCTCCAAAATTTGCGACTGAAATTACCGCAGGCATTGAGTAGCCGAGATACGGTAAAATTTGTTTGACACAAATTTGGGAGCATAAAATACACCAATCCTGCATATATGTTGACAGGCCCCTTAAAGCCATCTATTTCAAGGGTGTTAGCGCAACCTGTCTCCTTTGCTGTTTATTTACTAAGCCCGGTGAACAACAGGAAAAAGCGTTTATTTACATAGATGGATGAATAATTTACATAGCCTTTGCAATGTCTTAGGCAACATACAAGCAATCGCGCCAAATTATATTATGTGGCGTTTTACGTGATTTTCACGGCTCTCTGACGGTCTTTGTTCTGTCTGCTAAGCTACGTATAGAATAATGCGCAAAGGCGTATATTTTTGAGCATTTAGCCAACATTAGCTAACAACCTGCGTGATCGTAAATTATAAGAAGGGATATTATGGATTTAGTACGTGGCAAATACTCAATAAATGTAACTAATGACATTATTATGATTTCTCTCGCTGGAAGCTTCAATCAACAAGAGGCGAAAGTCCTGACCAATCACATCAGAACTACGATTAGTACGTTTCAAGGAAAACCCTTCTCAATTTTAGTGGTGGATACTGGGTTGACGGGCAATACACCTGACGCATACTCAGAAATAAACGAATACAATAAATGGCTTAACACACAAAACATGACTGCAAAAGCGCTTGTCACTATTCCCGGCGTGGTAACCAAGATCAACGATTCAGCTATTCCTGCAAAAGCACAGCAAAATTTAAGCGTCTTCGATAACGTACCGGGCGCCCTTGCATGGCTAAAGAGCCAGTCATGATAGTCACTTTTTCCTTAGTCACTATGTAAATTAAGAATTTCTTAATCGGCGTATTCTCTAGGAATAATATCAAATCAACATACTTAAATCTTGTAAACATAATGTTTGCTTTATATCGCAGTATAATTTTTTATAGATAGCCTCAGCACTTTTTTACACAAGTCCAGTATCACTTATAGGGATTTTACTTGACGCGCTATAGATAACAGTTTTGAATCTTTTGTCTCGATTTGCTGTTCCCACTTAGTATGCGCTGGCAACCAGCCTAGAGATGGTAGATATCATAAGCAGTACAAGCAAAGCAAAAAAACTGAGCATCTCTAAAAGATGCTCAGTATCATTTTTACAATGTGCCGGACGTTAAGCCGACTTAGTTCGCTTAAGCCTTATCGTGGCGCTTTTTCCCGTCACGTTTGGCGCGTTTTTCAGTCATCTCGTTAAACTTTTCAAGTTGCTCAGCTGTTAAGATTTGCTGCACTTTGACACGCATATCAGCCATTTTCAGCACTCGTGTTTTTGCTCGTTCAGCACTTAAATCAGCGAGTTGATTGAGTTCTTGTTCATAATTGGCATCGCTGGCATTAAGCGCGGCTAATTGCGTTTTGATCGAGGTTTGAGTGCCTTTCTCTGGGCGGTTTGCTTTCATTTCTTCTTTCAACGCTTTAAGTTGATCTTTTTGCTCATCGCTTAAATCGAGCACACGTACCATTTTATGAATGGGTAAGAAGCCTTGGCCTCTGTGACTGTCAGAATGCTTTCCACCCGCAAAAGCTGTTGTTGCAATACATGCACTTAATAAAACGCCAGTAATTAATTTTTTCATCTTAATATTCCTACTTGGTTTGGGTCATTAAAATAAATGACGTGGGTAACAGGTTTGTCTAATCAACGGGACTCAGTATGCACATTAGGTTCGATAAGTAGGGTTAAGCTAGTGTAAAGTTCAGTAAAGTTGAACCCAGTTGAAAGTAAAGCGGTTAATCTCCCCCTATGAAAAATGAAAAATACAAAATCTTACTAGTAGACGACGATGAAACCCTTTGTGCCTTGCTGAGCGAGTTTTTGCAAGAAGAGGGATTTCAAGTTGAAACGCTGCATTCGGGCAATGCCGCCACAGAGCGCTTATTGCAAAGTGATGAATTTGACACAGTAGTGCTCGATATAATGATGCCAGGCATGTCCGGCTTGGACGTATTGCGTAACGTGCGCGCTAAACGCCAGGTTCCCATATTAATGCTAACCGGACGTGGCGACGACATCGACAGAATTGTAGGTCTTGAAATGGGCGCCGATGACTATTTAGGCAAACCCTGTAACCCAAGAGAGCTCAGTGCACGCATTAAGGCCATCATTCGTCGCACCGAAAATTCTCTTGCTAACGGCGCACCGGGCAAAGCGATTGTGCATACTCTATTACATGGAATCGAGCTCGATACTGGCACACGTACCGCGGTTGTAAATAACAATATTCTGCCCTTAACCAGCGCGGAATTTAATGCATTGAGTTTATTAATGGAGCGTGCAGGGCAAACAATTACTAAGCAAGACATGACCCAAGAAGTATTAAACCGCCCCCTTGAAGCTTATGATCGCGCCATGGACGTGCACATTAGCCGAATTCGACAAAAACTATCCTCAGAGGGGATCAACGACGTGATCAAGTCAATTCGCGGGGTGGGCTATCAAATGTTAACCGAGCAACAACCAGCCCAAAGCGACGATTAATCATGGCAAGATTTAGCACTTTATTAGGGGCTATGTATCACAAGCTAGGCTTCAGACGCTTGTTCTGGCGCGTTTTTATTTGGTTTTGGCTATCCAGCTTGTTGGTGATGTTTGCCACCAGCTTTGTGATCATCAGTAAATATTCTTCAGAAGACTATGCCAAACGCTACAGCAATGACGTACTCACCCAAGCGGAGCGGATCGTGTGGCGCTATGAACAGACGTTGGTCCCACAAGCGAACCGATCGGTAAAATTAAAAAATTGGATCAATAAAAAAGAGAATCGCCGCGGCCATCTAATGTCGATGCTGATAATGGATGACACTAAACAGCGCATTTACCATTACCGCCTGAACAAAGTAAAACCTGAAGACCGTCTCGCGCATTCGGTGTTTGGCCCTTCGGGGCGCAGCTATCAAGTCTTCAGCAAAAAACCACAAGCGCCGAGGATATACACGCAACTGATGTATCGGTTTCAATCGTTGCAGTTCGTTTTTATCTTTTTTGCATCTGCATTGGTCAGTGCGTTACTCAGCTGGAGCATAACGCGGCCATTAAATTATCTCGGTTCATTTAGTCGCCACTATGCCAATAAGCAAGAAGTTGCGCCACTGCCGCGAGCGCTGCTCACCCGAGGCGATGAGGTGGCTGATTTAGCACAAGATATCGAATTTATGATCAATAAAACCCATGCGGCAGCCACTGCCCAGCAACAATTATTGCATGATGTATCCCATGAATTGCGTGCCCCGCTGGCCCGTTTGCAAGTATCCGCTGCACTTATCGAGCAGAAAAGCCCAGACAGTCGTCACGTTAAACAAATACACAATGATTGTTTGCGCATTGATCAGCTTATCCAACAGATCCTCGATTACTCTAAACTTGAACAGGATAACCCAGCCCAGGAGCCTTGTAATATTAACGCTTTGTGTGAGCAAGTGATTAAGAACATGGCCGTCACCTATCCTGATATTCCAGTGACATTCAAAGCGGATAACAAGGCACAGCTGAATGGCTACCCGGAAGCATTATTACAAGCATTCGACAATATCATTGGTAATGCCTGTAAATATTCATCTGACGGGCAACCAGTAGACATTAGCGTGAACAATAGAGAAAACAGTATCGTCGTCAGTGTCCGTGATCATGGACCAGGCGTGGATGAAAGTGAGATGTCTAAATTACTGCAACCCTTTTATCGCTCAGGCAATAAAATGCACACCAATGGTTTCGGATTAGGGTTGAGTATTGCGCTTAAGGCCATTAACAAACATCACGGAGAACTTCGTATTTCAACACCTGACGGTGGTGGATTGCTTGTTGAAATAATACTGCCTCGAGATACGGTTGCTTAGCATTTCGGGCTCTTTGCGCACGGCTGCAGAGCGCGAATATAGATTTGGTGTATTCATAGCACGCAGTAAAAACGCCTTTTTAGGCCAGTTCTTTAATGATAGACACAGACAAAGGTACGCTATTATCCACGAGTTTATCTTTATCTACCTGTGCCATGGCGTTAATAAACTTGGTACCCAGTACATAAGCTTTCGCATTATTGACGGCATCCACCGCTAACAACTCATCCCCGTTAAAATACCAAACTGAGAAACTATCAGGTTTATCTAACTCTTTGCGCATGACGACATCATCGTAGCCTTGTGATAAGCCCACCATTTGCAATTTAACATTATATTGATCCGACCAAAACCAAGGTACAGGCTGAGTTTTAAACGCGTTATGACAGATAGCAGCAGCGGCCACTTTGCCTTGATCTAACGCATTTTGCACTGATTCAAGTCGCAACCATCGTTGATAGTGCGGGTTAAACTGGGCGCAACAATCACCGATAGCAAATATACTCTGATCACTGGTTTGATTAGCTTCATTAACCACTATGCCGTTGTTGATCTCCAAATTGGCTCGTTCCGCTAGGGCAGTGTTCACTCGCACACCCACTCCCACAATGATGATATCCGCCGGGTATTCGCTACCATCACTGCACACAACGCGATTATCAGTAGCGTTTGTTTTTATCTCAATGACATTTTTGCCGTTATGTACCTCTACGCCGTGCTGGCGGTGCAAGGCATAAAAGTAGTCAGACATAATAGGTGCAGTCACCCTTGCCAATAACCTAGGCTCTCGTTCAAGCACCGTCACTACCGCGCCAGATTTTCGCAACGAAGCGGCAGTTTCAAGCCCCACATAGCCCCCGCCAATAACAACAACACGTTTTTGTTCACTGGTTTTAAACGCGGTGGCAATGGCAAGTGCATCATCTGCTGTACGTATAGTGTATAGGTGCTTAGCAGTGTCAATGCCGGGGATGGGCGGAATGATAGGACTTGCCCCAGTGGCTAGTACCAACTGGGTATACGGATGGCGCGTACCATCATCAAGCAAAACCTGTTTATGCTCACTTTCAACCTCCACCACCCTCACCCCTAGCACCAAGCTAATGTCCGCTTTTTGATAACCTTGTTCAGGTTTCAGCAATTGGCCTGCAGGTTCATCTACGATCAAATGAGTTTTTGACAGAGGTGGCCTGTGATACGGAAGATTACAGTCTGCATCAATAAGGGTAATACGCCCCTCGTAACCCTCTTTACGCAGGGCAAACGCTAGATTAACGCCACCATGACTTGCACCAACTATGATGCAACTTTGTTTGGAAATCGTTGTGCTTGTCATGACTCAGTCACCTTTTATGCTCATTAGTATTCTATGCCAATTCATATTCATGGGTACGTTGCTTGGGTACAAAGTAGGTTGTTGCGCTCTAGCCGGCTACGGTCAGCACCAAACCATCTAGCGCTGGCGTAATGTCAATTTGACAACACAGACGGCTGTATTCATTCGCGTCATCGTCAAGCTCTAGCATGTCTTTTTCAATCTCACTGGCTTCGCCCACTAAAGCAAACTGCTCCTGTGCCACATGTACATGACAGGTTGCGCAAGAGCACACGCCTCCGCAGTCCCCATCAATACCCGCAATATTGTTTTCTACTGCTAGAGCCATCACTGAACCGGCCTCGCCTTCGACCACAACAGGAATTTTGTCTTGTGTAATAAATGTAATTTTTGCCATTTTCTCATCCTTTCTATTTTTCGCTTTCACGCGCGACAATCAAGCACGCGGATCGCTGGTAAATTGAACTACCCACTTGATGAGTAGTGTGGGAGTTTATCGAGGGTGAATGTTTATGTTCAATTGATGAAACCCAACTTTACGTTCAAATTCGCCCAAACTTTCAATGTTTTCTTCAAAATCGATAATGTCGATTGAGCCCACTTTAGCAACCAAGGTTTCAATCAATACCCGCATAATTTGCCTAGCATGGGTGGCCCCTAAACAATTGTGATGACTGAAACCAAAGCTCACATGTGGGTTTAACTTTCTATCTAAGATAACGTCATTCGGCGATTCAAAAACACTTTCGTCACGATTAGCCGATGCCCAGCAAAGGGACACACGGGAATTAGCCTTAATCGCATGTTCGCATACTTGAGTGTCTTGCGTGACCACTCGGCCCATCTGAGTGAGCGGCGTGAAATAACGAATAAGTTCCTCAATCGCACGGCCAATAATTTCAGGCTCCTTGCGTAATCTGTCTAATGATTCAGGGTGCTGTGCAAAATAGCTAATGGTGTTGGTCACTGCATTAATGACAGTATCTCGGCCACCAGCGAACGTTAAAATCATGATCCCTTTGATTTCTTCGTGTGTTAGCTTTTTGCCTTCAACCTCTGCGGCTAACAATACACTGTACAAATCGCCTTCTGGATTGGGGGATGAGGCCTTTATTTTTTCATCAATGTAATCATATAAGATGGCCGCTTTGTCGCCATCTAGTGGGTCATCTTCACTGCGAAACACATGCGTACCCCAGCTAATCCAGGTATCAGCTTCACCGACATCGGTATTAAGTAATAAGGTAAGCGCACGCGATTGCAGGCATAGAGCAAAGTCTTCAACCACGTCAATGCTCTCGGCCTTTAATACGTCATCAACCAAGGCATTCACTTGCTGAGCCAAAGTTTCTTGGTAATGCTCCTCCAAGGGGCGTTTAAACCAAGGGTCAAGCAAGGAGCGAAAAGAGCCGTGTAATGGCGGGTCTACTTCGAAAGGTATTTGCCTCGTGTCGCGAATATTCACTTCAGAGGGGATAACGATGCGACCTGGAGTAGCACCAGATTGAAAGGCCTTCCAGTTGTGCGCTGTCTTACGCACATCTTTGAGGCGTAAAATCATGGTCACAGGATCATCTTGATCGTTCATATGCGCACACCCACTTGTCACGCGAGCGTCTTTAAACGGATCAGAAGATTGGTATTTTTTCATTATTCGCCCCATGCAGTCTTAATGTCGGTAACAACTGTTTAACAACTTGAGGGCTATATTAAGAGCGTAAAAGAAAGATAAATACCTAGATACTCACCAAAAGTATCAAATTTCGACCTTGATTGAAGGGTAATGAGCTAGAAATAAGCATATATGCCCGAAAAATAACATATTGATGTACACATAATCGTATACGAAGGCCGGTTAGAGAATAACGACTTCTAGGCGGTTTCTGCCATTAACATTCTTCGGTTTATATCGCTGCGGTACTGATAAGGCGTTACGCCGTAGTACTTCTTAAAATGAGCGATGAAATGGGATGGGCTGGAAAATTCCATCTCATAACTTATTTGAGTGACAGAGTAATTGCTTTGACCAAGCATTCGCGCCCCATGGTAGAGCTTGTGTTGCAAAATATAATTGGCGTAAGTGTGGCGAAAGACACTTTTGAATAAACGAGAAAAATGAGAAGTCGATAAGTGACATTTTTCAGCAGCCTCTCCCACCGATAAATTAACATATTCATCGTGTTTAAATAGATTAATCACCGGTAACAAACGCGAAAACCCTTGAGATTGTTTTAGAGTATGCTCGCTATTTTGAGTCACCGCCTGCGCCTGATCTGCAATCCACAAAAGCAATAATGACAGTAACGCAAGGCTCTTATCACTGCGAGGTTGCTGCTCAAAACATTCCACTAGCCACCGAGTTTGCTGCTGTACAATCAAGGTATTCTTGCTGTCCATTCTCAGATGCATGCCGCGGTTAAACAAAGGTTTGATGGATTGAAATTGCGGCAAATCAAGAACCTCAGGTAAGAACTGAATCAGGTACCAAGACTTAGCCTTAGGGCCTATTTCATAATTATGCACCTCTAACGCGGGTGTTAGCACTATGTCGTTATTCTGTAATGCAGAGTCCCCTTGACTTGAAAAGTAGCTGCCCTGAATGTCTTCAAAAATAATCAGTTCATGTACCTCATGAAAGTGCATCAAACACGAATACGGCTCTTCGTCTTGATAACTCACTTTTTGAATATCGAACAAGTATTCTTTGGCAATACACAAAGGCTCACAATAGACATTTTGTTGCTTCATTGGAACCTCATTGTTAACAGTCAATCACTAGCAATGTAAATCAGTCTACCCTCATTTGTGATACTTTGTCACCGGAATGTGACATAAATTCCTACGGATTCATGCTCTAATTTTGATACTTTTACAGAATAGAAAACGTTAAGAGAGCCCCATATGCACCCCGTGGAACGCCAATCCAAAGCAATTGTGTCAAATGGTAGAGGTCAATATGAACTGGTCACTTTGCAGATCTCAGCCCCAGGTAAAGGTGAAGTACGAGTCAAAATACAGGCCTCTGGTTTGTGCCACACTGATTGGGACTCAATTCAGAATTGGGATAAAACCTTTGTTGTTGGTCATGAAGGAGCGGGCGTTATAGACGCTGTTGGTGAAGAGGTCACCGAATTGAGCGTAGGCGATAAGGTTATACTTAATTGGTCAATCCCCTGTGGGGACTGTTTTGCTTGTCAGCAAGGAAATGTACACATTTGTGAAAATAACTCGCCGGTGTGCGGTAATGGCCTTTGCGGACATGCACACGACAGCGCTACAACGCAATCAGGTACAGCAATCGAGCGTTCATTTCATTTGGGGACGTTAAGTGAATACACAGTTGTCAAAGCAGCGGCGATCGTCAAATTCGACCATGATATCCCCTTTTCATCTGCCTCTATTGTGGGTTGTGGGGTAATGACAGGCTATGGCTCTGTGGTTAATGCAGCGCACGTTAAAGCAGGCAGTACGGTGTGTGTCATTGGCTGTGGTGGTGTGGGTTTGAACGTGATTCAAGCGGCGCGTATATCTGGCGCGCGAAAAATCATTGCAATTGACATCAATCAGGAACGACTCGAGCAAGCCAAAGCGTTTGGTGCCACCCACGGACTTATCTCTATTCAAAACGATCTGGATTTTGCCCAAATGAGTGCACTAGTAAAAGAATTAACCCAAGGACGAGGAGCCGATTATGCGTTTGAATGCACAGCTATTCCCGCGTTAGGCTCGGCTCCGTTAGCGCTTATTCGAAATGCGGGCACTGCGGTACAAGTTAGCGGTATTGAACAGCGCATTGATTTTAACTGTGAGTTATTCGAATGGGATAAAATTTACATCAACCCTTTATACGGTAAATGTAACCCACAAACGGACTTTCCAACATTATTGGACTTATATTCGAATGGTCAACTCAAGCTCGATGAGCTCGTGACAAAAACCTATTCACTGGAAAACGTGGCTGATGGCTTTGACGATATGCTCAATGGGCGTATCGCTAAAGGCGTTATCATATTTGATTAATCAGGAACCCCCCGTGAGCATTGAACGACTAGAAGTATCAGCCCCTGAATATAGCCCGTCAAAGACACAGTTCGTGACTGTCCATTCTAGCCATTTAGATGGGCGCCACGATATCAGCCTTTATAATGCTTACTCAACTAAGCGAGATATCCCAGTCATTCTGTTTTTGCACGGTGTGTATGGCAACCACTGGGTATGGATGAATTTAGGGGGCATACATCAGGTTTATGACGCCCTGCGAAAGCAAGGTTTACAGGAGTTCTTACTGGTGATGCCATCGGATGGGGGGTTAAAAGATGGCTCTGCTTATCTGCCCCTCGGACAAAAGGGTGATTACGACAAGTGGATAATCGATGATGTCGTTCAGGCGGTAAAGCAAATAAAGGCCCCCTATGTAACAGATAAAAGCCGCTGGTATATTAGTGGCTTATCCATGGGCGGTTACGGCGCTTTGCGCTTAGGGGTAAAATATCCTGAGCAATTTAGTGCCATATCTGCTCATTCATCTATAACCCGCATTGAGGACATGGCGCAATTTGTCGATACCCCTTTGTCCTTTTATGATTGCGCCGATGCCAAAGAAACAAACATATTATATTGGGCCGAAAAAAGTGCCACTGTTCTGCCCCCTATTCGTTTCGACTGCGGCACTGATGACACACTGCTTGAATCGAACCGGTGGTTAAATCGCCAATTTCTTACCTTTGGCATCGATCACATGTACCACGAGTATCCAGGGTCGCATCAATGGTCATATTGGCATGAGCATGTGGCAAAAAGCTTTCAGTGGTTTTCAAAGATTGAAAAAAGCTACGTTTAACGGCCAGCATTGGTTCTAATAAGGTTAAAAGCGCTTTGCTAACATCACACTTTGTCACTGCTACAAATCATGCATGAAACGCTGGGATCTTGGCAGGTAGTAGTTGTCATAGTTCAGTGACATTACGACCTGTTTTGCCCTGCCGATAATTTCATCGCGTGGTATTAGACCAATCACCCGCGAGTCCGCACTGTTATCGCGATTGTCGCCCATGGCCAAATAATAATTTGAGGGAATGTCTACCGCGCTGAAATTTGATAGCCCAGAACCGTTGTTAGCCACGAGAATACGGTGTTTTACGCCCAGCAGATCCTCCGTGATCTCACTAAAATCGTCTTTGTTGGCTGAATCTTCATAGTCAATTTGCTTGTCGTTAATAAACAGGACGTTATCAATTAATGCGACGGTATCTCCGGGCACCCCTATCACACGTTTGACCAGTCTTTTTTCTGATACCGCAGAGTCGAACACAATGATATCACCACGCATCGGGTCAGCTAACTTGTACAAAGAGTGATGTACGAAAGGCGTACTCACGTCATAAGCTAATTTGTTAACGAGAATGCGGTCACCCTCGACTATCGTCGGTAACATCGAGCCCGTGGGGACTTCGTTCCAATCGGCCACAGCGCTTCTAAATACGCACATCAAAGCAATAAATAGCAACGTGCCTCTGTTGTGTTTATATATTTTTGTTAATTTGATTATCATCTTAAGCCTTGTTGTTTTAAGCATCATTCATCGGTGCAGTAAAGCTGCTATCAACTGCGTTTTGTCATCGCCACTCAGGTATTTAATATTGCAGTTGAGAACTAATAATGTCGTGTTAAATTGTTACCATCGATGTACAAATAGCAACGTTCATTCACAATAGGCTCATGATCTCCATTGATATTTGTGTGAAAAACAAGCGTTTAATCCTACCTATGACTTTTTACTCATGTAATAATTGAATACTATTTATACGGCGCTCTCTTTACGCACTTTTTTACGCGCTTATTCTACGCAAGTGTAAAACGCGAGTATCTGCTTAGCATTATGTAAACGGAGTTCATTTTGGATTGGAGGAAACAACTAGCACAGCAAAGTGCTATTTTTTTGTGCGTACTGCTATGCCAAGGCCGTGTTTCAGCTCAAGTAGGTGTTAACCCTTTTCACGTCGACCCAATTCCTATTTATACCGAAATCAATCCACTTAAACGTGCTATTGAGCTTGCCCGTAAGCAAGGCAAAATGAACAAAGCCGAAGCGCTCACCGAGCAGTTTCAGCAGCTAGCCGTTAGCAAAGACGACGCCTTAGCACTCGCTGATGTGTATTTTGAACAAGCAAGGAATACCATGGAGCGCAATCTTTATGCGCCCGCACATGACTTGTTAAATAAAGCCATTAATTTGTATCAAGAACAAGGCGATAAAGCCGGACTCGCTAGAGCATATCGTCAGCTCGGATTGACCTTTCGCTACCAATCTAATTACCCTCAGGCTTTAGAATACATCTATACAGCGATGCAAATCAGTCAGCAACAAAATGATACTTCTGCCGTCGCATCTACCTATAATAGTATAGGACTGGTGCTGGAGAAGATGGGACTCCTGGAAGGTGCAGCCCAAGCACATCAAAGTGCATTAGAAATACATCATGAGTTGGATGATAAAAATGGCATCGCTAGCGCCCTTTATAACCTTGGCGATCTTCGTCGCCTGATGGGAGATGACAAACTCGCTCTCACTTATTTTCAAGACGCTCTCAAAATAGATTTAGCCTCTGGTGATAAGAAGTACATTGCCTATAGTCACAATAAAGTGGGCTTCCAGTTCATTCAACTCGCCGATTATGAGCAAGCTAGATATCATTTAACAGAAGCTTTGACACTATTTCAGCAGATTGAAGCCCCAAGAGACACAGATTGGGCAATATTATCCATGGCCACCTTAGAAATGAATTTGGGTAATTTGATCCTTTCTCGCACCATGTTAAACGGTGTTATCGAGCGGGCAAATGATAAGCAATATAAGAGCTTATTGGTTGATGCTTATCGCGCATCTGCACAGCTAGCCTTACTTAACGAAGACACCGAATTGGCGTTGCAGCATATTGATGCAGGGGTAATACAAGCCAAAGATAATAATGAATCCCATGACGAAGCACTGCTTGAAGCGTTGCGGGTAGAAGTGTATCTGCAGGAAGATGCCCTTCGACAAGCCTTTAATGCACTGCTTTATCAAAAAAAGTTAGATGATGAAATACTCAACACCACTCGTATTAAAACTATAGCGACATTGCAATCTCAAACAGAATTCGTGCGCCGTGCACAACAAATTAAATTATTGGAAAAAGAACAGGCGCTATCTCAAGTCACTTTGAAACAAGCAAAATGGAGCAGAAACGTTTGGCTAGCGTCAATTGTCATCAGTGTCATTTTATTTACCCTTGTATACGGTCGTATTTCCCAGCGCAGATTAAACAAGCGACTTACGGAAGAAGTGGCACTTCGCACGCTTGAATTGAGCCAGAAAAATGTCGAGTTACAAACCGCATATCAGGAAATGGAAGCCATTAGCGTGACCGACAAGCTTACTGGCATCAACAATCGGCGCTTTTTAGAAAATCATATAGTGGCTGATTTGGAAAAAAGTCAGCGCCTCTATGATGATTGGCGAGATGGTAAAACCCCCTCCCCTCAACAAGGGGATATTGTCGTTTTCATGATTGATATGGATCACTTCAAGCGGGTGAATGATGAACACGGTCATCATGTTGGTGATGAAGTGTTACAGCAACTTACAAAGCGCCTAGCACGTGTATTTAGGCAATCAGATTATTTGGTCCGCTGGGGCGGTGAAGAGTTTGTTGGGATTGCGCGTTTTATAGATCGCAGTGACGCGCCTTTATTAGCTCAGCGCTTACTTAATGAAGTCAGTGCTAGTGCATTTCGCCTTTCAGATAAGGTAAAGTCTCATTACACCTGCTCTATCGGTTATGTGTGTTATCCGCCGATTTTAGAACACAGCCAGCAAACAGATTGGAAAACCTTGATAGCCCTAGCTGACGTATGCTTATATCAAGCCAAAAAAAGTGGACGCAATGCATGGGTGGGCATTGAAAAGGTTGACCAACCGACGTTGAACCTTATTGAGCACTGTGCACAATATTTTGAGGACTCGGCTCACACTAACGAAATAACCGTGTTGACCTCGCAAAAATAGTCCTAAGCGAATAATTTATCACAGTGATGATCATGTAACATTTCTATTGACTCGTACGTCTTCAATCCCCATGTTAATTTTTTGTACCCAATTCATTCATCATCTCTTCGAGCAACGATTTTGTCTGTCGTTTTCGAAGAAAACCACGACCTGTCTCTTATACACATCTCCGAGCCCACGAGACAAGAGGCAATCTC